>ML178798.1_pt2 | contig 41641 bp, 33 predicted proteins | sample 2451431 | NCBI scaffold set ML178787.1 | reverse complement strand
AGTACACATACATATACGAACATATGTCCAAAAATGTATAAACATAAGTAGTCCTGGTAGGTGGAAAAATCATGCAGATTCAATTGAATATTGAAGTTCATTGCATCCTCTATTTTATTATTCATCGTCCGGTATAGATCATTGTAAGACTATTTTATTATAATGAGCTTAGAAAGACAAAATATCAATTTCAATTAAATGAGTTTAATAACTTATGTTTATACATTTTTGGACATATGTTCGTATATGTATGTGTACTTATTCATTTCATTTTCTGATGTTTCGTTGGTTTTTGGAAGGGAAACTGCAGTGCAGTGCACAACGTTAACTACTGTTGCACGGTTGGGTGAGGGTAGAGATTGCTGAATACACTTCACAAGGATTTCTGTCTCAAATAAAAAAAAAAGTAGTAAAATTTTTTTGTCACTGACGTATCGAAAACTCGGTTTCATGGACTGCTTTCAGGCCGTAAGGTAGCATTTCGTGGACTCCACCTTACGGCTCGAAAACAGTCCATGAAACCTCGTTGTCGATACATCAGCGACAAAAAATATAGTTCGTTATTCGGCCACAAAGCGAGGTAACATGGCCCAATGACGAAATATACTGTTTTGAAACTATCTGAAGTGACTGCAATTTCTCCGCTGCTCCTCAATCACAAATTCTCCTCAATGAGATATCTAAAACGGAGTTGAATAGGAGAGTTCACGTTTCCAGATGACCTATCAATAAATTTTCAAGAATAATAAAACTGGGTGGTGCCAGATGGTATGACCTCGGTGGTCTCTTACTAACCCGTCTCAGTAGCTACTGCGGTATCCCAGCCTAACTCTCAACCCGCTTCCCTCTATCTAACTTCTTACACCTTATAGTTAACTTAAAGCTAACTCCACAGGCTGAGTTCGTTTACCGACGATGAAAAATTTTTCCATCACCGGGAATCGAACCCTCGCCAACGGGACACTTTGTTCATGAAGTCAGCACACTAACCACTAGACCAAAGACGTTCCCCAATTTCCAAGAACAAATTCTTAATCTAGATAGTTTTTAGATGTTTGGAAAGGTGAAGGAAAGAATCATTCAACTACTTTGAGCCCACACGTGTAAGAAAATCACTTGTCAGGCATATTTGGCCTTCAGCTCGTACAGAAAACTTCTCCGGCTCGTACCGATATACTTGTCAGGAGGTAAAAAATTGAGAAGTATTAATTACCGAGATATATTTCTTAATGTTTGAACTAGGAGAGTGCTTTCTTCCTAGAATCATTCGCGCGTCCAATACTAGAGAGATTTCAATTATGCTACGTTCCAACTGTCACGAAAAGACTATAGAGTTAATCATGATAATTATATGAATAATTTTTTTTTACGAAAATTTTTTCGATCCGATATTACCTGATTATTCTTGTTTATATTGATGTCTGATAATTTTCCTCTCAATTGCTAACCGAGTATGTCAGATGATTTCAGTCCAGCCTATTGCCTCTTCCGCCGTCACACATCATGAATTAGGTAGCTTCGTCTTCCATTATTTCCCGTCTTAAGAATTTATGGGGTCCATTGCAGTCAATCCCGTAACATGGATCTGAAAAGCAAGAACGATTTTTCTTCGCTGCCGAGCCGAGGAAGTAGCTAAAATGAATAGTCCCTAGTTTACGAATGAACAGACACATCACAGGTTGTTTGCAAGCCGCAAATCAGAAGAGTGACTAATCCTTCAAAAGACACATCGGTTGTTACTTGACCAATTATTGAATCTTTCAGTCAACCACTTGGTGAAAGACTCTCATAAACTACTTCGTACCACGTAAATACAAATGCTGCACTCTAAGTTGCACTGATCATATTATATCATGGTGTCTGCATGATACCTTTGCAATGCCTTCCTTGAGTGGATTTCGTGATAGTTAATCCGTGGAAACGATGCAATTCGCTCTTTACGACTATTTCAGAGATAACTCTTGACTGCTTTTTCCTCTATCTTTTTCCTCAATCTCTGGATGGATACGTCACAAGATAACATTGAGTGACTTTGCAGCAGATCAGGTGTCCAACAGCGCTGACGCTTCGTTGATTCGCTCCCAGTGATCTGTCAGTGAAATTGGTCAATCATGGTGCCATCCACTTCACTCTGACATCTTAGACTTGCCTTGACCTACGCCTCATGAATGACTGATACCTTTACTGGTTGGTTTACTTCGGAAAGCTCCACGGCTGCAGGCCACCACTGCATCAAGTACCATTAGAGGATGTAAACCACGTCTTACTGTCATTTTATCCCACTTACTATCTTCATTTCTGAGTGCTGATGTGATTGATGACTTCGAGGAGACTCTCCGGCCCTCTTTGTACCTGAACCCTTCGATTCCGACAGACACGCTGAGTACTTCAAACGGACTGTCATGGCGTTGGTCAATACTTATGTTCCATTACGTTAGACGATTGTCAATTCAGGCAAGTGAACCTCCTGACTCAAAGGGGAGCTACGATTGTCTCAGCAGCATGTCTGAATTGCCACTTCAAACACTAAAGAATCCCCCTGCGATTGTTCGGATTTCGTCAGGCCAGCGGTCTCCACCTCTTTAAGCTGACGGAAATTCGCACTTATCACTATGACTATCACACAAGACTATCCGAATTATCTGTTGATGCTCTATGGAAGGAGTTGCGTAATCTTGTGCATACTTCAGGCTCGAAAAGTAGCCTAATTGTCTGGGCTGACGCCGTGAATGCGCACTTTGCAGCTGTCTCCACCGTGACCGAGAATTATCCATCATGTGCTGCCTCGGCCGACTTAGCGCCTCCTATCGCGCTCATCGATTCGCTTGCCTCAACCATCGCGGTGAGTGCAGTTAGAATCTGTCCTGACTGAGCATCTTCTATCATCAACCATTTATACATTTCGGAGCATTTGCACATTTTGGAGCTCCAACTCCAACACTTGGTAAATTGTGCAGTGTGGTTCATCACTGGACTATTCCACGATGCGCTCATCTCATTTGCCGAGAAAGGCCTGGGGTGGCTTATTGGCTGATTGCAGAACGTCAATCGTTGCCTTCATCACGTTTCAATTCCAGAGCGCGAGAAATCCACCATACCTGGCTGAGGTATCTGGACATGAATCACAATGATTCTGAAAAACAATTCAATACAACATGCTTTGATAAGTTTTCATGTGTGAAGCTTTGACGATCGATAGCCCCTATTTTTTTGTACGTGTTGACTGCTCGTTCTACTTCAGCAGATGATATCGGAGCATATCGTGCAGCTTGAAGGTCAGCTTCTGACCAAACCGGTAGTTCTTCATCACGTACCCCCGTCTCCAGATATCTATTGATTGTCTTCATCACGTTATAACCCTCATTCTGTTCAAAAAGATTGCACATTTTCTCGTGTATTGGGCGTGGTATGACAAGAGGCAGGTCAAGTTCACGATACATATCCTCGACAATGTTTATAGAAGCATCAAGAGACAATCCTCTAGTTTCCAATCTTTTGATTGTAGTAACGAGTGAGCCATAGGTATTGGAGATGGTCTCAAAAATCTCTTCCATACCTGGCACCTCAAAATACTCTTGAGCTTCTACCACACATTGAGCATCTGGTTCTAAAATAGCGATGACATCGGCAATTTGGGGAAAGTGGGCGGCATAATACTTAGCGGCTTCAATCCACGTGCCCCATCGCGTGAGTATTGGCTCAGGGGGAAGGAGCACGCCGGGAGCCTGCTCTCGAAATTCACGTACGCGATTGGGTGCCTTTCGGAAAACTTTTTTGGTTTCCGAGATAATGTCATTGGCCTCAGGATATGTGTTTCTGATTTCCTCAGCGAGTCGATGCCACAAGTGAGCAAGGCACGTTACATTGATCATTTTAGGGAAATCAGTTACCAACAATCTGCCTGAAAGTTTCATGTAACGGGCAGCGTCCGTGTGGTAGATTAGCAGTCGATCATAGTGAATCCTATCTGGCCAAATGATGTGAAGTGCATCATGGACGAACGAAACAATTGCTCCACTGTTGGCTTGCTCCACTGTGTCACAATGAGCCAAACGAGGAATTCCTGGGCGATCTCTGAGTAAGGGTGTGACGACGGCATTGACAACGCATTCGCCACTCTTGTTTGTAGTCTCATCAACACACAATGCTATGGGATGATCTCCGACTTCCTCACGCATCTTGGCCATTTTAGCCTGAAATATGGGATCGATGTAACCATCACGCAATGTGGTTGGATCAGGAATAGTGTGTCGCGTCCATTTCTCCAAGAATTTACGGAAGAAAGGATTCCGCAGTTTATCCAGAGGAATGTTGGCCAGAAGTAATGCATCACACAATTCAGCCCAGAACGGATTCTGACGGGAAGACGTTACAGAATCTGCACCGTCACTGGTCTGTGGTTTTTCGTTATTGAGTTCAGTACCCTTCTGATGTTTTTGAGACTCATCATGATTTCTTAAAACTTATTTCGTCAGTGTAAACAGAGTAGTCTCACAAAAATTACATCTAATTCCATCAGGCGTCAGTATGTATACCTCATGCGACAACTGCAAATCGTCCATAAGTCTATTGAATGCAGTTTCTCGCGGTACTTCAGGATCGGCTACAGCAATTCTTGCTGCTCGATGTTTGGCGCGATTTATATGTGCTTTTCAAGGTTAGATTTATTGACTCTCGTGATGCGTTTATTGCAAGACAAGCAATGAACTTGTTGTTCGGCCTCAAGTATCTCGAATTCATTCTCCTCAATATTCAATTCTTCCATGATGAGGTGCCATCTCCTTCTAAATGGTATTGGAATAGGTGCCATCTTGATCCAAGCCGTGAATAATTGATCGAAGAGTGAGAGTACAGGAGCAGTAAGTATAGCAATAAAGGGGAGAATGTTCAAACTGTGCCAATAAGTGGGGTTGATCGGACTGAGGGAGTCGATGAGGGAACCGTAAGGAAGGAATCTGGAATAAAAATGAAGGATTTTTTTGAATTTTTGAATTTTTGATTTTTGAATTTTTAAATTTTTGAATTTTTGAATTTTTGAATGTTTGAATTTTGGAATTTTTNAGTAGCTAAAATGAATAGTCCCTAGTTTACGAATGAACAGACACATCACAGGTTGTTTGCAAGCCGCAAATCAGAAGAGTGACTAATCCTTCAAAAGACACATCGGTTGTTACTTGACCAATTATTGAATCTTTCAGTCAACCACTTGGTGAAAGACTCTCATAAACTACTTCGTACCACGTAAATACAAATGCTGCACTCTAAGTTGCACTGATCATATTATATCATGGTGTCTGCATGATACCTTTGCAATGCCTTCCTTGAGTGGATTTCGTGATAGTTAATCCGTGGAAACGATGCAATTCGCTCTTTACGACTATTTCAGAGATAACTCTTGACTGCTTTTTCCTCTATCTTTTTCCTCAATCTCTGGATGGATACGTCACAAGATAACATTGAGTGACTTTGCAGCAGATCAGGTGTCCAACAGCGCTGACGCTTCGTTGATTCGCTCCCAGTGATCTGTCAGTGAAATTGGTCAATCATGGTGCCATCCACTTCACTCTGACATCTTAGACTTGCCTTGACCTACGCCTCATGAATGACTGATACCTTTACTGGTTGGTTTACTTCGGAAAGCTCCACGGCTGCAGGCCACCACTGCATCAAGTACCATTAGAGGATGTAAACCACGTCTTACTGTCATTTTATCCCACTTACTATCTTCATTTCTGAGTGCTGATGTGATTGATGACTTCGAGGAGACTCTCCGGCCCTCTTTGTACCTGAACCCTTCGATTCCGACAGACACGCTGAGTACTTCAAACGGACTGTCATGGCGTTGGTCAATACTTATGTTCCATTACGTTAGACGATTGTCAATTCAGGCAAGTGAACCTCCTGACTCAAAGGGGAGCTACGATTGTCTCAGCAGCATGTCTGAATTGCCACTTCAAACACTAAAGAATCCCCCTGCGATTGTTCGGATTTCGTCAGGCCAGCGGTCTCCACCTCTTTAAGCTGACGGAAATTCGCACTTATCACTATGACTATCACACAAGACTATCCGAATTATCTGTTGATGCTCTATGGAAGGAGTTGCGTAATCTTGTGCATACTTCAGGCTCGAAAAGTAGCCTAATTGTCTGGGCTGACGCCGTGAATGCGCACTTTGCAGCTGTCTCCACCGTGACCGAGAATTATCCATCATGTGCTGCCTCGGCCGACTTAGCGCCTCCTATCGCGCTCATCGATTCGCTTGCCTCAACCATCGCGGTGAGTGCAGTTAGAATCTGTCCTGACTGAGCATCTTCTATCATCAACCATTTATACATTTCGGAGCATTTGCACATTTTGGAGCTCCAACTCCAACACTTGGTAAATTGTGCAGTGTGGTTCATCACTGGACTATTCCACGATGCGCTCATCTCATTTGCCGAGAAAGGCCTGGGGTGGCTTATTGGCTGATTGCAGAACGTCAATCGTTGCCTTCATCACGTTTCAATTCCAGAGCGCGAGAAATCCACCATACCTGGCTGAGGTATCTGGACATGAATCACAATGATTCTGAAAAACAATTCAATACAACATGCTTTGATAAGTTTTCATGTGTGAAGCTTTGACGATCGATAGCCCCTATTTTTTTGTACGTGTTGACTGCTCGTTCTACTTCAGCAGATGATATCGGAGCATATCGTGCAGCTTGAAGGTCAGCTTCTGACCAAACCGGTAGTTCTTCATCACGTACCCCCGTCTCCAGATATCTATTGATTGTCTTCATCACGTTATAACCCTCATTCTGTTCAAAAAGATTGCACATTTTCTCGTGTATTGGGCGTGGTATGACAAGAGGCAGGTCAAGTTCACGATACATATCCTCGACAATGTTTATAGAAGCATCAAGAGACAATCCTCTAGTTTCCAATCTTTTGATTGTAGTAACGAGTGAGCCATAGGTATTGGAGATGGTCTCAAAAATCTCTTCCATACCTGGCACCTCAAAATACTCTTGAGCTTCTACCACACATTGAGCATCTGGTTCTAAAATAGCGATGACATCGGCAATTTGGGGAAAGTGGGCGGCATAATACTTAGCGGCTTCAATCCACGTGCCCCATCGCGTGAGTATTGGCTCAGGGGGAAGGAGTACGCCGGGAGCCTGCTCTCGAAATTCACGTACGCGATTGGGTGCCTTTCGGAAAACTTTTTTGGTTTCCGAGATAATGTCATTGGCCTCAGGATATGTGTTTCTGATTTCCTCAGCGAGTCGATGCCACAAGTGAGCAAGGCACGTTACATTGATCATTTTAGGGAAATCAGTTACCAACAATCTGCCTGAAAGTTTCATGTAACGGGCAGCGTCCGTGTGGTAGATTAGCAGTCGATCATAGTGAATCCTATCTGGCCAAATGATGTGAAGTGCATCATGGACGAACGAAACAATTGCTCCACTGTTGGCTTGCTCCACTGTGTCACAATGAGCCAAACGAGGAATTCCTGGGCGATCTCTGAGTAAGGGTGTGACGACGGCATTGACAACGCATTCGCCACTCTTGTTTGTAGTCTCATCAACACACAATGCTATGGGATGATCTCCGACTTCCTCACGCATCTTGGCCATTTTAGCCTGAAATATGGGATCGATGTAACCATCACGCAATGTGGTTGGATCAGGAATAGTGTGTCGCGTCCATTTCTCCAAGAATTTACGGAAGAAAGGATTCCGCAGTTTATCCAGAGGAATGTTGGCCAGAAGTAATGCATCACACAATTCAGCCCAGAACGGATTCTGACGGGAAGACGTTACAGAATCTGCACCGTCACTGGTCTGTGGTTTTTCGTTATTGAGTTCAGTACCCTTCTGATGTTTTTGAGACTCATCATGATTTCTTAAAACTTATTTCGTCAGTGTAAACAGAGTAGTCTCACAAAAATTACATCTAATTCCATCAGGCGTCAGTATGTATACCTCATGCGACAACTGCAAATCGTCCATAAGTCTATTGAATGCAGTTTCTCGCGGTACTTCAGGATCGGCTACAGCAATTCTTGCTGCTCGATGTTTGGCGCGATTTATATGTGCTTTTCAAGGTTAGATTTATTGACTCTCGTGATGCGTTTATTGCAAGACAAGCAATGAACTTGTTGTTCGGCCTCAAGTATCTCGAATTCATTTTCCTCAATATTCAATTCTTCCATGATGAGGTGCCATCTCCTTCTAAATGGTATTGGAATAGGTGCCATCTTGATCCAAGCCGTGAATAATTGATCGAAGAGTGAGAGTACAGGAGCAGTAAGTATAGCAATAAAGGGGAGAATGTTCAAACTGTGCCAATAAGTGGGGTTGATCGGACTGAGGGAGTCGATGAGGGAACCGTAAGGAAGGAATCTGGAATAAAAATGAAGGATTTTTTTGAATTTTTGAATTTTTGATTTTTGAATTTTTAAATTTTTGAATTTTTGAATTTTTGAATGTTTGAATTTTGGAATTTTTGAATTTTTGCATTTTTGAATTTTTGAATTTTTGAATTTTTGAATTTTTTCGTAGAAAATTGACAACATCTTTCTTCNCAATTTTTGAATTTTTGCATTTTTGAATTTTTGAATTTTTTCGTAGAAAATTGACAACATCTTTCTTCAAAAAGAAATGGTTATGCAGAGTAAAGTGAAGAGGAAGGACTGAGAGGCTTGAGCATGACTTAACCTGAAAAACATGAGAAAGCAGGGGGATGGGCACGGAAAGTTGCAACGTGGAAGGAGGAGACAGATGGCATGTGATGAGCTTTATGATGGAGACATGGTGGGAGGAAAAAGGGTAACGGTAAAGAAGAGGGTACCGGAGGGATCATGGCGGAAAGCACAGCAGACAAGGAGGGAACAAAAGCGGCGAAGAGGATGTGGTGGTTTACTCATGAAAATAAAATAAAAAATTAGATAAGGAGTGTTAGGATGTCACAGTAGTAAAGTGAGAATTCAGGACGTCTACAAGATGACTAGTCTAGTACCCAAGCTAAGTATTGGAGCAGTATTTCGAAGCTCCGTCCATAATGCCGCTCCCTATAATCCAGAGAGTAGAGAATGATAGCAGCTAGCGCGGGGCAAGCCTCAGCAAGCTTGGAGTGATGGAGACTTCTAGCGTGGCGAAACTCAAAAAGTCACAGGGGACTTCTCTTGAAACGTCAGTAGAGGTACGGTACGTATTGATACGACTAACGAAGATCATCATTAATCCAGGGAGCCGTCTTTGTTCACTAACATCTCATGCAGCGTGAGAAAAGTATGATTGAAGATTTCTACTAGCTCATCAGGATTTGATGAGACAGGGGCAAAGCCTTGGAGAGTCTGTAGCAAGTCAATAATAGCTTTACACTTCATGAGACGAGACAGTTTACAAGATGCAAAAACAGTAGCACGCGGCTTGCATCCTTTAATGGCGATTGAGGCAGAGATGAGGTGATAATTAGCAGCCATGAGACAATCGGATGTGAACCAACAAGTGACAATATCGCAGTTATCAGTGAGACAGAAATTCAGCCACGTGGAAGAAGTCAGAGTTGAATGAGTGATTCAAACGGATGTATTACGCATCAAGATTGTTATCAGACAGCTGGTCAGCATTGAAGTCTCCCTGAATCAGTTTCTAACTGTGGCCATCTAGAGTAGCTATCTTAGAGCTGTCACCACGAGCTCAGTAAAGTTGACGGACATGCGAAAGGGAGCATGAGACAGGCGATAAATGGTTTCAATGAAGACCGGTGGGGTGTTCTCTGACTGGATCTTAAAAAACAGATACTCCACATGCCCTGGTCTACCCGCCCAAACAGAGTCCGAGCCAGCAATGACCGTAGTTTCGACAGAAACATGGTAATAGATGCCAGCATCACCACCATGCTCATTGCGATCACGTCTGAGTAAGCTGTAGTTGGGGATGTTAACCCTCGAGCGCTCGCGCTATGGTCTCCGCGCCGCCGTTTTTCGCATTTTCATGATATCTCCGAAAATATGATGAGTTACGCTTTGCCGATTTACAAGTTCCTCAAATAATATGTTCTGATGAGAGTATACACGCCTAGGGTACCCTAAAGTGATAATTTTCTTTTAATTATTTTTTTTTTGAGCGCGGCAGGCGAAAGTAAGCGCTGCGCTCACCATGTGAGCAATCCCGTAGTAGAAATTTGACAAGCGGTGTTGTCGACTCTCGTGACGATCCCAAGCGGCGTGTGGTGAGTAGGGGGCCGGTGTGGCAATGTTGCGTTCGAGAATACACGGGCGGCGCGGCGCTTGCCCTGCGACTAACGACGTTCGGCGAAGAGGCGCGAGTACTGGAGGGTTAAGGATGGCGCTGGGGACGGCAGCCGATAACCGAGTTTCAATTCCAGATTTATCATAATAACATGATATCCAAATGTTTATAAGTCTTCGCTGAGATGAAGTCATTAACATTCACATGACAGTCAGCATCACTCGAGTCTATTGTAGAGGAGGAAGATGGCAGAGTAGAACTATCAACAGCCAATAACATCAGCTTGTCTTTGGCTATTTTGACATCAATGATTACGTGAAGCAACTCTGGGGTGGCGTGCGGCATGGACCACGGAGTCATAGTCAGAGTCAGAGTGGGAATTAGAGACTGAGTCAAAGTGCGAGTCAGAGGAAGGTTCAAAGTCTGTTTGAAAGTCAGAGTCAAAGTCAGAGGCATAGTCAAAGTCCGATTCAAGGTGAAAGTCAGCGTTCAAATCAATGTCAGAGCCACATATGCAGAGCCACAGTCAGATTCAAAGTCAGAGTCGAAGTTGGAGTCAAAGTTAAAGCCAGAGCCAAAGTCAGAATCAAAGACAGAATCCAAGTCAGAGTCAAAATCAGAGTCAAAGTCAGAACCCAAATCGGAGTCTATCTCAGAGTCAAAGTCAAAGTCATAGCCAGAGTCAGAGTTAAATTGCAAAGTTGAAGTCAGAGTCAAAGTCAATGTTGAAGTCAAAGTTAAAACCACAGGTGAAGTCATAGTTGAAGTGAAAGTTGAAGCCACAGTTAGAATTGAAGCTGAAGTTAATGCTGAAGTGAAAGTTATAGTCAAAGTTAAAGTTGATGTTGGAGTCAAAATTGCAGTCGAAGTCGAAGTCAAAGTCGAAGATCATGCCGAAGTCAAATTTAAAATCAATGTTTAAGCTAAAGTTGAAGTGAAAGTGAGCGTCAATGTTGGAGTCAAAGCCACAGTTCAAATCAAAGTCAGAGTCAAAGTCAAAGTTGAAGACAACATTGAAGTCAAAGCTCAAGTCAAAGTTTAAGTCAAAGTCAGAGTCAAATTTACAATCACAATCAGAGTCAAAGTCAGAATCAAGGTCAGAGTCGAAGTCAGAGACAAAGTCAGAGACAGAGTCAGAGATAAAGTCGGAGACAAAGTCAGTTAAAGTCAGAGGTCAAGTTAAAGTCGAAGTCCGAGTCAAACTCTGAGTCAGGGTAGTAGCGAGAGTGACAGTCAGAGTCTAAATAGGAGTCATAATCAGAGTCAGAGGAAGGTTCAAAGTCTGAAATTCAGAGTCAAAGTCAGAGGCATAGTCAGAGTACGATTCAAAGTGAAAGTCAGCGTTAAAATCAATGTCAGAGTTATAGTGAAAGTTGAAGTTGGAGTAGCAGTCAGAACAAGGGTCACAATGAGAGTCAGAGTAAGAGTCGGAGTTAAACGCAAATTCAAAGTCTAGGTCAATGTTAGAGTATGAGTTTAAACGAGACAAAGTGAGCATTAGAGTGACAGTTAGAGTGAGAGTCAGAGTCAGAATTGCAGTCGTAGTCATAGTCAGAATTAAAATCGGAGTCACAGTCAAGTTGCGAGTCAAAGACAGAGTCGGGTTGGGAGTTATTTTGAGATTTAGAATGGGGTTCAAATGTTAGAGTGTGTGAGAGTGGGAGTTAAGGTTAGATTTAAAGTCAAAGTCCCAGTCAAAGTCAGAGTGACAATCATGTATCAGCGAGATGCAGAAATTTTTTCCCACCGGTAACCATTAACTATGTTTGAGGAGCCAATTTCAAGTCAAACTGAGTATCATGACTTGAGTTTTAATTTCTCGCTTTTCCCCCGTCTCCAGTTAAGCATTAAGATGGCCCTGGAACGACCATGATCATTCGAAAATCCTTATAAATTCTTATGGGCAGTCACCGATTTGATCGTATGTGTACAACAAGGACTAGATTGGACGCGAACTGGATTTTTCCATGAAAGTTTCCAAATAGGAGTTGTTTGATGAGAAGCTGAATTTAGGGTGGATTTGGGAGAGTAGAGGAAGTGCCGGTCGGAAATAAGTTGAAAGCCTGTTTTCAATAAATATGCTAATTTATTGTGTGAAATCGAACCACATATAACGAAATTACACTCAATTGTCTGATCGCGATTGTCTCACGATATTCAAATTTACTGTCTCTTTAGCACTGTTGAGTTTTTTGAATGTTTAAATTAATTAACGGTGAATGTACTGATTAGATTTAACACCGGAGATGTACTGAGAAAAATACCGATAAAAATCTGAACGAAGTGATGTACTGAAAACGTTCAATTGTAACTGCTAGACTGGTACATGAGAAAAACTAAATCGCCACGTTGAGAGGCGAGACGCAACTGAACTCGTCCTTTCTGGGTGATTTGCTGGTCATTCCCGCTGACCCGAGGTGTCCCGATTAATTTCGAGAACTGCCGAATTATTTTAACTGTTGAACTGAGAGAAAATTAGCTACGTTTCAAACAGGAGTTTTTTATCGCCCTTCCACCCTATAAAATAATATTTTTCATTTTTTCTTCGGAAGGTATGGATAGTTCTAGTTCGGAATAGGTTTTGAAGGAATTGGTCTTCATCTATCGATATACTGAAAATACTGAAAAAAAATTCGATCGCGTTGTTGTTCGCTCGCTTCGCTCGCTCACTTTGCGGGTGGATTGAAGTGGGTGTGACCTATGACGGGTCGAACCAATAACTTCCCGATTTATTGCTTTCTTCATGAATTATCTCTAATCGTCAATCGGAAAATGTAAATGCACTGAAAAAGTCGAAAATCGAGAATTTTTGTTTCGGAAAAAACTGGAAGACGCCTGAGTCAATTTTGCTCAAACTTTGTTATGGTGCACTACATGTTAATATTCATCTATTGATTAAGGAACTATCTGAATAGCATCATTTTTGCTGCGAAAATCCTCGAATTTGTCCAAAAAACGGAAATTTCGCCGTTTTTTTCACATGTTTTTGGAAAATTTCTGGAGAACGGCTAAGACAATTGTTCCCAAAAACTAATCAGTTCTAAGTCACCTAAAGACGCGTCAATTGACGAAAAAAAAATTTGAATCGCATCATTTGTTCGAGAATAATCGTCGGGCATACACACACACACACACACACACACAAACACACACACGAACATGTCTTCTAAAAAAGTTCCAAATGATCCACAACAGGAAAAAAGTGGAAAAATCATGAAAATTCGACAGTTGATTTTCGGGGTCATTCCAATAACTCCCCGATAGATCGAAAAGTTAATAATGAATTAGGGAAGGTAAAAATTTTAGTTCTACTAAATTGAAGGCCCATGAGATTGATATGAGAAATTATATAAGACGTATTCTTTATCAATCTAGCCACCTGATTTTTTCAGTTTCTAAAAAATTTGAAAAAATTCTGTACTTTTATACTCATTGGAAGTAACCTCTGTCAATTTTTTCACATTTTTTGAAGTATCCATAGCGAAGATATGTGGGTCCGAATGAATCGCGGGAAAAATTTCATATCTTGGGAAATTGAGCTCGAAGAAAAAAAGTATGGGCCAAAGAATTTAGTTTTTTTCCCTCAACTTTTAAAATAATTTTTTTATTATACGAAAAAATTACATGTAGGCCATCTATAAAATAGTTCTAAAAATGACATTTTTAGAACGATTTGACAGAAAAAGGGGTCTAGACGTATTTTTTTTACAGTAAAAAAAAGCTATTTGAAAGGTTCATGAAAAAAAAAAATTTTTTTTTGTCCCATACTTTTTTTTTTCTCCGAGGTCAATTTCTCCAGATATGGAATTTTTCGCGTAATTCGTTTGAACCCACATGTCTCCACTATGGATACGTTAAAAAATCTTGAAAAATTCGTGGAAGGGTAATTTTCATGAGTATAAAAGTACAGAATTTTTTCCGATTTTTTATAGACCTTGAAAAAAATCAGATGGCTGGATTAACCGAGAACCCGTCATAAAAGGAATTTGCGTATAATTTATTGTGAATCCTTTAACACATCTCTAAAAGTCTGCTAATGTGAAGAAAAATCAGAAACAAAAAATCCACATGTATGTTAATGAATTCGTGAAGCATAATTATTGAGTCTGCTTGATCCTTTTCTGCGTCAACACACGCACACTCCCTGGGTACGTGCCAACGTATACTCAATTTTACCAAGGGAGTAACCTCGGTTGGCGGAGCGAAGAGCATGGCCGTAGGTGGAGAATTCAGTCGAATGGGGGTATGGTTGAGGTTAATCCATTTGTAAAAATTGTAAACGATGCGTGAAGATATCTTCCATACCATAGTAGTTTGCGAAAAAACGGTATTACGCGTTTTTTTTTTTTAAATATAAGTGAAATTCAGACCGACGGCAGTGGCCATGCGGATAGAGTGCTAAAATCGTGTGCCAGTGATCCGGGTTCGATCCCGAGCGTCAGCGGTCAAAATTTGTAGCGCTCTCATCTCACAGTTTCACTGCCGTGCGGTAGCCAATGCAGTACAGGGAGTTATGATTGGCAAGAGAGGGTGGAATGGGAACAAATCGTTAACACTCGAAAGGGTATACAAGAAGAAACAAATTTTTTTATAAGTGAAGTTCGGGTGTACCTAGCATAAAGACTCTCATGTAAAGCCCTGAAAAATAAATTTACAATCTATACAAATTCCATCCAATCGGAAATTGTTCTGTGCATCAATGATTTCAGTATAGACTACTGGAGTAAAACTACTGATTATCAATGTCGTTCTCCGAGGAAAATGGACCAATTTAGTTCTAGCTGATCTTATATTCCTTAAATTGACGTTTCACTGGAAGATTAGCAAGTAAAGACCACTTTTTCCGGCACCTATTCCGACCTAAAATTTCCCGTACTTTTCGAAAATAGGATGATAAATATAAATTTAAATAGTGGAAGGCCGAAAAAAATTATTTTTACACCTTTAAACTTGTTTTTTAGCTATAAGGTCGAGGGAGTTAACTCAAAAATGTTAATTTTTGGTATAAAAGTTCCATGTTTTTTACACAAAAAATGTAGGCATCATTTTTTTTCCAAAAACACTTATTTTGCATGGAAAATCCGGTTGAGAATGAATTATCGAAAAAAATCAATTGCTCATATCTCTGTACCTAACCAAGTTTAAGGTCTGAAAATTTAGGGCAAACCTCCTTTCTATACCACTGTTATATGGACAATTTTTGGGAATGATAAAAATTTTGAAGCCGAAAGACTCGTTGGTAATTAGTGGATTGTACCATATAAAAATGTATACCTCCATTGAAATCCTTTTAGAACCTCAATAAATTATATCCGTTCAGGTTAATACCAATGAATTATAAAAATTTTCTAGGAATTCCCCGGTTTGTTCTCTAATCTAAACATGTTCATTTGTTGAAAGACAAAAATCCAAAAATAAGAAAATTCAGGAATGCGAAAATCCGAAAAGAGAACGATCAAAAAATTCGAATATTCAAAAATTTCAAATAAAAAATAATTTGAAAGTAACCGACGGTAGTGGCCGTGCGGTTGGAGTGCTAGAATCGTGTGCTAGTGATCCGAGTTCGATCCCGGGCGTCGGCGGTCAAAATTTGTAGCGCTCCAATCTCACAGTTTCACTGCCGAGCGGTAGTCTCGTCAAAGGAACAACTGTACCAGGGCAGGTTTTCCCCTCAAGTGAGGTTTTCCCTTTGTCCCTCGGCAAATGCGGTACAGGGGGTAGAAATGGAATGGGAACAAATTGTAAAAACTCGGAAGGAAAAAATTTTTTAATTTGAAAGCACAAAAATTTAATGATTGGAAACTTCGAAACTTGAAAGATTAAAAAATTCACCATTCAAATATCCAACACCCAAAAAATGAAAAAAAAATCAATAGTATGTTGTGCATCAAGGGCGGAAAGTCCTGTTTTTCCGCTCGCGGCGCACATGCTATTTTTCAACACCCCTGCAAAGAAAAGTTTGTATTTTGCTGTCTGAAGAGCGAGAAGAAAGTGAGTACTTTCCATCCGAGGACGGGAAGTGCTCACTTTCCGCCCGCTCACCAGGGAGCAAAATACGAACTTTCTGTACAGGGGTGTTGAAAAATGATTTTTATTGGGAAAATTTTTAGATGTTTGGATTCATTCATTTTTTAATTTTTGGTTTTTTAGATTCTTAAATTTTTGGTTTACATTTTTTTGGATTTTCGGGTGTTCAAATTTTTTTTATTTTCGAACTTTTGGTTCTTTAGAATTAGATCAAACGAAGGAACTTCTAGGATAGAGTTCAAAGATAAAATAAAAAATCCTACAATTGAAACGTAGAGCAATCCAATAACTGAAACTCCAAAAAACCAAAAATCTAACCATTCAAAAGTCCAACAATTCAAGAACCCAAACTTCAAAAAACCAACAATCGAAAAGTCCAAAGATCCAAGCATCAAATAATGCGAAAATCAAAAAATCTGATCGTTCCGCAGAAAGTCCGCCGCAAGCTGTTGTCACGCTGTTGCAACAGTACGCAGAGAACTTTCTGTCTCTCTCAGAGTGCCTATTATAGCGACATTCAACGTCGCACGGCAATTTCCGCCGCGGTGTTTCTGCTCCCTAAAATTTCTACCAGGCAAACAGTAGTAAATTTCTAACCTAGGGACCGTGACCACGTGCAGCTAGAGATGTGCAATACCCCTCGATATAGCGAAGTGACCGATATATATTTAATATTGATATATCGATATCTTTTTGCCGATATTGTCAATGGCAATAATATTTTTTCGTTAACATCGAAGTGTGAATTTGCATATATCTATTCCACGATATTTTTTTCCCAAACTCGATATCTTCTCAAAGTACTAATAGAAACAAATTTTATTTTGTTCTTTCGAATCATAGGTGCTGTTCAAAAGTTATGAATTTTTGAAAATTGCAACTTCTGTTACCATTACCACAGAAACCAAAAATGATATGGCAATGAAATTTGGTAAGAATACTTTCTCTACATAGTACTTCAAAGACCAAATTGACATGAAATGTCTTATTTGTGAATCGGACTTGGTGGTAAGCAAGCGAAGCGAGCGAACAACAACTTAGACCAATTTTTATGATTAAATTGCTCAGTTTAGTTTTATCTATTAGCGGCGATTGTTCTCCAGAGGCACGAGTAACAAAGTCAGATAGCGGCACGCGTCGCGGGTAAGAGGCCTCGGAAGAGCCTACGTCGTATTCACGGACAGTTCAAAGGTTCATTTACTATCGACGTAAATTGTAAATTAATAACCAAGCCTCTTGACTGTTCTCCGGAAAACAATTCACGAGTGGCCATTGAATTATCTTTCCTTTTGGATTGTATCAAGCCTAGAAGGCCGGATAATTTCGGATTTGCTTTTGTTATAAGTTCCCTATATTACTTGTCACTTCCAACATTGCGATTCAACTCTCTAATCGTCGATTATTCTTTAAGATCCGGGTCGATCCCCATTTCATTCCGTCACTGTGTTATTTTCTCAATATCCCACGTACAAAATCATAAAATACAGTTTTATTATTTGCTAAGAAAATTCTTGCTCTCTTCACGGAATTTTCTCCCCAGAAAACTGAAATAATTAAATAGGGTAAGCACGAGTACACTGGTCAACAAAAAGGTAACAGTGTACATTGCACCTCGTGCCTTGATAACACCGGGAGTTCATAGGAGAGAATTTATTTTTATTGAGATTTCTTATCATCATCCTCCTTTTGACCAGTCCTACTGAATTAGGGAAGCCCCAGTATTTTGGGGGAAATCATAACGGTTGAAAGGTTATTTTTCGGAGAGTCATCTCAGGATTATAACAGCAATGTCGAATGTCACGTATATTATCACAATATCATAAAAAATTGAAGTAGTCTACGCATAAATTTAAGAGAGAAAAAATAAATCATTGTAATTTTCTCAATTATGTTTTTTTTTCAAGTTTCGTCCTCAAATGCTTGCAACTTCCGTAGAAATCAACCAATTTAAGTTGTTTTTTTTTTTCAAAGTACGTGTCTTCTGACACACTTTTTATATAAAAATGAACGATTTTTTTTTCCTTTTTTCATAGGCCAGGCAGTTAGCCGAAACAAGAAGTTGACCAGGCCTCTTCGACCTGAGTCATGCGGGCCATCAGTTCATGTATTCATTTTTTTTTCATTTTTTATTCTCACCAATTTCATTGGTAGTAAACTTCCGATTCAATACGTATTTATTGCATTGGAAATAAATATAGAACATCTCCATAAAAAATTGATTGAGCCCATCTGAAATACAAACCATTGTTGCCCTAACGGCATTTCCTTTTCAAATTTCAACTTGAAATCTCGATTTTTACGAATGCTAGGGAGCAAACAACGGTTATTTCGAAAAAAAAATTGGAAATAGCTCGAAAACTTTGCACCAACGGGTATATAGCTTTTGATTGGTCTAAAAAAAAAAGTTAAATCGGTCTACTTGTTTTCGAGACCTTTGCAAAAAACGGCTGAAAAACAAATCGCTCTTTCTCGAAAAGTAGTGGACTGATTGGGCTGTTCTTGGTCACAGGGCTAGTCCTTAACAAAACCTATAATCTGTAGAAAATTCAATCAAAAGAATTTTTTTTAGTCAGTTTATTGTTCGATTTTCTAAAAGTTGATTTTGCAAAAGTGGGAAATGGGAGGTGACACATACAGACATGGTCCTCAAACTTCGAATTTTTGTGTTTTAGACCATTTTACATCATTTCTAATGAAAATTAAGACATGTGAAAATTTACAGATTACAACCAAAAAACTCGAAAAATGACTGGTTCCGAAGGTGGGACCCTCTTAATTTTTTTCTAACAAATTCAATAAATATATTGGACTAAAAAAAAAATTCTCACCAAAATTCAAAATGGTGGTCCAATTTAGAAGTGTCTTTCGATTGAAGTTTCTGTGATCGAATTGCTGAAAAATCTCTCAATTGGTTCAGATCTGAATATGTTGCTATGACTCTTCAGGCGGGAATTGAAAAAGATGCATGTACGATGCAAATGCACAAGGAAATGAGATCACCACTTTGAATTTTGGTGGGAATTTTTTTTTTTTTAGTCCAATATGTACACTGAATTTTTTTAGGAAAAAATTAAAAACCTTCCACCTTCAAAACCAGTCATTTTTCGAGTTTTTTGTTCATGTTTTTTCAAGAAAATCGATAGAAAACGACAAAAAAAAATCGCTCATTTTCCATATAAAAAATGTGTTAAAAGACACGTACATTTGAAGACAAAACTTGGAAAAAAAACATAACGGCTCACAGGGTAAAAATGTCCACCACATTGGGTAGGTTTTCTATTGACTTTTTTCATGAGTAAAATTTGAAAATCGTGTTTTGAACTACGTTCAGACCAAAATTTTCAAATTTATAGCAAGTTTGAATAAACACAAATATCCAAAATCGTATTTCACAAGCTAATAGTCGCATACGCATAAATTAAAGAGAAAAGACATTTATCACTGTAGTTTTCCTAACTTTCTATCACCACCAGTATTTTTTTTCAGTGTACTGCTAGGAGAAAAATGAAATTTCATGGATAATTGACTATTAATTTTCAGTACAGTGGCCCGGAATTTCGTTTGAGGGGGAAATAACCCTGAAATAACCCTGAAATTTCAGATTTCACTGAAATTTCAGGGAAATACCAGAATTTTANCAGTCTGGGAGTTCCCAATCATCCTCGGAGGAGGAATCTTCTTGTGATATGTCGGGAGATTCTTGGAACAGTACTGGAATTGGCGTCATCTGGGCCTATGCGCAAAATTCTAATGTTATATTTTCCTTCATTGAGTAGAGAATTGAAAGTTAATGGGTAGACCATTTTTATATTTAAGAAGCCCGCAGGAATCTATTCTCTGCATATCATTGGTGAAATAATTGATACACATACCACTGAGCATAGCAGATATTTTGACAGTGGAATAGAAGAAAGAGAAAACTCGGAGTGAAGAACGCCATTGAGAGGCTACTTGAGATTGCTAGACTATTTTCAATGAATATTTAGGTACTATTATTGAAAAATTCAGAGTACTTACTGTTCTTGATATTTCATATATTCTTGATATGAACGCCACATGATGAAACAACTCCCAGATCTCGAACATAATTCCATGAAGATAGGTAACGCTGGTTCGGATCGCTCGGCACCCCGAAATGACACGATCTTTGCCGAAGGACGGACATCGAACGATTGACGGATTTATTTGAAAAATATCGAATCAAAAAATCCAAAAATATTGTTCATTTAAGTTTGAACAAAGATTTAAACCATTCAACAGCATCACGGTACCCCACTTTTTGACATTTTGTGTTAGTGTGCGTGCGCAGCCGGGCCTCTGTTATGGCGCACTAATACATCGAAGGGCCCCCTACTTCTCTTACACCTGTTATGTCCGAAGGATTTTTCAGGCAGGAAAATCCTGAGTTTCTGAATTCATTCGTTTGACTCTGATAATTCTGATATTGGAAGTTCCTTGGTTTAACAATAAAAATAAAGTGCGATAAAATATTTCTTACCGCGTTTTCCCGAGTGGTTATGAGCAATTTATTTATTCTGCACTCTTACCTTGTTTTCTTCTTCACATATGGGACTGGAGATTTCGAATTTTTCATTCTGAATGGCTCTTTGAAATGATTAAAGCAAATTTTGGAAAGAATACCACCTTTAATTGTTGGTTTTTTTTTTCAATTATAAACCAAGTTCACAGTGACAGGGAAAATTCGATGTTGGTTTGATTTGACTGATTTCCCGCGAATCACAAAGTTCAAATTTTGTAACAATATATTACTTAGGGTTTACTTACAGGTTTTCTGCTTGTTGCAAATGTAATTCCAAACAGATGTAAATGTCGTCCCAGACGCTTATTACAAATTTTCTCTTTACAATATTTTTAGTTCACAACGTTTTCAGTCTTTTTAAATTAATAGTCCGAATTATTTATAGATACACACACTTGTACCGTAAGGCATTTGGAGTCGCGAAAGCCTTATTGGTTTGTACGCGTAATGTTAATGCCGAAAGTGCGTATCTCTTCTTTTTTTGATACTTGAGGATGCGAAATCCACACTAATTTTGATGAGGGTTTTTGACAACTCAAATTTCCGAATTACAAAATCGATCAATTTCCGCTAGTGATCGTCAGCACTCAGGAGACTACCCTCGAAATTTAGTTCACTGATTTCTGTTGAGAACTATGACGAAAAATTGACTTTATCCGATTTGTTACCGAAACATCCGAATTACCGAAGATTGGAGAACGTATTCGTTCTCCGGGTTTTCCACGACTGGTTTTTAATTTTGTCAATTGTAGTGTTTAAGTCTTGAGTTTAGGCGTTGGCTTTATGGGGTGGGAGTTGGTGATTTGGAGGTTTATGACGAAAATTCGACGTGGAACACCTGTTCACGTGGTCGAATTTTCGCTGATTCTACTCCTGGGATTTTTGGAATATTGGACTTTGAAATAGCCTGAGGAATTTAGGGCGATGTTGAAATTGCCTGTTGGCAATTTCGACATCGGTTGTGCCGAAAAGAGTCATTGAAATGTGTTTTATGTTCATTTTCAGATTGGGGGTGGTTTAGGGGTTGTTATTTTTGAGGGTTGTTTTGGCTTGCCGGAAGGGTCTCGATGATTCGAACAACTTTTGTTGAGGACATTTTTCTAGGAAACGCGTTGTTTGGGTGTCACATCGATTGTTAGTTAGTGGTTGTTTATTTAGCTAGCTCTTTTGTTTATGGATGGAATATCGAAATTGTCGATTCGTTTTCTTGCGCTGGTTGTGCAGCGTTTTTGGAAATATCGTTTTGGTTGGAATTTGTTTTTTCTATTTATTAAGGTTGGTTGAAAATTTTTAGAGGAATTTGTTGTTAACAATTGTAATTGTTATCCGATTGGATTCAGTGAGGGCTTAAATTGTTTGGTTTTATTGCCTGGTCTTTTTTTGTTATGGAACGTTTGGTGTAAAACTATTATTTTGGGTTTTAGCAAAAATGTTTTGTTAGGGAAAGGTTGGACCCCTGCTAAAGTTATTTGTTAATAACTTTTGCAGTGTTTAGAATTTCTTTTCGGGTTGATGGGTCAAAAGTTGCGTCGTGGTGGGGCGGAACTTTTGACGTATTTGTATGGCGCGAGGATTTTGTTTTTATAATTTAGTTTGGAGGAATTTGTTTATTTCGTGTAGGGTAGTGGGGGTAGGTTTTTGTGGTGGTCCAAACGGGGTGTGTGAGGGCTCAAAGTTTTTGTTTCGCCCAGGGGAACAATATTGGTCCTCTGCACTTAATTGTTTGGCCCTTTCTTTAATTGTTATTAATATTTTTCTGTAATTTAAATCTCCTACGCCGTTGTTTATTTTGGGTTTTGGATATTTCGGAATTGGGGCAGGATTTTGAACGGGGGATTTTAGGCTTAGAATAATTTGGACATAACACACCAAATAGTTCATGCGTTATGTTGTTGAAAAGATTAATTTGAGAAAACATCAAAACTCGATTATTAATCAGCAATTTTTCAAATTCTATTGGATTATTGAAAACCCTGTTAATTGTTCTAGTGAGAGTTCTCTATAGGGAGTCCTCGACATTAATTTTTCACTTCATTTTTCTACTTCAACATATGACATATGACAGTTTTACGGTAACGAATTTCAAAGAATGACCGACAGAATAATTAAGACATTTTTTTCTCATATTGAAAAAATCAAACAGAAATTTCAGACATTCGAGTGAAGAAATTTTTATATAAAATATGTCAATGCAATAAGTTGTATGTAAAAATCAAATTCTGTGTATTTCTCGCTATAAAATATTTCATGTTGCAAATTCAATCACTAAATAAATAATAATACTATTGACTGATATTTTATTATTTAAAAAGTATATCAATGAATATAGATATTTATATTTTTCAGTTAGTTGTTCCATCATTCATTCATTGATATTTTATCATTATTATTTATTTAATTTACCTTGTTTTCATAGTAAAAAAAACATGGAATTTCTACTGCAAAAAAAACTATATTAAAAAATTCTCTGAGCCAACCTCCTCACAATGAGCATGCAATGTCATCTCGCTACAATTCCGTTTACCGACGCTTATGTCAGGATAGCAATGTTCGACAGTGGCTGGGAAGCTATAGCCTTACGGCTGCATCTGAAAAAGAACTTGACGTAGACATTTCACTGCACTGTTGCAACGCGCTGACATGTATAGTTAGATACATGGATTTCGTATGCTGGGTTGAGAAACACTAGCGGCATCCCAGTAAAGCGGCAAAAGTGCATAACATTGCAGTGAAGCCTAGCCACTGGGTTCATCCTTGCACGTGTAAGAGATTTTTCTACCTGGGGATGTATAATAACAAGACATCCTTGCTTACCACCTGCTAGAATCTCACATTTAATGATATTGTTTGCGAGTTGTAGAACTTGAAGTCGAGTTCCATTACAGAGTCGCTCTATATACTTGAATTTCTAATCAACATGATTATAGCGTTTTGTCGCAATCGTAACTTATATGGTGGAAAATTAGGTAGATTTAAAGTATTCAAATATTCTGGAGAAAGCTCAACGTCTACATCTCCATTATCACAGTTGTCAAAGCTATCTATACCGCTATAGATATTTTTCGTCGCTTTTTCCAATAATGCGACGACTTGATTATTGATCTCATCGATGTCTACATTACGGGAAGATGAGATGGCGTGCATTACTAATAATCTATATTCAAGCTTTCTAATGGTGTTACCGAAAATAGTATTTCTTCATTACAAGCCAGACATTATTCAGGAAGTATTACGTTATTGTTCTTATCATTAATGCTTCCATCTCCGATTGCTACCACGAAGTTTTTAACTTCAATTTCTTTAGGAAGAGTTCTCATATTTTCTGTAAAAGTATGTACCTGAAAGTAGCGCCACAATTGAAAATTTTTAATGGATAAGCTCAATAATTTGCTGTAAGTTGCATGAGGCATTACTAGAGGTGATTGATTGATGTGATTGAAAGTTACCTCTCAGAATAATTATTAGTGTAGTCAAAGTATTAGGTGTGTGACTCAATTTTTACAGATTTTGTCTGAGAGCTTAAAATTATATTTAAAATAGAAATATATTCGCGGTCTTTTCTGGTTTTAAAAGGATCGAATAGAAGGTTTCAGAACACGGAACGACAAATCTATGTAAGTTACATAACCTTTCAGAATAGCAGAGTATACGATGGCAACTGATAAACAGCACATTCGGCACTGCATTTTATTCGAATTCCAACAAGACAAAAATGGTTCTGAAGCACGGGAATCAATGTGTAGTCTTCTTGGTGCCGACGTTGTATCTTATGAAACGTGTAATTATTGGTACAATCGTTTTAGAAGTGGTGATTTCGATTTGAGTGACCAGCCGCGTCCAGGACAGCCTCGAAAGTTTACAGATGCGGAATTGCAAGCTCTACTGCATGAAGACTCAACGCAAACGCAACAAAAGCTTGCAGCTCAGTTAGGAGTCACACGAACAGCTATTTCTAAGCGTTTGCGCCAAATGGCAAAAATTCAAAAACTTGGAAGGTGGGTCCCACATGCGTTGACCGAACACAACCTAGGTCAAGGTATGAACACGTGCCTTTCACTGCTCGCCCGGTAACAAAAAAAAGTACTTCTTGTGGAGAATTGTGACGGGTGATGAAAAGTATATTTTTTACGAGAATCCCAAATGTAAAAAGCCATGGGTAGATCCCGGTCAATCAAGTACATCGACGCCGAAACAGAACATCCATTTGAAGAAGATTCTCCTGTGTATCTGATGGGACATGAAGGGTGTGCTTTATTGCGAACTCCTGGAAACAGGTCAGACGGTGACTGCGGAACGCTACAGCTGACAACTGAACAAATTGAGCGAAAAACTTGATCGTAAAAAGCCATTGACTGGGCAAGGAAGCAGGCAAGTCAAACGGCTGCATGACAATGCTCGACCTCACGTTACTCGCGCGACTCAGAAGAACCTCTTAACCTTGGAATGGGAAGTTCTCCCGCACGCGGCATATTCACCAGACTTGGCCCCATCCGACGATCACTTGTTCCGGTACATACAACACGCCCTAGTGGATAAACAGTTTAAAACGCTGGACGATGTGCGTAAATTCGTCGATGACTTTATCGCCTCGAAGCCTGCAAGTTTCTTTCGCGACGGCATTCGAATGTTACCTGAGAGATGGCGCAAGGTCATAGAAAACGATGGACAATATTTCCAAGATTAAGTTCGTTGTTCTCTATTTTTTTATATTAAATAAATTTACTGAAAAATCTGTAAAAATTAAGTCACACACCTAATAGATTCAAAAATTACCAAACCCCCCAATAAACATCTACATATAGAAAAATATACCGATAGATAAAAATGTCCTGAAAAAAATGTTCAACCTTTTTACCTTCTGTAATGCAAAGAATTTGAAAATAATAAAAAACAACCAGTGTTCGTTGGGGTCACCACTATAAACATTCGTAGTTTCGACTGGACTCAATTGATTGAAATAAAAAACATACGACAATGCAGAGGAGAACATTCCACACAAATTCGATATAGGAAATGATGTTCTAGGATGAATAGTTGTCCTGTAGAAGAATGCAGAAGTTTTTTAACCTTAATTATGGAATTTTCCCAGCGGGATCCTTGAGGCTCAACCCCTTTTCTGCGCGCTCAGCCCAATAGAAAGAGCGTCATGTGCAGTAGATTTGAATTAAATGACAGTACGCTACTGCATGTCTCGATTTACTTGCGATTGATAATTCAATCATATCTGTGACAGTATGGGGATTTGCCTGTCCTAAAAGTCAATCAAAACAAATGTTGGCGCCCGAAGTGGATATGTACACTTCAATATGCCTCTTTGTAGTGGAATCTCGGGATGGTGAAAGGGCAAGATTATTATAATGACACGAGTTCTTAGAACTCATTTTATTTTACCTGCACTCTCAGAAGGCATGCTGCGTAAGAAAGAATAGTATGCGTCACTGGATTAATCCTACTAAGGGCCCCTTAGAAATATACCTGTTGAAGGCCATATTCAACATAAAATCGAATATCTTCAATCCTTCTCATTTATCAATAAATGGATTACCTCATCCACCTATTTGCCTCTAATTATTGTTCACTATTTTGAAATTTGCACTTTAATAAAAAATTTATTTTATCCCTAATTTTCGGTTCAATTTCTACGATCATGATATCAAATAAGTTATGTAACGAGATTTTTTCGTTACGGGTGGAAATCCCCTTAAAAAGATTTGTGAACTCTTAAAATTATTGAAGAGAGACAGGTAGTGACATCTAGAGGCGGCTGAAGAAAGCCGGGACTAGATGAGATGAACCACAGACCAGTGAAAGACCGAAGGCATAGCGGTTATGGGTGAAACCGCGACCCCTGGAGGTCTGGAGGACGTTACTAGACTATCGCTATTTTAGAATTCGCCCAGCATGTGCTAGGGATAAAGGGGTCGAGGTACAGGCTCTCCAACTGAGCGATTCCAAAGGCTATATCGGAGTAGACTAGGGATCAACGGTCAGGTGAAAGGACTGGTACCTTCGTGATCCCGCTTTTCTTGCTTCTTGAGCACTGTTTTCCTCGTCACCCGGGGGAGAATGGTCTCGAGAGCAGGGAATGTCTTCTCCGTGAGGAAAAATTTTACACGAAAACGAGGAATAAGTCAAAATTCTGAAAAATCGAATTTTGCACCTTGAAAAAGGGGATATTTTTTTTATTAAAGAAAAGAGATAGCCTAATCGATTTTCACTGGGGAAGTGTTTTTCTTTGTTGCTCTACGGATTGTTTTCCTCGTCACCCGGGGGAGAATGATTTGGACGCGAGAAATTCTGCTTTTCTATCGGAAAAATTGAAAAAGAACGAGGGAAAATCCAGTAAAATTGGATTTTCTCTTCGTAAATGAGAGAAATTCTGAAACACTGAATTACCGATACACGGCAAAGAAGACTATTCCGAAAGGGAATAGCATTACCGACCGAAAAGGCCGGAAGTATGAATTCCACCCGCAAGGGCGCGCCGCGCGACTGTTGGTAAAACAGCAGAGGGGAATCCCCGAAAGGCGATTCAACTCAAGGTTAAACGCCACATCAGATGAAATTATACAGAAAGCGTTGGAGAGGAATTTTTGCAAGTGGGAAAAAATCAAAAGTACCGCTAGTAGGCGGGAAATTGAGTGTTTTTCATTCTGGAAAGACCCTAAGGAGGGGGAAAGTGACCGAACAGCAGTCGCTTACCTCTAAGAATCCCCAAAACGTCCGAAATGACGTAAAATAGAGGGGACAGCACTTGATAGTCGCCCAGAATGCTGGTGTTTTGCATTCCAACAAAACACGGATTATGTGCCAGAGCCGATACACGGCATCCCTAATGAGAGAAGTTGTTACGTTCCTACCTTTAGGTTTCGCCTCCTTCCTCTAACCTTACCTGAGATGCCTTCACTCTGGAGAATCCTCATGCTCGTGGTCGCCTGTACGCGCGGGGTAAGACGCGTCTAACTTCATAGCGGCGATCGGAACCAGTAAGAATTCAACCGGGATGCCGTGTATCGGCTCTGGCACATAATCCGTGTTTTGTTGGAATGCAAAACACCAGCATTATATGCCGTTGGCCGATACACGGCATCCCTAATGAGAGACGTGTTTGTTATCTACTGGTGACCACGTAAGAAAAACTCAATGCTATGTGAAGAATGGAAAACTGATAGTTCACAAGAAACTCTGATATATAAATATTTATTATGAAAAACTCTTAAGAAATGTACAACGGTGCAATAAACTTGGGAAATGAAAACATAGTCCATTGGAGTCATGAACATGACAAAAGACCATAGAGATATGTAAATAGAGAAACAAATCTAAATATAAAGAAACGTAAAATAAAAAACCACTTTAAATTGGTCTAAAGTTGTCTGTCTGGAATGATACCGAAGGATGAGAGGAATGGGGCTCACCCTGAATCTGTTTGCAGTAATGATTTCGGAATGTCTCCACACAGTGCCAGTTTCCTCGATCAAGTATGTCTTGCACAGGAATGTTGTCAATCCATCCTCTAGAAGCCACAGCTGAGCGAACACTCCCAGGGGAAGCCTCGATACCGGCTGACTTAAGGGCTGAGCGTACCCAGTTGGCGATAGATGTACGTGAAGCCGGAGCCACAGGACCCGTCAAAGAAATGAAGAGATTGTCAGGGCCCTTTTCAGATCTTCTCGATCTTGAGGCCTTCAGGAGAGCACAAACCCAGGTGACTGGACATAACCATAAATCAGTATGACTAGACAGGCGCCAACCTGACTGGCGAAAATTGGATCTGTCTGTCTTCGAACCGAAGGCTGGCCAGAAAATGATCTCCTCTCCTAAGTCGGTGAAATGATCAGCAGAGACCCTAAGGAGGGTCAAGTCGTGAATACGTCTGCTTGACAACCAACAGGAGAGTAGCTGTTCTACGAGAAATCTCAAAGAAGGACAAGTCCTCCGAGGGAGTTGATAACCAGCTAATCAGAATCTGCGAATCCCAAATAGGGGATTTCGTCTCCCTAGGTTTAGCTACCGAGACGGCCTTGAGAACTTGACGTACTAGAAAATCTGAAGAGATATTCTCTCGTACAATACCTGAACAGAAGGTCGAGACAGCCGATCGGTGAAGTAACATTGTGTTGTGAGAAAAACCACAAGCGACAAACGTGTTGGCCAGAAACCTTGCTAAATCGGAACCTCTAGGCGATCCCGGGTCAACCTGAAACTTGTTACACGATGATAACCATCTGCGGATGGGGGCTCTGTAGGTGTCTTGAGTCGATTTTCGCCAACTTGACTCTATCAGCTGCTGCTCGTGAGGTGACCAATCACCTACGAGATGTTTCCACACCCAACTCTCCATATCTGAAGGCTGAGTCGATCCACGTCCGGGGGAGGTTTGTTGGTTGTCAGATCTATCAAAACCCTGTGGAGATCTGGAATTGTCCAAGGGGGCTCCAGACTCCTGCTCTCCAGATCTGGTAGCCAAAAGGTCTGACGCCAGTTGGGAGCCACCAGAAGGTACTGGCCGTTGCAATGGTTCAGATGGGCCAGAACCTTGGGAATCAGACTGACGGGAGGGAAGACCCAGGCTAGTTTGAAGTCCCAAGAGCGGCTGAATGCATCTATGAATTCGGCGTTCGAGTCTCTTGAATCTCGAGACATACTTGCTCACAACGGCGGATCTTGTCGAGGCGAAGAGATCGATCTCGCAGGGACCCCATTTGTCGTAGACGAGTTCCATGAAATCCTCTCGAAGGTGCCACTCTGGAACCGGCTTGCCACGTGAGAACCGGTCTGCTATACCGTTGTATCGGCCTGGCAGGTAAGCAGCGGATAAGATTATGTCCAGACTGTCCACCAGCTGAAGAACCTCGAAAGTAAGGTCCAGAAGATTTATCGATCTGGTTCCGCCCTCCTTTCTGCTGTAAGCCACCAGGGTGGTGTTGTCCATCTGAAGGAGAACATGAGAACCTCGGAGACACTGACCCTGATCTCGGAGAGCTGCCAGGACGGCAAACATCTCCTTCCTGTTCGAGTGCCACTGGCATTGTTCGGGAGACCAAGTGCCCAAAAGGTAAAGATCGTTGATCTGAGCACCCCAACCGAAGTCGGCTGCATCTGTCGTAAGGTAGCCGGAAATCGGAGGCTTGTGAATGAGAGAGGTCGAGGCTACGGCTACGGACCACCATTTCAGCTCTGCCAAGACACGAGGGGTGAGAGAGCGTCCTTCCCTCGGCTTGCCCTGTTTGAACGAAATGAGAAATCTCTGGAGATGGCGGCAGTGAAGACAACCTCTGTGTACAACGAAGTTGGCAAAATTTAAAGACCCTAGAAGAGACTGCAGCTGTTGGAGCGTCACTGAACCGCTGTGATCCGAAATGGACCTGCGCTTGTCGACTGGGAGACTCATTTGATTGGCGCCCGTGTCCCAAACGAGACCCAGAAATTCGATCCTTTGAGTTGGAATCTGGATGCACTTCTGGAAATTGACTGTCCAGTCCAAGAATTCCAATAACTCTATCGCCTCGGCCGTCTGGGATATCAGCCTGGCTCTGGATTGAGAGGTCAGAAAAAAATCGTCCAGGTAGATCACCACCCTCATCCCTCGCGACCGAAGGGTTTCCGCAACCCAATTCGTTACTGTCGCAAAGAGATGGGGGGAAGCTGAAAGGCCGAAGGGCAAGCATGTCAGCTGTAACAATTTCTGGTCGTAGACGAGACGCAGAAAGCAGCGATGAGACCTCGCAATTGGAACCTGCAGGTAAGCCTGGGAGAGGTCGATCCTGGTCATCCAATCGCCGTCCTGAAGAAAGTCGGGTATTCTGAAGTGGGAAGGTAGGTGAAACTTCTTGGCACTGACGTGAAAATTCAAATTTCCAAGATCGCAAATCTGTCTCATCTTGCCGTTTCTCTTCCTTATGAGGAATAATCTGGAGATGCAGCTCGGACCCGAATCCTTGGGATGTTCCAGGACACCCTGCTCCAGAAGTGAGTTGATCTCCTGAGAAACCTGGGAGGAAACCTGAGTGATGAACCTTGAATCCTGCCAATTGGAGACAAGAGGTGGTCTTAAAACTAGGGGAATTCTCGCTCCGAAGATGATCCTCAGAACGGTTTCCGGAGCACCGAGATCTCTCCACCTCTCCTGGAAGAATGCCAAGCGCCCTCCCACAAGCCCCTGAGGAAGCGAATAGTCACTTTTCCTTCGTGGGGCGAAAAGAATTCACACCCTTGGATTTTGATTGATCCTTCTTGGAGTCGACCTTGGGCTTCTGGTTAGACTGATGAAAGGGTGCTGGCCCCCTAGAATGGTGAGAGCGACCAGAAGACTGAGGCCCACGAGCTGAAGACCTTGGACGCTCATTCTCCTTCCTGGAAGATGGCCTCCTATTCTCCACGTAAGAAGGAGTATTCAACCATACCTGAGAACCTCCAAGACAAGTGACAAGAGGCTGAAGCTGCTCCTTGTTGAATAAATACCGAGGACAAGGAGGAATTCTGCGCAGCGCTGACTTGACGTTAGGATTCTTCAACTCAGAAAGGAGTAGATCCCTTCTATTTTCAATACACTCTGCTCTCTTACCGCAGATCACCTGCAGCAAATTTTCAGACATCTTGCAGAACTCAGAATTCGCACCAAACTGCAAAGACAGCAACTGGAAGAGAGAATCCGGATTCAGAGACTGCGGGTCAGTGAAAGCCCAGTCCGCGACTCTGAAGACCCTGCTTAAGAAGCTCCCTCTGTTCCAGAACACCATTCGAAAGCCCCGCAAGAACCCTTTCGATAGAAGCATGGAAATCTTTCGAACGGTTGAGATGGCACAGCTCCTCGTTGACCAAGAGACTGTTGAACCCAGGAGAAGCCAATAACTTCCTGAGATGACTCATGTATCTTACCTCCTTCCACTCAGGTGAGCCAAAATGTTGGACATCAACAAGAGAACGGAGGAGGTGCTCCTTAGCCTTCAGAATGACCTTCCTCTCGTCAACTGAAGTCCCAAAAGAACCGAGATCCAGAGCCCTTGAAACCCGCGCACCTGACGGACTGTGATCCAGGTTAGTGGGCCTCTGGAGAAAAGAAACCTGAGATTCATTCTCTGAAGGATCAAGACGAACCTCCATGGACACGAACGTGGAAAGATGGTCGATCTTGACCTGCAACTCGGCCAGCCTCTCCTCTGAGACCTGAAAAAGACGTCTCTTAATCCTTGAAGGTGATATCACACTCGAACAACTCGAATCCGCCCCGCTGCCCGAAAAAGATGCACGACGTTTAGATGACGTCTTACGGGAACTAACCTCTGAGGCACTGAACTGAGGCATTCGAATCTCAGGCGATCTCGGAGATTCAGCCAATCTACCGCCCCCCGCTGACATTCCGAATGGCACAGCAAACAGAAACAGGAACCCAAAAGACGAACAACACTTGTCAATCGGCAAAACCAACAAAATTTCACGCGCAATGAGGAAAGGGCGTCCCACCGCGACGCAGGAACTCAACGCTATGAAGTTAGACGCGTCTTACCCCGCGCTTACAGGCGACCACGCATGAGGATTCCCCAGAGTGAAGGCATCTCAGGTAAGGTTAAAGGAAGGAGGCGAAACCTAAAGGTAGGAACGCAACAGCTTCTCTCATTAGGGATGCCGTGTATCGGCCAACGGCATATAATTGGTGAACTTTGAATCCAAAAGATTCACTAGATGATTCTAGGGATAGCTAGGGACATTTACTACGCCAGTAAAATTTCCCAGAAGACCCTAGGGTGGACCGCTGACCCAATAAAAGAGGCGCGACACACTAGGAGAAGCTGCAAGAGTAGGGAGGATCCCTCACTCTTGACGGATAGGCAAAAAAGAGGCTGCAGAGCTCCGAGAGACCCTTCTTCGGTCGCGAGACGCAGGTTGCAATAGACCTCTCTCACAGGAAGGAGGCAAGCGAAAAGCTCGCCAGAACCGTAGCGAATGCTGCACAAGCTATTTTGTACGGAGAGGAAGAAAATCCTGTCCCCGAAATGGAGACAAGCGTTTTAAAGTAAAGCATCCATCGAATAGTGGAGAGCAAGGATCACTACGATCCATAGAAATCGCCGTTGCTCAACGTGCGAAGCATACTGCAGACAATGCAGTATTTCCAGAAGGGGCCGACCGGGCCTACGCCTGGGATATGTTAGAGTAGCATACACTCCTTACAGTCGTAATGCTCCTCTAGGGAGGGATGGTGGTTCAGGCTTTGTCGGACCTAGTTCCAAAGAGCTCTGGACAAATTAATTGGTCCAGAAATGTATCCACACATATTCGTGTACCTGGATGACATAATTATTGTCTCCGGGACATTTGAGGAACACATCACGTGATTGGGAAAAGTCCTCGATAAATTGAGAGATTATAGTCTCACAATAAATCGAGAAAAGACCGTGTTCTGTCGTTCCGAGGTGAAATATCTCGGTTTTGTCGTGAACAGCCAAGGACTACAGGTCGACCCCGAGAAAACATCGGCCGTTGTTGATTTTCCCGTGCCGAAGAATCTGAAACAGAGTCGCCGTTTTCTGAGAATGGCGTCCAGGTATAGACGATTCATACCAGAGTTTGCGACCATAGCTCAGCCGCTGACACGTCTGACAAAGAAGAATCAGCCTTGGGTATGGAATAAAGAACAGCAAGAGGCCTTCGAAGTGCTGAAAAGGCACTTAACGTCGGCTCCGACTCTTACTTGTCCCCATTTTTCACTGCCGTTCACCCTGCAAACGGATGCGAGCAGTGTAAGACTCGGTGCTATACTCACGCAAGTGCAGGATGGACAAGAGCGAGTTATAGCTTACGCTAGCCACTCATTAACAGGCCCTGAAAGGAAATACATAATGACCGAGTAGGAATGTTTAGCGGTTGTGTGAGCAATTGTGAAGTTCCGCTGTTACTTGGAGGGTTACCTCTTTACAGTGATAACGGACCACAGCGCCTAAAGGTGGCTTCATAATATGAAAGACCCGGCTGGAAGTCTAGGGAGATGGAACCTCCGGTTGCTAGAGTATGATTATAAGATCATACACCGGAAGCGCGCCCTTCACCATGTGCCTGACGCTTTGTCACGTGCACCGGAAGGAGCGACTAATCTACTCACGATGGCCGTGGATACCGAAGACTAATGGTATGTCTGCCTCTGTCGAGAGGTAGAAAGAGTTCCCGAGAAATATCCCACGTGGAAGGTCTCGGAAGTGTTGTACCGCCACGGGCCGGAAACAATTGCCTCAGTGGACAACCAAGATTTCAACGAGTGGAAGCTAGTTCTCCCTCGAGAGATGAGACGTGACGCCATACGGGAGTGCCACAATTTGCCGAAGGCAGGACACCACGGTGTTGATAAGACCTGCGAACGCTTGGCCAATCAATATGATTGGTCGGCGATGTTTGAGGACGTGATGACGTACATAAGTTCGTGTCATGAATGTCAGCGCTGCCAAGTGCAACAACAGGCTCCAATAGGCCAGATGGAACCTCGCGCAATCGAGAAACCATGGTCGAGAATATCGGCGGATATCATGGGTCCCTTTACGCGTAGTAAAGCAGGACACCAATATATCCTAATCATCCATGAGAAAGGCCTTTTGTTATTGGAATAAATAAATAAATATTCGACAATAATAGACGAATAAGTAGTTAATAACAAATGAAGGCAGAAGGCCTACACCTGGCGCGGCCTGGGTCAAGGGCTGCCAGGGCTCAAGAAAATCCTCCTTTTAATTATTAAATCGACAAAGTAACTTAGGTGAAGGGCGCCAGTTAGTTGAACGTTAACTAACAACGATTCACACCGACTCGACTCAGGGTGTGGAGGCTGGAAGACCCAAAATGTTGACAGAGAGAAAAAAAATATGACAGAGGCAGGCAAGAATATTATAAATAAATAAATTACACACAAATAGTTGACAACTCGCTATATTATTCGATTAATGTGTGACGGCGCTAACCAACGTGAACCCCAAAACTTAAAAGATAAACCGTAGACTTATCCATAACTCGATGCGAAACTCAAAACAGCCGGAGTGTTGTCACCTTCGGCCTCTGCTCCTCGATGTCCCCATGAAAATCCTCGAAAATCGAATAAACGAAAGAAACGGAAAAACGAGAAAATGTTGTCGGGCGCCAGCTGACTTTTGTTCCAGCGGTGTCAACGAACCGCATTAAAGAGAACGATACGAAAAACTTAGCCATAATTGGGGAAATCAAGGGAGAGGCTGCGGAATTAGCTCGAGGTATTCGGAGAGCGGGGTAGGATCGGTCGCTCGGTCTTAGGAAGGATGTCGCGAATTCAACAAAATATACAGAAAAATCAAGGGGAAGAATCAGAAAATGAATCAAATAGGAGATGAGAGAATTACTTTAAATTTACTCCGTGATTTATTCAATTTCTCAATAATATTTCAACTCAAATAGAATTTTTATTCTTCATAAATAAAATAAATTACTTTCAATTGAATTCAAACAAATTAAATTCAATTAAATTCCCGTGAGTGAGAGTACGTGAATTGACCTTGAGAGAGAGGTTATCGTGAAGGGAAATGGGCGGTCCGAAAAATTCAAGCCAACGATCTCTCCGCATCGTCCAGAAACTGGAGTGCTGGAGGATCTGAAGGCTATGTTAATTCCAATGCGATGATCTCGGCGAATCTCCTAAGAATAATCAATGACAATTAAGGGACGAGGGACTCGAGTGTGCGAATGTCACTTAAGAGTGCCATTTTGCCCCATATTCGAGTCCGTCCTCCATCAAGAGCGTCGTAGCATCACAGGAAAATTCCTGGAGCTCACGAGCTTCAATGTCGTGATTTTCGGGATATCGACCTCCGAGAAACCTTAAATTAATAAATTAAAACCTTGGGGGGACTTTACTGAGCTAGAAGAGCACTCATTTGAGGCTTCAATTCGCTCTAGAAAGAAAATAAATCGCCATGTACACGACAGCGTCACCCACGGTACGTGAGGAGCATGTGTGCACTTATAGGCATGTTTTATTCACTTTTTCCCACTAAAATTGGCACTGGACATTCCCCATACGTTCTCGAGGGTTCTAGTGAACTAATTATGCACTCAGAAGGTGCATTATTTGTTCAACAAGACCTCTTAGTGAACGGAGAGAGCATTGTGCCATGGCAGGGCATGGGCCATGTGCGGCCTTTTATTGGGTCTCACTGTCCATTTTCACTATCACTTGAGTTTTCCTGGGGTTTTATCACTCGAGAGTTCGGAAGCCGAACGAGGGTTTTATGCACTCACTGGTGCATTTATCCACTCGCTCGGAAGAGTTTTGGTGGTTGGGAATGCATCTCGGTGTCACTCTCGTGAACGCCGGTGCACTTTTCCCGGAGATTATCACTGGGCACATTGGGAATAAATGCACTTCTCTCTTCGGGAGAGAGTGCACATGGTGAACCAAAAAGTACTTACAATGTTCCTCGTGTGGGCCCTCGGCGATGGTCTCCACCAACTGTCTCGATCGCTGCCGATTTCCTCGGGGATGTCGTCGCAGTGGTTGCTCGGGTCCAACTCTCTGGTAAACTGCGTTTAACCGGCGGATGTTCTCAGCTGGGTAGTGCGACCGGCACGCCGCCTAGCTGTCGCTGGGGCGGGCTCATGTAAACGAGCACGCGGGGATTTCGATTCAAATGGGTTTTAGACTTATTTAGACATTTCGCCGTTAATTATATTTTTATGATTTAACCGAAGGGGTTTTTATCCGTAATGACTGAATAATAATTATCTGGAGGTTCGAAAAAGGGGGAATTAAGGCAGTTGTTCGCCTTTTCTCCTCGCGAATGCACTTCACACCTGAGTGAGTGCACTTTTTCGCTGCTGTCACTCTCCCGGGAGTCATCCTGGAATCACCGTGAACAAGTGTAAAGAGAGAATAGCCCATGGCGATCCATGTAGATGAGTGGGCTATGTTCATCCACATGGCCTTCGAGCTGCACTGGTCAATCCAATGACTCCACGAAGCGCCTTATCCAGGGACCGTGAGGATTTCACCTAAACCTCTGTAATCAGCAGCCTGCACTCAACGAGATCAGCGAGATCTCACCGGGAAGCTCGGTTTATCGGCTCTGAACCACGGTGGATCGTCGTCCCTCTCAGCATCCGCGAGATTTTAATAAGAAAAATATAACTAGGAAATTACAAGTTACTGTAAATTTTCCCTCAACCGCAAAACCGAAAAATAATCCCCTAAAATCCGAAATAAACCAGGAAAACAACTGAAAGAAAAGAGAACAAAAACTTTAATATTACTTGAACCGGAGATTTTACTTTTTACTCGTTTTTAATGTGTATCGACACTTGAATTTAATTATTTTTATTGAAATTGAACGTTGTTTTCCCGCGAGGCCCTTCCTGATGTTCTTGGAGGCCGGTTTCCGCGAGCTGGGGCTGGAGATAAAGGGGTGTTGCATCGCCCTTCGGTAGGGGTGCTAACTTTTTGGGGTTAAAGAAATCGCGACTCTCTCTTGTAAAAGATCCAAAGTATTTGATACTTACGTACTCACTCTTTCGATTTACTTAATTCTACGATGAAGTCGTGTACAGGTGGCGNTCTTCCTGATGTTCCTGGAGGCCGGTTTCCCCGAGCTGGGGCTGGAGCTAAAGGGGTGTTGCATCGCCCTTCGGTAGGGGTGCGAACTTTTTGGGGTTAAAGAAATCGCGACTCTCTCTCGGAAAAGATCAAAATAATTTCACACTTACCTACTCACTCTTAGGATTTACTTAATTCTACGACGAAGTTGTGTACAGGTGGCGGAATTCTCAAAAATTCCGTCACAAGCATTCTCGGGGATCGACTCTTGCACACAAATGACAATAATATAAATATTAAAAACCAACAAGTATCGATTCTAACGCTGTCGGGCGAAGAGTCACACGAGGGGCCCTAGGCAGCCTGTTCCAGGACAGTTCATCAATAATTTGGCGCATGCGCCCTCGATGTCGACTAGCTATTCAGCTCGTCAGTATTCGGAAGTATTTTATATTCGGTAATATTCGACAAAATAATTGATGAAATGCAATAATTCCCCATGACAGCACGTAAGACCCCCGAGAACAGTGGGAATTATGTCGACACGAAGGGGAAAATAACATCTGTCTCAATCTCCCCCTTTTACCCTTCACGTCGGAGAACAATTCCCGATAACATTCTTGCCCATTTAGTTCAATTTGAAATAAGTGCTCCTTTGGCGGGGCTGTAAAGTTTTGAACACAAAAATTTATTTTATATTTCTCTCTCTCTCTCTCTCTCTCTCTCTCTCTCTCTCTCTCTCTCTCTCTCTTGCTTATGTCTATGTAAAGTGGAATAGGATTGATGGAGTTACGATGGTAAATATCACTTTAACATGAACTTTATTTTTCTGATAGGAGTTATCGACAGATAAACAAGTAGTAATGGGGTTTTCTTCATAACTTTCCCCAAAAAACGAAATATTAATCAAAAACTAAATAGTAACTTGGCAGTTAAGCGAGGTATAAAAAGAATATAAACGTAAACAAAAAATGTTAACACTTGTAGAATATGAGAACTCGAACTAAAGTAACTACATGATTCTGTCGTTTTGATTCGAGATGATGGAGGTACTTGAGTAATAAAAAGATAACTGAAGAATAATAAAAAAGAATACAAAATAAACATTGATTGTTTGAATTTTCTTTTACCAACTTCAGTTTGATGGCTTCTTATATTTGGTGGGGATTAGCACCCTGTACTCTCCATCGTCTTTCAATTCAGGCCCTGGCGATGTCGTCGAGATGTTTCCTTACGACAGGGGTCTGAAGCGCCTTGATGGCCAGTTGTCGTTTCTCCTCTGACAGTTGGAGTGGAGTTGGGATGCTACGATTAGCAATAACTGGAGCTGTTGATAGAGCATATTCTGTAATCAGGAAACGACGTAGCTTGTTGAGGGTATCAGTCGGGTCGTCGAATTTGATTTTAATTGCCTTTTTTAGCATGGACTCGGCCTCTCCAACCATCATGCGATGATCAGTTGGAATAAGCTAGGCTGGCCAGGTAGCGTAGTTTAATCGTTACCAGTCGACATAACCAGCCCAGCGAATATTGCACTCTGGGCACTCGGGGCAGTACAGTTGGAGGTCACGAGAGCAGCCTGAGCAGCGTTCCAAGGCTCTCTCGTGCTCTACACCGTGTGAGTAGGGGCAGTCTTTAGCGTCAAAGCCCTGTGCTCCACACAGGTGGCAGAATCCAGGACGTAGAGGCAGACTGCATTTGAGGTAGTGGTGTTCGGCCACTCTGCAGTTGATGCATCCCACAGAGTGTTGCTTACCCACTTGAGTAACCTATGTCTGGGTGCTCTTATTAACCTTTTGACCGTCCAATCTGGCCACGAGGTTCTTGGCACGTTCGTTGATGAGACGCTCCAGCTGGTCCTCATCGAATAGATAGAGTGGCTTGCCATTTGTGTCGACAGTGATGGTGTTGAGATTGTGTGGCTTGAGGAATTCGGCGAAGCTCGGTGTCTTGGGAATTGGGGCAGGATAAACTGCGACTGAAGGGGCTAGAAGAGCGTCAGGGTTGTCGGTACTCTTGACCTCCCTGGCGAGGATTGGAGACTTCAACTTTGACAGGGAGTCGCCTGGCAATCGTCGACGTCGCAGATTTTCTTTGTCGATATCTGCTTGTGTTAGAACAGTCCAATTGGTCTCTGGTTCTGGAGGCGGCATGCCGCGGATCTCGCAGAGCAGTTTTGGCTTCATGTGATGATTCTCTCTGATTACTATCGTGCGTCCTTGTTGAATTGGTGTTAGTTTCAATTCGTCGACATTTTGTTGATTGACTAACGTCGTCTCATCATCTGATACTGAAGGCTTGGAAGTATCTTCTTCGTTCAAGCTGAGATTCTCGACTCCCAACTGCTGATTATATTTATCGAGGCTGCTGGCGTGGTCCTGACCAACGTATTTCGACTCTGTCGGAAGTTCTGATGTCGTTGAGTCGACACAAACATCTTTTTCACTGTCTCCGGGTACTCCGGCAACTAACTCTGGCACTTTGCCCTGCTCCTGATGGTCTCGCGGAGTGGTGTTGTCGATGTTCTCCATGTCGCAGTGTAGTCGTCCCTTGGCGATGTTCTCTGTGGTTGACCTTTGATTACAAGTTTATTTTCGTCTAAGGCTATGACGTGGTATTTTCAAGTCGGTAATGTAATATTTTCCGATCTTTTTACCATTTTTGTCGACCAATTCCGCGGTCATTGGACCTAACAATCGACTGACTATAACAGGATCCAAATAGCGATGTGCTAGTTTGGCGTTGTAATTCTCAGCTTTGTTGCTCAATTTTTTGTTTGGATAGAAAACTTCAGACCCTACTTTGACTTCTACTTGATTTACTTTATTCTCATTTTCCTTGGCTAATCGTTTATCGTTTCCCTTTTTCAAGAATGCTTCTATTTTGTGTCTTAATTCATCCATTTTACATATTCTCTCCACCCAAATGTTCTGAGATTCGCTTTGAGAGGGTTTATTATCGACGACCTTGATTTTTCGTTTTATCACGGCTTCCCGTCCGTGATTTAAGAAAAATGGAGAGATTCGCGTCCCAGCATGAGGCACGCTGTTATAGGCCAATTGAGTAGATGTATAGGGCCGGTTCTGGATCAACGTTTCTGAGGCGAGCGCTGGAGACTTGTGGAAGAGGGCCCCGCGAGTGGGTGGTGGGGTGGGATTAATTAATTCGCGGTTTAATTCGCGGTTTTGATTCGCGCTTTCAATTCGCGGTTTTAATTCGCGGATTTTTGAGTGTAAGGCTGTGAGAAGGGTCTGTTCACCTGGCCCAACCCATTTTGGAGAGGGTCAGAAGGGTCTGTCTGGGGATGTCCCGCGAGTGGGTGGTAGGTGGCTGATTAATCGATTAATTCGCGGTTTAATTCGCGGATTTGATTCGCGGATTTAATTCACGGATGATTTAATTCAGGAGAACGCAATACCCGTTGATCTCCATCAATTAACATTCACAAAGCCCATATAAATACAATCTTTCACCACAGACCCCCCCTGTCACTCTTTCATGGATTTTAGGAAATTATGGGAAACGGATAAGGGTAGCTAATATTTTATAAATAAATAAAAAAACATTTAACCATTGAAAATATTATTTTATGGTAGACAAGATGCGTATTACATATGCGTACATATTTACAAATGCGTGTGTCATGTGTTAACCCCCCTCCCCCCCCGCTTCTTCTTGGTCAGCGTAAGCTAGTTACGCTGGCAAGTAGCTCGCGGACACAGGTACGCCTCGTGCTGGCATTGGATGAATGGTACATCAATGGCACCAACTCCGTACTGAGCCTCAGGGCTAATCCCCGTCAGGAGCTCCTAGCTCTCTCGAGGCAGGAACATGTGGACCCCGTTGAGGATGAGTAGCCATCCTTGTGGAGTCAGATCGATGGGTCTGGCAGACCTCCCCATATGCCCATCCTCAATCCTCTGCATGATGAGCTCATTCAACCGAGCTCTGGAGGTTTGCTGAGCCCAGGCTTCTGGGAAGTTAATTCCAGCTCTCAGCTCAACATATCCGGAATATCCCTGCAAGCAGAAAAAAAAGGTTATAAAAATTGTCCTGGGGATTGACAATGATGGAGAAAGAAGAGACAGTGAGGGTTTGGTACTTACCAGAGCTGGCGGGTAGAAAACGAGATTCTCTACCTCTTGATGATGATGCTGAGGCTGTTGGTGGTGCCAAGCCTGCTGAGGTTGTTGATGGTGCCTCGGCTGCTGATACTCCTGATGATGGTATTGAGGCTGCTGATGGTGCTGGGGCTGTTGATGCAGTCTCGCTGGGGTAACGATTTCTT
>SMLE01000539.1_pt1 | contig 42657 bp, 36 predicted proteins | sample 2451431 | NCBI scaffold set ML178787.1 | reverse complement strand
ATTAAAAAATAGCATGTTACCTGATTAGCCGATTAATGCGACAGAACCGCGCGTGACGCCTGCGGCGGCAGCGATACCCGCCAGTGACGTGGCGGAGACGCCGAACTCGGAGAAGAGGCGTAAGGCCGTATCAATAATGTGTTGTCGTGTTTCCTGGGCCTGCTGTTTGGTTTTTCGTGCCATAGCGCTGTTTTTTAAAGGAAGCGTGATTTACATACATTCGCGAATGTATGTAACATAACACGCTTGCAGGATTATCGCAGCAATGGGTTTTAGGGCTTGTGATCCATTGGTCAAATTCAAATCGGACACTTGAGGTTTATTTATGAACAAAAACAGAAGGCTTATGCCTCTGGCGGCAGTCCTGATGCTTTCTGGCGGCTTAGCGCTCACCGGGTGTGATAATAAAAATGAAGGTCAGCAGCAAGGCGGCCAGCAAGCGACTGAAGTCGGCATTGTGACCCTCAAAACACAACCGCTGAACGTGATTACCGAACTTCCAGGGCGCACTAACGCATTCCGCATTGCCGAGGTTCGGCCTCAGGTGAGCGGTATTATTCAGAAGCGTCACTTCGTCGAAGGGAGCGACGTGAAAGCGGGCACCTCTCTGTACCAGATTGACCCGGCAACCTATCAGGCGGCTTACAACAGCGCGAAAGGCTTGCTGGCGCAAGCACAGGCTCAGGCAGAAATCGCTCGCTTGACGGTGAACCGTTACAAACCGCTGGTTGGTACCAATTATGTCAGCAAGCAGGATTACGATCAGGCATTGGCAACACAGCGCCAGGCAGAAGCCAGCGTACAAGCGGCACAAGCCTCTGTGGATTCTGCGCTGATCAACCTGAACTACACCAAAGTGCTCTCCCCGATTTCAGGCCGCGTCGGTAAATCGACGGTCACCGAAGGGGCATTGGTGGCTTCCGGTCAGGCGACAGCGTTGACCAGCGTTCAGCAACTCGACCCGATCTATGTGGATGTGACGCAATCCAGTAATGACTATTTGCGACTGAAGCGTGAGCTGGAACAAGGTACGTTGAAACAAGCCGGTGGCAAAGCTACCGTGCGTTTGTTGCTGGATAACGGCACTGAGTATGCACAAAACGGTACGCTGGAATTTTCTGATGTCACGGTAGACGAAACCACGGGGTCTATCACCCTGCGCGCTATCTTCCCGAGCCCACAACACGATTTGCTGCCCGGCATGTTTGTCCGTGCACGCCTTGATTCAGGTGTGAACAATGACGCGCTGCTGGTGCCGCAACAAGGCGTGACGCGCAATCCGCGCGGTGAAGCCACCGCCATGGTTGTTGGTGAAGGTGACAAGGTTGAAACACGCACGCTCACGACAGCCCAGGCTATCGACAGCAACTGGCTGGTGACCTCCGGCCTTAAAGCAGGCGATCGTCTTATCGTGACTGGGTTGCAGAAAATCAGACCGGGCGTGCCCGTCAGAGCAAAAGAGACGGCACCTGGGAATGGTGAAGAAAAACCTGCGCAGTCTGAACCCGCGAAGTCTTAACAGGAGCCTGTAATTCATGGCTAAGTTTTTTATTGATCGTCCCATCTTTGCATGGGTACTCGCCATTATGGTGATGCTGGCGGGGGCGTTGGCAATTATCAAGTTGCCTATCGCCCAATATCCGACCATTGCACCACCGGCCATTGAAATAACGGCGAACTACCCGGGCGCGGATGCTTCTACACTGCAAGACTCCGTGACGCAGGTTATCGAACAGAACATGAACGGTATCGATAACCTGCTCTACATGGCTTCCAGCAGTGATTCATCGGGTACAGTTCAGATTACGCTGACGTTTGACTCGAAAGCGGATCCGGACATTGCTCAGGTTCAGGTACAGAACAAACTGCAACTGGCGATGCCATTGTTGCCGCAGGAAGTGCGGCAACAGGGCGTAAGCGTACAGAAATCGAGCAGCAGCTTCCTGATGGTGGCCGGCTTTATTTCTGAAGACGGTTCACTGACGCAGCAGGATATCGCTGACTATGTGGCGGCCAATATCAAAGATCCGCTCAGCCGTACCAACGGTGTCGGTGACGTGCAGTTGTTTGGTGCCCAATACGCGATGCGTATCTGGTTGGATCCGAACAAGCTCAACAGCTTCCAGATGACCACGGGTGATGTGGTCGCTGCCATCAAAGTGCAGAACAACCAGATTGCCTCCGGACAATTGGGTGGTACACCGCCGCTGCCGGGGCAGAAGCTTAATGCTTCTATCATTGCCCAGACACGACTGAAATCTGCCGATGAGTTCTCCAACATTCTGCTGCGCGTCAACGCTGACGGTTCGCAGGTGCGCCTGCGTGATGTCGCTCGCGTAGAGTTGGGTGGTGAAGATTACAGCGTTATCGCGCGCTACAACGGCCAGGCAGCCGCTGGGGTCGGTATCAAACTGGCAACCGGTGCCAATGCGCTGGATACGGCCTCCGCCGTTAAAGCCGAGTTGGGTAAGTTACAGCAGTTCTTCCCGGCTGGATTGAAAGTGGTCTATCCCTACGACACCACGCCGTTCGTTAAGATCTCGATTAACGAAGTGGTAAAAACGCTGGCGGAAGCCATCGTGTTGGTGTTCCTGGTGATGTACCTGTTCCTGCAAAACTTCCGCGCCACGCTGATCCCGACGATCGCGGTGCCGGTGGTGTTGTTAGGCACCTTTGCCATCCTTTCTGCCTTCGGCTACTCGATTAACACCTTAACCATGTTCGCCATCGTGCTGGCCATCGGCCTGTTGGTGGATGATGCCATCGTAGTGGTGGAGAACGTCGAGCGCGTAATGATGGAAGAAGTGCTACCGCCCAAGGAAGCCACCAAGAAATCGATGTCGCAGATTCAGGGCGCGCTGGTCGGTATTGCGCTGGTACTGTCTGCGGTATTTATTCCGATGGCGTTCACGGGCGGTTCTACCGGTGCCATTTACCGTCAGTTCTCCATCACCATTGTGTCCGCGATGGTGCTGTCTGTACTGGTGGCGTTGATTCTGACACCGGCGCTATGTGCCACGCTGCTCAAACCCATCGCGAAGGGCGACCATCACGAGAAAACGAGTTTCTTCGGTTGGTTCAACAAGCTGTTTGAAAAGAGCACCACCCATTATACCGATAGCGTTGCCAATATTTTGCGCAGTACCGGCCGTTATCTGGTGGTCTACCTGCTGATTGTGGTTGGCCTCGCAGTGCTTTTCATGCGTCTGCCAAGCTCCTTCCTGCCGGAAGAAGACCAGGGCGTACTCTTGACGATGGTGCAACTGCCCGCTGGTGCAACCCAAGAGAGCACCGAGCGCGTGCTTGAGCGTGTGACCAAGCACTACCTGGAGAATGAGAAAGACAACGTTAATTCGGTGTTTACCGTTAACGGTTTCGGTTTCTCCGGTCGTGGGCAGAACGCCGGTCTGGTCTTCGTCAGTCTGAAAGACTGGGGCGAACGTCCCGGAGCTGCAAACAAGGTTGGTGCCATTGCCGGTCGGGCTAATGCTGCCTTCTCGCAAATCAAGGAAGCGATCGTTATCGCCTTTAACGTCCCCGCCATCGTTGAGCTGGGTACCGCAACCGGTTTTGACTTCCAGTTGCTGGATCAGGCTAACCTGGGGCACGAGAAGCTGACCGCGGCACGTAACCAACTGCTGGGGATGGTCGCACAGCGTCCTGATACCGTGGTCGGCGTACGTCCAAACGGCATGGAAGATACCCCGCAGTTTCGTATCGATATCGACCAGGAAAAGGCTCAGGCGCTGGGTGTATCCCTGTCGGATATTAACGCCACGCTGGCAACCGCGCTGGGCGGCAGCTACGTCAATGACTTTATTGACCGTGGGCGTGTGAAGAAAGTGTATGTGCAGGCTGATGCGCCGTTCCGTATGCTACCAAGCGATATTGAGCGCTGGTATGTTCGTGGCAGCAACAACCAGATGGTGCCGTTCTCTTCCTTCTCACAAAGCCACTGGACGCACGGTTCACCGCGTCTGGAACGCTATAACGGGCAACCGTCCATGCAGATTCAGGGGGAAGCAACCCCGGGTAAGAGTACCGGTGAAGCGATGGCCCTGATGGAAGAGTTCGCCAAACAGTTGCCGGAAGGTATTGGTTACGACTGGACCGGGATGTCTTATCAGGAACGTCTGTCAGGTAACCAGGCACCAGCCCTGTATGCCATTTCGCTGATTGTGGTGTTCCTGTGTCTGGCCGCACTGTACGAGAGTTGGTCTATCCCCTTCTCCGTCATGCTGGTGGTGCCGCTCGGGATCATTGGTGCGCTGCTGGCCGCCACAATGCGTGGATTGGAGAACGACGTCTACTTCAAGGTAGGGCTATTGACCACCATTGGTCTATCGGCGAAGAACGCTATTCTTATCGTTGAATTCGCCAAAGACCTGATGGAGAAAGAAGGCAAAGGCCTGGTGGAGGCGACGCTTGATGCAGTACGTATGCGTCTGCGCCCCATCCTGATGACCTCGTTAGCCTTTATCCTCGGCGTAGTGCCGTTGGTAATCAGTTCCGGTGCAGGTTCCGGCGCACAGAACGCTGTAGGTACTGGCGTAATGGGCGGGATGATTACCGCAACGGTGCTGGCGATCTTCTTTGTTCCTGTCTTCTTTGTGGTGGTACGCCGCCGCTTTAGCAAGAAAAATGAAGAGATTGAACACAGCCATATCGTTGAAAAACCGTAACTGAGTTATTCCCCGAAGGCCGCGAAAGCGGCCTTTTGTTGTTACAGCGGATTACAAATTAATGCATATACCCTTCATACTTCAAGTTGCAGATGCGTTGGCTGCGCTTACTCACCCCAGTCACTTACCAGGGTAAGCTCCTGAGGATTCGCTCCCTTGCCGCCTTGCTGCAACTCGAATTATTTTGGGTATCGCTTATTGCGGTTGCTGCTCCTGAGCGGCGGCACCTAATTTGATGGTCGCTTCGGTGCGCAAGCTGGAAACCAAAGTATCAAACAGCATTGTTACCGCACTTTGCTCAACCTGGCTGGTAAACTGTGCTTTCTGCTCATCAGTGATGGCGTGTGGTTTCACGCTATCCAGCGCAACCAGCACCACATTGCCCGCCTGATCGCGCGCAACACCGTAGCTTACTTTGTCCTGTTGCGGCACAGGCAGGGCAAACACGCTTTCTGCCAATACATTGCCCTGAGAAACCGAGGAGAGCGTCTCTGGCGCGCCAAAGCTGAGGTTGGCCGCTTTCAGCGAGTCATCTTTACCTTGTTTCAGGTCAACCAGGATTTTTTCAGCCTGTAGGTTAGCCTGCTGCTGCGCTTTCTGCACTTTCAGTACCTGTACAATCTCGTCACGTACCTGATCCAGAGGGCGCGGCGTTTCTGCACGGTGATCGGTGATACGTAGCACGATCGCACGATCGCCATCGACGCCGATCACATCGGAGTTTCTGCCCGGTGCACCGTTATCGCCTAACAGGGTGCCGCCGAAAATAGCCTGCGTCACCTGCGGGAAGTTCAGCTCAGCAGGCACTTGATCGTGGCTAAACCAGGCCGTCTCAGTGGCTTTTTGGCCCGCCACCTCTTCGGCTGATGCTAATGACTCATTGTCGTTGCTTGCCGCTTCGCTGATTTTACGTTGCAGGGCAAAGAATTCATCCAGCGCTTTTTCACGTTTTGCTCTGACAGCAATGTCATCACGCACCGCGCTCAACGGTTTAACCTGCGCGGCCTGAATGTCATCCAGACGTACAATCAGATAACCCACAGAGGATTTTACCGGCTCGGAGAGTTGGCCTTTTTCGGTCAGATTTGCCTGCTGCAATTCATCGACCGTGGCATTGGCATCCATCCAGCCCAGATCACCACCGTTACGACGCGATACCACATCCTGCGATTTTTCTTTTGCCAGCGCGGCAAAATCGGCACCGTTTTTCAGTTCATCCAACACGGCACGGGCATCCGCCTCGGTTTTGAGCTGAATCACGCTAAAGCGCTTGCGCTCTGGTTGGGTAAACTCTTGCTTATTCTTCTCGTAAAACGCCGCGATATCAGCATCAGTGATTTTCACACTGTCCATAACGCGTGCGGCATCTAGCAGCAGATAGCTGACTTTGAAGGCTTCCGGATCGATAAAACGGCCTTTGTTGCTGTCGTAATAGCCCTTGACCTCTTCATCCGTCACGTTCAGAGTTTTCGCCATCGCCGCCACGTCAATCGTTGCCGTTCTCACCACACGATCCTGAGCGGCCTGCGCCACCAGACTGTCGATCTCTTTTGGCAGCGAGAATTGCGTCGCGCCCAGCCCCTGAATCAATTGCTGTGTGACCAGTTGCTTACGCAGCAACTCCGCGTAGCGATCCGGTGTCAGACCCAAACGACGTACCTGATCCAGGTACTTTTCGTTATCGAACTGGTTGTTGGTCTGGAACGCGGGAACAGCGAATATGGCCTGTTTGATCTGTGCATCGCTGATGTTAAGCCCAAGCTTACGGGCGTATTGGTCAATCAGCGCCTCATCGATCAGCTGCGAGAGCACCTGCTGACGCATCTGCTGCATATAGCCGTCATTGCCTGCCAGCACGGAAAAGTTTTCTCCCAACTGTTCCTGCATGCGGCTACGCTCGTTTTGCACCGTTTGTTCAAACTGCGCGCGACCGATTTCCTGCCCGTTGACTTTGGCGGCGTAATCTTTAGAGCCGCCGATAAGGTAATCACCCACGCCCGTCAATACGAAGGAGGCGACGATCAAGCCCAGAATAATTTTCAGCACGACGTTATTAGCGGCCGCGCGTAAATTGTCCATCATAATGTGACAACACTCCGCTGTAGTATGGATAACACGCCCTGCGTTGGCTAAAACCACGCTTCCCTGCGCGTCTGGCAAACCGTAAGCCAGACCATGAACTGCCAGAGAGGAGAGCGGGAAAGACGTTACGCCGCAACGCGACGCCCCGCAGGGTGATGGGCAGTGTTCGCCCGTCATAAAAAAGGCACATCATAAAATGATGCGCCCCTTATCTTACCTTACCGACACCGTGGCGTCAGGTAATGTTTGGTTACGTACTCGGACTACAGCACAAACCTGTGAGGAGATAATCAGTTAACGGCGTCTTTCAGCGATTTACCGGCACGGAAGCCCGGTACTTTTGCTGCTGGAATGCTGATTTCCTTACCCGTTTGCGGATTGCGCCCAGTGCGAGCTGCACGCTCACGCACGGAGAACGTTCCAAATCCTACCAGTGCAACGTCATCCCCTGCTTTCAGAGAATCGGTAACAGAACCAATAATTGCATCTAACACACGCCCTGCTGCCGCTTTGGAAATATCAGCATCTGCGGCAATTTTGTCGATCAATTGTGACTTGTTCACTCTCTCATCCCCTCTGAAATCCTGTTGTCACGCTGAATATCCCAAAACGCGACACGTAGCTTTTTTCAATCCTGTCAAACCTTAGCACAGCGTACTGGCTAAGACTAACAGTGCCATAACTTAGCGGTACAAAAAAACGCTGGCAAGCGCCATTTCTGCTGCCAGCGTGATTTTTCTCAAGGGTTTTTGCGATAGGTCACTCTTTCGCGGCCTTGGCAGGCACCGTTTTCGCCTTGGCAGGCTCTCGCTTGGCCTTGACAGGCCCCGGCTGCATACCGTCTGGCGGGTTTTGTAACGCTAACGCAAGCACTTCCTCGATACGTTTGACCGGGTGAATCTCCAGGTCCGCAATCACATTCGCCGGAATCTCTTCCAAATCACGTTTGTTTTCGTCAGGAATCAATACCGTCTTAATGCCACCGCGATGGGCTGCCAACAGTTTCTCTTTCAAGCCCCCGATCGGCAATACCAAGCCCCGCAGCGTTATTTCCCCGGTCATCGCGACATCGGCACGCACCGGGTTACCCGTCAGGCAGGAAACCAGCGCAGTACACATGGCGATCCCGGCGCTTGGGCCATCTTTGGGCGTTGCCCCTTCCGGCACATGCACGTGGATATCACGTTTTTCATGGAAATCGGCATTGATACCCAGTCGTTCAGCACGAGCACGCACCACGGTGAGCGCCGCCTGGATAGACTCCTGCATCACTTCCCCGAGTGAACCGGTGTAGGTCAATTTCCCCTTGCCCGGCACGCACGCGGTTTCAATGGTCAGCAAATCACCGCCAACTTCCGTCCAGGCCAACCCAGTGACCTGCCCAACGCGGTTTTCTTCATCCGCGCGGCCGTAGTCAAAGCGCTGAACGCCAAGGAAATATTTAAGGTTATCGCCCGTAATCTCAATATGCTTAACGGTTTTATCCATCAGCAGCGTTTTTACCGCTTTACGGCACAATTTGGAGATTTCACGCTCCAGACTGCGCACGCCAGCTTCACGCGTGTAGTAACGGATGATCCCGGAGATAGCACTGTCATCAACGGTCAACTCACCTTTCTTCAGTGCGTTGCGTTCAATCTGCTTCGGCAGCAAATGGCGCTTGGCAATATTGAGCTTCTCATCCTCGGTGTAGCCAGACAGGCGAATCACTTCCATACGGTCCAGCAACGGCGCAGGAATGTTCATCGAGTTAGAGGTCGCAACAAACATCACATCGGACAGATCGTAATCCACTTCCAGATAGTGGTCGTTGAAGGTGACGTTCTGCTCGGGATCCAATACCTCAAGCAGTGCCGACGCTGGATCGCCACGCATGTCAGAGGACATCTTGTCGATCTCATCCAACAGGAACAGCGGGTTTTTTACCCCAACCTTGGCCATCTTCTGGATCAGTTTGCCCGGCAGCGAGCCGATGTAAGTACGACGGTGACCGCGAATTTCCGCTTCATCACGTACGCCGCCGAGCGCCATACGCACGTACTCACGCCCCGTTGCCTTGGCAATGGACTGCCCCAGTGAGGTTTTCCCCACCCCCGGCGGCCCGACCAGACACAGAATCGGCCCTTTGATTTTGCTGACACGACTTTGTACCGCGAGATATTCAAGAATACGCTCTTTGACGCGATCCAGACCGTAGTGGTCGGTATCCAGGGTTTCCTGCGCTTTGACCAGGTCTTTTTTCACCTTGCTGCGCGCATTCCACGGCACCTGAACCATCCAGTCGATGTAGCTGCGCACCACTGTCGCCTCAGCGGACATCGGTGACATCATCTTCAGTTTTTGCAGTTCTGCTTCGGCTTTTTCCCGCGCTTCTTTCGGCATCTTGGCCGCTTCAATCTTGCGTTTCAGCGCTTCATGTTCATCCGGCGCGTCGTCCATCTCACCGAGCTCTTTCTGAATCGCTTTCATCTGCTCGTTGAGGTAATACTCGCGCTGGCTTTTCTCCATCTGCTTTTTCACGCGACTGCGAATACGTTTTTCCACCTGCAACAGGTCGATTTCCGATTCCATGATCGCCATCAGATATTCGAGGCGTTCCGTAATATCAGACATTTCCAGCACGGACTGTTTGTCAGCCAGTTTCAGCGGCATGTGAGCGGCAATGGTATCCGCCAGACGTGCTGCATCTTCAATGCTGTTCAGCGAGGTCAACACTTCCGGCGGGATTTTCTTGTTCAGTTTGATGTATCCCTCGAACTGATTGACCGCCGTGCGCATCAGGACTTCCTGCTCACGCTCTTCAATCGCTGGTGACGAGAGATATTCCGCCTGGGCAGCAAAATGTTCACCACCGTCAGAAAGCGTGGTGATACGCGCACGCTGCAACCCTTCGACCAGCACTTTGACCGTGCCGTCCGGCAGTTTCAGCATTTGCAGAATGGAGGCGACCGTTCCTACCGAGAAAAGATCGTTAATACTGGGTTCATCCGTTGAAGCCTCTTTTTGTGCCACCAACATGATCTTTTTATCGTGATCCATCGCGGCTTCAAGGCAACGAATCGATTTCTCCCGGCCAACAAACAACGGAATGACCATGTGCGGATAAACCACCACATCGCGCAACGGCAATACGGGGATTTCAATGCGTTCGGAACGCTCAGGGTTCATAGAGCTCTCTCTTAGTTTCGTTTCCGCCAGGTTAAAGGAATCTCGTGAAACGCGGATGTCACGGGTTTCGCCAACAAGTATTGGAGTATATGGGGATAAATATCCGACATTCAACGACCAGAACATGCGAAAAAAAATGGGAGATAAATCTCCCATTTCAGACTGGTGACAACGACCCTTTAGGTACATTTGTCAGGCGTGCAATTGACGATTTATTCGCCAGAGGCTTGCTGCGCTTCAGGTTTGCCGTAGATCAGCATGGGCTCAGATTGACCGGCAATCACCGACTCATCAATCACCACCTTATCGACGCTCTCCATGGAGGGCAGATCGTACATGGTGTCCAGCAGCGCCGCTTCAACGATGGAGCGCAAACCGCGTGCACCGGTTTTGCGCGCCATGGCTTTCTTGGCAATCGCCGTCAACGCTTCTTCACGGAATTCCAGCTCAACCCCTTCAAGATTGAACAGCGCCTGATACTGTTTGGTCAGCGCATTTTTCGGTTCACGCAAGATCTGGATCAGCGCATCTTCACTCAGTTCTCTCAGCGCCGCAACCACCGGTAAACGGCCAATAAATTCAGGGATCAGACCGAACTTGATCAAATCCCCCGGTTCTACCTGGCCCAGCAATTCGCCTTCGGTAGCCTTTTGTGCCGTACCCTTCACCGTTGCGGCAAAACCAATACCGCGACGAGTATCAACACGCTGCTCGATCACTTTATCCAGACCTGCAAATGCCCCACCGCAGATGAACAGGATCTTGGAGGTATCAACCTGCAAAAACTCCTGTTGCGGGTGCTTGCGCCCACCTTGCGGCGGTACCGCAGCGATGGTGCCTTCAATCAGTTTCAGCAGAGCCTGCTGCACCCCTTCGCCCGACACGTCTCGGGTGATGGAGGGGTTATCGGACTTACGTGAAATCTTGTCAATTTCGTCGATGTACACAATGCCGCGCTGGGCTTTCTGTACGTCGTAGTCGCATTTTTGCAGCAGCTTCTGGATGATGTTTTCCACATCCTCGCCCACGTAACCCGCTTCGGTCAGCGTGGTGGCATCCGCCATGGTAAAAGGCACATCCAGGAAACGGGCCAGCGTTTCAGCCAACAGGGTTTTACCGCTTCCTGTCGGGCCAATCAGCAGAATGTTACTCTTACCCAGTTCGATGCCGTTGCTGCTGTCGCCATTACGCAAGCGCTTGTAGTGATTGTAAACCGCAACCGCCAGAACCTTTTTCGCCTGCTCCTGACCAATCACATAATCATCCAGGTGATGGCGAATTTCATGGGGCGTGGGTAACGCACTGCGTTCACGATGCGGCGCCACTTCCTTGATCTCTTCGCGAATGATGTCATTGCACAGATCGACACATTCATCGCAGATATACACTGACGGCCCGGCAATCAGCTTACGGACCTCATGCTGGCTTTTGCCGCAGAAAGAACAGTACAGCAACTTCCCTGAACCGTCTTTGCGCTTGTCTGTCATCAGTAAACCTCTTCTTTTATCTCTTGCCCGTAGGCCCAACAGCGATATCACTTCAACCTGAATCACGCGCAAGCGCGCATTCGTGAACCACAGGTACGCTATGGCCGGCGGCGTTATTCGCGGTGTGTCATCACGGCGTCAACCAATCCATACTCTACTGCTTCATGGGCAGAGAGGAAACGGTCACGCTCAGTGTCACTCTCTATCACTTCGAGAGGTTTGCCCGTATGTTCCGCCATCAGCTCATTCATACGTTGCTTCACTTTCAGTATTTCACGCGCATGGATTTCGATATCCGTTGCCTGCCCCTGGAATCCTCCCAGCGGCTGGTGAATCATCACGCACGAATTCGGCAGGCAGAAACGCTTGCCCTTGGCACCGGCAGTGAGCAGGAAAGCCCCCATAGAGCAGGCTTGTCCCATACAGATGGTGCTGACATCCGGTTTAATGAATTTCATGGTGTCGTAAATCGACATCCCTGCGGTGATCACACCACCCGGAGAGTTGATGTACAGATAAATATCTTTTTCCGGGTTTTCAGCTTCCAGGAAAAGCATCTGAGCAACGATCAGGTTGGCCATGTGATCTTCCACCTGACCCGTCAGGAAGATGATGCGTTCTTTAAGCAGTCGGGAAAAAATATCGTAAGAGCGTTCCCCGCGCGAAGTCTGTTCTACCACCATCGGCACCAAAGCCATTTGGGGTGCTAATTTTTCTTGTTCGCCACTGTATAACATTCACCTCTCCTCGATAAAATGCTTTTGGTGCCATGTATCAGATTCTACTGGAGATAACGACGGTTGACTATCACGGTCACCCCGACGTCCCCCTTAAGAACGACACCGACTCGCCAAAATCCATGACCACGCGCCTCTGTTTCTTCTAGTTGGGGCATTGCGCGCTATTTCAAGCTTACACTATCCTTTATTTTAGATTAAAGGGTTATCGTGCCCACCGCGTTTACAATGCTTTGCATAGAAAATAATATGTCGCGCGCGCAAGAAACAATACGGGTTTTATCACTCGCGAAACGTTTCAATGCCACCCCCACACAGTTTTATCATAGTGCAATCTGGCACATCCGTGGCGATAGCTCTTTTCAAACGTAAATCAGTGATAACAAAAAGCCCACGCCAGAGGCGCGGGCTTTTTTTGGCAAAGAAAACCGACCGAAGCCAGACAGCGAATTACGCCGTAGCAGGCTGGTTCATCAGATCGTTGAAGCTGACGGCTTTCTCGACCACTTTCGCCTTAGACAACACCACTTCAACCGCTTGCTCTTCCAGAGCAACGTTGCGCATGTTGTTCATCAGCTCTTTGTTTTTGCTGTAGTAAGCAACCACTTCCTGCGGATCTTCGTAGGCAGAAGCCATCTCTTCGATCAGCGCGTTAACGCGATCATCGTCCGCTTTCAGTTCGTTGGTGCTGATCACTTCGCCCAGCAGCAGACCCACAACAACGCGACGTTTAGCTTGCTCTTCAAACAGTTCACGCGGCAGTTCAGCCGCTTGCTTGGCGTTGCCACCAAAGCGTTGTGCCGCTTGTTGACGCAGAACGTCAATTTCGCCGTCGATCAGCGCAGCAGGAACGTCGATATCATTGGCTTTCACCAGACCGTCGATCACCTGAGACTTGATACGGTTACGCACTGCGCCTTTCAGCTCACGCTCCATGTTTTTACGCACTTCAGCGCGCAGACCTTCAACAGAACCATCCGCCACGCCGAAACGTGCGATGAATTCAGCGGTCAGTTCCGGCAGTTCACGCTCTTCCACTTTCTTCAGGACGATAGCGAACTGCGCTGCTTTCCCTTTCAGGTTTTCAGCGTGGTAGTCTTCTGGGAAGGTCACATCGATAGTGAACGCTTCACCGGCCTTGTGACCCACCAGACCTTCTTCAAAGCCTGGGATCATGCGGCCCTGGCCCATAGCCAGAACGAAATCAGACGCTTTACCGCCATCGAACACTTCACTGTCGATAGTGCCGGTAAAGTCCACGGTTACGCGATCTTCTGCACCAGCGGCAGCATCGGTATCTTTCCAGGTGGCTTGTTGCTTGCGCAGCGTTTCCAGCATGGCATCAACGTCAGCATCAACCACATCAACCAGCGGTTTTTCAACTTCGATGGTGTCCAGGCCTTTCAGCTCTACTTCCGGATAGACTTCAAACTCTACCGCGTAGGTGAAATCGGCATTCAGCTTGTATTCGCCCGGCACATAGTTCGGTGCACCAACGGGATTGATTTTTTCTTTAATGATGGCGTCAACGAAATGACGCTGCATCAGATCGCCCAACACGTCTTGACGCACGGAAGCGCAATAACGCTGAGCGATAACGTTCATCGGCACTTTGCCTTTACGAAAACCGTCAACGCGCGCTTTTTTAGCAACGTTAACCAGCTCTTTTTTTACCGCTTCTTCAATGCTATCAGCAGTGACGGTAATTGTTACGCGGCGACCAAGGCCTTGGGTGGTTTCAACTGAAACTTGCATCTTGTTACCTCAAAAAATCACAGTGCTCGGTCAGCTCCAAAACCATATACGCATGGGTGTCGGTTTGGACATAACCCCACAGAACCGGGACAGCAACAGCTGGTATCTGAACCCTGTTCCTTGTCGTCAGAAGCGTCCCGATGACATTTCCGGAAAATAAGACGCGGCATTATAGCGGCATAGAGGGAGTGAGTCGAGAAAAGCGCGCAGACTATTATGACAAGATAAGCACGCTTTGATGTCGGTCACCTCTTATGCGTTATGCGTCTCTTTTTATGCGGCGTTGGCATCAATCAGGCGTCAATACCAGCACCGCCACAGGCAGGTGATTTCGGGGCTTGGCCCTGCGCATCGGACCACTCTTGCGGCGTGTAAGTATGCAGCGCCAACGCGTGCAGGCCATTTTCCAATTCCGTCGCTAGCGTGGCATAAACCGCGCGATGACGGCCAATGGTGCGCTGTCCGGTAAAGGTTTCACTCACCAATACCACCTTAAAATGGCTTTGCGAACCCGCAGGCACGCGATGTTGATGGCTTTCATTGATCACATCCAGATGCGTGGGGGCAAAAGCTGCGCGCAATTTCGCCTCAATGGTGGCATGCATGACGTCGTCCTTTATTACTCGTTGATCTTGCCAGACAGTATATTCCACTGGCAGCAAAATGAGGTGAACACACTATCTGTCAATCCGGCGCTCGCAATATCTCACCGCATCGCGCCGAAAAAATTGCCATTTCCAGAGTATTTCCCCTGAATTCGTCCTTTCACCCGCTGCCGGCAATGGTATGATAACGGGAATTTTTTACCAGCGAACCACCCTAATCATTACTGAGAAAATGCACAATGTTAAAAAAACTGTTTTTTCCCGTATTGGCCGTGCTGATGCTCGCCGGATGCGCCAATCAAAGCAATACGCTTGATGTCTCTCCTAAAATTAACGTACCAGCGCAAGACCCAACCCTGATGGGCGTCACTGTCAGCATCAACGGGGCCGATCAGCGTGCCGATCAGGCATTAGCCAAAATCAACCGCGACGGGCAACTGATCGTGCTGACGCCTTCACGCGACCTGCGTTTCCTATTGCAAGAAGCGCTGGAAAAACAGATGTCCGCACGCGGTTACATGATCGGAACCGGTGGCCCGGTTGCGCTGCAAATCGTGGTAAACCAACTGTATGCTGACGTTTCAGAAGGCAACCTGCGTCATAATATCACTGCACGCGCGGATATTTCGATCATCTCTCAGGCGGCCAACGGCAACAAGCAGGTCAAAAATTACCGCTCAACCTATAACGTTCAGGGCGCGTTGACCGCGACCAACGAAAAAATCACCAACGCTGTTAATACGGTATTGGGCGATGTCATCAATGACATGGCACAAGACACCACTGTCAGCAGCTTCATTAAGGCTAACGCCCGATAATTCCCACGCTGTTTTCCTCTATCCTGTTCTGTGGGATAGAGGAAAGGATCTACCATGCTACATCGCTTTTTTACCCTTTTTCGTCAGCCGTATTCACTGTCGCTGCTGCTACTGGGTTTTGCGTCCGGGCTACCGCTGGCGCTGACCTCTGGTACGTTGCAGGCCTGGATGACGGTTGCTAACGTCGATTTGAAAACCATCGGTTTCTTCTCCCTGGTGGGACAAGCCTATGTTTTCAAGTTTATGTGGGCACCGATGATGGACCGTTACACCCCGCCCTTCCTCGGCCGTCGCCGTGGCTGGCTGCTGGTCAGTCAGGTGCTGCTGATCGGATTGATTGCCTCAATGGCGCTGCTGGAACCTGGTAAGCATCTGTGGTGGTTAGCCGCGATTGCGGTTTTGGTGGCATTTTGTTCCGCCTCGCAGGATATCGTGTTTGACGCCTACAAAACGGACCTGTTACCCGCCGATCAGCGCGGCTCGGGCGCGGCCATTTCCGTATTGGGTTACCGTCTGGCCATGCTGGTTTCGGGTGGATTGGCGCTGTGGCTGGCCGATCGTTATCTCGGTTGGCACGCCACCTATGTGCTGATGGCGCTGCTGCTCCTGCCGGGCATCATCGCCACCTTGCGTGCGCCTGAACCGGTGTTGGATGCTCCGGCACCGCGCACCCTTGAGCAGGCCATGTTTGCCCCACTGCGCGACTTCTTTTCGCGCAATAACGCCTGGCTGATTTTATTGCTGATCGTGCTGTATAAGTTGGGCGACGCCTTTGCGATGAGCCTGAGTACTCCGTTCCTGATCCGCGGCGTAGGCTTCAATGCTGGCGACGTCGGACTGGTCAACAAAACGTTGGGGTTACTCGCCACCATTATTGGTGCCTTGTACGGCGGGTTGTTAATGCAACGTATGACCTTGTTCCGTGCGTTGCTGCTATTCGGCATTTTGCAGGCCATCTCTAACGCAGGCTACTGGCTGCTGGCGATCACGACCAAACACCTGATCAGCATGGCGGGGGTTATCTTTCTGGAAAACCTGTGCGGCGGGATGGGCACAGCGGCGTTCGTGGCGTTACTGATGACCTTATGCAACACGTCGTTTTCCGCTACCCAGTTTGCGCTGCTTTCCGCACTCTCGGCCGTGGGGCGCGTCTACGTTGGCCCGATCGCAGCCTGGTTTGTAGAGACCCATGGTTGGGCCTGGTTCTATTTATTTACCATTGCGATCTCGGTGCCAGGATTAGTCCTGCTATTAGTATGCAGACAAACCCTGGAGTACACCCAGCGTACCGGCACATTTATGGTACGTACGACCTATCCCCGCTATTACCGCTTCGCGCTGCGTCTCCTGGCCGCTGGGTGTGCGCTGTTATTCATCTGGCTGACCTTGACCATCGCCCACGCGTTGGGTGCCAACGCAGTTGAAACAATCAATGATAACCTCCTGATGCTAGGTGGTATTTTTGTCATTTTGGGGGCGCTTTTAGGTTTCGTACTCGACTATTTATCGCTGCGTAATTCACCGTCACCTGAAGCCTGAAAATAGCGATAAACCTGCGTGGTTATCACTGCATCGTATTATTTTTTTTTCACTAGTCTGCTATCAGCCAACGTTATTTTTTTACGTTGGCTCACTTTTTTCTGGCTATTTAATTGTTGGGAAAATGTGTGAGAGGCAATCATGTCGGTTCGATGGAAAATTCCTCTTCAGGCGGGTTGTAATTTTTTTTTATCCATCCATACTTCTCTACGGGATAAATTTTAATTCACTGTTTTTAATAAATTTTTCCTAACGGCAAGGTAATTGTGACATTCGGGGCAAAAATCAGCAACAAAGCGCTGACATAACCTTAATCATGTTTACAGTGCAGTAACCTTACCGTAAAATGCCCGCTCGCATGAAATGACAATAGAGCCCTTGTTATTGAGGTCGCTAGATGAGACTCAGGAAATACAATAAAATTTTGGGGATGTTGTCTTTATTCGCTGCCGCAGCACTACTGAGCGGTTGTGATATGGCATTGATGAACCCCAAAGGACAGGTCGGGTTGGAGCAACGGTCGTTGATTCTGACGGCACTCGGGTTGATGTTGATCGTGGTTATTCCGGTAATCGTGATGACCGTCGCTTTTGCCTGGAAGTTTCGCGCTTCCAACACCAAAGCGAAATACACCCCGAACTGGTCACACTCCAACAAGATTGAAGCGGTGGTATGGACAGTTCCCATCATCATCATTCTTATTCTGGGTACCATTACCTGGAAAACCACCCATTCACTGGATCCGTATAAGCCGTTGGTCTCCGAGGCCAAGCCGATTACCGTCGAAGTGATTTCACTCGACTGGAAATGGCTGTTTGTTTACCCGGAATTGGGTATCGCCACGGTCAACGAGTTAGCGTTCCCAACCAATGTGCCGGTGAATTTCAAAATCACCGCCGATACCGTAATGAACTCTTTCTTCATTCCGCGTCTGGGTGGGCAGATTTACGCGATGGCGGGTATGCAAACCAAACTGCATCTTATCGCCAACGAGCCGGGTAAATATGACGGTATTTCTGGTGGTTACAGCGGGAAAGGTTTCTCCGGCATGAAATTTACTGCCATTGCCACGCCAAGCCAGCAGGAATTCGACCAATGGGTTGCCACCGTGCGAGCCTCCAACAACACGCTGAACAGCACGGAGGAATTCAATGCTCTGACCAAACCCAGCGAATTCCACCCGGTAGAGTACTTCTCCAGCGTGCAACCTGAGCTGTTTGAAAACCTGATTCGCAAATTCACGCAAAGCCGCGGTGCGCCTGCGCATCACCACGCTGAAGGCGAAACGCAGCCAGGCGGCGTGCAACACGGTGACAATATGAACATGAGCGAGCACGCCTCGCACCAAGGCGCCGAGGGATAAGACGATGTTCGGAAAACTAACTCTTGATGCGGTTCCGTATCATGAACCCATTATTATGGTTACGGTGGCCGGCATTATCGTCGGCGGCCTCGCCCTGTTGGCGGCCATCACTTATTTCGGTAAATGGAAGTGGCTGTGGGCTGAATGGTTTACCTCGGTAGACCACAAACGCATTGGCATCATGTATATGATCGTTGCGTTTATCATGATGATTCGTGGCTTTGCCGATGCCATCATGATGCGTGGTCAGCAGGTCTTGGCGTCTGCCGGTGAGGCAGGCTTCCTTAATGCCCACCACTACGATCAGATATTTACCGCGCACGGCGTGATCATGATTTTCTTCGTGGCAACGCCGTTTGTGGTCGGTTTGATGAACCTGGCGGTGCCGCTGCAAATCGGCGCACGCGACGTGGCCTTCCCTTTCCTTAACTCGCTCAGCTTCTGGCTATTCGTGGTAGGGGTTGTCCTGATCAACCTGTCGCTGGGTATCGGTGAGTTTGCGCAAACCGGTTGGGTGGCCTATCCGCCGCTTTCCGGCAAGGATTACAGTCCTGGCGTAGGGGTGGATTACTGGATATGGAGTCTACAGATCTCCGGTCTGGGTACTACGCTGACTGGCGTAAACTTCTTCGCGACCATTATCCGTATGCGTGCACCGGGTATGACGCTGATGAAAATGCCGGTCTTTACCTGGACGGCACTGTGCACCAACGTGCTGATCATCGCCGCCTTCCCGATTTTGACCGTCACCATCGCCTTACTGACGCTGGATCGCTATCTGGGCACCCATTTCTTTACCAATGATATGGGCGGCAACATGATGATGTACATCAACCTCATCTGGGCCTGGGGCCATCCTGAGGTGTACATTCTGGTTCTGCCCATTTTCGGCGTTTACTCCGAAGTGGTTGCCACCTTCTGTAAGAAGCGTCTGTTCGGTTACACCTCGCTGGTGTGGGCGACCATCGCCATTACCGTACTGTCGTTTATCGTCTGGCTGCACCACTTCTTCACCATGGGGTCTGGCGCGAACGTTAACGCCTTCTTTGGTATCGCTACCATGATCATTTCCATCCCGACCGGGGTGAAAATCTTCAACTGGCTGTTCACCATGTATCAGGGCCGAATCCAGCCGAACTCTGCCATGTTGTGGACTACTGGTTTTATCATCACCTTTACCATCGGTGGGATGACCGGGGTGCTGCTGGCGGTGCCGGGTGCCAACTTTGTACTGCACAACAGCCTATTCCTGATTGCGCACTTCCATAACGTCATTATCGGCGGCGTGGTGTTTGGTATTTTTGCCGGTATTACCTACTGGTTCCCGAAAGCGTTTGGCTTCACGCTGAACGAAACCTGGGGCAAACGCGCGTTCTGGTTCTGGATTATCGGCTTCTTCACTGCCTTTATGCCGCTGTATGTGCTGGGCTTTATGGGCATGACCCGCCGCCTCAGCCAACAGATTGATCCGCAATTCCACTCACTGCTGGTCGTTGCCTCTGTCGGTGCTGCACTCATTGGCCTTGGCGTACTGTGCCAATTGATGCAGTTCTATGTCAGTATCCGCGATCGCGACCAAAACCGTGATTTGACCGGTGACCCGTGGGGTGGTCGCACACTGGAGTGGGCAACCTCTTCCCCGCCGCCGTTCTATAACTTCGCCATCGTGCCGAACGTTCAGGAACGCGATGCTTTCTGGGAACAGAAAGAGCGCGGTGAAGCCTACAAGAAACCGGTCAGCTATGAAGAAATTCATATGCCGAAAAACACCGGCGCTGGAGTGATTATCTCAGCGTTCAGTCTGGTGTTCGGCTTCGCCATGATCTGGCATATCTGGTGGATGGCGATTGCCGGTTTCGTCGGCATGATCGTGACCTGGATTGTGCACAGTTTTAACCGTGATGTGGATTACTACGTTCCGGTCAAACAAATCGAAGAGATTGAGAACTAGCACTTCGACAATATCAGCAAAGCAGGTGTGAAACATGACAACTGAAACTCTGACGCATCATCACGCTGCTCATGACGCCCATGCCGAGCATGGGCACCACGACGCCAGCGGCACCAAGGTGCTGGGGTTCTGGGTTTACCTCATGAGCGATTTGATAATTTTCGGCTCATTGTTCGCCACCTATGCCGTGCTGGTAACTGGCACGGCGGGCGGTCCGTCCGGAAAAGACCTGTTTGATCTCAAGTTTGTGCTGGTCGAAACCTTCGCGTTGCTGTTGAGCAGTATCACCTTCGGCATGGCGATGATCGCCATGTACAAAGGCAATGTGGCGCGCATCAACACCTGGCTGGCTATTACCTTCCTGTTTGGTCTGGTGTTTATCGGGATGGAACTCTATGAATTCCATCACCTGATCGCAGAAGGATACGGCCCGGATCGCAGCGCGTTCCTGTCGGCCTTTTTCGCGCTAGTCGGCACCCACGGCGTTCACGTCACTTCAGGCCTGATCTGGCTGGTGGTGATGATGATTCAGGTCTCACGCTGGGGCATCACTCCTACCGTGAAAACCCGTTTGATGTGTCTGAGCCTGTTCTGGCACTTCCTTGACGTGGTATGGATTTGTGTCTTTACCGTAGTTTATCTGATGGGGGCGATGTAATGAGTCATTCAACGACCGATCACGGTGCCAGCCACGGTAGCGTACAGTCTTACGTCATCGGCTTTGTCATGTCAGTCATTCTGACCGTGATCCCGTTTGGTCTGGTGATGGCGGGTGCCGCCTCCCCCAGCGTGATTATGGCCGGTGTGTTTGGCTGCGCCGTGGTACAGATCCTGGTTCACCTGGTCTACTTCCTGCACCTGAACAGTTCTTCTGAGCAGCGCTGGAACGTGGTAGCGTTGGTGTTCGCCATTCTGATTATGGCTATCGTGGTAGTAGGATCCATCTGGATTATGCTGAGCGCGCACCACAATATGATGATTCCGTAATCGAGCCAGACATGATGATTAAGCAATACCTACAAGTCACAAAACCAGGGATCATTTTTGGCAACCTGATTTCTGTTATCGGGGGATTTCTGCTGGCGTCCAAAGGCAGCATTGATTACCCCCTCTTTATCGCTACCCTGTTTGGGGTGTCGTTAGTGGTTGCGTCCGGTTGCGTCTTCAACAACGTAATCGACCGTGACATTGACAAAAAGATGGAGAGAACCAAAAACAGAGTGATGGTGAAGGGGCTGATTTCGGTCAAGGTGTCACTGAGTTATGCGGCTGCGTTAGGTATTGCCGGTTTTGCGTTGCTCTACGTGGCGGCAAACCCGCTAGCCATGTGGCTTTCAGTAATGGGCTTTGCGGTATACGTTGGCGTCTACAGTCTGTATATGAAACGCCACTCGGTATACGGCACGCTGATCGGCAGCCTGTCCGGTGCTGCACCGCCGGTGATCGGGTATTGTGCCGTAAGCAACCAGTTCGATGCGGGTGCGTTGATCCTGCTGTTGATCTTCAGCCTGTGGCAAATGCCGCACTCCTACGCTATCGCCATTTTCCGTTTCAAGGATTATCAGGCCGCCAACATTCCGGTACTGCCGGTGGTGAAAGGCATTTCCGTGGCTAAAAACCATATTACGCTGTATATCGTGGCGTTTATGGTGGCTACGCTGATGCTGTCGCTGGGTGGCTATGCCGGGTATAAGTATCTGGTGGTAGCAGCCTCTGTAAGTATCTGGTGGTTAGGCATGGCACTGTCGGGCTACAAAAAAGCCAATGATGACAAAGTGTGGGCGCGCAAACTGTTTGTGTTCTCGATCGTTGCCATCACATCATTAAGCGTGATGATGTCTGTAGACTCAATGACGCCAATGCAGGATGTGTTGCTCACCGCACTGCGCTAACCTTTCACCGTTCGCACGTAGAAAAAACAGACGATCCCCATCGTCTGTTTTTTTTCGCCCTTTCCCACATTTGCTGCATTTACTCTGTCATTTTATGACCGTGCGCCAAATCAAGTAACAATGCTGCCATTTACGACCCGATGAGTAAGGCACTACAATAGCGCCAACGCGAATTTGAGGTTTTCATGAACGATACATCCCTCACTGACAATATCATGACGCCGCGCGAACGGCGCGCAACCTGGGGCTTAGGTGCGGTTTTTTCCCTGCGGATGCTCGGCATGTTTATGGTGCTGCCAGTGCTAACAACCTACGGCATGGCATTACAAGGGGCCAGCGAATCGCTGATTGGTCTCGCAATTGGTATCTATGGTCTGATGCAAGCGCTGTTTCAGGTGCCTTTTGGTTTACTTTCCGATCGCGTCGGGCGTAAACCGCTCACCGTCATCGGCCTGCTCATGTTTGTGCTCGGTAGCGTGATTGCCGCCCTCAGTTCCACGATCTGGGGCATTATTCTCGGACGTGCGTTACAAGGAGCAGGTGCGATCTCTGCCGCGGTTATGGCGCTGTTGTCCGATCTCACTCGCGAACAAAATCGCACCAAAGCAATGGCTTTTATCGGCATCAGTTTCGGGGTGACCTTTGCCATCGCCATGGTGCTTGGGCCGATCGTTGCGCACGCCTGGGGATTGCAGTCCCTGTTCTGGTGCATGGCCCTGCTCGCATCGCTCGGAATTGTAATAACCCTGACGCTGATCCCTAATGCCGCTAGCCATGCCCTCAACCGGGAATCCGCCATTGTACGCGGCAGCATTCGCGAGGTGCTTGGTAACAGCCGTCTGGTAAAACTCAATATCGGCATTATGTGCCTGCATATCCTGCTGATGTCGAGTTTTGTCGCCCTGCCGCGCGTGCTGGAACAGGCAGGTCTGCCAGCAGAATCACACTGGAAGATCTATCTGTACACCATGCTGATCTCCTTTGTCTGCGTACTGCCCTTTATCATTTATGCCGAAGTGAAACGGCAGATGAAGCGGGTGTTTGTGGGCTGTATCATAGTGCTGTTAGCCGCAGAGGTGGTTTTATGGATGGCAGGCAGCCAATTTTGGCCTATTGTGGCAGGCATTCAACTGTTTTTTCTGGCGTTTAATATTATGGAAGCGCTGCTGCCCTCCCTTATCAGCAAAGAGGCACCGGCGGGTTACAAAGGCACCGCAATGGGCGTCTACTCCACCACCCAATTTATCGGCGTTGCTATCGGCGGCAGCATGGGCGGCGCACTGTTTCAATTCCACGGTGCAGCCTGGGTGTTTGCAGCAGGAGCGCTGCTCTGCGCGTTATGGCTGATTATGGGCGCCAGCATGAAGGAGCCGCCTTATCTCAGCAGCTTGCGCATTGCACTGCCCGATGACGCATTGGACGACTCCGCGCTAGCACAAAAGATACGTATACACCCTGGCGTAGCAGAAGCCATCGTGGTACCGGAAGAGCGCAGCGCCTATGTCAAAATCGATCGTCAGAAGACCAACCGTCAACAGCTCGAAGCGCTGATCGGGCAAGCGTGAGTCACATTGGGCCAGCATCGCTGGCCCTTTACGATTAATCGCGGAAATTGGTGAACTGGAAGGGTTGCCCCAGATTGGCTCCGCGAATCAACGCCATGACGCTTTGCAAATCGTCACGCGCTTTGCCGGTTACGCGCAGTTGCTCACCCTGAATCTGGGTTTGCACTTTCAGCTTACTGTCTTTGATCAGCTTGACGATTTTTTTCGCCTGTTCAGGCTCAATGCCCTGCTTCAGTTTGGCGTTAACGCTGTACGTCTTGCCGCTGTGTTCCATCTCTTCTGGAACCTCCAACGCGCCTGCTTCGATACCGCGTTTCACCAGTTTTTCGCGCAGAATATCAACCAGTTGCTGTACCTGAAAATCTGACTCGCTGGCCACTTTGATCTGTTCGTTTTTCTCATTCAGCTCAAAGCTCGCCGGTACGTTACGAAAATCCCAGCGATTAGTCAGTTCGCGTGACGCATTCTCAACCGCGTTGCGGATTTCCTGCATATCGATTTCGGATACAATATCGAAAGATGGCATAATCAATTCTCCCTGATTTATGCGTAGGAATAGGGTTATGTGGCATGCATGATACCTGTTCTCCGCAGAGAAACAACATCCGCCCGCCTTGGCGCTTGCAGTCCCTTTCTCACGCGCCATAATACGTAATTGTCAGGCAGAATGAATCAATCAAAAGATAACCGCCGCCGTCACACTGCGTGCCACGCGCATCGATAAAGGAAACCTCAGATGAAAATTACCGTGCTGGGCTGCGGCGCACTGGGTCAGCTTTGGCTTGCCGCATTACATCAGCAAGGCCACGACGTTCAGGGATGGATGCGTTTCCCCGCTCCGTACTGTGCCGTCAACGTACAAATGCTGGACGGAAAACTGTGCAATCTGATGCTGCCGACAAACGATCCCGAGCACCTGATGCAAAGCGAACTGCTGTTGGTAACCCTTAAAGCCTGGCAGGTTTCCGATGCCGTCAGCGCCTTATTACCGACTATCGCCCCGAACTGTACCATTTTGTTGTTGCACAATGGCATGGGCACCCGGGAAGAGTCGCCGGTATTGACCCAACCGCTGTTACAAGGCGTCACGACTCACGCCGCACGACGCGATGCGACGCTGGTGGTGCACGTTGCCGGTGGAACCACGCACATTGGTGCCATTACCAGCGGCAACAGCCGTGGCACGGTTCCTCACAGCGATACCCACTCTGCGCTGGCTGCATTGCTGCATCAGGCGCTGCCGGATGTCGCCTGGTACAATAATATTGCCGTGACGTGCTGGCGTAAACTGGCAGCAAACTGTGTGATTAATCCGTTAACCGTGCTCTATAACTGTAAAAATGGGGCGTTAAGCGCTTATCCCGAGCAAATAGACCTGCTGTGTCAGGAGATCGTGCGCGTCATGGAGCGTGAAGGCCACCCCGATTCGCTGGAGCAGGTGAAACTGTACGTGGAACAATTGATTCAGAATACCGCCGAAAATACTTCTTCCATGCTGCAAGATATCCGTGCCCAGCGTCATACCGAAATTGACTATATTACCGGCTATCTGCTGCAGCGGGCCCGTGCCCACGGCTTAACATTGCCGGAAAACAGCCGTTTATTTGAAATGATTAAGCTAAAGGAAAGCGAATATGACCGCATCGGTACTCCTCTGTCTGGCTCCTGGTAGCGAAGAAACCGAAGCCGTCACCACATTTGACCTGCTGGTACGCGCTGGTATTGCTGTCACTGTCGCCAGCGTCGCCAGCGATGGCGACACAACGATAACCTGTTCGCGTGGAGCAAGATTGGTGACGGATGCACCGCTGGTTTCCGTTGCAGATAATCCTTTTGATGCCATCGTGTTACCGGGCGGTGTCAAGGGAGCAGAATGCTTCCGCGACAGCCCGTTGCTGGTGGAATGCATTCGCCAAAAGCATCAGGAAGGGAAAATTGTGGCCGCTATCTGTGCCGTTCCTGCGCTGGTGCTGGAACACCACCAGCTGTTTCCGGTCGGCAACATGACCGGATACCCCACGCTAAAAGAGAAAATCGCACCAGAAAAATGGATGGATAAGCGCGTGGTATTCGATCCACGCGTTAATCTGCTGACCAGCCAAGACCCCGGCACCAGCATTGATTTCGCCTTGAAGCTGATTGATTTACTGTCCGGGCGTGCCAAAGCGGCGGAAGTGGCAGCGCAGTTGGTGCTGCCACCGGGCATTTATGATTATCGGGATTGATGGCATCAAACCTCTGTGATTCAGTCATCCTCCGCTCGCACGGAGGGTGATGAGCACGAGGTTAAGGCCGATAGACCTTCACGTTAGTGAACCCTTGTTCACGCAGATACAGCGCCTGCAAACGGCTCATCACACCGCGTTCACAGTACAGCAGATAGGTCTTACCCTGATCAAGATCGCCAAACTGCGTGCTGAGCTTGTAGAACGGAAGCGATTTGATTTCAACACCGGTGAGCGCAAGCGGACGATCGTCTTGCTCATCCACCGAGCGAATATCCAGCAGAATATCGTCAGCAGAAAGCGATGCCACGGTTTCCACTTCCGTGATCTCTTGTGAGGTCTGGGTGGCGATATCGCGGATATCTATATTGCGCGCTTCAAAAATCACCCTGTCCAGAATCTCAAAATCGAAGTTGCCTTCTTCCTCTTCGATTTTGGATTTGACCGCTTTTACTGTTGGGCTCTTGGAAATAACCCCGCAATACTCAGGCATGGTCTTGGCAAAATCTTCCGTGCCTAAATGGCGTGCCAGCTTGATGATGTGCTCTTTATCGTGTGAAATCAGCGGGCGCAGAATCAGCGTATCCGACGCATTATCGATGAGACGCAGATTGGTCAACGTTTGACTGGAAACCTGACCTAACGCTTCGCCGGTTACCAACGCCTGAACGCCATAACGCTCTGCAATGCGCGATGCGGCACGCACCATCATACGTTTAAGCACGACGCCCATCTGGCCGTCATCCACTTTTTCCAGGATCTCGCCCACCACGGGTTCAAAATCAATAGCGACAAAGCGCACGCGATGCGAGCTGCCAAAGCGTTTCCACAAATAGTGTGCGACCTGTTTAACACCAATTTCATGCGCTGCGCCGCCCAGATTGAAAAAGCAGTAATGCACGCGACAGCCACGGCGGATAAGCATATAGCTAGACACGCCAGAATCAAACCCGCCGGAAATCAGTGACAGTACATCTTCTTGCGTACCGATAGGGAAACCACCGATGCCTTCATAACGCCCTTTAATCAGCAGCAAACGATCCTGTTCAATCTCCAGATGAACCGTGACCTGCGGCGTGGTAAGGTTAACGCGCGCACTGTCGATGTGCTGATTAAGCCCACCGCCCACATAACGCTCTACATCCTGCGATGAGAAGTCGTGCTTGCCGCGCCGTTTCACGCGTACACAGAAGCTTTTTCCTTCTAGCTGTGGGCGATACAGCGCCAACGTTTGTTCAAAAATGTCGTGCACGTCGGTGTAAGCGTGGTCTTCAACGTCCAGAATATGATGAATGCCGGGAATACGGGTTAACGCATCGCGAATCTTTTCGCGTTGCCTTTCCTCTTTGGCGTGGACTTCGATATGATCCCAATGACTGACGACGGCCAGTTGGTCGTCATACTGCTTAAGCACGTTACGAATGTTACCGGTAAGTATCTTAATAAAGCGCAACCGCACAGATTGACTCTTGATGGTGATTTCCGGGAACAATTTAATGATAAACTTCATGATGGCTGTCGTTACTTGGTCAAATGGGCGTAAGTGTTAACCCGAGTGCTACATTCACGTTATCGGTAAACTCGTTCCATAGGGTGAGTTTACCAATAGCATCCAGGGCGCGGAGTATATCATCTTCTCGCACGCTGCGCGCAGGAAGGATGTGCTTATCTGTGCGATGGATCAGTAGCGAACAGTAACGATTAACGACACTAAAAGAACAGCATAACTTAGCGATCAGGATGTAAAATAGGTCATGCCTGCAAAAAAAACGTCGCCTCACTCGGAGGCAAACAGCGAAACGCTGAACACTGCTGACTCAGCGCTGAGTTTTGAAGATGCGCTACAACAGCTGGAACAGATTGTCACCCGCCTTGAGTCGGGCGATTTGCCGTTGGAAGCCGCGCTGAGCGCTTTTGAAAATGGCATTCAGTTAGCGCGTCAGGGACAGTTGCAGTTGCAACAAGCAGAGCAACGCGTACAAATCCTGCTAAGCGATGAACCGGATGCCACGCTGTCCCCTTTCGCTCAGGGCACGACAAACCCGAACAGTAAACCACTATGACGGAATTCGCTGAGCAATTGTGCGTCTATGCCGATCGAGTTAATCAGGCATTGAACCGTTTTATCACCGACTTGCCGTTTCAGGGTAGTCAGCTGGTTGACGCCATGGCCTACGGTGCGCTACTGGGAGGCAAACGCCTTCGGCCTTTTTTGGTTTATACCACCGGGCAACTTTTCGGCATTCCTCTGAGCAGCCTGGATACGCCAGCTGCCGCAGTGGAATCTATCCACTCTTATTCTCTGATTCATGACGATTTGCCTGCCATGGACGATGATGACCTGCGCCGTGGTCAACCGACCTGTCACATTAAATTTGGCGAAGCCACAGCGGTTCTGGCCGGGGATGCGCTTCAAACGTTAGCCTTCTCCATTCTGGCTGACGGCGCCATGCCGGAAGTCAGCGACCGCGATCGCCTCTCAATGGTTGCAGAACTGGCGTACGCCAGCGGCGTGGCAGGCATGTGCGGTGGACAAGCGCTGGATTTGGCGGCAGAGGGTAAGCAAGTTGATCTCACCGCACTGGAGCAAATTCATCGCCACAAAACCGGCGCATTGATTCGCACAGCTGTCAGGCTCGGCGCGCTCAGCGCTAGTACTGCGGGTCGGGCGGCACTGCCACACCTCGATCGCTATGCCAATGCCATCGGTCTGGCCTTTCAGGTGCAGGATGACATCCTTGATGTGGTTGGTGACAGCGCCACCACCGGTAAGCGACAAGGGGCCGATCAGCAACTGGGCAAAAGCACCTATCCCGGCTTGCTCGGGCTTGACAGTGCTCGGGCAAAGGCGTGGGATCTCTATCAGGAATCACTGGCAGCATTGGATGAACTGCAAGCGGCCAGCGCAACGCCGCTCGATACTACGGTACTACGGGCATTGGCGAATTATATCGTCGAGCGAGATAAATAATTTCAACATCACCCAGTGAATTTCAAGCGTGTCGCACGGTGGCAACGCCGGATGGATACTGCATTCGCCGCTTGAGAGAGAACGGGGATTACACCTCAGAATGAGTCGCAAATGAGTTTTGATATTGCAAAGTACCCGACACTGGCTTTAGTGGAAACACCTGACGAACTGCGCATGCTGCCGCGTGACAGCCTGCCTAAACTGTGCGATGAACTTCGTCAATATCTGCTGGACAGCGTTAGCCGCTCCAGCGGCCACTTTGCTTCAGGGCTCGGCACAGTTGAACTCACCGTGGCGCTGCACTATGTCTACAACACGCCATTTGACCATCTGGTGTGGGATGTCGGCCATCAAGCCTATCCTCACAAAATCATCACCGGTCGCCGCGATCGCATTTCCACCATCCGCCAGAAAGGCGGCCTGCACCCGTTCCCCTGGCGCAGCGAGAGTGAATACGATGTGTTAAGCGTCGGTCACTCCTCCACGTCGATCAGCGCCGGGCTGGGCATGGCGGTTGCCGCCGAACGAGAAGGCAAAGGACGCCGTACCGTGTGCGTTATCGGCGACGGCGCACTGACCGCGGGAATGGCATTTGAAGCCATGAACCACGCGGGCGATATTCGTTCCGATCTGCTGGTGGTGTTGAACGACAACGAGATGTCCATTTCCGAAAACGTCGGCGCGCTCAACAATCACTTGGCACAACTGTTATCCGGTAAACTCTACTCCACCCTGCGCGAAGGCGGTAAGAAAGTGCTGTCTGGCATCCCGCCGATCAAAGAGCTGGTCAAACGTACGGAAGAACATCTGAAAGGCATGGTGGTACCCGGAACGCTGTTTGAAGAACTCGGCTTTAACTATATCGGCCCGGTCGACGGTCATGATGTGGTCGGGCTGGCGCAAACCCTGAAAAATATGCGTAGCCTGAAGGGTCCGCAGTTACTGCATATCATGACCAAAAAAGGTCGTGGCTATGCCCCAGCAGAGCAAGATCCTATCAGTTGGCATGCCGTGCCCAAGTTTGATCCGGCCAGCGGTACCTTGCCCAAAAGCAAGGCGAGCCTTCCCAGCTACTCGGCCATTTTTGGTGATTGGCTGTGTGAAATCGCCGCCAAAGACAGCAAGCTGATGGCAGTGACGCCAGCGATGCGCGAAGGTTCTGGCATGGTGCGCTTCTCTCGTGACTACCCACAACAATATTTCGATGTTGCCATTGCCGAGCAGCACGCCGTCACCTTTGCCGCTGGTTTAGCCCTGGGCGGGTACAAACCGGTGGTGGCGATCTATTCCACCTTTTTACAACGCGCCTACGATCAGGTGATTCACGACGTCGCCATTCAGAATCTGCCGGTACTGTTCGCTATCGATCGCGGCGGTATTGTGGGCGCGGACGGCCAAACGCATCAGGGGGCGTTTGACTTGTCCTTCCTGCGTTGCATCCCCGATCTGATTATCATGGCTCCGAGCGATGAGAACGAATGTCGCCAAATGTTGTTTACCGGCTACCGTTATCAAGACGGCCCTTGCGCCGTGCGTTATCCACGCGGTACCGGTACTGGAGCCACGCTCGAGCCGTTGCAGGAATTGCCGATCGGTAGAGGGGTGGTACGACGCACGGGCGAGAAAGTCGCCATCCTCAATTTCGGTACACTGCTACCGGAAGCACAGCAGGTTGCCGAAAAACGCGATGCGACATTGGTCGACATGCGCTTCGTCAAACCGCTGGATGAAGCACTGATTGCTGAACTGGCAAAAAGCCACGATCTGCTGGTGACATTGGAAGAGAACGCATTGATGGGCGGTGCGGGCAGCGGCGTGAATGAAGTGGTGATGGCGCGGCGTCTGGGCATTCCGGTGTTAAATCTGGGGCTACCGGACAGCTTTATTCCCCAAGGGACTCAGGAAGAAGTACGCCACGACTTGGGGTTGGATGCGGCGGGCATCGAACGTCGCATTGAGGAATGGCTGCAATAATCGTGATATCGACCGGGGCAGTCGCCCCGGTTAAGCACCGCGTATGCCGTTTAAGAAAATAGCGGCCAGTGGTGCCCGATCCAGTAGATAATGCCCGCAGAGATAACGCCAGCCACAATATCGTCAATCATGATACCCATGCCGCCGTGCACATTACGATCGAACCAGCGTATCGGCCAGGGTTTGAAAATATCCAAAACACGAAACACCACAAACCCAGCCAGCACCCACTGCCACTGCTCATCCGGGATCGCCATCAGCGTGATCCACATCCCGACAAATTCATCCCAGACGATGCTGCCGTGATCGTGCACCCCCATGTCTTTGGCCGTTTGATGGCACAGGTAAACACCGATGCAAATGCTGAACATGATAGTCAGTGAATACAGTTGCCAGGGCAGGAAGGAGAGCAGATTCCACACCGGGATCGCCGCCAGCGATCCTGCCGTGCCCGGCATCCAGGGTGAAAGCCCACTGCCAAACCCGGTTGCCAGCAGATGCCAGGGATTGCTCAGGCGCAAACGCTGCTTAGCGGCGCGCTTTGTTTCTCGGTCATTGGCTGAAGTGGTCATAGCCTTTCCAGTTCAGTTCCACTGCGTTATCACCACGGAAAAAGCGCAGCCCCTCGGACGACGGCGCTATCTGACCAATGCAGGTATAACCTACGCCGAGTTGGCCCAGCGCCATGTCGATCGCCCCGCGATTAATCTCCGGCACGGTAAAGCACAGTTCATAATCTTCCCCGCCAGACAGCGCCCAACGCAGCGCCTGATCGGGTTCAATGTGTTGCATCATTGCCGATGAATAAGGAATAGCATCAAGCTGCACGCGCGCACCACAATCACTTGCGGCCAAAATATGGCGTAAATCCGAGATCAGCCCATCCGACAGATCGATAGCCGCGCTGGCAAGCGTGCGCAACGCCTGACCTTGCAGAATGCGCGGCTGCGGACGCAAATGGCGTTGCACCAATGACTGACGCGCCGCGCTGTCACTCACCTGCAAACGTTGTTGCAAAATCGCCAGCCCGGCGGCGCTATCACCCAGCGTTCCGGTCACATAGATCCAATCGCCAATGCGGGCACCGGCACGAGTGAGCGCACGACCAGCAGGCACCAGCCCGTGAATAGTCAACGTAAGGCTGAGCGGACCACGCGTGGTATCGCCGCCGATCAGTTGCATGCCATAGTAATCCAGCAGCGTGAACAAGCTATCGCTGTAGTCTGCCAACCACGCGCTGTTAATTTCGGGCAAGGTAATGGCGAGAGAGAGCCAGGCGGGATCGGCCCCCATGGCTGCCAGATCGCTTAAATTAACGGCCAGCGATTTGTAACCCAAATCAGCAGGATCGATAGTCGGTAGGAAATGCACACCAGACACCAGCGTGTCGGTACTGACGGCTAAAAGCTGCTTTTCTGCCACTGTGAGCAACGCACAATCGTCGCCAATCCCCAATTCCACATCACGACGCGGATTTCCCGCCTTGTAGGCGTTCACACGATTGAAATAGCGGGCAATCAGATCAAACTCACCGTAAACCATAACCGTTTCCGTCAAAACAATCGCGAACAGGGCCGGTATTCCGGCCCTGAGCGTTACTTCTTGGTTTGGCGCACCGTAGGAGCGACTTTATCCAATACGCCGTTGACAAACTTGTGGCTATCTTCCGCACCGAACACTTTCGCCAGTTCAATGGCTTCGTTGATGGCAACCTTGTAAGGGACGTCGTCGCGCTTGCTCAGTTCGAACAGTGCAATACGCAACACGGCGCGCTCCACCTGCCCCAACTCTTCGAGCTGACGTGACAGGTAGGGTGCCATCAATGCATCCAGTTTTTCTGCCTGCATGGCGACGCCCGCCAGCAACTCACGAAAGTAGCTGATGTCGACATCTTTGACATCCTGCTCACTCAGGAATTGCAGTTCAATATCGGCAATATCATTCTTTGATAATTGCCAGGAATACAGCGCTTGAACCGCACATTCACGAGCGCGGCGACGAGCAGCAGGTTTCACGGAATACCCCTTTCTTAATCAAACTTATTTGATAGCTTTCAATACGTTAATCATTTCCAGCGCGGTCAGCGCAGCTTCTGCACCCTTATTGCCCGCTTTGGTACCAGCGCGTTCAATCGCCTGCTCGATGCTTTCTGTCGTCAAAACGCCAAACGTCACAGGAATATCGCTGTTCATGGCAACATGAGCCAACCCGGAGCTGCACTCACCCGCAACATATTCAAAATGCGCAGTACCGCCACGGATAACCGTTCCCAGTGCCACGACGGCGTCATAGCCATTTTTTGTCAGCGCGCGCGCGGTCAGCGGCAGCTCATAGGCACCCGGTACCCACACAACGGTAATGTTTTCATCTTTGACCTGACCAATACGTTTCAGCGCATCGATAGCGCCTTCCAGCAGGCTATCGTTGATAAAATTGTTGAAACGGGCAATCGCAATCGCGACGCGGGCATCAGGGCTGGCAACAACACCTTCAATGGCGTTCATAGCGTTCCTTATAATCATAATCGCATGCTAATACCCCGCAGGGGGCGGATTCTATCACATTCTTGTGACGGCGTATCCGGTTTTGTCTGCCACACGCCATAGAGGCCAGCGCAAACCAAAACCCCAGGATATCGACGTCAGGATTGCGGTATCAAACGCAGACGGAGATCGGGGCCAATCTGGCACACCTCCGTCAGCGTAAATGAAGGCGCTTGCGCCAACTGCGTCAACCCCGGCAACACACACAGGGCCCGGGCATCATGCCCTAACAGTTTCGGCGCCATATACACGATCAGCTCATCGACCACGCCCGCATTCAACAGCTCGCCTGCCAGCGTAGCACCGGCTTCAACCCAAACTGAATTAATCTGGCGCTTGCCGAGCGTCATCATTAGCGCAACCAAATCGAAGCCGCCACCGTGGGCGGGCAGAGTAAGGTGTGTCACGCTTTCAGGCCATGCGCTGTCATTGTTCGGTTGGGTACTCGCCAGCCAGGTTTGGCCCGGTTGATGGATCAGTTGATGCTGAGGCGTTACGCGTCCATGGCTGTCGACGATCACGCGCACGGGTTGAGGAAGCACTACATCGGGAAGCTGTTGTTGCGTAGCGGCATCCAACGTCTCCCAACGTACCGTCAACAGCGGATCGTCCGCCAACACGGTAGCACTGCTGCTAAGGATCGCGGCACTTTGTGCACGAAAGCGTTGCACATCCTGACGCGCCTCGGGAGAGGTGATCCACTTGCTTTCTCCGGACGCCATCGCCGTGCGGCCATCCAGCGAAGCAGCCACTTTAAGACGGACATAGGGAACGCCGGTGCGCATCCGTTTCAGAAAACCCAGATTGACCTGCTCGGCATCTTGCATCATCAGGCCGTGACTGACAGCGATACCCGCCTGCTGTAAACGGTGCAAACCGCGCCCGGCCACCTGAGGGTTGGGATCTTGCATCGCCGCCACGACGCGCGCCACACCCGCCGCAATCAGCGCATCCGCACAGGGCGGCGTGCGTCCATGGTGACTACACGGCTCCAGCGTCACATAGGCGGTTGCTCCCCGGGCCTGTTCACCCGCCATGCGCAGCGCATGCACTTCCGCATGCGGTTCACCGGCGCGCAAGTGATAGCCTTCGCCGACCATTTCACCGTCGCGCACAATCACACAACCAACGTTAGGGTTTGGAGGCGTAGTGAAACGCCCGCGCCGCGCTAGTTCAAGCGCGTGCGCCATCCAGAATTCATCTTGCCGTTCCATATGACTAATCCTGTAACCGAGCAATCTCTTCGCCAAACTCCCGAATGTCCTCGAAACTACGGTATACGGAGGCAAAACGAATATAAGCGACTTTGTCCAGACGCTTCAGGGCATCCATCACCAGATTGCCAATCATCTTGGCGGTGACTTCACGCTCACCCGTAGCACGCAGTTGAGATTTGATATGATTGAGGGCGTTTTCAACGTCATCTGCACTGACCGGCCGCTTTTCCAGCGCTTTCAGCATCCCTTTACGCAATTTTTCTTCGTTGAAGGGCTCGCGAACGTCATTACTCTTGATCACCCGTGGCATCACTAGCTCCGCCACTTCAAAGGTGGTAAAGCGCTCATTGCACACCAGACACTGACGGCGACGCCGTACCTGCGTGCCTTCGCCGACCAGACGAGAATCAATAACTTTGGTATCAACAGCGGAGCAGAATGGGCAGTGCATAACATATCCCGATGATTAGCTTCTCTTACGCCTAGTTTAACCTGATTTGATCGACTAACCCAAATATCCAGCGCTTACAGACCAATATTTGCATAGGTGCCAGCATTAACGCAGCATGATTTAACTCTCATTCGCCACTACGCTTATATACTTGCCACGTAAAGACAACACGAGAAAAGGCATAATGCAATGAGGGAAATACCTGAATGAATAACTATTATCGTGCATCTGGTCTCTTGATGCTGGCGCTGACGGGCTGTTCAGCGCCTCCGCAAACGCCTACGCTGCAACGGGAAGTGGGGCAGCTTAACCGGCAATTACAAACACTGACGGCACAGGCGTTAGCGCTGGAGCAGCAAAATACCTTAAACAGTCACTCTACCCACGGTGTGTACCTGCTACCCAGCGCGAAAAATAGCGCAATTTTAGAAAGCAATATTGGCAAACTGAGCATTTCCCTGAGCCATATTGAACCCGAGGCGAATGGCACCCAGGCGCTGTTGCACGTTCGGCTACAGGAAGGTACAGCACTGCCTGCGTTTCACGCACAACTCGACTGGGGTCAGCTCGATCCGGTCAGCAGCAAGCCGTTGCCAAGCGAAATTCACACCCAGCAGTTGATGCTCGACGCCCCCCTATTGCCCAAAACCGAAGCCATATTTGGCGTGCGGCTAAGCGGTGTCACACCGGAGCAGCTCGGGTTTATACGCCTGCATCAAGTTGAAACCAGCCGCCCCTGATACATAAAAAAATCCCTGCCGTAGCAGGGATTTCTCTCAACGTTATCAAACGGCCTTAAGGCAAGATGGAGGGTTGATCCGCCCCTTCCTTCTCGACTTTCTGCACCAGCAGGTGTTCACGCTTCATCCCAAGCTTGAGCGCCAGCGCTGAGGCCACGTAGATGGAGGAGATAGTACCGATAGACACCCCGATCAGCATTGCCAACGAGAAACCTTCCAGCATCGCACCGCCGAAGATGTAGAGCATCAATACCACACCCAGCGTGGTGCCGGAGGTCATCAAGGTACGGCTCAACGTCTGCGTCAGCGACACGTTCATGATTTCGTAAGGCGTACCGCGGCGAATCTTGCGGAAGTTTTCACGAATACGGTCCGATACCACGATGCTGTCGTTCAACGAGTAACCGATAACCGATATCAGCGATGCCACGATGGTCAAATCGATTTCGATTTGAAACAGCGAGAACACCCCCATGGTGATGATCACGTCGTGCGCCAATGCCAGCACCGCCCCCAACGCCAGACGCCATTCAAAGCGGAACCCAACGTAGATCAAGATACAGATCAACGCGACCAGCAATGCCATAGCACCGTCTTGCGCCAAATCGTTACCCACACTCGGCCCAACAAACTCGATGCGCTTCACCGTTGCACTCTGTTCCGTGCCCTGGTTAATCACGCTAACCACTTTGTTGCCCAGCTCCTGACCTGACGTGCCCACGCTTGGAGGCATACGCACCATCACATCACGGCTGCTACCGAAGTTCTGAATCAACGGATCGGCAAAACCGGCTTTTTCCAGCGAGTCACGAATAAGATCCAGATCGACCGGTTTTTCCAGGTTGATTTCAATCACCGTACCACCGGTGAAATCCAATCCCCAGTTAAACCCGCGCACACCCATAACAATCAGTGACAGGATTAACAAAGTGCCCGAAATGACGAACGCGACGTTATCCCAACGCATAAAGTCATAGACTTTACGACCATAGTTGAGCTGTTCAACAGTATATTCCTGTGCCACGACGCACTCCTCAAATAGACAGCTTGTTAACGCGTTTGCCGCCGTAAACCAGGTTCACAATCGCACGCGTGCCGACAATAGCGGTAAACATCGAGGTCGCAACCCCAATCGCCGTCGTAATGGCAAAGCCTTTGATTGAACCGGTCCCCACAGCGTACAGAATCACTGCCGTGATCATCGTTGTCAGGTTGGCATCGACGATACTGGAGAACGCACCTTTGTACCCTTCATGAATGGCTTGCTGAACCGTGCGCCCGTTCCTGAACTCTTCTTTGATACGTTCGTTAATCAGTACGTTGGCATCCACCGCCACCGCCAGCGTCAACACAATACCGGCAATCCCCGGCATGGTGAGCGTCGCCCCCGGCAACAGTGACATCACCCCGACGATCAGCACCAGGTTAGCCACCAGCGCCGTGGTCGCAATGACACCAAACCCTTTGTAGAACACCACCATAAACACGATCGACGCCACCAGCCCCCACAAGCAGGCCTCAAGCCCTTGGGTGATGTTTTGCATCCCCAGCGTTGGCCCGATGGTGCGCTCTTCAACAATCTGAATCGGGGCAATCAACGCACCGGCACGCAGCAACAGAGAGAGCTGACGCGCTTCGTTCGGGTTATCGATACCGGTAATACGGAAGCTGTTACCCAGACGCGACTGAATGGTCGCGACGTTGATCACTTCTTCGTGTTTTTCCAGAATGGAACGACCCGACGTGGCATCTTTCTTACCGCTGTCCTTGTATTCCACAAACAAGGTTGCCATCGGTTTACCGATGCTGCCCTTGGTGAAATTGGACATGGCGTTACCGCCCGCGCTGTCCAGCGAGATGTTCACCTGCGGACGACCGTATTCGTCGGCACCCGAGGTGGAATCGGTAATGTGGTCACCGGTGAGGATCACACGCTTGTACAGCACCACCGGGGTGCCATCACGCATGTTTTTCACTTCGGAATCAACCGGAACACGACCATTGGCTGCTGCCGTCACGTCCGCAGAACTGTTTACCAGACGGAATTCCAGCGTTGCCGTTGCACCCAGAATTTCCTTGGCACGCGCTGTGTCTTGGATACCGGGCAACTCAACCACGATGCGGTCCGCGCCCTGACGCTGTACCAGCGGTTCAGCCACGCCCAGTTGGTTCACACGGTTACGCAGGATATTGATGTTTTGCTGGACGGCGTATTCGCGCGCTTCACGCAGACGCTCGGCGCTCATCATCGCACGCATCAGGTTATCGCCGCTGGCGTTAAACACCAGATCGCGGTGACGGGTGGTGAGATACGAAATCGCGTCGTTACGCGTTGCCGCATCGCGGAAACGGATCTCTACGGTATTGTCATCGGCTTTACGCACAGTAGCGTAAGGGATGCCCTTTTCACGCAGATCGCTGCGCAGGGAATCCATGGTCTGCTCTTGCAGTTTACCTAACGCCGTTTCCATATCCACTTCCATCAGGAAGTGTACGCCGCCGCGCAGGTCCAGACCCAGTTTCATGGGTTCCGCACGCAGCATGCGCAGCCAGTTTGGCGTAGCGGGGGCCAGGTTCAAGGCCACGACATACTTTTCACCCAATGCATTCACCAGCGCTTCACGAGCGCGCAGTTGAATATCTGGGGTGGAGAAACGGGCAAGGATCGCACCACTTTCTAACGCGAGCGATTTGCTGGTGATCTGCTGTTCTTGTAATACATTCTGGACTTGGATCAGCGTTGACTCACTGGCGGCGATGCCTCGCGCGCCAGTGATTTGTACCGCCGGATCCTCACCATACAGGTTAGGAAGTGCATAAAGCAGGCCGATGACTAATGCCACGACCAGCATCAGGTACTTCCACAAAGGATAACGGTTTAACACGGCAGTTCCCTTCGGGAAAATCAAAAATTACAGGGCTTTGATGGTGCCCTTTGGCAATACGGCAGCCACAAAATCACGTTTGATAACCACTTCATTGGTGTCGTTCAGCGCGATAGCGATGTACCCGGTCTCTGAGACTTTGGTCACGCGACCCACCAGACCGCCCGTCGTCAGCACTTCATCCCCTTTGGAAATGGAGTCCATCAGTTTCTTGTGATCTTTAGCGCGCTTTTGCTGAGGACGCAGAATCATGAAGTAAAAAATCAGGCCAAAAACGGCCAGCATAATCACCAGAGAGTACGGACTTTGTGCCGGAGCGCCAGTTGCAGCTACAGCATCAGAAATGAAAAAACTCATTTAACTATCCTCTTTGTTATCAAACCAAACGTGTGCAAAAGTATATGAAATCCAAATGTGCCTAAAACGTTTCAACCGTACACATCACGCGCAGCAGCGATGAAAACCGCCTCGTCAGTCGTGTTGACCTGCCGCCGTTTCAGCAAGGGACGGCGCTGGCTTGCCAATCCGTTGGTAAAAATCTGCCACAAAGTGCTCTAATTTACCCTCTTCGATGGCCTGACGTAAACCCGCCATCAACCGTTGATAATACCGCAAGTTGTGGATGGTATTGAGGCGCGCGCCGAGTATTTCGTTGCAACGGTCGAGATGATGCAAGTAAGCGCGGCTATAATTGCGACACGTGTAGCAATCACAGTGCTCATCCAACGGACGAGTATCATCCTTGTGTACCGCATTGCGGATTTTTACCACGCCGTCGGTAACAAACAGGTGGCCGTTGCGCGCATTGCGCGTTGGCATCACACAGTCAAACATGTCAATGCCGCGTCGCACGCCTTCCACCAGATCCTCAGGCTTGCCGACTCCCATCAGATAACGGGGTTTATCCGCCGGGATCTGCGGGCAAACATGCTCCAGAATGCGGTGCATATCCGCCTTCGGCTCCCCGACAGCCAGGCCGCCCACAGCGTACCCATCAAAGCCAATCTCTACCAGCCCTTTTACTGAGACATCGCGTAAATCTTCGTAAACACTTCCCTGAATGATACCAAATAACGCGTTGTTGTTATTGAGTTCATCAAAACGATCGCGGCTGCGTTTCGCCCAACGCAGCGACATTTCCATCGAGCGTTTGGCATAATCCCAATCGGCAGGATAAGGCGTACACTCATCGAAAATCATCACGATATCAGAGCCGAGATCGTACTGGATTTCCATCGATTTTTCCGGGCTGAGGAAAATCGGGTCGCCGTTGATCGGGTTACGGAAGTGCACACCCTCTTCGGTGATTTTGCGGATGTCACCCAGGCTGAAGACCTGAAATCCGCCGGAATCGGTCAGGATCGGGCCATGCCACTGCATGAAATCATGCAAATCGCCGTGCAGCTTCATGATCTCTTGGCCTGGGCGCAGCCACAGGTGGAAGGTGTTACCCAGCAGGATTTGTGCGCCGGTTTCTTTCACTTCCTCGGGCGTCATGCCCTTTACCGTGCCGTAAGTGCCAACCGGCATAAACGCTGGGGTTTCCACCACGCCACGTTCAAAGACAAGACGGCCACGGCGCGCGCGACCGCCGGTTTGCAACAATTCGTATTTCACTTTGCCTCCAGCACCGGAAAACAGTCCGATGAATTGCAAAAAAGAGGCGCATTCTAACAACCACAAACCCCGCGCCACAAGCCAGCCAGCTTAAATAGCGCCTATTTTAATTTGTCAATCCTTGCCGATTTGTGCCAATTTTATGACACAAATTTGGCACACTCGATATGCGTAAAATTCATCGGCACTCCGATGAGTCATTGGCGTTGGTTGGGTTGGTTAGCCATCCTTGGCATTCACACAGCTTAGTGGTGGGAATCTGCGGACGATTGGTTTCATTGATGGGTGAAAGCGCTCGACCTTATAGCCGAGCGGCGTGGGCTTTTGCTTAACTTTATATTTAACAATTAATCAACAAATTATTTCCCATCAGGAATCCCTACCAAAATCAGAAAAATGGTATATTCTTTTCGGTGTCCTTACGACTTTGTTGAATAAATCGAACTTTTAGGTGATCATCTGCTCAGATCACTACCGTCATTTCAACATCTGCACCCCATGGCAAAGCAAAAGTTTAAAATAACCAACTGGTCAGCCTCTATCTTAGCCTGCGGGACTATGACGCGCAGGTGGGGGAAGCGATGGCGATGGTCAAAGCGCTTAACCGGATCACGCTATTAGGAATGCCGAACAGTATTCGCATCACGTAACAATCGACCCGTATGGGCGCAGTCGTTACAAGTTCTGATTTATTCAACAAAGCCTCCGGCTTCCTGTCCCGCGTGGCGGATGATAAAGTTATTGGCTGAGAAAAACGGTGAGCCTCGCAAGAGGCTTTTTATAGACTTCGCATAGCTTTACGACGAAGAATTTGATAGTAAATTTTTATAAAAATAAAGGCAGGCTTAGTGATGGAAAATAAAAACTTCTATTCTATACAAGCGCTACGAGCGTTAGCTGCGGTGTTAGTTATGTGCTTCCATTTCAGAGAAGATATAAATAAAAGTGTAGCAGGGTTAGGGGATCGTCTTTTCTTGAAGGGTGATATAGGAGTTGATTTATTTTTCCTTATAAGTGGCTTTATAATTTACTATATTACTAACAATGACAATAAAGGCATCGAATCTGCAAGAATATTTTTTATCAAGAGATTTTGCAGAGTATTTCCACCATATTTTGTGATCACCCTTTTTGTTGCGGGAAGTAACATAAATGACCTAATAAACACAGTCAAATCATTACTTTTCATCCCGTTAAATACAGAAAACTTAGTCCCCTGGTTTGGGCAAGCAAAACTATTTGTAGGGTGGACGCTAAATTATGAGTTTATTTTTTACACATTATATTCTTTATGTATGATTTTTAAAGAAAAAAAGTTGATGATTTTGTCTGTTATCATAACGTTATCAGTGACTATTCCAGCGTATATTAATAACGTTGGAATTTACCCAACCAATAACTATAACTACCCCGGATACCTTGCAACCATGACCAATAGCTTGATGTTTGAATTTCTGTTAGGTTGCTTTGCCGCTTATCTAGTTATAAACAAGAAAATCAAGTACAGCAAAGCAATCAGTATTGCACTTGTCACTACCAGTTTTATCGTATTTTCATATGTAATATTGGATCACCATAGCAATATCGGCGAAATCGGTTATATACTACCGACCTTCATGGTGCTATTTACCTTAACGAACCATGAGTCCCTTTACTTTTTCAGAGCACCAAAGCCAATACTCGAAACAGGAAAAGTATCATTTTCTCTATATCTTGTACATTTCAGAGCAAAATCTATACTGAATAGAATATTTAACTTCAATGATGAATTTTCCTGGATGGGTATAGCTATGTTTGCTCTATCAGTGTTCCTCTCATTCGTTTTGGCATTTATTTCTTACTTCCTGCTGGAGAAAAAATTAAGCTCAAAGCTAAAGGATTATTTACTAAAAAAATACAAAACTGAGAAACATGAATCTGTTATAAATTAATGAACAGTATTTATTTGTAAAGTCGGCCCTGCTCCGACTTTACGCACAAAACATTACGCGCTGCGGTACCAACCCATTAATTTGATAAATGCGTTTGTAACTGTAACTGCTGAGCCAGAGCCGGTATTAGCCGTTATTCCAGATACGGTATGCGCGTGCGCACCAATACCGACAGCGTGACTGTGTGCACCAATAGCCACAGAATGTGAATGTGCTCCGCCCGAAGATATCCAGGCAGAGCCAGAGTTTACAACTGGTTGATATCCGCTGCCTACGTGACCGTAATTAGACCCTCGATTATGATACTCCCCGCTATCGTTGCGATCCGTTAAAAGATTATGCGTGTGTGCACCAGCCGAGCTTGTTGTTTTAGTTCCATAATCAAAACTATTTGTCGTTTTCGTGCCGTAATCGGCTTTGTTGAATAAATCGAACTTTCGGCGTGAAACAGGATCAGAT
>SMLE01000627.1_pt1 | contig 44196 bp, 51 predicted proteins | sample 2451431 | NCBI scaffold set ML178787.1 | reverse complement strand
GAACGGCTTTACTATACCTCGAAATTTATTTATTCAACAAAGCCCCCTGTGGTGGTGGCAAAAATGTTGTTTTTCGCTTTTTTTTGTTCTGTTGCCATACGGAAGCGTGACAAAGTCGTCACTTAACATGATGATTTGTACGTGTAATCTTGCAACGATGCGTGTTCTGGTGATGAAGTAAGGTATGACTATGCCTCAGCGGCCTACCCAAATCGGTTGACTCCAGCTTCCCATCTAAGGTAAAAAAACGGTTCGTGCTTCGGTTAAATTTGCAACAAAATGACACGTGTTCCTCCTGTCCAAACCTTGTATGCATGGCGGTTTCTTTATCGGAGAATATGTGTTAACAGCATAATATAACGAAGTTTTTTACTATAACGGTGTTATATGCAAGTGTTGATTATGCGTCATGGTGATGCAGTACCTGACGCAGCCAGTGATGCGCTTCGTCCGCTCAGTGCGCGCGGTGTTGAAGAGTCGCGTCAGATGGCTTTCTGGCTACATGACCAGGGTGTGGCTATTACGCGTGTTTTGGTGAGTCCTTATGTCCGCGCCCAGCAAACGCTGTCCACCTTGCGTGGTATCCTTTCCCTGCCTGATGAAGAAGATTGCCTGCCAGCGCTGACGCCGGGCGGCGATGCCGCCTTTGTCAGTGATTACCTGCTGGCGTTGGCCGGTGAGGGGATCGAATCAGTATTGATCGTCTCGCACCTGCCCTTGGTCGGGTATCTGGTGGCGGAACTCAGCCCGCAAACCGGAGCGCCGATGTTTGCCACCTCGGCGGTGGCCTGCGTTACTCTCGATGCGCAGTCGGGGGCTGGTGCGCTCGATTGGCAAATCAGCCCGTCACAGTTGGCGCTCAAATCCTGATCTGAGCTTGCGCGCTGTCGCAAATGTCAGGCGACAGCGCGCAAGCTGGTGCATTAGCGCGACGGTGCAGTGCCCGCTTTTATCTGACCGTACGCCGCATCCAGTTCCACCAACACCAACAATGCGGCGTCACCGCCGAACTCTTTGGGGGCCTGATGGAAAGCCAGTACATCCAGGTGTTGTGCCAGCCAGAGTGGCGTTTGCTGTTTGAGAATATGCTTACCGTGGCCGTGCATCACACAGGCGCAGTAAACGTGTTCACGGCGACAGGCCGCGAGTAGGGCACCTAGCTCTTGCTTGGCTTGCAACTGGGTTAATCCGTGCAGATCGAGAAACAGATCTGGGGAATAGTCGCCGCGCCGCAGTTTTTTTAGCTCGTAATGGCTGCTGCCGGGGCGCACGTAACGCGTGGGGCCGTCGCTGTCCAGTTGAGGCTGAAATTCGTCGGAAAAATAAAAGCTGGCATCCACTTGTTCCTGCAACGCCTGCGCGGCGGCAGCTTTCCTTCTACCTGATGGCGCTGGGGACGGTGTATATAGGTATCCTGGCGCAGCGTTTTGGTGCCGGCCACGGAGGCGCGGAATAGCTGTGCGTCGCCATCATTCAACGCGTGTTTTTTACTCATTCGGTCACCCCGGTGTGTCTCTCACGGTCCTTATTACGTCGGCGTATCTGCTTCCCGATGGGGCGGCCTGGCGTTAGGGCATCAATTCATACGGCATTTGCCATAAATGACATGGGCCCCAGTGTAACCTGTAATAGTGCCTGCGCTATCTTTTTAATAGCAAATCCGAAATTGGCAAACAACCGAAGGGGAGAATCGATTGATAGGCAACGCAGAGGATTTCTGCGCGGGCGGGGTGATATCTGCTGATTTGTCGTTGGCTTCATGGCAAACTAAGCGGCATTTCCGGACAGGTGGGGTCTGTGGAGGACTAACTTGGATAAAATTTTCGTCGACGAGGCGGTCAAAGACCTGCATACCTTGCAAGACATGTTGCGCTGGGCGGTAAGCCGTTTTAACGCAGCCGAGCTCTATTATGGACATGGCAACGATAACCCGTGGGATGAAGCGCTGCAACTGGTGCTGCCCACCCTGTATTTGCCCCTTGATTTCCCTGTGGATATGTATGGCTCGCGTATGACGGTATCGGAACGCCAGCGTGTGGTTGAGCGCGTTATTCGTCGAGTTAATGAACGTCTGCCAGTGGCTTACCTGACCAACAAGGCGTGGTTTTGCGGGTTCGAGTTTTTTGTTGATGAGCGCGTGTTGGTGCCGCGTTCGCCAATCGGTGAGTTGATTTCACAGCAGTTCGCTGGATTGATCGTCGAGGAACCGCAGCATATTCTCGATCTTTGCACTGGCAGCGGTTGCATCGCGATTGCGTGTGCGCACGCCTTCCCCGATGCAGAAGTGGATGCTGTCGATCTCTCCAGCGAAGCGTTGGCCGTCGCGGAGCAGAATATCCAGCAACACGGCCTGGAACAGCAGGTCACACCGATTCGTTCCGACTTGTTCCGCGCGCTGCCGCCGCTCGCGTATGACCTGATTGTCACCAATCCCCCGTATGTGGATGCGGAAGACATGGCGGATTTGCCACAGGAGTTTCGCCGCGAGCCGGAACTGGGCCTTGCAGCAGGCAATGACGGGCTGGATTTGGTACGCCGCATTTTGGCCTGCGCGCCAGATTACCTTAATGAGCAGGGCGTGCTGATCTGCGAAGTGGGCAACAGCATGGTGCATTTGATGGATCAGTATCCGAATATTCCTTTTACCTGGCTGGAATTCGAGCACGGTGGTGATGGCGTATTTATGCTGACAAAAGATCAACTGGTGGATTGCCACAGCCATTTTGCGGCATATCGGCAATAAAAACACCGGCTATGCCGGGCTCGCCCCGGCACTATAAATCATAATGCAGTACAGAATAGCGATGTTACACAGAAAGGAGCCGTGATGGCAGGCAACAGTATTGGCCAGTTCTTCCGCGTCACCACGTTCGGCGAATCCCACGGTATTGCGTTGGGATGTATCGTTGATGGCGTACCGCCGGGCATTCCGCTGACTGAAGCGGATCTGCAACGCGATTTGGATCGCCGCCGCCCTGGCACCTCGCGTTATACCACGCAGCGCCGCGAGCCGGATCAGGTGCGTATTTTATCTGGGGTGTTTGAAGGGGTCACCACGGGTACCAGCATTGGCCTGATCATCGAAAATACCGATCAGCGCTCTCAGGATTACAGTGCGATCAAAGACGTGTTCCGCCCTGGTCATGCCGATTATACCTACGAACAAAAATACGGCGTGCGTGACTATCGCGGCGGCGGCCGCTCTTCAGCCCGTGAAACCGCAATGCGTGTGGCCGCTGGTGCCATTGCCAAAAAATACCTGCAAATGACACACGGTATTCAGGTACGTGGTTATCTGGCGCAAATGGGCGATGTCACCTGTGAATTGAAAGCGTGGGATATCGTCGAGCAAAATCCGTTTTTCTGCCCCGATGCCGACAAGATCGATGCGCTGGATGAATTGATGCGGGCCCTGAAAAAAGAGGGTGACTCCATCGGCGCTAAAGTCAGCGTTGTAGCCGAATCGGTGCCCGCTGGTTTGGGTGAACCAGTGTTTGACCGTTTGGATGCCGACCTGGCCCACGCATTGATGAGTATCAACGCGGTAAAAGGCGTAGAAATCGGCGATGGATTTGCGGTTGTCACCAAACGCGGCAGCGAAAACCGTGATGAAATTACCCCGCAAGGGTTCCAGAGTAACCATGCGGGCGGCGTGCTGGGTGGCATCAGTAGCGGACAGGCGATTGTCGCGCATCTGGCGTTGAAACCCACCTCGAGCATCACGGTGCCGGGGAAAACCATCAACCGCCAGGGTGAAGCAACGGAAATGATCACCCGTGGCCGTCACGATCCCTGCGTGGGGATTCGTGCTGTGCCGATTGCGGAGGCAATGATGGCGATTGTATTGATGGATCATCTGTTGCGTCAGCGCGCCCAGTGTGCGGACGTCGTGAGTCAGGTTCCTCGTTGGTAAACTAAACATGAAAAAAGGGTGGGTGGGGGCCATTGCCGTGCTGTTAAGCGTGGGCGTATGGGCAAAAACCCCGTGGCAAGAGATCGCGCATCCGGTGCCGGGAACGGCGCAGGCCATTGGTGCGTTCTCTAACGGTTGTATTGTCGGTGCGCAGCCGTTGCCGCTGGAGTCCGTGAATTATCAGGTGATGCGTGTCGATCAACGCCGCTATTTCGGTCATCCGGATTTGCTAGCGTTTATCACGCGACTAAGCGCTAATGTGAAAAAGCAGACTGGCGGTATTGTGCTGGTGGGCGATATGGGAATGCCGGCTGGCGGTCGATTCAGCAGCGGCCATTCCAGTCACCAGTCCGGTCTGGATGCGGATATTTGGTTACAGATGCCGCTGCAGCGTTGGACGGCACAGCAACTCCTGAAACCGCAGCCTATCGATTTGGTTGCAGCCAATGGTCGTCAGGTCAACCCACGCTTGTGGCAGCCACAGGTGACGGCGTTGATCAAATTGGCCGCGCAGGATCAAGAGGTCACCCGCATCTTTGTCAACCCGGCCATCAAGAAACAGATGTGTCAGGAAGCGGGACAGGATCGTGACTGGCTGCGCAAAGTGCGTCCCTGGTTTGCGCACCGGGCGCATATGCACGTGCGGTTACGCTGCCCGGCAGACAGCCTGGAATGTCAGGATCAGGACGCGCCACCCGCAGGTGATGGGTGCGGTGCCGAATTGAGCAGTTGGTTTACGCCACGCCAGCCGACCCCAGAATCGCCAGTGAAAACGCCACCTCCGCTACCGGCCTCGTGTCAGGCATTACTCGATAAACATCTGTTGGTGAACTAAGTCATGGAATGGTTTTTAGTCAGCCCCGAAATGCTCGGGGTGTTGTTTGCTTTTGCAGCACTTGCCGGTTTTATCGATTCTATCGCGGGGGGAGGTGGGTTACTCAGTATTCCAATTCTGCTTTCGGCAGGATTAAGCCCAGCGCAGGCTCTGGCAACCAATAAACTGCAAGCGGTCGGTGGATCTTTTTCTGCCAGTCTCTATTTTGTCCGTCAGCGCGCCGTGAGGTTAAGTGAACAGAAGCTGCCCATCGCCTTGACCTTTTTAGGTTCAACGTTTGGTGCCTGGTTGATTCAGCAGATTCACGCGGATTTTTTGTGCCAGATCCTGCCAGTTCTGGTGATCGGTATCGGGCTCTATTTCCTGTTAATGCCGAAAATTGGCGATGAAGATCGCCAGAAACGTTTGTCGGGCCTTCCGTTTGCCTTTTTGGCGGGTGGGTGTATCGGGTTCTATGACGGTTTCTTTGACCCCGGCGCTGGTTCTTTCTACGCGCTGGCGTTTGTCACGCTCAGCGGTTTTAGCCTGCCTAAAGCCACGGCGCATGCCAAGGTGCTCAATTTCACTTCCAATTTTGGTGGGTTGCTGTTCTTTATTCTGGGCGGTCAGGCGGTCAGGCGGTCAGGCGGTCAGGCGGTCAGGCGGTCTGGGGCGTTGGGCTGGTGATGCTGGTCGGGCAGGTGTTGGGTGCCCGTCTCGGGGCTCGCATGGTGCTCAATAAGGGGCAAACGCTGATCCGTCCGATGCTGGTGATTGTGTCTGCCTGTATGAGCGTGAAGTTGATTTATGATAACCACGGCAGCGATATTGCCCAATGGATAGGACACCTCTGGTCATGACCACCTCTAGTGTAAGCACGACGCACGATTACCGCGATCTCATTACGTTGTTCGCACAGTGCTTTGAGCAGGACTATAACACTCGGCTGGTGAAAGGGGATGATGAGCCTATCTATCTGCCTGCTGATGAACAGTTTTCCTATCATCGTATTGTGTTCGCTCACGGGTTTTATGCCAGTGCATTTCATGAAATTTCTCACTGGTGCATTGCCGGTGAGGCGCGACGCAAGTTGGTGGATTTTGGCTATTGGTACTGCCCGGATGGCCGCGATGCGGCAACGCAGGGGCAGTTCGAGCAGGTAGAAATCAAGCCGCAGGCGTTTGACTGGCTGTTTTGCGTAGCTTCGGGCTTTCCCTTTAATGTCAGTTGCGACAATCTGGAAGGGAGTATTGAGCCGGATCGCATCGTGTTTCAGCGCACCGTACATGCACAAGTGATGACCTATCTAGAGCAAGGTATTCCGGCGCGTCCATTGCGCTTTATTCGTGCATTACAATCGTTTTACAATACGCCGCCGTTGACGGCGGAGCAGTTCCCGTATCCCGCCGATCTCAACTGATGCGGATAAACGTTAATGGTGAGGATGTTAGATGATCGCAGAATGTGAAGCGCGTATTCTTGCGCTGATTGATGATATGGTAGAGCATGCCAGCGATGATGAACTTTTTACCGGTGGCTACCTGCGCGGTCATTTGACGCTGGCAGTGGCAGAGGCTGAAGAGCAGGGGGATACCTCGGTTCAGGCGCTCTATCAGCGCGTTTGCGACAGCGTACAGCAAGCGATTAAAAATGGTGAGCTTTCGCCGCCGGATCAGATATTAGTCAATGGTATGTGGGATGATTTATTTCAGCGCGCCTCGCAGATCAATTGATAACGTACTCGCACTCACTCGGTGGATGAGAAAAAGCATTATTTAACCCGTTATTGTTATTCCCGTGAAAACGAGAATAATTCATTAAAACAATTACTTGTCTAATTCTTTGTGTTAATTGGTAAATAAAAATATCAGTCTCGAACTCATCTTTACACTACTCTGATTAAATTATACAGGCACGATAAACTTCTCTGCATAATATCCGGAAAAATAGCCATCAACGAGAGGTGCTACAGCAGCAAGGAATAAAAACAGCTGCCTGACCTGTTAATCTGACAGGTTATATTCTGCAAGGAATCAGAGTTGATGATGCGTTATCTCGTTATATATTTACCCTCGCATTGAGGGGAATACATTAACTTTGATGACAGAGAATAGATAAATGATGCTGAATAAATATGCTGTAGCTTTTGGTTTTTTTGCTTCACTGGTTGCCGTTCCTGGAATGGCGCTGGCTTCTGGCAATACCATTTCTTTTCAGGGGGAAGTCGCGGACGAAACCTGTGAGGTTTCGGTCAATGGGAACAACGCATCACCTGTCGTCTTGTTGCCGACCGTCAGCGCCAGCCAACTGAATGCTGCGGGTCAAACCGCTGGGCAAACCACCTTTGATATTGGTGTGAGTGGCTGTACGGGTGATGCTGATGGCATGGCGGTTTCCACCGTATTTGTCGGCAATCAGGTAACCAGCGCAGGCAACCTGGGTAATACCGGCACGGCAAAAAACGTCGAACTGCAGATTTTGGACACCAAAGGGACTGAGATCAACTTCACCAACGGGTTTACCGGTGACGGTGATTGGGAACTTGGCCCGAATGAAACCAGCGCCAGCTATACCGCAAAGTATCTGGCTACCGGTAGCGCTGCACCAGGGGCGGTGACCTCAACGCTGCAATACGCCATTTCCTACCAGTAATCCTGTCGAGCCTGTTTTTACAGGCCCGTTTGCCATTCCCGTGTTGCTGGCGGCCCGTCAGTGGACTCGGGCGCCGAAGGCACCGCGTAGCGGCGTTATTTTCCGCGAAAAGCCAAGGGCCACGGTGTCGGGTGCGTGCGTTGAACGGTGCAAATAGTCGATTGGGTTAACGCGGGCGAAACATTCACGGTACCAACAAAAAGCCTTGGCCTAAATTTATGGGGGCCTCAGCGCCTCGCTCCCTTCTGCGTAACTACCAGAAATGCATGTGGATAATCCGGCAAGTTTCTATTACTGAATTATAATTACGACGATCGCTAAATTCTGTCCCGCTTAATCTCGATTTAGGGGCTGTATATGACTGCACGCAACGTCGTATTTCCAGGTATTGAGGCTGCTCTGCTGGTATTATTGGCGATAGCGAGTTTTTCCGTTTGGGCCAGTGTCACCATGACGGGAACGCGAATTATTTATCGCAGCGATGTGCGCTCGGTAGATGTTCAACTCGCGAACCGCGGTAATGTGCCTTATATCGTTCAAACCTGGTTTGATGAAGGGGATATGAATGATGGGCCAGAGAGCAAACGTAATATCCCCTTTGTGGTTTCTCCTGCGTCTTTCCGTATTGCCCCGAATGCCGGACAGGTTGCCCGCATTTCCTATACCCGCTCGCGTGCCTTACCGGAAGATAATGAATCCATTTTCTATTTCAATTTCCAGCAAATCCCACCGTCCAATGTGGGGGGCGATGCTGCCGCTGGACAGAATAAAATGCTGGTGGTGCTGCGCAACCGCGTCAAATTATTTTTTCGCCCATCCCGGCTGGGAAATCCTCCTGCCAATGTTCTTTCAACGGTAAACGTGACGGCCACCCGTGAAGGGCAACGTAGCGGCGTGATCGTGTCCAACACACTGCCGTTCTATCTCAATGTGAGCAAGATAGCGCTTAATGCGTCGGGCGCAACCCTCCCGGCGACAGCAGATATGGTCGTACCATTAAGCCAACGCACGTTCTGGTTTACTCGCGCCGTGCCGTCAGGACGTCATACCGTCACGGTAACGATCATCAGCGATCAGGGAGCCAGACTCAGTACCGACTTCCCGTTATGAGCGGCTTGCGTGTCCATTAACACCTGCTCCTCAGTGGCTGGCGGCGGCGCAGTCGTTGGGGCTGGTCACCAGCGGCGGCGGCTTAACCTGGTTGCTGGATAATCAGTACGGTAGCGGAACGGGCGAGGCCTCTGGCGTCGGTATCCGTATTTTCAACAACCGAGGGCAAGCCATCAATCTACTGCCGGATTTAACCTCATACGGCACCGGCAACCCGCGCGGGTGGTATGCCTTTAAAGAATTAACCACCAGGGTCTCTGCGGGTAGCACAGAAATTTACGCCGGAGATTTTACCGCATCGCTGGAAGCGATTAATCAACAACCGATTACACCGGGGACAGTCAATACGCAATTGCAGATCATGGTCAGTTTCCAGTAGCGTGCAGACAGCCATCAGCGGGATGCTGTGCGTGCTTTGCTTGATGGGGGCGGTGCCTGCATTCGCTGTGGTTAATGTTGAAGGCACTCGGGTGATTCTGCACAACGGTGAGATGTCCACATCGCTCATGCTGTCCAATTCAGAAAAACAGCCCACGCTGGTACAAGTCTGGAGTGATGCGGGCGATCCGTTGCTCCCACCCGAGCGTGCTACAACGCCGTTGATCGCCGTACCGCCGGTATTCAGTATGAAGCCGGGTGAGGAGCGTTCTTTGCGTTTGTTGCTCACCTCGCGTCAGGGGGTTTGCCAAAGACAAGGAATCGCATCTGTGGTTTAACGTCTATCAAATTCCACCGAACACCGCGGAGATGGCGCGTCACACGCAGAGCGTGGTGTTGCCGCTGCGTTTGCGCCTGAAGGTGTTTATTCGGCCAGCCGGGCTGGGCGACCCCAACGAGTCTGATGGCGAACAACTGCGTTTTCGTTTGCTGCAAGCGGGGGACGGGCAACGGTTGCAGGTCGACAATCCCACCCCTGGCATATGACGCTGACCGACATCAGCTATGCTGAACAGCGTCTGGGCGGCATGATGGTGGCTCCGGCGTCCAGCGTAAACCTGCCGATAAATCGTTCGATCGTCGGACAGACGCTCAGCTATCAGATCATCAACGATACCGGTACCCACTGGCGTTATTCCGCGACGCTCTCTCCTTGAGCGTGGCTGATTACACCGCGCGGCCTTTCAGCAGCTTTCTCACCCAAAAACGATTCGGGTTCAACGCGGCGAGCGTTGGTGCATCGAGCGGCAACGGTTCTCCGTACAGTTGCCCTGCCAGAATTTCGGCAGCCAACGGGGCAGAGCACAATCCGCGCGATCCTAGCGCACCGATAATGAACAGATCCTTATGAACCGGTGCCACGGCCACTCGTTCTGGCGTGTACTGTTGAACGTCAAGTGACGCGTATTGATGTAGCGTCAGTGCGTGATCCGGCGCGGCACCGAGCAGCGGCAGGTGATCGCGCGTAGCACAGCGCACGCCCTGACGTGCTGCGTTGCCGCTGACGTCAATGTCATTCACCCACGTTGCATCGGGCAAGCAGGCCGCGAGGCGCTGGTGGTTTTCCTGCTGCTCATCTGCGCTAAACGTGGTGGCAACCACGCCTCGCTGGTAGCTGGCACCGATACAGTGCTGCTGGTGACGAGGGCTGACGGGAGTCAGATAGCCATCGTAACAAAGGACGCGTTGCAAGCTTTGTAGCACCGGCGTAGTCGGGATATGACTTACCTGACCGCGCACCGCATAGCTGGGGAGATGCTGAGTTTGCGACCAGTCGCTGAGCTGGTGTCCATTCGCCAGGATCACCACAGGATGGGTTTTTTGCTGCCCGTTTGCCAACCTCAGTTGCCAGCCGGATGCATTTTTTTCCAACGCAGAGACGCGAGTAGCAAAATGCACGCTCAACCCGAGCGATTGTGCGTGTTTCAGCGCATGGGTGGTGAGCTCTGCCGGGCACAGCCAGCCACCTTCGGCATAGCTCACACCTGAAAAACCTATCGCTAATCCGGCCGTTGCATCCATCTCATCAGCGCTGAGCGGCGTAACGACCTCTATTGGACAGTTGCCGTGCAGGATTTGCGTGATTTTGCGCGCGCTTTTTTCATCGTAGGCAATCTGATTCACACCGCACCAGTCATGTTCATAGGCGATACCGGCTTGTAGCAGTGAATCGTACTGGCGACGGGCAAAACCAAAAGCGGTGGCGAAAAAGCGGGAAAGCGCATCGTGTTTGTCGTTGAGTAACGGGTAAAGGGCTCCCTGACGGTTACCGGATGCGCCTAACGCTGGTGCCTCATCTTCACAATAGAGTGTCACGTGTGCGCCGCGTCGCAGCAGCGCCAGTGCTGTCAGCACGCCGGCAATACCACCGCCAACAATAGCGATATCCTCTATCGCGCTCGCGGCCGGGCGTGAATACCAGGGAGTTGCCGCCGGGGCCAGGATGGCGTTCGGTAATACGCCGCGCAGCATTTCGCGTTTTTGTCCGTAGCCCTTGATCTTTTCCACATCAAAGCAGGCTTGCTGTAGCCCTCGACGCACAAACCCTGCGGCAGTGAATGTCGCAAAGGTACCCTGCGCCCGGCACAGACGTGCCATGGCGTGAAATAGATTATCTGTCCACATGTCCGGGTTTTTGGACGGGGCAAAACCATCGAGAAACCAGGCGTCAACCTGATGCGTCAGGGAATCGTCCAGCGTTGGCAGCAAGTCGTTGATATCGCCAAACCACAGGTCGAGAGTGATGGCACCGTCAGCCAGAATCAGGCGATGACAGCCCGGCAGCGCCGACGGCCATGCCTGCCGCAGCGCTTCGGCGTAAGGTTCGAGTGTCGGCCAGTGGGCGTGAGCCTGTTCCAGATCGGCCACGCGCAACGGGAACTTTTCAAAGCTGATAAAGTGCAGGCTCCGCAGCGTGGCCTGCGGATGCTGCGCGCGAAAGCGGGCAAACGCTTCCCACAGCGTCAAAAAGTTCAGGCCAGTGCCAAATCCGGTTTCTGCAATGATGCACAGCGGGCGTGAATGCTCAACAAAGCGCGCCGGAAAGTGATTGCCTTGCAAGAAGACGTAGCGGGTCTCTTCCAACCCATCCTGATTTGAGAAGTAAACGTCATCAAACTGTTGCGAAACAGGTGTACCCTGTTCGTTCCAGGAGAGCGTACCGTGCTGAATAGCATGGTCTTTCACGATAATTGACTCATTTTTAAAGCGATAGCGTGATTTTACTCAGCCAGGGTCGAGCACGCAAATTTTGTAAAAGGTTGGGTGATCGGACTTGTTCAGCTTACATCTGTACGCTAAAGTGCGTGACGAAATCCCAAAATACATTTATGCGGAAAGAGGTATTGAATGAAACGTGCAGTGATTACTGGCCTGGGGATCGTCTCAAGCATTGGTAATAACCAGCAGGAAGTCCTGGCATCGTTGCGGGAAGGTCGCTCGGGTATTACGTTTTCACAAGAGCTGAAAGATTCCGGTATGCGTAGTCACGTCTGGGGCAATGTGAAGTTGGACACTGCTGGCCTCATTGAACGTAAGGTCGTGCGTTTCATGAGCGATGCCTCTGTCTATGCTTTTTTGTCGATGGAACAAGCCATTGACGATGCCAAGCTGGCACCAGAGGTTTACCAAAACAACCCGCGCGTCGGTTTGATTGCCGGTTCCGGCGGTTCCGCGCGTTCTCAAGTGTTTGGCGCGGATGCCATGCGCAGCCCACGGGGCCTGAAAGCGGTTGGCCCGTATGTGGTGACCAAAGCGATGGGTTCTGCGGTGTCAGCCTGCCTTGCAACGCCCTTTAAAATTCAGGGCGTGAACTACTCCATCAGTTCTGCCTGCGCCACCTCTGCGCACTGTATTGGTAATGCGGTAGAGCAGATCCAACTGGGTAAACAGGACATCGTATTTGCTGGTGGGGGTGAAGAGCTATGCTGGGAACTGGCCTGTGAATTTGATGCCATGGGCGCGTTGTCTACCAAATATAACGACACGCCGGAAAAAGCGTCCCGTACCTATGATGCCGATCGTGACGGTTTTGTTATCGCCGGTGGCGGCGGTATGGTGGTTGTGGAAGAACTGGAACATGCGTTGGCGCGTGGTGCACATATTTACGCCGAAGTGGTGGGATACGGTGCAACTTCTGACGGTGCCGACATGGTTGCGCCGTCCGGTGAAGGCGCCGTGCGCTGCATGAAGCTTGCGATGCAGGATGTGGATACCCCTATCGATTATATCAACACACATGGTACTTCTACGCCGGTGGGTGACGTGAAAGAGTTGTGGGCAATTCGTCAGGTGTTTGGCGACGCGGTGCCGCCCCTCTCGGCAACCAAGGCAATGACCGGGCACTCCCTCGGCGCTGCGGGCGTACAGGAAGCGATCTACTCTCTACTGATGCTGGAGAACGGTTTTATCGCGCCGAGCATTAACGTTGATACGCTGGATGCGTTGGCGCAGGACATGAACATCGTGACACAACCGACTGAGCGTAAACTGACCACGGTAATGTCCAACGGTTTTGGCTTCGGCGGCACCAATGCGACGTTGGTGATGCGTAAGTTAGCGTAATCTATATCTATATACCCTAAATAATTCGAGTTGCAGGACGGCGGCAAGTGAGTGAATTCCGATAAGCTTACTCAGGTAAGTGATTCGGGTGAACGAATGCAGCCAACGCACGTACAGCTTGAAGAGTGACGGGTATAGTCTGTTTTGCTGAACCGGGGCTGTGTGCCCCGGTTTTTTTGTCGGTTAAAACAGTACCCACAGCAAAAATATCACCACGCAAACGCTGACAATGGGCCAAAACAGCGGTTTGTTGAACACGGCCTGGAGGGCAGGCGGTAAGGCGGCAACCAGCGGGTTGGCAATCGGCTGCGGATGCGGGAACAGGCTCTGTATCGTCAGTTCTCCGTCAGAAGCGCGCTGCATGCGGTGAGCGAACAAAAAGGTCACCAGTTCGTTGAGTTGCGGTTGGGTAAGCGGTGTTTGTACCCCGACATTGAAACGGTTTTGACTGTAGTCTAGCAACAACTGTCGCTCATTGGCTTCCAACGTGGGTTGAAACAGCGTGTACAAGGTGGACTGAGTTGCGGTCATTGGGGGGGGGCGCCGCATTGCCTGTGGTCGACGTTGTTGCTAACGTCGCGGGTGCATCGCTGCGCCCATTGCCGGTGGTCAGTAGATGATGCAGGTCAGTTTGCGTTTGCAAATATTGCATCAGGAGCGGCAAATGACGAGCGGGGATCGGCGTGCCCGGCGGTTGGTGTTGCATTGCCGTCAATGACGTCCAGATTTTTTCCGTCGGTTCGCCCAGCAACGCGGACAATCGCACCACCATCTGATTCAGGCTGTTCTGCTCGACGCTGGATAACGGACGTTGCAGCAGGGCCGCGGTCGCGGCATTGGTCGCAACATTGGTGAGCGCATTTTGCACCAGCGTTGTGGCAAGCGCAGGTGCTCTGCCTGGCGCGGCATTGAGTGGTGCTGCATCGGGCGGTGTTTGCAACATGGTCAGCACCCGTTGTAACTGAGGTTGCGTCAGCGCCTTGAGTTCGGTATGACCAAATTCCTGACGTAAAAATTGAGTGACGCGCTGGCTGTTGTTTTCTTGCGGCAGCAGATCGGTCAGGCGTTGCAATAACGGATGGCGGGCGCTGCTTTGCTGCGTTTGAGCCTGCACCAGTTGGTTCTGCAATGACTGCTCGGCGGCGGTAAAATGCTGTCCGAGCAATTTCTGGTTTGGTGCCAGACCAATGTCCTGACGTAGTGTGGTCCAGATGGCATTGTTACTCAACGACGTCAGCGCCTGTAGCTTGACCACCAGCGTATCCAGCGTGGCGCGCTGGGTAAAGCTGAGCGCGGAGTTCGCCGCCGCCGTATTGGATGAGGAAGAGGCAATGACCGACGTCGGCGATGCGGGGGGACGATCTCTCGGCGTCGGGGTTCCCGGACTGCTGACTGGCTGCATGATGGACTCCTCACTGCGTGAAAGGCACCCCGCATTCCCCGGGAGCCCTGAATAGGCAATGGAAATCATAGCAAGGTGTCTGGTGTGAGAATAGTCAGATCATAGGGGAAAATGCCTTCTTATTTGCGGTTTGCTTCCACTTCATGGATTTGGCTGCGAGACGTATCGCTATCCGGTGTGCAAACTGCATTGTGCTGAGCGCGCGGAGTACGCATCTGCTGCGCCATGACAACCCCGAGTAATACCAGAATCCCGCCTACGATGTGGTAGCTGTGCAGTGTTTCATGCAGCAACGTCACAGCGATCAGTGCGGTAAACACCGGTGTCAGATTAATGAAAATATTGGCGTTATTGGCCCCGATGCGCATTACCCCGACAATCCACATCCACGGAGCAAGGATCGAGGCGAAAATACCGGCGAACAGTACCAGCGGTAGGTTTTGCGCGTTCAGGGCAATGCTTTGTGCCAACAATACGTTCGGCAGCAACAGCACGACACCAAAGGCAATCTGCACGTAGAGCGACACCCAGGTGGGCAGAGCAATGGACCAGCGTTTGGTTAACACGCCGTACAAGGCGTAGGCTAACGCAGCAATAAACATCATTACCTCGCCGCGCCCGATGCCCTGCGCCAGAATCAGAGTTGGATGTCCACCGCTGATAAGCCAACTGATGCCGAAAAAGGAGAGCAGACTGCCGCACAGTAAGCTCAAGGTGGGCACCACGCCGAGCAACGGAATGCTGATCAATACCGTGAGCAAGGGGATCAACGAAACCAGAATGCCCATCATCAACGCACTGATGCTGTGTGCGGCATAGTAGGCCATGCTTTGGTAGAGCACCATGCCGAGAAACCCTAGAAACAGCAATTTTCCCCAGTGTAGCCTGATGGTGCCCGCGTGTCGTCGCAGCTGAGGCAACATAAAGGGCGTCAGTACCAGCAGCGCCAATAGCCAGCGGTAGAATGACATCGCTGCTGGATCGATGACACCAACGGAAAGTTTATTAACGATCACGTTAAATGACCAAAACAAGACGGCGATAAGGGGGAATAACAGTTGCATGATAACAATTCTCATTAACGTGGTAAGTCAGTTTACGACAGGCGGGTTCGTTCTATATAGTGAAAATAAGACATCCTGAATGGCAAGACAGACAACATGACGCGACAACGATCTTACTACCGTCCTGAAGGCATACCCCCGAATGGGGTGTTTTTGCGTACCGAAGCGGTTAGCGCGGATACGGAATACCTGCCTCATCGTCATGAGTGGGGGCAATTGTTGTATGTGGTTTCTGGGGTTGTGGTGCTGCGTCTCTCACAGGAGCGTTTTTGGGCACCGACCCATTTTGCTATCTGGTTGCCTCAGGGGGTTGAGCACGCTTGCTACAACCAACGTCAGGCCACCATTCGCACCATCAATTTTGATGCGCGCTGGTATGCAGAACTTCCCGAAACGCCGAGCCTGCTTGAGGTTGGCCCGCTGTTTAAGGCGATTCAGGATGATTTGTTCGCGCGTGACGTACTGATCCCTCACGATAAACCCGACCTGCGCTTGTGTCGTGTGTTGTGCGATCAAATGACGATGGCACCGCGCCAACGCAATTACTTGCCAGGAACCGACGATCGCCTGTTGGCTCCAGTGTTGCATGCGCTGGAGCAGTGCCCGGCGGATAACCGTACGCTGGCGCAATGGGCAACCGAGGTCTACAGCACGGAACGCACGCTGTCGCGGCGCTGTCAGGCACTACTCGGTATGTCGTTCAGCGAGTGGCGACAACGACTACGCTACTTGCAAGCGTTAGCGTTGTTGCGTCAGGGCATGAGCGTACAGTCTGTAGCGCTGGAAGTCGGCTACAGCTCTTCATCGGCGTTTATCGCCATGTTTCGCCAGCAAAGTGGGTCTACGCCGGAAGGATATCGAACCAGACCTTAATCGATGGGGATAGCGTTGGGATTCTTCACCATTCGGTGGCAAAATAGTGCCCGTGTTTTTCTTGCAAGCGTTGCCTGACCGGGGTCGGACATGAAAATTGTGGTTGATGAGAATATGCCATATGCGCGCGAGCTGTTCAGCCGCGTGGGTGAGGTGGTGGCCGTGCCGGGAAGACCGTTGCCCGTTGAGGCGTTGACACAGGCACACGCCCTGATGGTGCGCTCCGTCACGCCGGTTAACGCCGCGCTGTTAGCGGATTCGGGCGTGACCTTCGTCGGCAGCGCCACGGCGGGTACCGATCACGTGGATGAGGCCTGGCTGCGTGAGCAGGGGGGCGGATTTTCAGCCGCGCCGGGTTGCAATGCCATCGCGGTGGTGGAATACGTTTTTTCTGCGCTGCTGATGCTGGCGGAGCGAGATGGCTTTCAGTTGCGCGACAAAACCGTCGGGATTGTCGGTGTGGGCAACGTCGGACGGCGTTTGCAGGCTCGCCTCAACGTCTGGGGGGTGAAGACGTTACTGTGCGATCCCCCTCGCGCCCGCAAGGAGGATGTTGGCTCCTTTTTACCGCTGGATGCGCTGTTGCGTGACGCGGATATTGTCACGCTGCATACGCCCTTGACCAAGGGTGGCCCAGATAACACCCTGCACCTGATTGATGACGCGGTGCTCGCCGCCTTGCCCACAGGCCGTATTTTGATCAACGCGTGTCGCGGGCCAGTGGTTGATAACGCAGCCCTGCTGCGGGCGTTACAGCAAGGCAAGGATCTGCGCGTGGTGCTGGACGTGTGGGAACCGGAACCGGGCCTTTCGCTGGATTTGCTGGCGCGTGCGGACGTGGGTACGGCGCATATTGCTGGCTATACTCTGGAAGGCAAGGCGCGCGGTACCACGCAAGTGTTTGAGGCGTTGTGCCAGTTTATCGGGCAGCCTCAGCACGTGCCGCTGTCATCGCTGTTGCCTGCCCCGGATATCACGGATGTTCACGTAACGGCCCCTCTCGATCAAGCGTTGCTGAAGCGTCTGGTGCATCTGGTGTATGATGTACGCCGCGACGATACGCTGTTGCGCCAGTCTGCGGATCAAGCTGGCGGATTTGATCGTCTGCGTAAACACTATCAGGAGCGCCGCGAATGGTCTTCGCTGCGTGTCACTTGTTCTGATGAGGCCAGTGTGGCCTGTCTGAATGCATTGGGTTTCACTGCCGTCTTGCCGTAATACGGTGAGAGGGTGTCATGAAATACGACGTTTTTAGCGTAGGGTATTCGGGTGGTGATATATCGCCCGAGCAAGAGGTATTGACGAATGGGGGAACACCACATGTCTGACGGCTGGAATATTGCGCTATTGGGAGCAACGGGTGCGGTGGGAACGGCGCTGCTGGAGTTATTGCAAGAGCGCGCGTTTCCCGTAGGCACGCTCTATCCGCTCGCCAGCGAACGCAGCGTGGGGGAATCCGTGAGGATCAACGGCAAATCCTGGCAAGTTGAGGATGCGGCCGAGTTTGATTGGTCTCAGGCACAGTTGGCCTTCTTTGTCGCGGGCAGCGAAGCGAGCGCACGCTATGCGGAAGAAGCGGGTAACGCAGGTTGCCTGGTGATTGATAGCAGCGATCTGTTCGCGCTGGAGCCGGATGTCCCGTTGGTGGTGCCGGGGGTCAACACCCATGTGCTGGCGGATTACCGTAATCGCAATATCGTCTCGGTGGCAGACAGTCTGGTGAGTCAGCTGCTGCTGGCTATTAAACCGCTGATCGAGCAAGCCGGGCTGTCACGTCTTCACGTCACCAATCTGCTCTCTGTGTCTGCGTTGGGCAAAGTGGCGGTAGACGATTTGGCCGGGCAGAGTGCCCGTTTGCTGAACGGCATTCCACCGGAACCGGGCTTGTTTGCCAAACAGCTGGCGTTTAATGTGCTGCCGTTTCTGGCGGATGGGCAAGGCAGTGTGGCACAAGAGCGTCGACTGGTGGATCAAGTGCGTAAGGTGTTACAGGACGAAGGGCTGCCTATCTCCGTCAACTGCTTACAGGCTCCGGTGTTTTATGGCCACGCACAGGTCGTGCATCTTGAGGCATTACGACCGTTGTCTGCGGAGGAAGCCCGGGATGAGCTCGCACGCGCTGAAGATGTTCAGCTCAGCGATGACGACGACTACCCGACGCAAGTGGAAGATGCCTCTGACAACGTTCAACTCAAGATTGGTTGCCTGCGCAATGATTACGGCATTTCCGAACTGCTGCAATTCTGGTCGGTTGCGGATAACGTACGCTTCGGCGGCGCGTTGATGGCGGTGGAAACGGCAGAACGGCTGGTGCAGGAGTATCTGGGGTAATGTCAGACAGTAATTTGCCGCCGCAGTCTGCTGGTATCAAGGTGGCGCTGGGCATTGAGTATGACGGCAGCCGCTATTATGGCTGGCAGCGTCAGGCTGAAGTAGAGAGCGTGCAAGGGCATCTGGAACAGGCGCTGAGTAAAGTGGCCGATGAGCCGATTACCGTGTTTTGCGCCGGCAGAACCGATGCCGGGGTGCACGCTACCGGACAAGTAGTGCACTTCACCACCCAGGCTCAGCGCAAAGATGCCGCCTGGACCATGGGCGTCAATGCCCATTTGCCAGCAGATATCGCCGTGCGCTGGGTGAAAACCGTCGATGATGATTTTCATGCGCGTTTCAGCGCCACGGCACGTCGCTATCGGTACCTTATCTATAATCATCGCCTGCGCGCGGCGGTACTGGCGCGTGGCGTAACGCAGTTCCACTTCCCGTTGGATGCGGCGCGCATGGAACGCCCTGGGCAAAGCCTGCTGGGTGAGAATGATTTTACCTCGTTTCGCGCCGTGCAATGCAAATCGCGCACGCCGTGGCGCAATGTAAATCATTTAAAGGTTACGCGTCATGGCGCTTACATCGTGGTAGATATTAAAGCCAATGCGTTTGTTCATCATATGGTGCGCAATATCGTTGGTAGCCTGATGGAAGTGGGATGCGGTAATCAGCCTGAATCCTGGATAGCCGAACTGCTGGCGGCTAAAGATCGCACGCTGGCTGCCGCCACGGCGCGCGCCGACGGTCTTTATCTGGTAGCAGTAGATTATCCGGCACGTTTCGAACTGCCCGTTGCGCCAATGGGCCCGCTGTTTCTGGAAGATTGACCCGTGGCAGGCGGTTGTATCGCACCACGCTAAACACGAGAGGATTCTCACGGCATTGCGCCGTGAAACATGCACATGATGGAACTTGTCGCGTTTATACGCTTTATCATCGATTTTATTCTGCATATTGACGTTCACCTTGCGGAACTGGTTGCGCAATACGGTGTCTGGATTTATGCCATTCTGTTTTTAATCCTGTTTTGCGAAACAGGTCTGGTGGTGACGCCATTTCTGCCGGGGGATTCCCTGTTGTTTGTCGCTGGCGCGCTGGCGGCGTTGCCCACCAACGATCTGGATGTGCACACCATGGTGGCGCTGATGGTTGTGGCAGCCATACTGGGAGATGCGGTCAATTACACCATCGGGCGTTTGTTCGGGGAAAAGCTGTTCAGTAACCCCGATTCGAAAATTTTTCGCCGCAGTTATCTGGATAAAACGCATCAATTTTATGCCCGTCACGGTGGTAAAACGATTATTCTGGCGCGCTTCGTACCGATTGTGAGAACATTCGCGCCGTTTGTCGCCGGTATGGGACATATGCGTTACCGCCATTTTGCTCTCTATAATGTGGTAGGGGCATTACTGTGGGTATTACTGTTTACCTACGCAGGTTACCTGTTCGGCGACCTGCCGATTGTGCAAGAAAACTTGAAGTTATTGATTGTCGCGATTATTTTCATCTCTATTTTGCCAGGGATCATTGAAATCTGGCGGCATAGACGAGCGGCGGCCCGGGTGAAGAGCGTGTCGGGTTCACAAGAATAAACGCGGTAATCGCTCCGGTTTGACCAGTTTTCTATCCACAGTCCCGGAGTGTTATGGTTTAATGAGCGGCATTTATGGTCTGTCCCTGATGACGACCTGCGTTATCGGTGCCTTGCAATTCGGGTGTAAACACCGGTTCAGGCTGCGGTAAACGGGCGTAGTGACGGGGCAGAGCGGACTGGCCACGGTCAGGTTCAAGCAGAAAGGTTATCAATGAGCTGGATTGAACGAATTCTTAACAAGAGCAACATTACACCGACCCGCAAGGCCAATATTCCTGAAGGGGTATGGACCAAATGTGACAGTTGTGGTCAGGTGCTTTATCGCGCTGAATTGGAGCGTAACCTTGAGGTGTGTCCCAAGTGTGACCACCACATGCGACTTTCCGCCCGTGCGCGCTTGAATGCGTTTCTGGATAACGACAGCGTGGTTGAGCTGGGTAGTGAGCTGGAGCCCAAGGATGCGCTGAAGTTCAAAGACTCGAAGAAATACAAAGATCGTCTGGTTGCTGCACAAAAGCAGTCTGACGAAAAAGACGCCTTGGTGGTGATGAAAGGCACGTTGTATGGCATGCCGGTGGTTGCTGCTTCCTTTGAGTTTGCCTTTATGGGCGGTTCCATGGCCTCTGTGGTCGGCGCGCGTTTTGTGCGTGCGGTTGAGCAAGCGTTGGAAGATGGCTGTCCGCTGGTGTGTTTCTCCGCCAGCGGCGGTGCGCGTATGCAAGAAGCGCTGATGTCGCTGATGCAAATGGCGAAAACCAGCGCAGCGTTGGCAAAAATGCGCGAGCGCGGTCTGCCCTATATTTCGGTGTTGACCAACCCGACCATGGGCGGTGTTTCCGCCAGTCTGGCGATGCTCGGCGATTTGAATATTGCTGAACCGAAAGCGCTGATCGGTTTTGCCGGCCCGCGCGTTATCGAACAGACGGTACGTGAAAAATTGCCGCCAGGTTTCCAACGCAGTGAATTCCTGCTGGAAAAAGGGGCGATTGACATGATCGTACGCCGCCCGGAAATGCGTTTTAAGTTAGCCAGCATACTGTCTCGGCTGACCAACCACCCCGAGCCGGTGGACACCGCTGAGGTTCGTCCGCCGGAAGTGACCACTGAACCGCAGGATGATGCGCAATAAGTGACACGTGAACAGGGGGCAGCAGGATTGTGCTTAGGCCGTTCTGTGCACCCTGTCTCAATGAACCGTAAGCCAGTGAACAGGACTCATGGAAAATCTTCTCATTCCCCAAGCCACGTCGCCTTTGGCCGCGTGGCTTCATTATCTGGAGCACCTGCACGCTACTGCCATTGACATGGGATTGACGCGTGTTAAACAGGTTGCCGACCATCTTAACCTGCTGCGTCCGGCCCCAACGGTGTTTACCGTCGCGGGTACCAACGGAAAAGGCACTACCTGTTGTACGCTGGAAGCCATTTTGATGGCGGCGGGTTTACGTGTCGGTGTTTACAGTTCTCCCCATCTGTTGCGTTATACCGAGCGTGTGCGCATCCAAGGTCAGGAATTGCCGGAAAGTGCGCACACTAAGGCGTTTGCCGAGGTCGAGGCAGGGCGTGGCGATGTCTCATTGACCTATTTCGAGTTTGGCACCCTTGCGGCACTGCATCTGTTCAGGCAGGCAAATCTGGATGTGGTGATTCTGGAAGTCGGGTTAGGTGGGCGTCTGGATGCCACCAATATTGTGGATGCTGACGTGGCGGTGGTGACCAGTATTGCGCTCGATCATACTGACTGGTTAGGGCATGACCGCGAAAGTATTGGTCGCGAAAAGGCCGGTATCTTCCGCGGTAATACTCCTGCCGTGGTAGGTGAGCCGGATATGCCCGCCTCTATTGCTGCTGTGGCCGAAGAGAAAGGGGCATTGTTGTTCAGGCGCGATCGTGATTGGCATTTTGCGCTGGAAGGCGACGGCTGGTATTGGCAATCGGCTGACGGAGAGCGCATGACGCTGCCGCTGCCGAACGTACCGCTGCCCAATGCTGCTACGGCGCTGGCCGCGCTGCGCCAGGGGCCGATTGATGTCGCTCTGGCGGCTGTCGAACAGGGGTTGCGTCGCGCGGCGTTACCGGGCCGATTCCAAACGGTGAGTGAACAGCCGAAACTGATTCTGGATGTCGCACATAATCCCCATGCAGCAGCCTATCTGGCCGGGCGATTGGCGCAGTTGCCAAAAACGGGCAAAGTACGTGCGGTGATTGGTATGCTGGCCGATAAAGATATTCCCGGTACGCTGGCGCACCTCAAGCCCGTGGTGGATGAATGGTATTGCGCCCCATTGGAGGGGCCACGTGGTGCCAGCGTTGAATTGATAGCGACCCACCTGGAGCGCTGCCGGTCGTTTAACGATGTCGCGACCGCCTGGCATCAGGCGATGCAAGACGCAGATACGCAGGATACCGTCGTGGTATGCGGATCTTTTCATACGGTAGCGCATGTGATGGAAGCGCAGGAGGAGAGGGGGTCGAATGGCAAGTAAGTTTCAAAACCGTCTGGTCGGCACCATTATTCTGGTGGCGTTGGGCGTTATTGTGCTGCCAGCGCTGCTGGACGGCAAAAAGAAACATTACGAAGATGAGTTCGCCGCGATCCCGCTGGTGCCAAAGCCGGGTGACAGTACGGAGGCCGAATCGCTGCCTTCACTGAATCAGTCGTTGCCCAGTCAGCCGCCGGAAGGGGCACAGCAGGCGATGCAAGGACAACCGGCTCAGGGCGGTGTGACCGCACCTGAGGATGATGGCACTATGCAGGTACCGCCGAGCAGTACGCCACCGTCGTCTTCCGCACCGATAGACATTGCCCCGCCCGCTGTGGCGGCGCGCCCGGTACCCCCTAAAGTGGACGTGAAGCCGGAAACCAAACCCAAGGCGAAGCCAGAAATTAAACCGGAAGTGAAAGCTGAGCCGAAACCGGAAAACAAGCCGGCAATTCCTACACCGCCGCCCGCAGCGCAACCGGAAGTGAAGCCGGAAGCCGCGCCCGCAGGACAAGCTTACGTGGTGCAACTGGGCGCACTGAAAAATGCGGATAAGGTGAATGAAATTGTTGCCAAGCTGCGCCTGTCGGGATACAGCGCCTACACGGTGCCGTCGACACCCGTCGCGGGGGAGATAACCCGCATTTACGTCGGGCCGGATGCGTCAAAACAGAAATTACAGTCTGCCCTCGGCGAACTGCAACAGCTGAGTGGGCTGACTGGGCAGGTCAGGAACTACAGCGCACGTTAAGGGTTGCCAGAGGGCTAATTCAGCTGAGGTTGTTGGGAACGTCGACTAAAATGGTCATCCCCGCCCACCGCGTCATTTCCGTGCAGGCGGGAATCTTTTGCAGAAGCCACGTCTGCTTCTGCGGGAGATCCTCCGCCTACGCGGAGGATGACGAGGAAAAAAAGTGACTTTGTCAGTATGCCGCCAGCAAATTGACCTATCGGTGAAATCGTTGGGAAATAGGCTACGCAAACGTTTTCTTTTTCTGTTAGAATGCGCCGCGAACAGGATGATGAGCGGCGCTACGCTCTCTTGAACTGGCGGTAATGACTGTTGGTGTGAGAGAGATTGTGTTGGCATCGTTCGTGAGTGAGAGAATTCATGGTTTGGGTTGATTACGTCATCATTGGCATTATTGGTTTCTCAGCGCTGGTCAGTTTGATCCGGGGCTTTGTTCGTGAGGCGCTTTCGCTGATCACCTGGGGCAGTGCATTCTTTGTTGCCAGCCATTATTACCCATACCTGTCGGTCTATTTCACGCGTTTTGAAGACGAGCTGGTGCGCAACGGGGTTGCCATCGCCATTCTGTTTATTGCGACATTGATTGTGGGAGCGATCGTCAACTATGTGATTGGTTCACTGGTTGAACGAACCGGGCTTTCAGGCACCGATAGAGTACTGGGCATTTGCTTTGGTGCATTGCGCGGTGTGTTGATTGTCTCTGCATTGCTGTTCTTTTTGGATACCTTTACCGGTTTTTCACAAAGCGACGACTGGAAACGGTCTCAGCTTATCCCGCAGTTTAGCTATATCATCAGGTGGTTTTTCGACTACCTGCAAAGCACGTCAAGTTTCTTGCCGCAGCACATAGAGCTGCGGTAGCGCTGATGAGGAAAAGACAACATGTGCGGTATTGTCGGTATCGCCGGTTTTACACCGGTAAACCAGTCGATTTATGACGCGTTAACGGTGTTACAGCACCGTGGACAAGATGCCGCAGGCATCGTCACCATCGACCCCATGAACTGCTTCCGCCTGCGTAAGGCGAACGGCCTGGTGAAGGACGTATTCGAGGCGCGCCACATGCAGCGCCTGCAAGGCAATATGGGCGTGGGGCATGTGCGTTATCCTACCGCGGGCAGCTCCAGCGCATCGGAGGCCCAGCCGTTTTATGTCAATTCCCCGTTTGGCATCACGCTGGCGCACAACGGTAACCTGACCAACGCTCATGAACTGCGCAAACAGCTGTTTGAGCAAGGGCGTCGCCACGTTAACACCACCTCTGATTCAGAAATTCTGCTCAATATCTTTGCCTGCAAGTTGGATCGTTTCCAACACTACCCGCTGGATGCCGACAACGTGTTTGCTGCCGTTGCCGCCACTCATAAAATGATTCGCGGTGCCTATGCGTGCGTTGGGATGATCATCGGGCACGGTTTGCTCGCTTTCCGCGATCCAAACGGTATCCGTCCGTTGGTGATTGGCAAGCGCGAACTGGCCGATGGCCGCATCGAGTATATGGTGGCCTCGGAAAGCGTGGCGCTTGATACCCTTGGCTTTGAGTTCTTGCGTGACGTAGCGCCGGGAGAGGCGGTTTACATCACTGAGAAAGGGCAATTGTTTACGCGTCAGTGCGCCGAGAACCCGAAAAGCAATCCATGCCTGTTCGAGTATGTCTATTTTGCTCGCCCGGACTCTTTTATCGACAAAATTTCGGTCTATAGCGCCCGCGTGCGCATGGGCCAAAAGCTGGGCGAGAAGATTGCCCGCGTGTGGGAAGATCTGGATATCGATGTGGTCATTCCTATCCCGGAAACCTCCTGCGATATCGCTTTGGAGATTGCGCGCATTATCGATAAGCCGTACCGCCAGGGCTTTGTGAAAAACCGCTATGTTGGCCGTACCTTTATCATGCCGGGTCAGGAACAGCGTAAAAACTCGGTGCGCCGCAAACTGAACGCCAACCGCGCCGAATTCCGTGACAAAAACGTGCTATTGGTGGATGACTCCATCGTGCGCGGCACCACTTCGGAGCAAATTGTCGAGATGGCGCGTGAAGCGGGTGCGAGCCGTGTCTATCTGGCCTCAGCCGCGCCGGAAATTCGTTTCCCCAACGTGTATGGCATTGATATGCCGAGCGCCAATGAGCTGATTGCCCATGGTCGCGAAGTCGAAGAGATTCGCCAGATTATTGGTGCCGACGCCCTGATTTTCCAGGATCTCGACGATCTGATCGCTGCCGCGCGGGAAGAAAACCCGGATATCGTGCAATTTGAATGCTCGGTATTTAACGGTATCTACGTGACCAAAGATGTCGATCAGGGTTATCTCGACTATCTGGAAGGATTGCGTAATGACTATGCCAAAGCGCTGCGCAGCCAGAACGAAGTCGAAGATCTGGAACTGCATAACGAAGGCTGATGTCATTCAAGGCAAAAGCTGGGGATCGCTGCGCGAAGAAACAGGTTCCTTCTGTAAGAGATTCACGCCTGCGTGGAAATGACTGACTTGTTAGCAACAAAGGGAGGTGCGTAAGCGCCTCCCTTTGTTGCTTATTGAGCGAGGATAAGGCAAAGTCTGCCCGTAATCCTTTTTGCACAGCAGCATCTCGAGGTTTGGCATGAAACGACTCATCATTGGACTTTCCGGTGCCAGCGGCGCGGTTTATGGCGTGCGCCTGTTACAGGTGTTACAACCGTTGGACGACGTGGAAACCCATTTGATCATGAGCCCGGCCGCCCGACAAACGCTGACGCTGGAGAGTGATTTCAGCGTACGCGATGTGCAGGCATTGGCGGACGTGGTGCATGACAGTCGTGACATTGCGGCCTCGCTGTCGTCCGGTTCATTTCGTACCGCGGGAATGGTAATTCTCCCCTGTTCCATCAAAACCCTTTCAGGGATTGTGCACAGCTACAGTGATAACCTATTGATTCGTGCCGCAGACGTAATATTAAAAGAGCGTCGTCCGTTAGTGTTGTGCGTGCGTGAAACCCCGTTGCACCTCGGGCACCTGCGCCTGATGACGGCAGCTGCAGAAATGGGAGCAGTGATCATGCCGCCCGTTCCCGCGTTTTATCACCGTCCGCAAACCTTGCAAGACGTGGTGGATCAAACGGTCAACCGTGTACTCGATCAGTTTGATATTGCGTTGCCTGAAGCGCTGTTCACACGCTGGCAGGGCAGTTAACCCCGCCCAACCGTAAAAACACACCAATCAGGTGCAATTCCTCTCATCTTTTCCCTCGCTTTCTTGCCTGTCTGCGCAAGGTTTGCACTACGCTTAGGCGATGATGCGTTGTTATGGTGCACATGTTGATTGATTTGCACCAAAATGTTGCCGGAGAAGCGCGCCGTCTCTTTCCTGATCAACACACTCATCATCACCCTCATCAGGGTGCCCCTATCACTACGCGCCTGCGGCAGATTTCGGATTTATCCGCATTATGTTGCGATTATGGCGTGGATTTTGCAGGGTTTCTGCTGATGAGACTGGCGGCGCTGGCATCCCTTTCGCGCAAGAGCGCGCAGGCGTCTGACCGCCCCTTTACGCTTAGTGATATTCATTCTTTTTGATCATCATTCCATCAAGATAAGGGTTGCGAAATGAAAAAATTATTCAGAATTCTGCCGTTGGCCTTAGTTATTGCTGCGGGAAGCGCGCTGGCCGATCTTCCCAAGAATCTCAAAATCGGCACCGACCCGACGTATGCACCCTTTGAGTCCAAGGAATGCCAGCGGTGAACTGGTAGGGTTTGATATTGATTTGGCAAAAGAGCTGTGCAAGCGCATCAAGGCTGAATGTACTTTTGTAGAAAGTGATTTCGACGCGTTGATCCCTTCACTGAAAGCGAAAAAGATTGATGCCATCATCTCCTCACTCTCCATCACTGAAAAGCGCCAGCAGGAGATTGCTTTCACGGAAAAACTCTACGCTGCCAACGCGCGTCTGATTGAGAAGAAAGGGGCGAAAATTCAACCGACGCTGGAATCGCTGCGCGGTAAACGTGTCGGCGTGTTGCAGGCCTCTACTCAGGAAGCCTATGCCAATGCTAACTGGCAGCCGAAAGGCATTGATGTGGTGGCCTACCAAAACCAGGATTTGATCTACGCCGACTTGACCGCAGGCCGTATTGATGCCGCGTTCCAGGATGAAGTAGCGGGTAGCGAAGGCTTCCTGAAATTACCGGCGGGTAAAGACTACGTCTTCGCGGGTCCGGCAGTGAAGGATGACAAATTCTTTGGCGTCGGTACCGGCATGGGGCTGCGCAAAGAAGATAAAGCACTGAAAGCTGCGCTGGATAAAGCATTTGAAGAGATGCGCAAAGACGGCACCTACGACACTTTCGCGAAGAAATACTTCGATTTTGACGTATACGGCGGCTAATGGCGTGTTGCTGGGATCTGCCTGCGTTATGCAGGCAGAGTGTGCCTTTTTAGACGGAAACACGCGATGCTCTACGGCTATACCGATCTGATTCTTGACGGGGCGCGCATGACGCTGCAATTAGCGGTGTGCTCGCTGCTGTTGGCGTTGGTCATTGGGCTTGTTGGCGCAGGGGCCAAGTTCTCTGCCAATCGCCTGCTGTCTGGTTTTTTCTCCGCGTACACCACCCTGATCCGTGGCGTACCGGATCTGGTGTTAATGCTATTGATTTTTTATGGCCTGCAAATTGCGCTCAACAGCGTGACGGAAACGCTCGGTGTCGCGCAAATCGATATCGATCCGCTCTCGGCGGGGATCATTACGCTCGGGTTTATCTACGGTGCGTATTTCACTGAAACCTTTCGCGGTGCCTCTGGCTGTGCCGCCTGGGCAGATTGAATCGGCCGTGGCCTATGGATTTACGCCACTGAAGGTATTTCGTCGCATCCTGTTTCCTTCCATGATGCGCTTTGCCTTGCCCGGTATCGGCAATAACTGGCAGGTGATCCTCAAGGCAACGGCGCTGGTGTCGCTGTTGGGGCTGAATGACATTGTTAAAGTGACCCAGTTAGCGGGCAAGGGGGCGCATGAACCGTTTTATTTCGCCATTGTCGCCGGGGTGATGTATCTGATTTTTACCACCGTCTCCAACGGGGTACTGTGGTGGCTGGAACGCCATTACTCGCAGGGCGTGAAGAAGGTGAATTATGAGTGAGATCCTGCAACAGTATTGGCAACCTTTACTATGGAGTGATGAGTATCGTCTCACCGGCCTGGCGATGACGCTGTGGCTGCTGATTTCGTCGGTGGTGATGGGCGGACTGCTGGCAATTCCGCTGGCCATTGCCCGCGTTTCTCCACGGCGGCGTTTCAGTTTTCCGGCGTTTACAGTCTGGAGATCGTGCGTGGCACTGACATGCTGAATGCGTTTTTCCGCAGTGGGCTGAACTGTGCGGTGCTGGCATTGGCATTGAACACCTGCGCCTATACTACAGAGATTTTTGCTGGTGCGATCCGTTCGGTGCCTCACGGCGAAATTGAAGCGGCCAGAGCTTACGGTTTTTCCCGGTTTAAACAGTATCGCTGCATTATTTTGCCCGGCGCGTTACGTATTGCACTGCCCGCGTACAGCAACGAGGTGATTTTGATGCTTCACTCCACGGCGCTGGCGTTTACCGTAACGGTGCCGGATATCTTGAAAATTGCCCGAGATATTAACGCTTCCACTTATCAGCCGTTTTATGCCTTTGGCATTGCTGCGGTGATCTATCTGGCAATCTCTTTTGTGCTGATCGGCCTGTTTAAACACGCGGAACGGCGCTGGCTGCGGCATATTCATACCCGTTCATCTCATTAACATCAGGAAAAAACAGCATGTCAGATCATAAACTGATGGTGACGGAACTGCATAAGCGTTACGTGGAACACGACGTGCTGAAGGGCGTTTCTCTTCAGGCAAAAGCGGGCGATGTCATTTCGATTATCGGGTCGTCAGGGTCAGGGAAAAGTACGCTGCTGCGTTGCATCAACTTTCTGGAAAAACCGTGCGAGGGGGCGATATTCGTCAACGATGAAGAGATTCGCATGGTGCGTGACACGGATGGACAGCTGAAAGTATTTGATAAGAAACAACTGCAACTGCTACGCACGCGGTTGACCATGGTCTTTCAGCATTTCAACCTGTGGAGCTTTATGACCGCACTGGAAAATGTCATGGAAGCGCCCGTGCAGGTATTGGGATTGAGCAAAGCGGAAGCCCGCGAGCGTGCGGTACGTTATCTGGATAAAGTGGGGATTACTGGCGAGGCGCAGAATAAATACCCGTCCAATCTCTCCGGTGGGCAGCAGCAGCGAGTCTCCATTGCCCGTGCGCTGGCGATGGAACCGGAAGTGCTGCTGTTTGACGAACCCACGTCCGCGTTGGACCCTGAACTGGTGGGGGAAGTGTTGCGTATCATGCAGCAACTGGCGGAAGAAGGCAAAACCATGGTGGTCGTCACCCATGAAATGGAGTTTGCTCGTCACGTATCAAGCCATGTGATCTTTTTGCATCAGGGGGTGATCGAAGAAGAAGGTCCGCCAGATCGCGTATTTGGCAACCCGGCGAGTCCCCGTTTGCAGCAGTTTCTCTCTGGTGCGTTGAAGTAACTGGCACCGTTATCAACAGGGCGTATTTTGCGATGTATCGACTATACGCCCTGTGGCTATTTTTTCCCGGTGACCTCTTTGAGCGCGTCTTCCAGTTCGTAATAGCGAAAACCGAATCCAGCGGCCTCCAGCCGATGTGGAATGGCGCGCTGTCCACCCAATACCAGCGTGGCGGCTTCTCCCATCAGCAGTTTGAGTGCAAATGCGGGCACGCGCATAAAACATGGGCGATCCAGCACGTGGGCCAACATGGCGCAGAACTGCTCATTGCGTACAGGATAAGGGGCCGTCATGTTAAAGGGGCCGCGAAGAATCGGGTTATCCAACAAGTAAAGAATGGCATTGACCATATCGTCGATATGAATCCACGGCATGTACTGTTTGCCCGAACCTAAGGGGCCCCCCAGCCCGACGCGGAAGGGGGGCAGCATTTTTGCTAATACACCGCCGTTAGCAGCCAGTACGATGCCCGTGCGCAGCAGACAGACGCGTGTGCGATCGCTCTCCGCACTCAGCGCCAATTCCTCCCAGCGCGCACAGAGTTGATGGGTAAATTCGGGCGTCGGTGATTCATCTTCGGTGATTAATGCCGCCCCTTGATTGCCGTAATAACCGACCGCAGAACCAGAAATGAATACCGCGGGCGGCGAGGCGCTGGCTTTAATCAACGTAGCCAACTGCTCGGTAAGCTGCCAGCGACTCTCGCTCAGTTTCAGCTTTTGTTGCGGCGTCCAGCGTTTATCCGCAATCGGTTCTCCGGCCAGATTGATGACGGCATCAATATCATCCAGTGAGGTGTGATTTTGCAGCGTTGACCAATACTCTACGCGCTCGCCGAGTACCTGACGTGCGTGCGCTGTATCGCGAGTGAGTACCGTGACATGGTGAGATAAAGACAGTAATCGAGCAATCAGGTGACGGCCAATCAGGCCGGTGCCGCCCGTAATCAGTAGTTGCATCGTTGCCTCACTTATTCCCTATCGGTTCTGATGGCGCTTTAAGGATGTAACCCAGGACGTGTCCGTATTTTTATCATGAATGATAATGATAATGATAATGATAATGATAATGATAATGATAATGATAATAGGTGATTCTGCGCGAGATACCGTGACGATCAGGTAAAAAATCGCTGCATTTCAGTACGCCTCGCTGCCCTTGAGATTGGCAAAGCCTGCTGCATTATGGGGCGAACTGCTGCAAAACAGCGCAGATTGAATGGCGGCGATGGTTGACTTACCTGCGCAATGTCAAGTTGTGTAAGGTCTTTTCGTCTTTGGTATGCGCTTTGCACTGTGATTCCCATAGGTTATTTCTACGGGATAAACAACATGCAAACCAACAGTGCACAACCAGGATTAAAAAGGATGCTCGGCAGCTTCCATTTATGGGGCATTGCTGTCGGGTTGGTGATTTCCGGTGAGTATTTTGGCTGGAGCTACGGCTGGGCGCAGGCAGGCACGCTGGGCTTTTTGATCACCTCATTGGCGATTGCGGCCATGTATTGCGCCTTTATCTTCAGTTTCACGGAACTGACGACCTCCATTCCCCACGCCGGTGGGCCTTTTGCCTATGCCTACCGCGCTTTTGGCCCAACCGGGGGCTTTATTGCCGGTTTTGCCACGCTGATTGAATTTGTGTTTGCACCACCGGCCATTTCCATGGCGATCGGTGCCTATCTCAATGTACAGTTCCCGTCTTTGGATCCCAAATGGGTGGCGGTCAGCGCCTATCTGATCTTTATGGGGTTGAATATTCTGGGGGTTGGCATTGCTGCTACCTTTGAACTGCTCGTCACCTTACTGGCGATTTTCGAACTGCTGGTGTTTATGGGGGTGGTAGCACCTGGATTCGAATGGGCAAACTTTGCTCGTGGCGGTTGGGCGGGGATGGACAGTTTCAGTCCGATTGCCTTATCCGGTATTTTTGCCGCCATTCCCTTTGCTATCTGGTTCTTTCTCGCCATTGAGGGGGCGGCGATGGCCGCCGAAGAAGCGAAAGACCCTAAGCGCACCATTCCTCGCGCCTTTGTCGGTGGCATACTGACCTTAAGCTTGCTGGCAATGGGGGTGATGCTGTTTGCCGGCGGGGTGGGGGATTGGACGCAGCTTTCTAATATCAATGACCCGCTGCCTCAGGCAATGAAAATGATTGTCGGCAGCAACAGCGGTTGGCTGCACATGTTGGTGTGGCTCGGGTTGTTTGGCCTGGTGGCCTCATTCCATGGCATCATCATGGGCTATTCGCGTCAGATCTTTGCCCTGGGGCGCGCGGGGTATCTCCCCGCTTCGCTGGCGCGAGTCCATCCGCGTTTTCGTACGCCGCACAGCGCCATTCTGGCGGGCGGTGTCGTTGGGATTGCCGCCATCTTCTCCGATTCGTTCGTCACCATTGGCGGGCTGCCGCTGACGGCAAATATTGTTACCATGTCCGTATTTGGTGCGATAGTCATGTACATTACGTCGATGGCTGCCTTGTTTAAACTGCGTCGCAGTGAACCGGCGCTCAGTCGTCCGTTCCGTGCGCCCTGGTATCCGTTTGCCCCGGCATTTGCGCTGGTGATGGCGGTGATTTGTTTGGTGGCTATGGTGTATTACAACACGTTACTGGCGCTGATTTTTACTGCCATGATGTTGCTGGGATACGGCTGGTTTCGGGCAACCCGCAGTGCGCGCGAGTCCGCAGTATTCGATCCTCAATTGACGGCATCCAAATAGCAGGCTAGGAGGGGTATGTATCACACGACACTGGGGCACCAGCGTTACACCTTTGATTCTCTGCGTACGCTATTGGCCAAAGCGTCACCGGCGCGTTCCGGTGACTATTTGGCGGGCGTGGCGGCGCTGAAGAGCGTATGGCGGCGCGTATGACGCTGGCTGCCGTGCCATTAAAGACCTTTTTGCAGGACCTCTTGATTCCCTATGAGCAGGATGAGGTCACACGACTGATTGTTGATAGCCACGATAAGCAGGCGTTTGAACCCATTTCACATTTGACCGTGGGGGGTTTTCGCAACTGGCTATTGAGCGACACCACCAGTAGTGAACTGTTGACGCGCGTTGCACCGGGTATTACGCCGGAAATGGCGGCAGCGGTGAGTAAGCTGATGCGCAATCAGGATTTGATCCTGACGGCAAAAAAATGTCGCGTCGTCACGCACTTTCGCAACACGATTGGTTTGCCGGGGCATCTCAGCGTGCGCTTGCAGCCGAACCACCCTACCGATGATTTGAAAGGCATTGCCGCCAGCATGCTTGATGGCTTGCGGTATGGCAGTGGCGATGCGGTGATTGGTATTAACCCAGCCAGTGACAGCCTGCCGCTGCTGGAACAGCTGAATTACATGCTTGATGATGTCATTCACCGCTTTGAGATCCCGACGCAGTCCTGCGTGCTGACGCATGTCACCAACACGTTGAAACTGATTGAGCGGGGGACACCGGTGGATTTGGTGTTTCAGTCGATCGCCGGTACTGAAGCCACCAATGCCAGCTTTGGCTTCAATCTGGCGACGTTGGAAGAAGCACATCAGGCGGCATTGAGTTTACAGCGTGGCACGTTGGGTAACGACGTGATGTATTTTGAAACCGGGCAGGGCAGTTGCCTTTCGGCCAATGCGTATCACGGTGTCGATCAGCAAACCTGTGAGGCGCGCGCCTATGCGGTAGCGCGGCGTTTTTCTCCGCTACTGGTAAACACGGTTGTGGGCTTTATCGGGCCTGAATACCTGTATGACGGTAAGCAAATTATCCGCGCTGGATTGGAAGATCACTTCTGCGGCAAGCTGCTGGGTGTCCTGTTGGGCTGTGACGTGTGCTACACCAACCACGCTGAAGCGGATCAGGACGATATGGATACGTTGCTGACGCTGTTGGCCTCCGCCGGATTGACCTATCTGATGGGCATTCCGGGCGCGGATGACATCATGCTTAACTATCAGAGCACCTCGTTTCATGATGCGCTGTATGTGCGTGAACTACTGGGATTGAAGCACGCGCCGGAGTTTGGTGAATGGCTGGCACGTATGAAGATTCTCGATACCCAGGGGCGACTGTGTGATGCCAGCCGTCAGCATCCGTTGCTGCAACATCAGCCTTATCTGGAGGGGCGCGTATGAAGGGACTCGTTCACGCCAACCCGTGGGAAATGCTGCGAGAATACACGGCAGCGCGCATTGCCTTGGGGAGCACCGGCGCAAGCCTGCCCACCGAAGAATTGCTGAAATTTGGCCTGGCACACGCGCAGGCGCGGGATGCGGTGCATCAGGCGTTTGACAGTGACCCCCTTGCAGAGGCGTTAGCGGCGCAAGGGCTGAAAACCTTTACCGTGCACAGCGCTGCAACGTCGCGTGAGCAGTATCTTTGTCGACCTGATTTGGGACGGCGTTTGTCGGAGGCCAGCCGTGAGGCGTTGATGGCGCTGCATCAACCGCCAGCCGATTTGCTGATCGTAGTGGCTGATGGTCTCTCGTCCAAGGCGGTGCATCGTCAGGCGGTACCGCTCATTACTCAGGCGCGTCCTTATCTGGATCAGCTCGGTTTGTCACTGGCACCGGTGGTGCTGGCGCATCAGTCGCGCGTGGCGCTGGGCGATGACATTGGCGAGTGTCTGCAGGCCAAAGCGGTGGCGATCCTGATCGGCGAGCGCCCCGGTTTGTCATCACCGGACAGCCTGAGTATTTATTTAACCTGGGGACCTCACACGCGCCGTTTGGAATCGGAGCGTAACTGCATTTCCAATATTCGCCCGGAAGGGCTGGATTATCCGCAGGCCGCGTTTAAATGGGCCTGGCTGCTGGAGCAAGCGTTTCAACGCCGGCTGTCGGGGGTTGCGCTGAAAGATGAGAGCGACAACCCGGCGATGCACGGCAAGATTCACCCACCTGCCGTAGGGCATTTGACAACACCATGATGGTGACTCGCTTTCCCCTGTGCGCTGCATCGTGCAGGAGGAGTGAGATTGTTCACTTTGCTTTTATCCGCGTGTCACTGACACGGATTCTGCTACTCAGGATCGTACTGAACAGGGAGTGTTCAGTACGTTTTTTTATGCTGTGCTTACCGTTGGTTTAGCGACGACCCTTATCCTGTATTCCTCCGATCATGGATGTGTGTAATCGTGCGACACCCACCTGCCAAATGAAAAAAGGACAGAGTTGAGTGCGGTAATTTTGTTACACTTTGCCGTATTGCGACGTAGTTTTTTCGGGGATCACGATGAAGTTGATGTTTGCCTCAGATATTCACGGCTCGCTAGCGGCGACGGAGCGGGTGCTCGATATTTTTACCCACAGCGGTGCCGAGTGGCTGATGCTTTTGGGGGATTTCCTCAATCACGGCCCGCGCAATCCGCTGCCGGAGGCTTATCAGCCTGCCGAGGTGGCGAGTCGATTAAATGTGTTTTCCCGTCAAATTGTGGCGGTGCGCGGTAACTGTGACAGCGAAGTGGATCAGATGCTGCTCGACTTTCCGATCACGGCACCGTGGCAGCAGGTGTTGTTGCCGCAGCAGCGTCTTTTCCTGACGCACGGTCATCTCTACCATCCTCAGCATCTTCCGCCGTTACAGGCAGGAGATGTGCTGGTGTACGGGCACACCCACCTTCCAGTGGCGGAGCGTCAGGGGGAGGTCTACTGCTTTAATCCTGGCTCCGTCAGCTTGCCAAAAGGAGGCAATGTGCCCAGCTATGGCATGTTGTCACAAGGAGAGCTTCAAGTTTTACCGTTAATGGGTGGCGAGCCTATTGCACAGGTGACTATTAGTCACTAAGTTATCAACGATCTTGCACGACTAACGCTTAGTACGTTTAAAACAGACGCGCGTCGCAACGCGCCAATACTGAAGGGTTCAGAGGATGGTGGAGCAAAGTCAAGCGGCAGGGACCGAGTGGGTGGATATTGTTGACGAGAACAATGACGTTATCGCCCAGGCCAGCCGCCAACAAATGCGCGCTCAACGTTTACGTCACCGCGCCACCTATATCGTTGTTCATGACGGCATGGGAAAAATACTGGTTCAACTCCGTACCGAAACAAAAGATTTCTACCCTGGTTGGTTGGACGCGACAGCCGGGGGAGTAGTGCAAACCGGCGAGCACATGCTCGAGTCGGCCCGTCGTGAAGCGGAAGAGGAACTGGGCATTGCCGGTGTGCCTTTCGCCGATCATGGCCTGTTCTATTTTGACGGTGACAATTGTCGTGTCTGGGGAGCGTTATTCAGTTGCGTTACCCACGGCCCGTTTGCCTTGCAGGAAGAGGAAGTGGCTGAGGTGTGCTGGATGACCCCGCAGGAGGTCACGGCACGCTGCGATGAGTTCACGCCGGATTCGCTCAAAGCCCTGTCGCTGTGGATGAGTCGTTACAACGAGCAAAGCTACGGCAAACCCATTACGCGTGACCCAGTGAAAACCGATGATGAGGTTGCCGCATCGGACGACGCTGAAGAGTCATTGGATTAAGCTGTGCTGCGGGCTATCCGTGGTGGCCCGCAGCACAACCATTATGCGGTAACGACAGCCTGTCGCGAGCCGGGACACACCAGTTGACGGCTCTTGATGTGGTACATCTCCAGATCCTCACGCAGGAAGAATGCCATCTCCCACGGATTTTTGTGAATGAACGCCTCGCGTACCTGTTCGAACAGCGGATTGTGTGGCGGGATCAGATAGGCGTCGCCCTCAATCAAGGTGTAGTTCCACTCAATAGCGCGTTCAAAGGTGTAGTGTGAGCGCTCATCCATCGCGAAGAAACAGTGTGGGTTGCGTTTGAGCTGCCGGGATTTGAATGTCTCAGGGAAGGTGATAAGAAACACATCATTGTCCACCGAAGAGAGAAATGCCAGAACCGTGGTATGGGGTTGCTCTTGCGCCATGGTGACCAGTACGCCTACCTTGTTGGTGAAATCATGGTGTTCCGTCTCTGGCAACGTATTCAGTGGCGTAAACGCCACCGCGCGTTCTTCCCGTGTATCCTGAGGATAGCGATAGTCCGGTGCGCGGATGTCCAGTACGCAGCTAAGCCCATACATCACCTGGCACTCACGCGGCTCCAGCAGCACCCAATCTTCATCCACCTCCGCGACGCGCCCTTTGTAAGAGGCGCGATAAACGGAAATGTTGGCATCAAACTGATCCACCCCGGTGCGATTATCAAGATGCAGCGTGGCGAAATCACCGACGACCAGCGCGTGGCCTTTAGGGAAGAAAACCCGCAGTGCATTGTTAGTGCGCGGGTAGACGCCGCAAATGTGCATCACCACCTTTCCCTGCTGGTAGCAGGCTAAAACTCCCAGCGTCTGCTTGCCGAGATAGTGAACCAGATTCATGCTGTGCGTTCCTTACGAAGTGAATAGCAAAGCGCTAATATGTTGTTTTTCTGTTTGTTTCGAGATTATTTGTCTGCGTGTACGCTGTCAATAGACCTTGCTATGAAAACAGACAGGCCGATAATCATCGGGCTACACTAGCTATATCGGTCAAATAAAAGGAAATATTATGCTGGTTATCTGGGGAAGGAAAACCTCATCCAATGTGCAAGCGTTGATGTGGTGCGTCGGTGAGCTTGGCTTGCAGTTTGTCAGACATGATGTAGGACACCGATACGGAGGAACCGATACAGCGGCATTTTACGCGCTCAACCCTAACCGCACCGTTCCCGTGCTTCAGGATGGGGATAATCCACCGCTGTGGGAAACGGGCGCTATCCTGCGATATTTAGCGAACCGCTACGCAACGGGCGGTTTCTGGCCCGAGGATTTATTAGCAAGAACGGAAGTGGATCGCTGGGCTGAATGGGCAAAATTGAATATTGCGTTTAGATTTACTGCCCCTGTATTTTGGCGTGTGGTGCGTACACCAGAGGCTGAGCGTGACCTTCGTGCGATCGATACTGCTGTTACTGCTTTTGAGCAAAAGCTCGACATCGCCGAGCAGCAGCTTGCCAGACACCCATTTTTAGCCGGGGACGCATTTTCACTGGCTGATATTCAGTTTGGCCATGTGCTGTATCGTTACTACGATATTGGGATCAATCGTAAGCCTTTACCGCACCTACGCGCTTACCATGCAAAACTAATGCAACGCCCAGCCTTTCAAGAACATGTGATGGTGTCCTACGACGAATTACGGGCGTGAGCGGAATTGACGTAAAAAAATTCCCCCGCAACCTGCGTTGCGAGGGGATGGGGACTGACGTGGCGTACTCTACCACGTCAGTGGGTTACCCGAGATTATTGCTGGGTAGCCTGAATAGCAGTCAGTGCAACGGTATAAACGATATCGTCTACCAGCGCGCCACGGGACAGATCGTTCACCGGCTTGCGCATGCCTTGCAGCATCGGCCCGATGGAGATCAGGTCAGCAGAACGTTGTACCGCTTTGTACGTGGTGTTACCGGTGTTCAGATCCGGGAAGATGAACACGGTAGCTTGACCCGCAACCGGAGAATTCGGCGCTTTGGATTTCGCTACGTCGGCCATGACTGCGGCGTCGTATTGCAGCGGACCGTCGATCACCAGATCCGGGCGTTTTTCCTGTGCCAAACGGGTTGCTTCACGTACTTTTTCCACGTCGCTGCCCGCACCAGAGTTACCGGTGGAGTAGGAGATCATGGCAACGCGCGGATCGATACCAAATGCGGCGGCGGAATCGGCGGACTGAATCGCAATTTCGGCCAGTTGCTCTGCGGTCGGATCCGGGTTGATGGCACAGTCACCGTAGACAAACACTTGTTCCGGCAGCAGCATAAAGAACACGGAAGAAACCAGTGAACTGCCCGGAGACGTTTTGATCAACTGCAACGGCGGACGGATGGTGTTAGCGGTAGTGTGAACGGCACCGGAAACCAGACCGTCAACTTCGCCTTGTTCCAACATCAGAGTGCCCAGCACCACGTTGTCTTCCAGTTGCTCACGCGCGACCACTTCGGTCATGCCTTTGCTCTTACGCAGCTCAACCAGACGCGGAACATAGCGTTCGCGAACGGCATCCGGATCGACGATTTCGATGCCTTTGCCCAGTTCAACACCCTGTACAGCGGCAACGCGTTGGATCTCTTCCGGGTTACCCAGCAGCACGCAATGCGCAATACCACGTTCGGCACAGATAGAGGCGGCCTTCACGGTACGCGGTTCGTCGCCTTCCGGCAGCACAACGCGTTTGCCCGCCTGGCGTGCCAGTTCGGTCAACTGATAGCGGAATGCCGGTGGAGACAGACGGCGAGAACGCTCGGATGCGGCGCTCAGGGATTCGATCCACTGGCTGTCGATGTGGCGAGCCACGTAGTCTTGGACTTTCTCAACGCGTTCGCTGTCGTCAGCCGGCACTTCCAGGCTGAAGCTTTGCAGGCTGAGTGAGGTCTGCCAGGTGTTGGTGTTCACCATAAATACTGGCAGGCCAGTCTGGAAGGCGCGTTCGCACAGTTTGGCGATGCTGGCATCGATTTCATAACCGCCAGTCAGCAGCACGGCACCGATTTCAACGCCGTTCATGGCTGCCAGGCACGCGGAGACCAGGACGTCAGGACGATCCGCAGAGGTGACCAGCAGGGAGCCCGGACGGAAATGTTCCAACATGTGCGGAATGCTGCGCGCGCAGAAGGTCACGGTTTTCACACGACGGGTCTGAATTTCGCCTTCGTTGATGATGCGGGCATTCAGGTGTTTTGCCATGTCGATAGCGCGAGTAGCGATCAGATCGAAGCTCCACGGCACGCATCCCAGGACCGGCAGCGGGCTGTTGGCAAACAGTTGTTTCGGATCGACGTTCGGCACGTCTGCTTTGCTGGAATCGTCGAAGATTTCAGACAAATCAGGACGGGTACGACCTTGCTCATCCACCGGAGCGTTCAGCTTGTTGATGATAACGCCGGTGATGTTTTTGTTCTTGCTGCCGCCAAAGCTGCTGCGAGCCAGTTCGATGCGCTCTTTCAACTGGTCCGGAGAGTCGTTGCCCAGTGCGATAACGAACACGATTTCGGCGTTCAGGGTTTTAGCGATTTCATAGTTCAGCGCGTTGGCAAACTGATGTTTGCGCGTCGGCACCAGACCTTCTACCAACACCACTTCTGCATCTTTGGTATTTTCGTGGTAGTTGGCGATGATTTCTTCCATCAGCACGTCTTGCTGGTTGGAACTGAGCAGCGCTTCAACGTGGCTCATTTTCAACGGTTCAGCCGCAGTGATGGCTGAGTTGGCGCGGATGATGGTGGTGGTCTGGTCCGGCGTATTGTCGCCAGAGCGCGGCTGCACGATCGGTTTGAACACGCTCAGGCGCACGCCTTTTTGTTCCATGGAACGAATGACACCCAGGCTGACGCTTGTCAGACCAACGCTGGTGCCAGTGGGGATCAACATGATTGTACGGGACACGGCTAAACCTCTTTACGGTTGCTCGCTGAGTCAAAAACAGCTTGGTCAGAAACGACACCGTCAGCCTTGGCTGACGGTGTGGGATTACTTGTCTTACGCGGTGAGACGCAGGGCGTCTTGCGCGATAACCAACTCTTCGTTGGTCGGGATTACCAGCGCAGGGCGGCAACCCTCTTTGCTGATGTTGCCGCCGTTGCCGAAGCGAGCAGCCAGGTTGCGTTCGTGGTCGACTTCAAAGCCCAGCAGGCCCAGTTTGTTCAGCGTCAGTTCACGTACCATGGCAGCGTTTTCACCGATACCACCGGTGAAGATAACGGCGTCCAGACGGCCTTCCATCAGCGCACTGTAAGCACCGATGTATTTAGCCAGACGGTGGCAATACACGTCCATGGCACGTTTGGCGTCCGCCTTGGTGGTGTAGTTATCTTCAACATAGCGGCAGTCGCTGGTGACTTCAGTCAGGCCCAGTAGGCCAGACTCTTTGGTCAGCAGCTTGTTGATAGCCTCAACGCTCATGCCCAGGGAATCGTGCAGGTGGAAGATGATTGCCGGGTCGATATCACCGCTACGGGTACCCATGACCAAACCTTCCTGCGGGGTCAGACCCATGGAGGTATCGACACACTTACCGTTACGCACAGCGGTTACGGAACCGCCGTTGCCCAGGTGGCAAGTGATCAGGTTAACGTCGTCAACCGGCTTGTTCAGCGCTTCTGCGGCCTGTTGGGTCACAAAGAAGTGGCTGGTGCCGTGTGCGCCATAGCGGCGAACGTGATGCTCGGAGTACAGTTTGTACGGCAGGGCATACAGGTAGGATTCTTCCGGCATGGTCTGGTGGAATGCGGTGTCGAATACGGCAACGTTTTTGTCTGCCAGCGCCGGGAAGGATTTCAGCGCTTCGTCGATGCCAATCAGGTGAGCCGGGTTGTGCAACGGTGCGAAAGGCACGGAATCTTTGATGCCTTGCAGTACGTCGTCGTTGATCACGGCAGACTGGGTGAATTTCTCGCCGCCGTGTACGATACGGTGACCGATAGCAACCAGTTGCGCGGAGAGTTCCGGTTTCTGTGCCAGAATGGTGTTAACGATGAAGTTCAACGCTTCGCTATGTGCAGCGCCTGCGCCCAGCGCAGCTTCCTGCTTGGCACCATCCATTTTCCACTTGAGACGGGCTTCAGGAAGATGGAAACACTCGGCCAGACCTGACAGGTACTCTTCCCCGTTAACAGCATCGATGATCGCGAACTTCAGGGATGAACTACCGCAGTTAAGAACCAGTACTAACTTACTCGACATGGAAGTACCTACTTGTTATACATGGTGAACAAATGTCAAACAGCGCGTAGCGTAGCCTAAACAGCCGCTGACATTTATGACTAACGTCATGGCACGGTGTGATTTCCCTGACATGACCATGAAAAAGCGCCGATATGTCCTATCCGCATAGCATACTGGATGCACGGCGTGCGAAGATGACATATCGGCCCTGAAAAGCATGTGGCGAAAAATAAGGCGATAAATGTCGCGCCCGCACCAATGGTCCCCTGTTTTTTGCCTATGCTGTAGTTAATACAGTTGAAAACGGCATTCATCATCAAGCACGATGGTGAAAGGATCGTTATTCTGGCATGCAGCATGACCACGTTGGTTTAGTGACATGACTACTTTAGTATAGATGGCGACCTACGCCGAGGTAGGATACCGATAGCGTCAGGAAAACACAAAATATATTTTAAGTTTATCAAATAGAGTTGCTGGCTTGTTTTAGAGTTTTATTTTTTATCTGTTATTTTGATGATGCAATTGAAAATGGTAATAACTGAAACGGTAACAAAGGAGTCGCCATGAAATCTCAACCAACTGATAAACGCGGGGCATGGCGTGTACTCCATTACGGGCAGCATTATATGAAAACCTGGCCGCTGGATAAACGTCTGGCGCCTGTTTTCCCTGAAAACCGTGTGGTACGTGCTACGCAGTTCGGTATTCGCTTTATGCCGCCGCTGGCCGTGTTCACCTTAACCTGGCAGATCGCGCTGGGTGGCCAGCTGGGGCCAGCAGCTGCGACCGCACTGTTTGCTTGTAGTCTGCCGTTACAGGGGCTGTGGTGGCTAGGCCGCCGCTCGGTATCGCCGTTACCACCAACGCTTTCCGAATGGTTTCACGATCTTCGCCTTAAACTGCAAGAGGCTGGGATGGCGCTGGCACCGATTGAAGGTAAACCCACTTACCAGATGCTGGCCGACGTGCTGAAACGTGCTTTTAATCAGCTGGACAAAACCTTTTTAGACGATCTGTGACCGTTTTCACCCTTTGCGTGTGAATAGCATTATTTTGTCCTTCCCCTCTGTTTTAAATCAAAAAACCGGAGGCTAGCGCTATCTTCCCACTTTTGGGTATGCGATTCTGGTATCAGGTTAAACGAGTCAGCGGCGTCAGGCCGGTACTATAGAGGTTCAGGAGAGCACGATGGAAATGACGAATGCCCAGAGATTGATCCTTTCGAATCAATACAAAATGATGACGATGATGGATCCGGACAATGCAGAACGCTATCGTCGGCTGCAAACCATCGTCGAGCGCGGCTATGGGCTGCAAATGCGCGAGTTGGATCGGGAATTTGGCGAACTCAGTGAAGACGTGTGCCGCACCATCATCAATATCATGGAAATGCACCATGCCTTGCAGGTTTCCTGGGATAACCTGAAAGACCGCAAGGATCTGGATCAGCGTCGCCTGGCCTTTTTGGGCTTTGATGCCGCGACCGAAGCGCGCTATCTCGGCTTTGTTCGTTTCATGGTGCATGTGGAAGGGCGTTACCCGCATTTCGATTCCGGTACTCACGGCTTCAACGCACAGACTAAAATGTGGGAAAAATACAATCGCATGCTGGCAGTGTGGGTGTCCTGTCCGCGTCAGTATCATTTAAGCGCCGTAGAGATTGCGCAAATCATCAATGCCTGAACCGGTGAAATAAAACAAAGAGGTGGTTGTGGAGTGTAAAGGTTTCCTGTTTGACTTAGATGGTACGTTGGTGGATTCACTACCAGCCGTGGAGCGTGACTGGGTTAATTGGGCGGTTGCCCATGATATTGCCCCCCAGGAGGTGCTTGATTTTATCCATGGCAAACAGGCGATCACCTCACTGCGCCACTTTTTGCAGGGTAAAAGCGAAGCGGAGATCCAGCGTGAGTTTGATGAACTGGAGCGCACCGAAGCGTCTGACACGCAGGGTGTGCAGGCGATGCCGGGCGCAAGCCAACTCCTTGAACGTCTTAACGTGCTCGGCATTCCCTGGGCTATCGTGACATCAGGCACCGTACCTATCGCCCATGCGCGCCATCGTGCCGGGCGATTGCCGCAGCCGCAGGTGTTTATCACCGCCGAACAGGTGGCTCGCGGTAAGCCGCAGCCGGATACTTATCTGCTGGGTGCTGCAAGCCTGGGTCTGGAACCGCATGAGTGCGTGGTGGTAGAAGATGCGCCTGCCGGATTGGAATCTGGATTAGCGGCAGGTTGCCAGGTGATTGCCGTTAATGCCCCGGCGGATACCTTGGCGTTAGAGGACGTTGATATGGTTCTGACATCGCTAACGCAACTGACCCTGACGCCTACGCCGAACGGTGTGCAGGTAAGTAAGCTAACCGATTGATATACCCGTCATACTTCAAGTTGCATGTGCGTTGGCGGCACTCGCTCACCCGAATTACTTACTCATGTAAGCTCATCGGGATTCGTTCCCTTGCCGCCTTTGGTAGAGTCCACGGACGTGGTGTAAATTCGGCAGGAGATGGTGAG
>SMLE01000067.1_pt1 | contig 48419 bp, 30 predicted proteins | sample 2451431 | NCBI scaffold set ML178787.1 | reverse complement strand
CAAGCAGCGCGGGACATTGGCGCATCATATCGAGCAACTGGCTGGATGACGCCGTAGTTTTTGCGACGACCGGAGCTTTGACAGGCTGCTGTTGCAGCAGGGTGTTGTAGTGGCGGCGCAGCACTTCTTCCCGCGCCAGCGCTGGCAGACAATCGATGTGGTATTCGAAAGCTTTTGTGCCCGAACGCTTGCGCATTAGCTCAACCGAACTCCCTGCACGCTTATTCAGCGCTTCACGAATTCCCTTGATGGTCGCTGGCAGGCCGGGAATACCTTCCAGTTCTTTAGCAGTAACAAACATCATCATGACGCCTTACGCATGTAACTGGCGGTTTGATAACGGCTGGGCCAGATAACTTCCGGTGGAACCCCCAATGCATCCGCGACGATTTGTTGATAAGGCTTACATGGTGTGCNTAGAACACTTTTCAGTGAATCTTGGCTGTAACCAGCCTGAAGTGACAGGGTACGGAAGGACAGCCCCAGTTTATGGATCTCTGCCTTGATGCTTTCAGGATGCCAATCGGCACACAGATCTTCTTTTTGACTCATGATTCATCTATCCTAAAAAGTTACCCGTTGGGATAATCGAAGGGTTATCTGTATGGGTAAATCATAGGACTTTAAAAAAAACCATGTAAAGGTTTTTTTAAGTCCAAGTGAGGTGGCGCAAAACTTAAACCTAGGTAATTCATTTTAAAATGAACAATACAGAAAGAAACGTCGAAGATAGAAAAGCACCATCATGTTCTTTTGAGTCCAAACAAAAAGAACCTTTCAGTGTGCGTTTAAAGTCATTACTCGCTGGTAGGAGTATAAATAAGGCCGCAAAAGATTGGGGGGTAAACGTAAGTACTCTAAAAAATTACTTCTCCCGGCAAAGCTCTACCCCAAGGCATGAAGTCCTGCTTAAAATTTCACGTTGTGAAGGTGTATCTGTAGATTGGCTGCTGTATGGTGACTCAATTAAGCCCAATGAAGAGTCCGTTATTAAAGTGCAGGATGCTGTCTGCCAAGAAGGGGAACTTAGCGAGAGTGTTTTAAAGCTTGCATCTATGCTAGATCTTCTTGATAAAAAGGAAATTGAAGCATTGTTTAAAGTACTTGTTCTCAAGGGTGTTGAGACCGCCCTGTACCTTCTTGACGATGACAACATAAAGCTTCTAAAGCTTGATCGCGTCATCAAGGACAAGCTATTAGGCAAGCATTATCCAGAAGATGACGAGCAGGCTGCTCTGAACGATGCAAAGGCTAGAGAGTGTGGTTTTGATAACGAAGGAGAGGAAGCCTCGGTCAACCTAACAGACAGGCGTAAGCAGGCTGTTTAGTTTATGGGTGGCTAACCAGAAAACGTCAACAGCCCGCATTATTACCATAACAGATATGATTGTGGAATCATTCAAGAGTGTTTAAAATCTGCTTAAACCTGATCAATCGGTGCTCAAAACTATGCAGAATTAAATACAAAAAAGTCGATTTTTGCTCATTTTTATTTGGGCTATGCAAAACCCCTAAAATCCCACGAAAGCCGTGCCATTAAAGGCATCGCGCCATCCCAGCCTCTCCCCCTTAGCTATGTAAAAATGATCACCCCCCCACAATCCAAAGCGTGAAAAAACGTACAAGGAGTTTCAATGAATTGGCAGCATGTATTTTTCTCAGCGGCCGTTGCGCTTGTTGCGGCAAGCATTCTCACGTGGATGAGGAAAAAACAATGGATTGGTAAGACCACGGGGGGGGGGTTATNGTTGCTGTGATTATCGGGTGGAATGTGATTGATACGGCGTACCTGATGCCGGATAAATCACGTTCGCTGGAATTGCAATATGCGCCGGATACCTATCAGACCCTCAAGGCAAAAGTGGTTGATGCTAAAGCCGAGGGTAAAGATCTTCAGCAGGCGATCGATCTGGTGCAGGCTGACTCATCGGCCTTTTTGCTGTCCCGTCTTTATTCTGCGCCTGATGATAAGGTTATCACCACGCTGAAAGTGATGCTGGAACAAGGTGAGAATATTCAACAACAGAGCGATGAGGCCTGTTTCAAATTTTTCTTTCCTTTTGTCAGCGGTGGGGTGAACCCGCTGGCGCTGAATTCGACTGCGCTTATTCAGCGTCGAATGCATGCCGACAGTGAATTAGTGGCGGCGTCGTATACTTTCCCCCGCACCGCCGATAAACCGCGAGAAGACGCTGCTGCCGCACAAGCGTTACAACCGGTAATACAACGACTGTATGGACAATATGGTACTGATTTGCAAATGATTGCTGATCCAGCGGCAAAACAGGTTGATCGCAAAAAGGCCTGTGATATTACACTACAGCTGTATCGCCACATTCTCGCACTGCCGCCACAACACGCTGCGGCGGTAATCCGTAGTGTGCTTACCAACTAAACCTGTTTACCCGAGGAAAACACCGGTGTAAGACGCGTCAAATCTCAAATCCCGGCGCGACTTCTTTTACCTCGAAGGCGTCGGGCTTTGGCGTGCCAGTGGGTATCGCTGTGCAATCAGGTTTAAACGGGTTCAGGGCATCACGGTTGAGATAAAGCAGTAACAACACGATGGCGATCAGCAGGCATTTTTTAGTCATAAGCAGGCTATTTCATTAAATAATGCAACACGTATTACCGTGCCTGACGGAAATACGGGTCAGATCACAGTCGATGAGGAACGCACAGTGTAAAGGCTTTTATTCACGCTGTCTTCCCGAAGTTCCCGCATCATACCGGAGATAATATGAGCGTTGAGAAACTGCGTTTTGCCGCACTACAGTTAGAGCACAACCATATCTATGATATGTGCAGCCATCTGATTGACGCAGGTGCGGAGCTGGTTGCGGTGTACGATCCTGATCCGATTAAGTGTGAACGTTTTGCCGCGCGTTTTCCTGATGTAGCGCTGGCTAGCAGTATTGACGCGATTCTGACAAACCCAGCAATTCATCTGGTCGCTAGCGCGGCGGTGCCTGATGAACGCGCCGATCTGGGTCTGCGTGTCATGGCGGCAGGTAAAGACTATTTTACCGACAAACCACCGCTGACCACGCTGACACAGTTGGACAAGGTAAAAACCGCTGTGGCACAGACCGGACGCAAATATGCCGTTTATTTTAATGAGCATGTGGTGGTGGATAGCGTGTTGTACGCAGGTGAGCTGGTGCGTCAGGGGGCGATAGGGCGGGTTCTCCAGACCATCGGCGTTGGGCCGCATCGTGAGCGCGGTGCTCGTCCTGACTGGTTTTATCAGCGCCAGCGCTACGGCGGTATTTTATGTGACATTGGTATTCATCAAATTGAGCAGTTCCTCTATTTTACCGGCAATACGGCAGCGAGCGTGGTTGCCAGCCAGGTGGCCAACTACCAGCACCCGCACGCGCCTGAGTTCGAGGATTTTGGCGATGCCATGCTGCGCGGTGAAAATGGTGTCACAGGTTATTTTCGCTGCGACTGGTTTACGCCGGACGGACTCAGCGCTTGGGGGGATGGACGTCTTACCATTTTGGGCACCAAAGGGTACATTGAACTGCGTAAATATGTGGATATTACCCGCGGTGAAAGTAACATTCTCTATCTGGTGAATAAGGATGGCGAGCAGCGCATTGCTACGGCGGGCAATGTCGAGCGGCGTTTTTTCCGCGAATTTGTGCAGGATTGCCTAAACCGCACCGAAAATGCCATGACCCAGCACTGGGTGTTCACCGTGACCGAATTGGCGCTACGCGCTCAGCGCATGGCGCTGCGGGTTACCCCTGCCGGGCGTGAATAATCTGCGAAACCACATCACGCTGTTGTCGAGGTTGTCTGACTCGTTTCTGCCGTGTGTTGCTCTTGCGCTAACTGATGCAATGCGGCTTCTGCCAGTGCTGCAAAATAGCGCCATGCCGGGTAGATAGCTGATTCATCAGGGTTGAAGCCTGGATGGTGCAAGCCAAACGGGCTGCCAGAACCGATACTGACAAACGTACCGGGGCACCCCTGTAAATAAAGCGCAAAATCTTCTCCCACCATCTGCCGTTCTGCGGTTTCAACGTGATAGCCGTGCTCCGCAGCCACCTGACGGCTGAAGTCGGCCCAAAACGGCGTATTGACCACAGAGGGTGGTCCGGGGTGCCACACCAGTTCGGCCTGCGCACCCAGTGCGGCAGCGGTGCCGTAGATAACCTGGCGCATCATGTCTGGTACCTGTTCCCGCACCTGCGTGCTGTAGGTGCGCACCGTTCCTTCCAGTTCGACGGTTTGCGGTAACACATTCCAGGTATTGCCGCCTTCGATGCGTGTCACACTGACCACCAGCGATTCCAGTGAACTGACCCGGCGGCTGGGGAGGGTTTGCAGGGCGATGACAATATGGCTGGCGGCGATAATGCTGTCGATCCCTTCTTCAGGCTTGGCCGCATGTGCACCTTTTCCCGTGACGCGGATGGAAAACCTGTCGACGTTAGCGTAAAAGGCCCCTGAGCGCGTGGCAAACGTGCCGCTCGGTAACTCCGGTGCGTTGTGTAAGCCAAACACGGCGTAGACCGGCTGTAACGCGCCGGCGTGAATCAGTTGTCGTGCACCAACGGAAACCTCTTCCGCTGGTTGAAACAGCAGACGCACGCGGACCGGTAGTTGTGCTTCGCGAGCTTTCAGCAGTCCCGCCGCACCCAGCATTACCGCAGTATGAAAATCATGTCCGCACGCGTGCATCACGCCAGAATGTTGTGAGCGGAAAGGAACATCAGTGTCTTCGACAATCGGTAACGCATCAATATCTGCGCGCAACGCAACCACCGGCCCCGAAGATGCACCGATATCGGCGACCAGGCCGGTTTTCAACCTAATGGGGAGGGGGGAGATCGACAGTTGGCTCAGCCAGCGGGTAATACGTTGTGTGGTCTGATACTCCTGCTCAGACAGTTCAGGAAATTGATGGGGCTCACGACGCCATTCAATAACACGACGAGCTAACACATCACTACTAAGTGTCTTGGTACTACAGGGCGCTTCTGGCGCAGGTTTACGGGTTGTCACCTCACTTCTCCCCATGGATTGCCTGCTATCAACCGTAGCGGATCCCTCGACGCGAAATAAATATCGTCTGGTTATATTTTATGACTGTAAAGCAGAACGCCTGCTACCGCTCGCGCTTCTGCGCACGGTAAATAAAAGAAGAATAATGTGCCAGCTTATATTTTCCTGCGTGCTGATAGGCCGGATATGAATATTTATTGTGTGATGGAAAAATCCAACAAAAAGTGAGGAATAGCATATTACAGAGGTTGAAAGTGACAGATTTGAACAATGTATTCCTGTTTTATGAATGCAGAAATCTCAACGTTGCCGTTATTTTGGCTTAATGCATAGATGAATGTCTTTTGGCATAGCTTATAAAACATGATCTTGGCCGTAATAAATAAACATCATAGGTCTCTGTCAGTGAGTCAAGCCGGAGTTGGACTTCGGCAAGCAAAAGGAGAGTGAACCAGATGGCCAAAAAGGATGCGCTGTTGATCCCTTTATTGAGCAGGATACTCGATGTTCCGGAAGCAGCATTACACGACGACAGGAATCTGATGCACTATGGTATGGACTCGATGCGCACCATGCGTGCCGCGACCTGGCTACGGCGCGAGGGGATCGCCGTCACTTTCTCGGATTTTATCGGTAAACGGACCGTAAAAGAGTGGCGTCAGGTGATATCTGCTGCCGAAGCGTATCGCGCGGTGACCGATGCTGATGCACAGCCGTGCGATACGCCAGGGTTCGAACTTGCCACTATGCAGCACGCTTTTTGGATTGGGCGTAACGAGCGGCAACAGCTTGGGGGCGTAAGCGCCCATTTTTATGCTGAGATGGATGGCAAAGCGCTCGATCCAGAACGGCTGGCGAGTGCGCTGCACCGCCTGATTCAACGGCATGACATGCTGCGGTTGCGTATCGATGAGGATGCGCGTCTGCACATTGCTCCAGATAGTCCTTGTCAGCTACAGATTAATGATTTGCGCGAACTGTCTGCGGAGCAATGCCACGGACGTTTGGCCGCATTGCGTCAGCGCTATACCCATCAGCAGTTGGATATCGCCAATGGTGAGACGCTGATGTTGGAGTTATCGCTGCTGCCAACAGGAGACAGTCGGCTGCATATAGATTTAGATATGATCGCTGGCGATGCCGCGAGCTTGCGTATCTTGCTGCGTGAGTTGGCGCTAGGCTATCGCCAACCGGATTATGTGTTACCACCGTTGAGGACAAGCTATCGTGACTACCAACAACGCTGGCAAAAGAAGCATCAACACCGTCGTGAGCATGACAGAGCTTGGTGGCAAACGCAGCTATCCCGCTTGGCAACATCACTTACCTTGCCCCTTCAGTCATCAGAAAAAACCGCACCGGTAACCGAAAGACGCTATCTGTGGCTGAATCCTACGCAGCAGCAGCAATTGACGACAATGAGTCACCAATCCGGGCTGAGCGTCCCGGTAGTATTGGCAACGATCTTTGGTGAATGTATTGGCCTATGGAGCGGCGGGACTCCCTTTCTGTTGAACCTGCCGGTATTTTCCCGTGATGAAGAGATAGAAGATGCCGATCGGCTGGTGGGGGATCTTTCCAGCTCGGTGCTGATTAGCGTTGAACCGGGGAGTGCCGCGAGCATTATCGAGCAAGCGCGTCAACTGCAAACCCAACTTCATCGAGCGTTGGCTCATACGGCGTGGAGTGGCGTTGATGTGTTACGCGATCTGTCGCGGCAACAGCAGAGCAATGCCAGCCTGGCTCCGGTGGTGTTTACCAGCGCATTGGCACTGGGCGATCTCTTTGAACCGCAAGTGCGCGCGGTGTTAGGGGAGCCGGTATGGTCTGTTTCTCAGGGACCGCAGGTGTTGATTGACGCACAGGTTACGGAATACCTGAACGGCATCATGTTGAATTGGGATGTGCGTACTGACAGGTTTGCACCCGGTGTGATTGATGCCATGTTCGACGGGTTTCAGCAACAGGTACACGCGTTGCTTGACGATATAACGTGCTGGCAGCGCCCGCTGCCAGTGCCACCGCCGGTAGCACCCTGGCCGCCAGAGATTATCGAACCTGCCAGTGCGCCGACGCTGCTGCACCGGTTCTTCATGCAAGCTGAGCGAGAACCCGATGCCATCGCCTTGCAGTGGGGTGAGCACGGTGTGCTGCATTATGGCGAATTGGCACAAAACGCCTTGTGCATCGCACGTTTTCTTCAGGAACAGGGCATCAAAACGGGTGACAGCGTCGCGATCAGTATGGGGAAAGGGCCGGAGCAAGTGATGGCGGTATTAGGAACCCTGGCTACGGGTGCAACCTACGTTCCCTGCGGTATCGATATTCCGCTGGCACGCCGCGAAGCCGTATACCGCCTGGCAAATGTAGCGCTGGTGCTTTGCGACTCTCGCCGTATCTATCAGCCTGAATGGCCGCAGGGGATTCCGGTGTTTCTGCTGGTCCAGGGGTTGCAGGCGTTGCCGCTTGCGGCACCGGCCGAGGTGGATGAGCAGCAGGCGATGTATGTCATCTTTACCTCCGGCACCACCGGCGAACCGAAAGGCGTCGCGGTTTCACACCGAGCGGTTGCCAATACAGTGGACGGCGTTGATGCGCATTTCACTGTCACACCCAGCGATTGTACCATCACGCTGTCAGCGCTTGATTTCGATCTCTCTGCTTACGATATCTTCTCCTGTCTGAGCCGCGGTGCTCGGCTTGCGATGGTTGACGAACACCAACGCCGGGATGCCCATGAATGGCTGGCGCTGATACAGCGCTATGATGTCAGTATCATCAGTTGTGTGCCTGCGCTGTTGGAGATGATCCTCACTGCTGCCGGAGACACACCATTATCTTCTGCCCGGCTGGTTATGTTGGGAGGCGATCGTATTCCTGTAGCATTGGCAGAGCGCTGGTGGCGGCGCACCGCGGGAGCACTTTTCGTCGGGTTAGGGGGCATGACGGAAGCCGCAATCCACTCCACGCTTTTCGTGCTGCATGCCGACGATCCGCGCTGGACGACGGTGCCTTTCGGTACACCTTTACCCAACATGTATTGCCGTATTGTTGATGCTTTGGGGCGAGATTGCCCGCCCTGGGTGGCCGGTGAACTGTGGATCAGCGGCCCAGGATTGGCGCTGGGGTATCGCAACGATGCGGAGCGCACCGCAGAAAAATTTGTGGAATGTGCCGGGCGACGTTGGTATCGCAGCGGCGACCGCGCACTCTATTGGCCCGATGGTACCATTGACTATCTCGGACGTAATGACCAGCAGATAAAGATTCGCGGGCACCGTATCGAACCCGGGGAAGTGGAAGCGGCGCTGATGCGCCATCCTGCCATTCAAAACGCCTGCGTGACGGTGGTAACACAGGCGGCCCGTCAACTTTGTGCCACGCTGGTAACCGATGAAAATAACCGCGCCAGCGTCTGGCAAGGCTGGTTGCAGCCGCTGCTGCCACGCTATGCCATTCCTGAACACTACGTGGTTCTACCCGCGTTGCCGGTAACGGAAAACGGCAAGACAGACCGGGCGAGCGTAGAACGCATCGCCGCGTCACAGATTACTCTGGCACGCACCGCGCGCAGCGCCCCTGAAAACGATATCGAACGGCAGGTTGCCGCGCTGTGGGCCACGCTGCTGAACGTTGACAGCGTCAGCCGTGAGGATAATTTCTTCGTTCTGGGTGGCGACAGCCTTATTGCCACGCGTTTGATTGCGGCGTTACGCGAACGGCAACTGAGCGCACCCTTGCATGCCTTATTTTCGACCCCCGAGTTGCGCGATTTTTGCCATTATGTTCAAGCAGACGTTGCCGTTTCACTGCCAGTGCTGGTCGCCGATGACGCCGCACGCTATCACCCCTTCCCACTCAGTGACATTCAGCGCGCCTTCTGGATTGGCCGCAGTGAACAGATGACGCTGGGCGGCGTTGGCTCGCATTTCTATATCGAATTTGATGGTAAAGGGCTGGATGTCGCACGTCTTGAAACCGCCTGGCAACAGTTGATCTCGCGTCACGCCATGCTGCGTGCGGTGGTGACCGACACCGGGGAGCAGCAGGTGCTACCCGATACGCGGACTTATCGCATTGATCGTCATACCGCCGGTGACGATGTTGAAGGCACATTGCAGACTTGGCGCGATACGCTGTCACACTGGGTTTTCGATGTGCATGAGTGGCCGCTGTTTTCCATTCATGTGGTGGATTATCAGCAAGGAGGGGATGCGCGCCAGCGGTTGATAGTCAGCCTCGATAGCATGATGTTCGATGGCCGTAGCATCATGATCCTGTTCACTGAGTGGGATGCATTGTACCGCAATCCGACGGGGACTCTGCCTGCATTGCGTATCCACTATCGGGATTATCAATGTGTTCAGGCCGAGCAGGGTGCGGCGTTGATGCCACAGGCGAAAGCCTACTGGCTGGAGCGAGTGACAACGTTGCCTGCCGCGCCCGAGTTGCCGTTGGCGGTGAGGCCTGAAACGATTGCTAAGCCCCGCTTCCAGCGCAGGCGCTACGTGTTGCCCGCAGAATCATGGCAGCGTTTTATGTCACAGGCGCAGCAGCATGGCATCACTGCCAGCGTGGCGCTGGCGGCGGCCTATGGTGAAGTGCTGGCGTACTGGAGTAATCAGTCTGCGCTGGCACTGAATTTTACGCTGTTCGATCGGCAGCCACTGCATCCCGATATTAACCGTGTAGTGGGGGATTTCGCTTCCATCCTGTTGCTCGGTTATGAAACTGCACAGGGTAAAGATTTTTGTCAGGCGACGATGCAGTTGCAGCAGCAGGTGGGGGAAGGGCTAAGCCACCGGCAGTTTTCAGGCGTGCAGGTGCTACGCGAACTGGCCCGTTATCACGGCCAAAGCATGGCGACGATGCCCGTGGTGTTTACCAGCGTACTCGGGTTGGAAAAGGATGCGTCGATGGCGCTGTCGGATGCGTTTCCCCGTGTGCACTACACGCTGACGCAAACGCCGCAGGTATGGCTCGATGCCAAAGTCAGCGAATCGCATGGGTGTCTGCTGCTGGAGTGGGACGTGGTGGAAGCCCTGTTTCCGCCCGGCATTATCGACAGTCTGTTTGCCACATACTGTCACCTGGTTGAAAGCCTGGTACAGGCGGACTGGTGCCAGCCGATATCGCTGTCGCTTCCTGTTGAACAGCAGCGCCTAAGGGCGCAGATCAATCAAACGGCGATAGATTTCGGTGCTAACACCGCGCCTTACCTGCGCGTTTTTGCTCAGGCGCAACGTGCCCCGCAAGCGACGGCACTGGTGTGGGGCGATCATGGCGTGATGCATTACGGTGAGATGACGCGTCAGGCGTTGAGCGTGGCAGCGTATCTGGTGCAACAGGGTATACAGCCAGGCGACAAGGTGGCCATTACCCACCGTAAGGGGGCGGCGCAGATTGTCGCGGTGTTAGGGGTGCTGGCGGCGGGAGGCTGCTATGTCCCTTGCAATATCGCATTACCGCTGGCGTGTCGTGAGCATATTTACCAGGCAGCTCAGGTGCGTTGGGTTCTGACTGACGATGTGAGCCTGACGCACCTCGATTGGCCTGCCGTGTCTTCCGTCGTGGCGCTCAGTACTGCGTTGGCCTGCACCCCGTTGCAAGAGCCTATCATCCAGCCGGATTATGCGCCGATCTACGTTATTTTTACTTCCGGTAGTACTGGCGCACCAAAAGGCGTGGTAGTGAGTCATGGGGCGGTTGCCAATACCATTGATGCCGTCGCCCGGCGTTTTGATCTCAGCGTCAGCGATCGTTCCATTACACTTTCTGCACTGGATTTTGATCTGTCGGCCTTTGATATTTTCACCTTCCTCGGCATCGGTGCTTCGCTGGCCGTGGTCGAAGAGCCTCAGTGGCGCGATGCGGCCGCATGGACGATGTTGATGACACGCTGGCAGGTTAGCGTTATCAGCGCGGTGCCTGCGCAAGTGGAGATGTTGACCATTGCGGCCCATGACCGGGGGGTGCCGCAGTCGCTGCGGCTGGTCATGGTGGGCGGCGATCGAATCTTGTACCCCTTGCCACATCAGTTATGGGCATTGGCACCTCAAGCGCGCTTTGCGGCCCTGGGCGGCATGACAGAGGCGGCAATCCACGCTACCTGCTACATCGTCACTCCGGATGAACCCTGGTGGCCTGCGGCCCCGTATGGCGAGCCGCTGGCGAACATGCGCTGTCGGGTGGTGGATGGACAGGAACGCGATTGCCCGAATGGGGTGAAAGGGGAACTGTGGATCAGTGGTGCTGGGCTTGCGGACGGTTACATCGGTGATGCGCAACGCAGTGCGGAGAAGTTTGTCGTACGGCAGGGGGCGACCTGGTATTGCACCGGCGACCGGGCCTACTACCGCGATGACGGTGTGCTGATTTTCTGCGGGCGCACCGATGGTCAAGTCAAGGTCCGTGGATATCGTATTGAACTGGCGGAAATTGAAGGCGCGTTAACGCGACTGCCGGAGATAGATGAAGCGGTTGTTGTGGTCGTCGAAGCCCCTTCGCAACAGGTAGCCGCTGCGCTGGTATGTCCTGAGGCCACCGAGATGGCGAGCATCAAACAGGCGCTACAGGCGTGGTTGCCTGAGTATGAAGTGCCTGAACACCTGATACGTATCGCCCGTGTGCCCTTGACGGCCAATGGCAAAATTGACCGAGCCGCCATTCGTGACGAGGTGCAGTCCTATCTGAATGGACTGCGTGATGAACGGGCGGGGGGACTTCCCGTCGGCCGGGCAGAGCAGGTGCTGGCTACGCTGTGGGGCGCATTGCTCGATCTGGACACGGTTACCCGTGAGGCGAACTTTTTTGCTCTCGGGGGCGATAGCCTGATAGCTACCCGGCTAATCAGCCGCCTGCCCCAGGAGGGGTTTCATGGCTCGCTGGCGTCATTGTTTCGCCATCCGGTGCTGCACGCGTTTGCGGCAACGCTGCGGGACGTTACGCCCGAACAACAGATCCTTTTACACCATGATGCTGCGCAGCGTTATCACCCGTTCCCGCTGAATGACGTACAGGAGGCCTATTGGCTGGGACGACGAGACGGGTTCGTACTGGGCGGTATCGCCGCCCAGTGCTACCACGAATACGAACTGCAACACGCTAATCTGATGCGTCTTGAGCAAGCCTGGAATCAGTTGGTCACACGGCACGACATGCTGCGCTGCGTTATCGGCGAGGATGGTCAGCAGTCCATCATGGAAGAAGTTCCGTATTTTTACTTCCGTTACCATGATTTACGGCATTTGACGGATGCGTCAGCACAGTTGGCGCTGCTCAGAAACCGAATGGCGCATCAGATTCTGTCTGCCGGTAGCGGCAGGCTCTACGACATTACGTTGATTGACTATGGTGCAGGTAAATCGCGACTGGCTGTGTTGTTCGATAATTTGATTGTCGATGGTTTAAGCATGTTGACGCTGTTTAGTGAATGGTTCGAATGCTACCAAAATCCGGAGACCGAACTCCCCCCGCTGGCAATACAATTCCGCGATTATCAGTGCTGGCGCGCGCAGCAGGGGCAGACGGAAGAAGATATCGTCTATTGGCAGCAGCGCTTTGATGCGTTGCCGCCTGCGCCCGCATTGCCGACACGTATGCTGCCTGCTGCCATCATTACGCCACGTTTTCGTCGACTGGAGGCGCAACTCGAGCCCGCACTGTGGCGACAGCTCAGCGATCGCGCGCGTCAGGCGCGAATTACCCCTTCGGTGCTGCTCTTGACCTGTTTTGCGGAAACGCTGAGTCGGTGGAGTGGGCAAAAAGCGTTGGTAATCACCTTGACGCAGTTCGATCGCCAGCCGCTTCATCCCGATATCAATCGTGTAGTAGGGGATTTTACCTCGCTAACGCTGGCAGAGTATCACGCCGATAACGCCGAGAGCTGGCTAAGGCACGCCCAGCGGTTGCAGGAACAAGTGTGGCGCGATCTTGGCCATGCCTCCGTGTCCGCTATTTCGGTACAGCGCGCGCTGGCACAGCGGACCGGCAATGAGATGCAGTCCGCACCGGTGGTGTTCACCAGTATGCTGGGGGTGGCCGATGCGCTGGCTAAAGCGGTGCCTTGGCCGAACTATACCAGTTCGCAAACGCCGCAGGTGTGGCTTGATCATCAGGCCATTGATTTAGCCGATGGTGTGTTGCTCAGTTGGGATTATCTGGAAGAGCTGTTTTTGCCCGACATGGTCGAGCAGATGTTTGCCTGGTACTGTCACACGTTGCGCGCGTTAGCAGGCAACGACTGGCTTGCGCCGCCGATTAGGGATTTGCCCGTTGCGCAGCGCCAGATACGACTCCAGGCCAACACAACCGGTGGTCCGATGCCAAGCCATCGGGTGCTGCATGATGCCTTTTTCAGCCAGGCGCAGCAGTGGCCTGAGCGTCCGGCGCTGTGGGATAGTGTGAACGGCTACCTGAGCTACGGTGCGCTGTGTGAACAGGCGCTCACGGTTGCAGCCGGACTGCTACGCCGCGGCATTCACTCGGGTGATTGTGTCGCACTGTGCTTGACGCCAGGCAGCGAGCGCGTGGTGGCGTTGCTCGGTATCCTCGCAGCCGGGGCGGCCTACTTGCCGCTCAATCAGGCTCATCCTGCCGCGCGCCACGAACTGCTCTGCCGTAAGGGGAGAGCGAAAGCCGTCATCTGCGACAACGAACTTTCGTTCTCCATACCTACCTACTCGCTGGCTTCATTGCGTGACAACGCGCCGTTAACGGCACCGATCATTCCGTCGGACGACACGCTCGCCTACGTGCTGTTTACCTCCGGAACCACCGGGGACCCCAAAGGCGTGATGATTGAACACCGTAATGTACTCAATACGCTGGAAGCAGTGTGTCAGCAACTTGATATCTCGGCACAAGATGTCTTTCTGGCCATTTCCGCGCTGGATTTCGACCTGTCGGTGTTTGATCTGTTCGCTGCGCTGAGCGTGGGGGGCTTATTGGTGTTGGCGGAGGACTCGCCCCACCATGATGCGGACCGATGGTTAACGTTGATGTCTACCCACGGTGTCAGCGTATGGAATAGTGTGCCGTCGCTGTTCGATATGCTGCACACCCTGGCTTGTGCGCGGCAAGTGACGCTACCCGATCTACGTATTGCCTTGTTGTCGGGAGATCGGGTGGAGCCTGACAGCGGCGAGCAGTTGCGTACGCTCGCGCCGTCAGCGCAGGCGTTTGCGTTGGGCGGGGCCACAGAGGCCGCTATCTGGTCCACGATATGGCCAATGTCGTCACCGTTACCGGAAGGGTGCTACACGGTTCCCTACGGTTTCCCACTGAGGAATCAGCGCTTCCGCATAGTGGACGCATTGGGCAATGACACGCCTGACTGGGTACCCGGCGAACTGTGGATTGGCGGATTGGGGGTAGCGCGCGGCTATTGTGCGGATGCGCGTTTGACGGCGTTGCACTTCAACGGTGATTACCCGTGGCGCTGGTATCGCACTGGCGATCGCGGACGCTACCGTCCAGACGGTGTGCTGGAGTTTTTAGGACGCATCGATAATCAGGTCAAGTTACAGGGTCATAGAATTGAACTGGGTGAAATTGAATCCATCTTGCTGCGTCATCCACAGGTACGTCACGCGGTTGCTGTAGTGCAGGGCGAGGGTGCTGCGGCAGGACTGCACGCTTATGTCCAGATGGATGCTGCTGAAGAAGAGATCAAGGCGCTTCTGAGCGCACTACACCATGAACTGCGTATCACCTTGCCGGGCTATGCGATTCCTGGGGAAATATCGGCTGTTACCACCTGGCCGCTGACGCCCAGCGGGAAAATCGACAGGCGTCAGTTAGCCATGTCGTCACCGCGCTCAGCGTCCCCCCAGCTAAATAAAATCAGTGAGTTGCAGCATACGATTGCCGCGTTGTGGCAACAACTCGTGGAAGGGCCACTGCCATCGGGCACGGATTCCTTCTTCCGCGCGGGCGGTAACTCGTTGCTGGGGACAAAGCTAGTCGCTCAGGTGTGCGAACGATTTTCTATCAATCTGACCATAAGGGAGTTTTTCTCTGACGCCACCTTATCTGGCCTGTGTGCCTGCGTTGAAAGGCATTTAGCCGACCGAGCTCGAATGGAGGAGGGATCGCTATGAATATCGCCGATTTTGTTGCCACGCTGGAATTAGAAGGCATCGAGTTGTGGAGCGAAGGGAATAATCTGCACTTTCGTGCGCCTGCTGGAACCTTGAGTGAAACGGTGAAAGAAGCGCTGCGCGAACACAAGCCTGCGCTGTTGGTTTATCTGACAAGCAGGAATGAGAACGAGGCGATTCACTGCGATCGTCAAGGCCGCTTTACGCCATTCCCCCTAACGGAAACTCAGCAGGCGTGGCTGATCGGGCGTCACAGCGATTTTACTTACGGCGGTCTGGCGTGTCGCGGTTTTCTTGCTGTGAGTTTTCCGATGGCACTCGAGCCCACGCGGCTGGAGCAGGCATTGCAGCAGTTGATTGCGCGCCATGACATGTTACGGGTGGTAGTGAAAGAAGAAGGATTTCAGCGTGTCCTGTCAACGGTGCCTGATTTTGTGTTGCCCACCAGCGATCTACGCCATCTTGACACTGAACCGGCGCAACGCGCCGTGGAGCGGCTACGCGGTACCTTGTTGTCAGCTCCGGCCGACTATGCCACCTGGCCGCTGTTCGCGGCGCATGCGGTCCGGTTGGCCCGAGAGACGCAATTGCTGTTGGCTGTTGAACTGATCGCGTTGGATGCGGCAAGCCTCTATCTATTGGTCGATGAGCTTGCGCTGCTGTTATTCAATCCGGAACAGCTTCCCCCCGCGCCGGATATTACTTTTCGTGACTGCGTTATTGCGCGGCGCGCCGCACGTGAAGGAAAACGCTATCGAGACGATCGACACTATTGGTTGGCGCGCCTCGATACGCTGCCAGACGCACCGCAACTGCCGCTGGTTGAAGCCGCGGCTGATGCGCCGTTTCTGCGCCGTCATCGACGGCTGTCGACGAGTCAGGTCAGACAACTTGGCGTACTGGCTGGAGAACATCAGGTGACTTTGAGCGTACTGTTGCTCGGGGCGTTTGCGCAGGTGCTGGCACTGTACAGTCAACAGCGTCATTTCACGTTAAATTTGCCCGTGTTTCGGCGCGACCAACAGCATCCCGATATCCAGCGCGTGGTGGGTGATTTTACCGGCACCGTGCTGCTTGAAGTTGATTTGCAAGGTGCGGTTCCGTTTGGTGAGCAACTGCGTGTGCTCAGTCAGCGCCTGTGTGATGCGATGGATCACGCCAGCTACTCCGGGTTGGAACTGCTCAGAGCGCTTTCTCGACGTCGCGGGGAAGCCCAGTTAATGCCCATGGTATTTACCAGCACGTTAGGGCAACGTGCAAACCGCGATGGGAAAAAGGCCTGCTATCACATTGTTCAAGGCATGACTCAAACGCCGCAGGTATTAATCGATTGCCAGGTGGTGGAACAGCCAGAAGGGATCCTGCTGGCGTGGGATTCGCGCGAGTCGCTGTTTCCCCCGGCTCTGATTGAGCAAGCGTTCGAACTGTATTGCAGTTTTATCAATCGGTTAATTGAAGAAGGTGAGGGCTGTATGCAACAGATTCGCCCGGTGTCGCTGCCTGCCACATTGTGCCATGCGCGTCAGTATGCCAACGCGTCCTGTAAGATTTACCCGACCCAGTTGCTCCATCAGGGGATTGTGGCGCAGGCTGAACGACGTCCCGAGGCTATCGCAGTTATTGATGAGCACGGTGCACTGAGCTACCAACAACTGCTGGCACAGGCCACTGGGCTGGCTGCCCGGTTGCAGCTGGCGGGGCATCAGCCTTCGCAGCGGGTTGCCATTTTCTGTGACAAGGGGCGGGGACAGGCGCTGGCCGTACTTGCAACGCTGCTGTGCGGGGGATGCTATGTGCCGTTTTACCTGAATCAACCGACGGCGCGCCGTGACCTTATGTTGCAAGATGCAGACATCGCCTGGGCCATTGCCGATGAGCCTACCTCGCTTCCCGCAGGTATCAACGTGCTTGACTGGCGGTGTGAACCGCCAGGGCTCGACTTCACGCCGGTGTCAGTGGCACCGGCGCAGACTGCGTACCTGATTTATACCTCAGGTTCTACTGGCACACCGAAAGGCGTCGTTGTGTCTCATCGGGCTGCCTGGAATACGTTGGCCGACATCAACCACCGCTTTGCCATGGGGCCGCAGGATGCGATGCTGGCGTTGGCTAATCTTTCCTTCGATCTCTCCGTTTACGACCTGTTCGGGGTGCTGGCCGCCGGAGGGCGTCTGGTCTATCCCCACGCTGCGCAGCAGGGCGATCCGGCGCACTGGGTGCAACAAATCCAGCGTCATGACATCACCTTGTGGAACAGCGTGCCATCACAGTTGCAGATGCTGTGCGATGTCCGGCAACCGTTGACACCGCTGCGCGTGGCGCTAGTTTCCGGGGATTGGGTGCCGCGTAGCCTGACGGAATCGCTAGCGGCGTTACAGACATCTGCCGAGCTGTTCGCTCTGGGTGGGGCTACTGAGGCGGGTATTTGGTCTGTGTGCTGCCCGGTCAATACGCTTGAGGCGCACTGGACTCATGCCCCTTATGGTGCGCCCCTCGCCAACCAGCGCCTGTACGTTCTTGACGATTCCATGAATGACCGTCCCGATTGGGTGGCAGGAGAAATTGCCATCGCCGGAGCCAGTCTGGCTGACGGATACTGGCAGGATGCCGAAAAAACCGCGCAACGTTTTGTTATCGCGCGTAATGGTGAACGCCGCTACCTTACCGGTGACCGAGGGCGCTATTGGCCCGATGGTCGCATTGAATTTCTTGGTCGTTATGATCAGCAGGTGAAAATCCACGGCCATCGGGTGGAACTGGGCGAGATCACCGCAACGCTGCGCCAACATCCGGCCGTTGCGGATGGCGTAGCGCTGTTGACGGCAGAGGGGGCGTTGCACGGTGTGGTCGAAACGGCTGCCGGACAGCAGTCCGCCGTCACCTCGGTGACAGAGGCCGCTCGTGACTGTGCACAACAGCTTGAACGGGATATGGATGCGCCGGCGTTCACGGAGCTGATGGCAGCGGCGGACCGGGTAGCAATGCTGGCTATGGCAGCCCGCTTACGTGCCGATGGGTTATTCGGTACGGAAGAGGATCGTCACTCGTTGAACGAGATATATCAGGCAACCCACGTGGCGCAGACCCATCAACGCTTGCTGCGTCGTTGGTTGGATGCCTTGGTTGGCGCTCGGGCGTTAACGCGCGATGCGCATGGTCATTACCGTGACCTGATTGCTAGCGATAAAGCGGCGCTTGATGACGCCTGGCAACAGGTTGACCGCCTCGAACAGCGTACTCGCTATGGCAGCCTAACGTTGGATTACATCAGGGCGTGCAGTGAAGATCTGGCAGGGTTGTTGCGCGGTGAGCGGGATGTGCGCGGGCTGTTTTTTCCACAGGGCGAACTGTCGACGGCGCAGGCTGCTTATCGTGATAACGTGGCGAGCCGCAGCATGAATGCCATTGCTATTGCAGCCATTACCGAATTTGCGAAGCAGTGCGATCGCCCATTGCGCCTGCTGGAAGTGGGGGCGGGGGTGGCGGGAACGGCCAGCGAGTTGGTTCCTGCTCTGGCGGCCTATGGTACTGAATACTGGTTTACCGATTTGTCGACGTTTTTCCTGACAGAAGCGCGTAAACACTTTGCTGACTACGACGGTATGCACTACGGACTGTTTGATATGAACCTGCCCGCTGCGTCGCAGGGGATGCAGGCCAATAGCATGGACGTCATCCTGTGCGCCAACGTCTTGCACAATGCGCGACATTCGGGCGACGTGCTGGCCGGTTTGGCGCAACTGCTGACTCCGGGTGGCATTCTGGTGTTCATTGAACCGGTACGACGTCATAACTACCCGCTGTTAGTGTCGATGGAGTTTTTCCCCGAACTGACCGGGTTTACCGATCTGCGCGCGGAGACCGATCAGACCTTCTTTACTCGTGAACAGTGGCTCGATTTATTGCAGCAGGCGGGGGCGACGCTGCTTGACTGCTCACCCGCTGCGCACAGTGCTTTGGCAACGTCGGGACAGGGCGTCTTTATCGCTCAGTTTAAAACCGATCGCGCCGCGGTGTGCGATACACGCCTGCGAGCGTACTTGAAAACGCGTTTACCGGCGTACATGATTCCGACACAGTTGCATGTCTGGGATGCTTTGCCGCGCAGTGCGAGTGGCAAAATAGACCGGCTGGCGCTAGCGAAAATGCTGGTGAGCCACGCGTCAATTGAGGCATCGCAGGCGCAAGGAGATGCGCTGTATGACGTATTGGAACATGATATTGCCGCCATCTGGAGCGAGGTACTCGACACGAAAATCGTCACGCGGGACGCAGATTTTTATGCCTGTGGCGGCGATTCTCTATTGCTGTCGCGCATGATTGGCCGACTGCGGGAGCGCGTCGCTGCGGCCAGCGTTTTGACCTGGGGCAGTTTGCTGCGTCACTTACTGCAAGAACCCACGTTGAAAGCCCTTTCTGCACGGCTGCGGCAGGTGGAAAAAACACAAACGGTGGTTTCACCTGAACAAGTTCCGCTGGTGACCTTATGGGAAACGGCGAGCGCGTCGACACACCCCTGTGTGCTGTTACATGCGGGAAGTGGCGATATGCAGCCCTACCGTTACTTGTTGCCGGTATTGGATAAATCCGTCTATTCCCGCGGGATTGGGATTGAACTGCCTTCTCCGACAGCGTTTATGGCGTTACCACCGTCACAGGCGTTAGTGCGGCTGGCTGGACAGTATGTCGATGCACTGTGTGAACTCGGAGAGCGCTTCACGCTAATCGGCTACTGTTTTGGGGGATTGCTGGCAGCAGAAATGGCTCGTCAGCTCAGTGAGCGCGGCGTCGGTGTGCAACAATTGATGGTGATCAGCGCTTGGCAGCCGCCGCGCGTGGACGATGCGCGTCTGGTTGAATATGTGTTTGCGCGTTCACACGGAGGATGCATGGAAGCGTTACGTTTGCCATCGGAATCGACGCTGGCAGAGGTTGTTCATCACGTGCTGCGCGAAACGCCGTCCCACATCCCTGCGGGTGCATTCGACCGCTTGCCAGAGGCCTATCAGCCCGTCGGCGACGCGCTGAGCCAATGGGCGATGAAACCGCTGAGTGAGCGACTGCGCGCCTTGCAAACCAGCGGTGATGAGCAGGGGGCCTACCTTGCTCCCGAAGGTGAAGTGCAGGCGTTTGCTGAGCGCCACGCGCTGTTCCATCATTGCATGGCCGCCGTGGGGGAACATCAGCCTGCACCCTGGACGGGAAAAACCGTGCTGATACGTAACAGTGCGAGCGATCCACTGTTGCCGGGTACGCCGCAGGATGTCACCGACTATTGGCAACGTCTTAGCCTTGGCGATCTGACCGTGGTGGACACGCCAGGCGATCATTTTAGTTGCATCACGCAGCAACACGCCGCGTCTCTTGCTGACTGTATCGCACGGCACGCCCGCCCGGAGGAGGCGCTGTGAAGCGGTTTTGCATCGCGATTCTGGGGGCGACAGGCAGTATCGGACGAGAAGTTACCCACTGGCTAGGCGCGGCAGGATACTCATTACGGCTCGGAGCCAGACAGTCCGAGGCACTGCAAACGCTAGCACAGCGGGTCAACGCGCAGGATCAGGTGGTCGATCTCTATCAGCAAGAGGAACTGGATGCCTTTTGTAAGGGGGGGGCACTGGTGGTGAACTGTGCAGGACCGTCCTACCTGGTGCTCGATCGGGTTGCGCACAGTGCCGCACGGGCTGGTGCGCATTATATCGATGTATCCGGCGATGCACCGGTATGGCATTTGCTGCAACAAACTCCGACCCGCGCGCGGGGCTGGACCGCAGTGCTCTCGGCTGGCATGTTGCCGGGATTGGCCAATTTGATGCCTGACTGGCTGGGGGTGCAGCCTGATGATGCCATTACTGTTTACAGCGGCGGGCGTGAAAGCGTACGCGGTGCTGCAGCCGGGGATCTGGTGCTGTCGGTCAACAATCAGTACGGTACGATGGCGGCCAGTAGCTACTGGTATGGCGAAGCGAGCGCCTTCTGGGTCAAGGGGGAGCCGCATTTACGCCGGCTACCGACAGAATTGCGTCATGATTTGGCGCATTTCCCCGGTGAAGTAACGCTGCTTCCGTTTCTCAGTAGCGATGCCGAGCGTCTGGCTTTACGTCATCAATTGCGCGAGTTGCGCGGGTATAACGTCTTTAGCGGCAGCTTCTTGCGTGAGACGCTGACCGGTTTACGCGGTTGGGTCAACAATGCTGAACGCTTGGCGCAGGCAGTGGCACAGGTTGAACAGGCCAGCGAACTCGATCTGCTGGGGTACTCACCGTATTACCGACTGGTGTTCGATCTTATCCCCCACCACACACCGCGCCGCCGCGCGGTGATCTCCACCGACAGCAGCGCTGCGTTGACCGCCGCCGTTACGGTGAGCACGGTGAATGCGTTATTGCGCGGTGATATTGCCCCCGGCGTGCATTTCGCGGATGACGTCCTGATTGCGACACAAACTTTTAACGACGTTGTCCGTTTGCATCCGGGCACGCAGATTCGCCAATACCTGCCTGATGAACGCCTCGAAGAGGGAAAGCTATGACCAACAAAATGAAGGCCGTCGTGTGCGGCACCGCATTTGGCCGTTTTTATCTTCGGGCATTGGCGATACACCCGGACATAGAACTGGTCGGGATCCTGTCGCGCGGCTCTGAAGCTTCGGCACGCTGCGCGTGTGAGCTGGGCATTGAGCATTATCACACGGTGGATGCGCTGCCGGATACGGTGACGCTGGCCTGCGTGGTGGTACGCGCTGGTGTGTCCGGCGGTAGCGGTGCGGAGGTCGCGTGTGCGCTGCTGCGCCGTGGGATCCACGTTTTACAGGAACATCCACTGCATCCTGATGAGCTGGCACACTGTTTTCGTACTGCGCATCAGTATGGCGTGCGCTATGACGTCAATGCGTTTTATCCCCATGTGCGTGCAGTGACACGTTTCTTGCAGGCCGCAGCGTTGCTGCGCAAGCAACAACCGATCGCTTATCTGGAGGGGGGATGTGGCGCACAAGTACTGTATCCCTGGCTGGATATGGCGGCGCGGGCGCTGGGGCGTTTGCAACCTTGTCGACTAACGCTGGCGCAGCCTGCTCAGAGCGGCCCCTACACCACCATTCAGGGAGATATCGGCGGTGTCCCGGTCACGCTGCGCGTGCAAAACCAGATCCATCCAGGGGATGCCGATAACCATGCGTTTTTGCTGCATCGGATGACGCTAGCTACAGAGAGCGGCGTTCTGACGTTGGCGGATACGCACGGTCCAGCCCTGTGGCAGCCGCGCTTGCACACTCACCGCGATGCCACGCACCGTCTGGTGTTGGACGGACCGGGCACAGAACGCTTGGCGGCGCAGAGCAGTAGCACCTTGCCGGGCAGTGAGCCTGACAGCTTTCGCGTGGTGTTCGATACCCAATGGCCACAGGCGATCAATCGGGCGTTGGATGCCTTTATCGCCAGTATCGGAAATCCAGCATTGGCGCAGAGCCAATCCACCTGGACATTGAGCGTCACGCGCAGTTGGCACCAGATTTCAACCCTGCTTGGTCCCCCCGCGCTGATTGAACCCGCTACGCCACCTGAGGTGGCGCTGTGCCAGCAACTGTGCCAACAGGAGGCCGAATGACATGTCATTTCTTGCGTTTTTTTTCTCCGCCCTCGGCGTCGAAACCGCTGCTGGTTTGCCTGCCCTATGCCGGGGGCGGGGCCAGTGCATTTCGCGCCTGGGCAACGCTGTTTGATACGCAGATCGCCGTGGCTGCCGTGCAATATCCAGGACGAGAAGATCGTTTTACTGAAGCGACTATCGATGACATGCCACGCTTGCTGGCCACGCTGATGACTGAGTTTCAACGCGATATTGCGACGCGACCCTATGCATTGCTGGGGCACAGCATGGGCGGTGCGATTGCGCATGAGCTGGCGGTCCAGTTGGAAGCGCAGGGCATGCCGCCGCGACATCTGTTTATCTCTGGTCGGCAGCCGCCCCGTTATCACCCGCGCGACAGCGTGGTTCATCGCAGCAGTGACAGCGATATTCTGGTCGAACTGCGTCGTTTGAATCCGCGTAACAACGCGCTGGTGGAGTCGCCAGAATTGGCGGCGCTGCTGGTGCCTATTATCCGCAGTGACTATCGCTTGATCGAAAATTATCGACCTCATAACACGCCTGTGATTGGTTGCCCGATTGATGTGCTTGCCGGACGGGACGATCCCGAGCTTCCCGCCGATCAAGCCTGTGCCTGGGCCGATTACACCTCAGCATCGTGTCAGGTGCATATTTTCCCCGGTGATCATTTCTTTATCAACCAGCAACGGGATGCGGTGGTAGACACCGTGCAGCAGGCGTTTCTCTCTTCGCTCACCCCTTGTACAAAAGGATAAACGATGGACGATTTCTACTCACCCGTAGCGGAATATTATGATCTGGTGGCCAGAGCACATTCAGAAGGCGATACCGTGTTGCGGGAACGCCTTGCGGCCACCACGTTAAATGGTGAACCGATCCTGGATCTCGGGGCGGGAACCGGGCGCACGGTCGCAGCCATTGCCGATAGCGTGCCAGAGTGTGACATTTTGGCCGTGGAACCGGCACCGGCCATGCGCGCCGTGTTGATGCACCGTGTTATCAACGATCCGCAGTTGCGTCAGCGCGTGACCGTGGTCGCTGAACCCGTGGATCAACTGCACCTGCCGGAAAAACTGGGCGCAGTGGTGGCCTATGGCGTATTGGGGCATCTGTGCCGGGAAAAGCGTCAGCAGTTGTGGCAGCTACTATTACCGCGCCTGTCGTCTGGCGCGCCGATTTTTGTTGAATTACTGCCTCTGGAAAAACCGATCATGCTGCCCGCCTTTCCGCTCGCTTGTGAAACGGTAGGTAAACGGCATTACACCGCATCATTGCAAGGCGAACCGGGGCCAGACGATACTATGCTGCTGACGTCCTGCTGGACGGTACGCGGCGGGCCATGCCCGGCGCAAGTGATTCGTAATCAGAGCGTCTGGCACACATTTAGTCTGGCGGAACTTGCGCAGGAAGCGGGGTTGCGCGCAGAACGTCTCACCGCTCAGGCCGGGGTGCTTTATGCATAATAATGATACGCAGGATGCTTATCTGACCGATACCCGTTTGTACGATACCGATGCTCGGCGATTGCCGCCAACGCTTGCCTGGCCGCCGGACGTTGCCCAGCACTATCAGGATGTGGGCTACTGGCAAGCGGATACGCTATCCACCCATATTATCCGTTGGCAACAAGACTACAGTGAACATATTGCCTTGATTGCCGAAGGGCACGCCTGGCCCTATTGGAAACTGATTGGTCAGGGCAGGCGTTTTGCCACCATGCTCAGTCAACATGGGGTCCCTCCCGGTGACACGGTGTTGGTGCAGTTGCCAAATGGCGCTGATTTCGCCGTTGCCCTGTTTGCTTTATTGCTGATTGGTGCTGTGCCGGTATTGGTCGTGCCGACACTGTGTATCAAAACGGTACTTCAGGTGGCGGCGCAGGCTGGCGCCCGACGTTACCTGGGGAGCGCTCGTCTTTGCCAGAGCGAAAACGATGCGTTGACTACACAACTGGCTCAATACGGGTGCCGTACACTTTTCAGTGGCAAAACGGATCGCTTTTGTTTTTGCCAGGAGACGATGATCGCTGTACCGCCGCCCGGGGATGAGGCGGGCAACATTGCGTTGCTGTTGCTGTCAGGCGGAACAACCGGCATACCGAAACTGATCCCACGCACCCACGCCGATTATGGTTATAACTTTCAGCTCTGTGCCGACCTGTGCGCGTTGAGCGATCGGGATCGCTATTTGGCGGCTTTGCCGATGGCGCACAATTTTTCATTGGCGTGCCCCGGTGCGTTAGGGGTGTGGTCGCGCGGCGGTTGCGTGGTGGTTCCGGCCACGCCAGCACCGGAAGATGCTTTCGCAGCAATTGCCCGTTTTGGTATCACACTCACCGCATTGGTGCCGTCGTTAAGCCAATGCTGGCTGGATGCACTGGACAGTGAGCTTCCTGATTTACGGTCGCTGCGTCTGATTCAAGTGGGCGGTGCCAAACTGGATTCCGTTCGGGCTGGCGCGATGCTGAATCGTTTCGGATGCCAATTACAACAGGTGTTTGGTATGGCGGAAGGGCTGATCACTGCGACCAGGCTGGACGATACGCCACACACCATCCTTACCACGCAGGGACGGCCGTTGTGTGAGGATGACGATATTCGCATTGTGGACCCCGCTGGGGTTGCCGTTTCCCCCGGTAACGCGGGTGAGCTATGGGTGCGCGGCCCCTATACGATCCGAGGGTATTTCCGCGCGGGTCCCTCAGGTGGGCAGTCGTTCACGTCTGAGGGGTTTTACCGTAGCGGCGATCGGGTCCGACGTTTACCGGATGGCAATCTTTGCGTCGAAGGGCGCATCAAGGAAACTATCAACCGCCACGGTGAGTCTGTGGGGGCAGGGGACATAGAGGATGCGTTGCGCATGCATCCTGATGTGCGTGACGTGGCCGTTGTGGCCGGCTTGGATGAAACGGTGCATGCGGTGATAGTCGCCAAACGTTCACTGCTGTTGGCGGATTTGTGTGCGTTTTTGGAACAACAGGGCGTGCCCACATCGCGATGGCCCGACGCGTTGAGCGTGGTAAAAGCATTGCCGCTTACCCCAATGGGAAAAATCAATAAACAGGCACTAACGGCGCGCATTCTCGGTCGTGTAATGGAACAGGTAAAGGAACAACCATGATGGGATATCACAGTAGGCGGCATCTGATTTTGCCTGAGGCGCAAACACTGCCAGTTATCGCAGAACTGCTCAACCAATTGAAAGGGGAAGACCATTATGTCTACGAGCGTCAATCCTGCTGGTATCTCGCGTTAGGGCAACGAGCATCGTTAACCGTCGATGCCGCTGGCGAGCAGGCGACCACCATTACCGATAACGGCATCAATACCACACGCGTCAAGGGATCGCCTGCGGAGTATGCCCGTCGCTTTCAAGCGGCACATGGCGGTGAAAACCTGCGCATCTATGGCGAAGCGGGGTTTCACTATGCGTTTTGTGTGCAGGAACACGCATACAAACCGGGGCGCTGGCCGTTGTTGAACCTGATTGTTCCGCGTGAGGAGCTGATTTTTTGCGATAACGGCGTCACCGTGTTAGCGGGGGATGCACTGCGTTGTCGGCAGTTGTCTGATTGGATATTGAGCGCCGTTGCCGTGGCGAAACGTCGAGGAGGGGATGCCCGATTGGCGCACGTTGCCGAACTCGCCTGCGATCAGGGCGATTACTGCCAGCGGGTATGCCAGGCGATTGACGAAATTAACGATGCTCACTACAGCAAGGTGATCCTGGCGCGAGCCATGCCTCTGAAACAATCGGTGGATATGGCAGCAACGCTGCTGCGTGGACGCCAGGCCAATACGCCAGTGCGCACGTTTTTATTGCGGCAGGGAGAGCGGGAAGCCGTCGGTTTTTGTCCAGAGTTGGTGATGTCCGTTGAGCAGGACAAGGTGAGTACCGACACGCTGGCGGGCACCTGCGTAAAGCATCAGGATGCCGCGCCGCCAAACGCATTGCTGAACCATTCCTTAAGCGACGAGAAAGAGATTGTTGAGCACGTCATGTCAGTCAGAGCGGCGGTAGAGGAAATGCAAGGGCTGTGCCAGCCGGAGAGTGTAGTTATCAATGATTTAATGTCGGTACGTCAGCGCGGCAACGTGCAACACCTTGGATCGCGCGTTAGCGGTGAATTGGGCTTCGGGAAGGATGCGTGGGACGCTTTTGATGCCCTGTTTCCCGCGATAACCGCCACGGGCGTGCCGAAACGTGCCGCGCTGTCGGCAATTGCCCGACTTGAATCATCCCCACGTGAACTCTACTCCGGTGCCATACTCTGGTTAGACGGCAAAGCGCATTTTGAAGCGGCACTGGTGCTGCGCTCTGCGTTTCAGGATAGCCATCAGCGTTGGTTACAGGCTGGGGCCGGGGTGATTGCCCAGTCATCACCTATACGTGAATTCACTGAAACGCAGGAAAAGTTGGACAGTATTGCGCCTTATCTGGTCTTCCAGCAAAAAACGCGGTAAGGATGCAACATCGAGGGACTGGAGGAAGGGTTACATGTCATCAGTACAACACCTCTCATCGCTAAAACAATTACGCGATTTGGCACGGCATTGGGACTATGAATGTGAAATGGTCGAGGCAGAAAAAAGCCTGACCCATGAGGTCGCGTTAGAAGGTACGCTGCGGGCCGTGACGTTGCCGTATGGGATCGATCTTTGCCTTAACGACATCACTACCCGCGAAGAAGATTATCGCAGTGCCACGCTTAAACAGTGCCTGACCATTCTGTTGACTCTGGACGGGGACACGCCAAATTATTATCTGGATGATGGCCATATGCTGGTGATGGAACTTGGCGTGGCCAAAGTGATTGCTACTTGCAGCCCGCTCCGCCTCTGGTGCCGCAATCCGCGTGGCCATCATAGCCGTAGTCTGGTTATTCAGGCGGCACCACGGCGTATTGTTGATGGTGAATTGGCACAGCAGATTGAACGCTTGCTACAGCATGAAGGTATTTACAGTTTTATGGTTCCGCATCACACCCTGACGTTGGCTGACAGCCTGTTTACCCTGTGCGATAGCTGCGTGCCTGGACGTTTGCATATTCATAGCTGCGTGTTGGATCTGTTGGCGCAGGGTCTACGCGCCGTGGAGCAGACGCCGTCTTTGATGCCTTACACCGTACCCTGTCGGGATACGGTGCGCATTTTAAAAGTCCGCGACAAACTGCTCGCCCAGTTGGATAACAATCACTGCCTGTGCGATTTGGCGCGTGAAGCCGGGATCAGCATCAGTGCGCTCAAAAGCAAATTTACTGCGGTGATGGGGCAATCCGTGTTCTCTTTCTTGCGGGAGCAGCGGCTGATGCGTGCGCGAAAAGGGTTGGAATCAGAAGGGTGGACAGTGAAACAGGCTGCTTATTATGTTGGCTATCAGCATCCCAGCAATTTCTCTACCGCCTACCGTCGCAAGTTTGGTCGTTGCCCCCGTGATGCGCTCAACGCCTGATTCTGGCTCCCGTCACAGCTATTTTGGCTTTTATCATAGTTAAGTTCGCTGGGGTGGCACCGGACCTCCCCTTACACTCTTTGCACTGAAAATAATTATCATTTCGTTTTTTTGCTGCGTTGAGGGATGGACATGCTGAACGACAAGTACTCCTGTCACAAGCGAGTCATATACCCGCTGTGCGCGTGCGCCGGGTATATTGTGATGATGTATGGGGCAGTGGCAGCGATGCCAGCCGATACTGTTCAACCCGCTACGGCGTCGGAAGATGACAGCGTTGTGTGGGTGACTGCCCGCAAAATCAAAGAAGATCCCCTGCGTGTGCCGCTCAGTTTGAGCGTGTTTGACAAACAAACGCTCGAAGAGCGCCGTGTCGATGATATTGCCCGGCTGATCCGCGAAGTGCCGAACATAGGCATGAGTGCGCTGGGCGATGGGCGCTCCACGCATCTCTCCATGCGGGGTGTGGGCACGTTGGCGAAGCCCCTCGGGCACGATGACACCTCGGTAGTCACCTATATTGATGGCGTACCGCAGCCGCTGTTTGGTTCTGATTTACGTTTTCTCGACGTTGAACGTATCGAAGTCCTACGCGGGCCGCAGGGCACCGTGTTTGGGCGCAATGCCCAGGCCGGAGCCATCAATATCATTACGCGTCAACCGAGCGATGATCCCCTGCACACGCTGCGTGCGGAAGGCGCGCTGGATCGGCGTTCCCAGAATATCGGGCAGTTGACGCTTTCTGGCCCGCTGCGTGACGGCACGCTGAAAGGCAGTTTTTCTGCTGCCTATGCCGATCAGGGGGGGGATGTACGCAATCAGGTCGGAGGATGGATGGGGAGGGAGCAGAATGGTGCAATGCGCACTACATTGCTGGCAACCCCCGATGACATCACCCAACTGGTGCTCGCGCTAAGCTATGGGCGCGATCGCCTGACACCGTCCAATTTCGTGCTGCAAGGTACGCCGAACTTTCCCATCGTTGCGCTGGACCCCAAAGGTTGGGCACATCGAGAAACAGGGGCACTGTCGCTAACCGCCAATCGCACGCTGCGTACCCTGCAAGTGACCTCGGTTACCGCCTTCAATCGCTATGATTTCGACAACCTGACTAACAATTCCGAAGCACTAACCTATGGAACCTGGTTTAACCAGCCCAGCGCAGCGTTTTTACCGGCACTTGACTGGAGTACCTATGACGAAAAACAGCGCAGCTTCTATCAGGAACTGCGAATGAGCAGCCTGGATAAGGCCCGAGTGGGGTGGGTCGGCGGCATGAATTACCTGCACGATGACTATCGCCTGATGAACGACTACACCACGACCTCGATGTTGGCACCGAGCAACGCCAGTTCAATGATCAATGGAATACGCAACAACCATTATCAAACGGACAGCTACGCGCTGTTTGGCGAACTGACCACCGCGTTGACGGAAAGCGAAAAATTAAAAGGCACACTGGGATTACGTTACACCCACGACAGCAAAGGGTATCACGCGCATTTTCAAAATAATGGTCACCCGGGTAACGTTGCCGCCTTCGATCAGCAAGGAAGATTGCAATATGACATGGTGACCGGACGTGCCGCACTACACTATCAACTGACACGCGATGCCATGCTGTATACCAGCGTGGCGCGCGGTGCCAAAAGTGGAGGGTTCCCCAACTTCACCAATAATGCCCCCAACGGCATGCGGGATGCCCCCTATCAGGCGTCTTCGTCGTGGAGTTATGAGGTGGGAAGCAAGAATCGTGTCGCTGGTGGGCGTGGTGAATGGAATCTGGCGCTGTTTTACAACCAGGTGCGAAACGAACACCTGTTCGCCAAAGAAAAGAATTCGATGGTCTTTACACCACAATCTATCGATACCGCAAGCTATGGCGCGGAGTTGGACGGAGGATGGCAAGTGGCAGAGCACTGGCGGTTTGGTGGTGGCGTCGGATTCACCCATGCAGAACTGCGTAATGTGTCCACCAGCGTGGCTGATAAAACCGGAGCACGTGATGGTTATCGTGTTCCTGCCGTTCCCCGTGTTACCACCTCGATGACCTTGGCCTATTACGACTCAGCCGCCGAGTTGGGGATCCCTGACGCCAATGTGTTTGCACTGATACAGCACCAGTTTATCGCGCAGCGTGAGGCGAATGTGAATAACAACTTTACGCTGCCCGCTTATCGCCAGATCAATCTCAGGGCAGGGTTAGAGTTTCCGTCATTGGATGTGTACCTGTTTGCGCAAAATCTGACGAATGAGCGGCCCCAGTATACCGGAATAAGTTATATGCCCGGCGTGAACGTGGTCACGATGGGACATGGGCGAGTGATCGGTGCAGGAATGAAAGTACACATGTAGCTGTTGTGCCGCAAGGTGCGGCGTACGCTGGCATTATCAGGATTCAGGATTCGGATGAGAAAACAGAGAATAATACTGCGGGTTGTTGTACTTCTTGCTCTGCTGGTTGCAGCCGTTGGGTTCTTTTGGAGACATAGTGACGTCGCTGATACCACACGTGATGACAAAACGCTACGTGTGGTCATGCTCGGTAGTCAAAATGAGACGCTGGAGTATGGTCAGGCACAAACCTACTTTCCGTGGGCGGTGATGGGAAACGTGTGTGATGTGCTGGTTCGGTGGCGCAATGGGCGGCTGGAGTACCAGTTGGCTACGGTCATCGAACCGAATGAGGATGCCACTCGCTGGACGATACGCTTGCGCTCCGATGTTTATTTCTCTGACGGCAGTCGCTTATCGGCAACCGACGTGTTAACCAGCCTACAGCAGTTGTCGCAGTCCATCGGTTTTGGCAGTTTTTTTCAGGACGTTGATTTTACGCAGAGTGCCGCAACGGGGGCATTGACGCTGAAATTACAACTGCGACATCCGCGCGCCGATCTGGTACCCGCGGTGCTGGCTGCGGCCAGCATGGTGTGGAAAGCCAGTCCGCAGGCTGGCGACTTCCCGGTGTGCAGCGGTCCCTGGCAGGTGAGTCTTTTTGACGGTATCAACGGTGCCGAACTCACGCGTAATCCGTATGCTTGGCAGCCAGCCGTGTACTTTGAGCGCATCGTCATTCGTCCCTTGGCCGATGCGGCGGCGCGTGTCAATGCCTTGTTGAGCGGTGCCGCCGATTATGCATTTGATATCCCCGTGAGCAGTGCGCGCATGTTGAACGGGCAGCCCAAATATCGTGTGCTACGCAGCGGTATCGTCGGTGCCAGTGCTTTCTATTTTTCCATGAACACGCGTATTCCGCCCTTTAACGATGTCGAAGTGCGTCAGGCACTGAAGGCACTGGTGAATCGCCAACAGTTAGTGGATGTGGTGCTGGAAGGGTATGGTTATCCGGGTAACGATCTGTTTGGTCAAGGTTTGCCCGGCGGGAATACGTTAGCCTGGCCGATTAAACACGATGTCGAGGCGGCTCGTCAGGTATTTGCGCAAAAAGGCATTACCACATTGACTCTGGTGACGGCCGATTTGACGCCAGGGCTTAACAACGCCGCCGAGCTGCTGCGCCAGCAGTTGGCGGATATTGGCGTTACGTTGACGCTGGTACGGCTTAATCCGGCAGACTATCTCAGTGATATTCGGCGACTCCATCAAACACCGTTAATGGCGATGTTTGCGCTCAATCGCCCCTTTGTCGCCGCGCTACCCGTGCTGTTTGGCGACAATAGTCCGTATAACTATGGGGGGTGGTATCCCTCCACGATGGTAGAGCGAGTAGCCCGCCTGCGCGCCACGCCCGAACCGTCGTTGCAGCAGCCGCTGTTGCAACAATTGCAAAGGCAAGTCATGCATGATGGGCCCTATCTGGTGTGGGGGTACCGGGATCAATTGTCAGCGGCGGTTGCTGACTTGCAGGGTGTGGAATTAAGTCAGGGTGTACCGCTGTTTGCCGATGCTGACTGGATAAAAGGCGCGCGGGCAAATGGTCGTTAATCTGAAACTATTCTGCCTACTGCGGGTGTTGACCACGCTGTTTTCGCTGTGGCTGGTAAGCATACTGACGTTTTACGCGGTGGCAACCGCACCCGGTGACGCGGTGAACAGGGCGCTGGGCGAGCGTGCAACTCCGTCATCGCTGGCCTACTGGCGTCATCAATACGGTCTGGATAAACCGGTCATGGCGCGCTATCTGAGCTGGTTCAAGGGCTCGTTAAGCGGTGAATGGGGCCGTTCGTTGATGAGCCAGAGGCCCGTTACCGACGTGATGCTGCCCGCCATGAAACGCAGCGCGACGCTGGCAGCCTGCGCAGCCGTTGTCATGTTATTGCTGGGCTTCACCGGGGGGATTGTCGCGGCGCTCTGTCACAGGGCATGGCCCGATCGATGGTTATCTACGCTGGCCCTGGCTGGGCTGAGTATCCCTGAATTTGTGATTGCCACGCTGCTCATTCTGATCTTTTCCGTGTGGTTGGGGGTATTGCCTGCGGTATCTCTGTTGGCAGATACCGCCAGTATCGCCGAGCAGGTGCGTAATCTGGTGCTGCCCGCATTGACATTAGGGCTGGTTGCCGGGTGTTACCTGCTGCGGATGGTGCGCATCACGCTGTTGCAGCAGGTTCAGGCACCGTGGTTCATCAGTGCCCGATTAAACGGTGTGACGACGGGTGCACTGTTGCGCGACTATTTATTGCCGAACACGGCGTCTTCGCTTATCCCGATTGTGGCTGTCATCCTCCCTTATCTGTTGGGCGGGGCGATCGTGGTTGAGCGTCTGTTTGGCTACCCCGGACTGGGCAGCATGTGGGTTGATGCGTTTAATGCCCGAGACGGCGCATTACTTCAGGCGATTGTGATGCTGCTGGCGCTGAATACTGCTGTGTGCTGGCTGATGGCGGATATCTTTTCCACCTTGATAGCGCGGCGTAGAACAGCATGAAAACGGTGTTGTTGGTAATGTTGTGCGTTCTGTTCGCGCCGTTTTTAGCACCTTATGATCCGGGGCGTAGCGTAGGATTGCCGTGGCAAGCGCCGGATGCGCTGTTTTGGTGTGGAACCGATGCGCTGGGGCGCGATGTGCTAAGCCGTGCTTTGCACGGCGGTGTTGCTATGCTGCTGTTTTCGTTGACGGCAACAGTGGCTGCGTCCATTGCCGGGCTTGTCATGGGGTTGATGCTGTTGATGTCGCCCGATCGCGGATATTCATTGACGGCACTGTTAGACAGCATCCTGATGCTGCCGCCGTTATTGATCGTGATGATGACCTATTACGCACTCGGCCCCTCACCCCTAACGCTGCTATTCGCCATCATACTGCTGAACGCGCCTTTTACCGCACGTTTTATCCGCGCGTTGGCAGACCCAATGCTGGACAGTGATTACGTTATGGTGGCCCGTGCTGCCGGTGATTCTACTGGCCTGTTGCTTCGACGTGAAATCCTGCCGGGGGTATTCCCGGCGCTGTTGGGAGATGGGGCAACGCGGCTTTCGGGCGCGTTTTATCTGTTTTCCGCGGCCAGCTTTCTTGGGATCAATGCCGTCGGGCAGGGGGATGACTGGGCCAGTATGGTCCGCGAGAGCCTGGAAGGGATGGCGCTCAACCCCTGTGCCTTGTTCTTGCCAGCCATCAGCATCGCCTGCGTGATGATGTTGATCAATCGAGCCGTTGACTGCCGGGGGCACAGATGATGTCGCCGGTGTTGCAGGTAGCGAAATTAGGCGTTGATGACGCCGCAGGTAACCCGGTGCTGGCTGGCATCTCTTTCTCTCTTGATGCCGATGAAGTCTTGGCCGTTGTCGGGTGCTGCGGGGCGGGAAAAAGTTCCCTGCTGCGTGCGCTGCTCGGAGAGCTTGCTCCGGGAATGCGTAGGGTGGCGGGGGAGATCTTCTGTTGCGGTTGCGCAGTGCATGATGCCGATGCTGAGCGTTTACGACTGTTGCGTGCGCAGCAGTGCGCCTGGCTGGGGCAGGATCCTGCACAGGAACTGGTGCCAACGCAGCGGGTTAAGCAACTGTTACTGGGGTTTGTGCCAAAAACGCCTGAAGCATTAAGTGACGCCGTCACTTTGTTACATGCAATGGGACTACCTGCGGATGACACCTTCCTGCATCGTTATCCGCATCAACTGTCTGGTGGTCAACGGCGGCGCGTAGCGTTAATTCGCGTGCTGCTCAAGCGGCCACGATTACTCCTGTTGGATGAGCCTTTCACCGGTATCGATGACGCACAGCGCGATAACATGATGGCGTTGCTCAGGCGCTGGCCGCGACAGTATCGAGGTGCGTTACTGCTAATCAGCCATGACGCGACCAGTGTGCGCGATCTGGCAACCCATATCCTGGTGTTACAGCAAGGGCAGCAGCAGGCATATGGCCCCATGACCCGCCTACTTGCGCAGAATGAGGTTCCTTTGTTGAAGCAGTGGCAGGCACCGGATATTGCACCGATCGCGATGCCGGTAGCAACACGCGCGGCCCCGGTGCTTGAACTCGATCGCCTGCTGCTGGCTTTTCCGTGCTCTGGAAACCCGCTGCCGCCGGTGTCTTTGCAGCTTTATGCCGGAGAAATGGTGGCATTACACGGGGTGTCCGGTGTGGGGAAAAGCACGCTGGCTAAAACCGTGATAGGCCTTCTGGCACCGCGACAAGGAACGCTGCGCTTGGCAGGGGAACCGTTGGCGACGACCGTTAGACAGCGTCAACGTTGTCAACAGCAGGCGGTGGCGCTGGTACCGCAGGACCCGGCTCGGACTCTCAATCCCTTTCGGCGCGTAGGTGCACAGCTACAACAGGCATTGCGGCGTTATGGCGCTTATCAGGAGCACAGTGTCGAACACTTGTTGGCTGTGGTGGCCTTGCCCGCCGCTTATGCGCGACGCTTTCCGGCACAACTCTCCGGCGGGGAATTGCAGCGGGTGGCACTGGCACGCGCGCTGGCAGCTAAACCCGTCGTCTTGATTTGTGACGAAGTCACTTCGGCGTTGGATGCGCTCACCGCCAGAAAAATTCTTGTTCTTTTACAACGGCTTTGCCATGAACGTCATATGGCTCTGTTGCTGATCACGCATCAGGTGGAAAGTGTACGTGCGCTGTGCCATCGGGTGTTACTGCTTAGCCCAGCCTCGGGTATCACCCCTTCATTACCCCTGCAACAAGGAGAGCCCGTTAATGACGGAGCCGATAATCCCTCTATCGTCACCTACTGATTCGCTCGAGAGTATCAAACCGACGTCACTGTTAGCGCCTATTCGGCGGTGGATTGCGCTTGCCGCTCTGCTGCAAATGTTCTCGGCGGGGTTGGTATTGGTCCCGCTGGTTGAATTATGTGAATTGATTAAGGTGCTGATGAGTGCGTCGTTGAGGCGGCATCAGGAGGCCTGGCGCGTAATTATGCTGGCCTGCGTCTGTCTGGCTTCCGGTTTGGCCCTGCGCGGTCTGGCGGAACTGATTACCCATCTGGCCGATAATCATTTGGCTTTGTCGCTACGCCGCCAATTAGCGCAACGTCTGTCTCAGGCACCGCTCGGCTGGTTTACTGCCCAGAGCAGCGGGCGAATTAAACAAGGGCTTCAGGATGATGTCACGGCGATTCATCATCTGGTGGCGCACGCCTGGCTTAATATCACCAATGCGAGCGCTACGTTGCTGTTTGTCTACGGCTATCTGCTGTGGGTCGACTGGCGCATGACGCTGGTTGCCCTGGTACCGCTGTTGCTGTTTATGGTGTTCTACCGGCAGGTGCAGAAAGGGTGTCAACGCAAAATGTCGGAATACGGTACGGCGCTGGCACAGGTGAACCAATCGGTGGTGGAGTACGTGCAGGGCATCACCGTGGTAAAGACCTTTGGCCTCAGTGGCAAAGCCCATCAGGCTTACTGTCAGGCTACATCGGATTTTCAGCGTTTTTTCCTGGATTGGGCACTGCCATTGATCAAACCCGAGTGTTTGTCTGCCGTGATCATCGCGCCGATTACCTTATTGATGTTGATGTTGGTCGGCGGCATTGGGCTTATGCACCAAGGGATGCTCGAGATGACAGAACTGTTACCATTTCTGGTGATTGCGCTTGGGATCTCTGTGCCCGTCACCACGCTGAGCCACAGTGCACAATCTTTGCGCATGGCGAAAGCCGCGTTAAGGCGGCTTGCCACGTTGCTGACGATCCCACTGCAACCAGAACCGATACCAAGCCGGTTCCCGCAGAATAACGAAGTGGTGTTTGATCAGATTGATTTTGGTTATCAGTCCCGCTCACCTCTGTTACACAACATCTCGCTGACGCTCTCTCCAGGTACGGTAACCGCGCTGGTCGGTGCCTCTGGCGCGGGTAAATCAACCCTGGCGCGCTTATTGTTGCGCTTTGATGTCCCCGATCGTGGCCAAATCACGTTAGGGGGTATTGAGTTGAGCCAGATTGACAGCCGACATTTCTACCGCCAGATCGGTACTGTGTTTCAGGATACCCAGCTGTTGCGCATGAGCGTGTATGACAACATCGCACTGGGCGATCCGCTGGCCAGTGAAGAGCAGGTTACTGCGGCTGCCAAAGCGGCGCATATTCACGAACGCATCCTGTGTTTGCCGCGCGGTTATCAATCGGTATACGGCGATGATGCCACACTGTCTGGCGGTGAGGCACAGCGGGTCAGCATTGCCCGAGCACTCTTGCTACAACCCGCCGTGCTGGTGCTGGATGAGCCCACCGCGCAGGCAGATGCCGAATCAGAAGCTGCGATACAGGCTGCGTTCAATGCGTTGATCGCGCATCAGCGTTGTCAGGTGGTGCTGGTGATTGCCCACCGCCTGGAGACCATCACGCACGCAGACAACATTGTCGTGCTGTCGCATGGCCGCATTGACGCGCAAGGGAACCATGCTGATTTGCTGGCCGGTGGCGGTGAATATGCGCGGCTGTGGGCGGCACAAAAAGGGCAACAGGAGGCGATATGCTGTTGATGCGCCTGACCAGACTGATGGGGAAATCTCACGCGCTGCTGCTGCGTCATTATTTGCTGTGGGTGTGCAGCTATTGTCTGATGCAGGGACTGACATTTGTGCTGGTGGTGCCCATCATTCGCGCCCTGCTGGATCTCCGTGTGGATGATGCGTTGCTGTGGCTGCTACCGTTAGGAGTAGGCGTGGTGCTGACCGGCTATTTGCATTATCGCGCTGCACACAGTGGATTTCAGGTGGCTGCAACGCTGATGAATCAACTGCGTCGCCGTATTGGCGATCATGTGGTCACACTTCCGCTCGGCTGGTTCGTGCGCGCCAATACCAGTCGCTTGGGTCTGTTGCTCAGCCAGGGAGTGATGGAGATCCTGGGGTTGCCTGCCCACCAGTTAACCCCCTTGTTACGGGCGGTGATCACGCCCGTGGTGGTGGTGGTGGCAACCATTTTTTTCGACTGGCGCGTAGCACTGTGCGCGGCGTTTCTATTTCCCATGCTGGGGTTAGTGTATTGGTGGGCGGGACGACTGGGGCGTACCGCCGACCGTGCCGTTCAGACCGCCGATGCACAGGCGTGCGATCGCATGGTGGAGTTCGCGCAAAGCCAGCCGGTGTTACGCACCTATGGCAAAACCGCGCAGGGGTATCGGCAATTTGATCAGGCACTTGTGGCGCAAAGCCGGGCCGCACGACGTCAACTGTGGTTGGTGTTGCCGCCACTGCTGCTGAACACCTGGTTAGGGCAATTGGCCTTGATGGCGCTGATGGCGGGAATTACCTGGCTGGTGGTGATGGAAGGCGATGCAGCACAGCAAACCACGCTGTTTGCCTTACTGGTGCTGGTGAGTCGGGTTATCGACCCCCTCAGTGAAGTAGCCTCCTATAGCTCGGGCATCCGTATGGCGTCAGCCCAAATGGAGGCGGCAGAAAACGTGTTGTCACAGATGTCGTTACCGGCACCGACAGATCCTGTGCCTCTACCACAACACTACGGCATCGAGTTGCGCGACGTGACATTCGGTTACCAGCGCGGCGTCCGGGTGCTGCAAAATGTCTCTGCGACGTTGCCAGCCAATAGCATGACCGCCGTGGTGGGGGCATCCGGCTCAGGGAAAACCACTTTGACCAAATTGATTGCCCGTTTTTTCGATCCGGATAGCGGAGGAATTACTATTGGGGGAGTTAATGTAAAAGACTTTCCGGTCGTGCAACACATGAGCATGATTTCGCAAGTGTTTCAGGACAATTATCTGTTTAGCGGGACCCTGCGGGAAAACCTGCTGATGGGGAATCCAACGGCTGATGATGAGACGTTGCGAAACGTCCTGAAACTGGCGCGTTTGGACGACGTGGTGCAGCGCTTACCGCTGGGGCTGGATAGCCGGGTCGGCGAAGGAGGAGGGTTGTTGTCGGGCGGTGAACGTCAGCGTGCCGCACTGGCGCGCGCATTGCTGAAAAATGCGCCAATCCTGCTGTTGGATGAAGTAACCGGTGCGTTGGACCCGGAAAATCAGGAAGCGATCGCTCAGGGGCTTAACGCATTGCGTGGCCGCTGCACCATGCTGGTCATCGCGCATCAGTTGCATACCATCCGCAATGCGGATCACATATTAGTGCTTGATCACGGGCAGATTGTGGAACAGGGCAACCATCAACAGTTGTTGGCCATGAATGGACGCTACGCGGCCTTTTGGCAGGCAAAAGTGCGCGCTGAAGGATGGCGCATTGTACATCCCCGAGAAGGATAAGGAGACGATGATGTCTGAGCCTCTGTGTGATAGTCAGCATTGCGCTACGCGTTGGCCGCTGCCTGACGTTGATTTGACGGATTTGACGCTGTTCTCTCAAGGCTTTCCCCATTCCGTTTTCACGCAATTACGACAGAGTGGGGGCGCGCGGTATCATCCGGCCACCCCGTTGACGCCTGACAATGAGGGTTTTTGGGTGTTCACGCGCTATCAGGATATTGTGCCGCTCGCCAGAGATATCGAGACCTTCTCCTCGCATCGAGGCGGCGATCGTGCCGGAGGTGGAACCATGATTGAGGATCTTCCCTGTGCCGCAGGGCCGGGGACCGTCATCAATATGATGGACGATCCGCGCCATAAAGCGTTGCGACGTCTGATGGCTCCGGGGATCACCCGAGGGCGCATTGCTGCATTGGAGCCCATTCTTACTGTGGCGGCGCGTCAGGCTGTGATGAGTGCGTTAGCCAAAGGGGAAGGCGATTTTGTGTCGGATATTGCCGCCGAACTTCCGCTGTTTGCCATCGCAAATTTGGTCGGGATTCCTCCTGAAGATCGGCAACCGATCTCAGGTTGGATTAACGCGGTGCTTGATTATTCCGATCGTCAGTTGGGGCAGAGCAGTGTCAGCAGTCAGCAAGGCATGCAGCAGTTTATGGCTTACGCACAGCACTTTGTGGAGCAACGTCGTCAGGTACCCGGTGATGATATTGTTTCGCTGGCGATTGCGGGAGAACTTTCCGCTGAACTGGGCAGCTTGACGCCGATAGAGCAGGTGATGGTGTTTAGCGTGGTGATGGTGGCCGGTTTGGAAACCACGCGCAATGCTATTGCGGGCGGAATATTGGCGTTTATTCAGCATCCGAAACAGTGGCGACTGTTACAACAAGAACCTGCGCGAATGAACCGGGCACTGGAGGAAATTTTACGCTGGACCTCGCCCACGCCGTACAACCGCCGCACCGCCACGCGCGATGTTGACATCGCGGGTAAACGCATCAAAGCTGGCGAAAAAGTGACGTTGTGGTGGGCTTCGGCCAATCGCGATGAACAGCAGTTTGACAACCCCTTCGCCTTTGATATCTGCCGGGAGAAAAATGCCCATTTGGCGTTCGGCAGCGGGGGACATGGCTGTCTGGGGGCGCAGTTGGCGACGCTGGAGATGCGGGTTGTCTTTCGGGAATTGCTAAACCACATTGATGCCTTCGCATTAAACGGTCCCGTGGAGTGGGTCCGTAGTAACAAACATACCGGTATTCGGCGTATGCCTCTGCGTTACAAAGGGTTATAACGGTAGATTGCGTCAATGTTTTCTTGTCATGAAGAGAAATAATAGCCGTTAAAAAATAACGGCTTATTTTTTGAATGAATATCTAGTGTTAACGGTGTAAAAATCAGTATCTGTTCAACACGCTAAGTTATTCTCATGTCTATAGTGATACCACATCGATCGTACTCAACAATTATTCCATTCATCTCCACTGTATGATTCAGAGGCGCATAGTCATCGGCTCGATGTACTTATTTCAGCGGCTATTGAGGGAACTCCTTTACATTGTGATAGTGGTGATGGTGTCTCAGTTAAAGAACATCTTGATAGTGTATATCTGCGGGCAAAAAATAATTGTTGTGAAAGCCTTGAGTTACTACAAAATATCGCCCTTGGAAACGGTGAGATTGCCACACTCGCCCAAGATTATCTCTGTCGTATCGTATGCCAAGATGAAGATGGTACTGCCAACGTTGCCAAAAAGGCGCGCGCCCAGTGTCAATCGTTGATCACGGATTTCCCCCAGTGGATAAACAATACGTTTCTACAAGACCGGTTTACGCTGCTATTCATTGCCGGCACACACCTCAAGGACGAAGGGCCCGGTGCGGATAGTATACCGGCCCTGGTGAAAGAAAAGATCATGCAGCTCGATCATTTGCCCGTCAAACCGAAATGGTATACACCACAACAAGGAACCTTTGATGCGGTAGATTACGCCACTTTCAACGACAACAACCGCCAATTGCGCTACGCATTGCCTCAAGACGGTGCCTGTCAGTTTCGGGCTGCCTTGATGCTACGAGATAGAGATGAAAATTGGATGGGGGTCGATAAATCGATTATTTTGCAGGAAATAAAAACGACTGATTGGGAATCTAAAATACAGCTGGCGATAAAAAACGCCATCACTAGCATGGGAGAGATTTACGGTTATTTCCCTGTCGCTGATGGGGAATGTGTTGATGCGATGATTTACAACAATACCATTGCTAACGGTGATTCTACACTCTATTCACCGCAGGGGGTGAGAGAGGAATTACCAGAAGTATTAAGAAAAATAAAATATCAGGAAAATGGCAATGACTATTTAGCTGATATGTCTTTTGAACAATGGGAAAACTTTACCCACCTTATTTCTGAAAATCTGACTCAACAATTGAACATCAACATGCGTGACAGCGCATTTCCCTATGCTGAGTGCAATGTCGAGCAGGCCCATTACAATGTGATCGTTGCCGCAGATGACCGCTTTCCCCGTGCCTAGTTTCAACTATGCTTGAAGGGTAAAAAGCGATTTTTTTGAATGATGTCATGACACCATTCTGTTGCTTATTATATTGATGCTAACAATGCGAGTTGCATCACATTCTGACGAGATGGGGTGTTTATCCATATAAATAGCAGGAAACTGCATTTCTCGTTGTCCGCCCCAAGATTACCCTTTCTTGGATTTTTTACTGAAAAATCACTCTACTTAGACAATAAACGTAAGCTGAAAAAATAACTTCCATCGGCAGATGACGCGGCGGCGTGATGTGGAATACCACATCACGGGTAAGTCACCGTGGCGCTGTTCCCTGGCAAATGGTGAGTAACGAGGCTGAAAATGATGAAAAAACGTCTTCTCTGTGGCGTAGTGTCCTCCCTGCTGTTGGGCATGTCGCTTATCGCAACACCAGTCTATGCAGAACAAAAAACGGTCGTCAATATCGCAAAAGTGGATGGCATGCCCTGGTTCAACCGCATGGGCGAAGGTGTCGTTCAGGCCGGTAAAGATTTCAACGTCAACGCGACCCAGGTGGGGCCTGCCAGTACCGATGCACCGCAACAGGTCAAAATCATCGAGGATCTGATCGCCCGCAAAGTCAATGCCATTACCATCGTGCCGAATGATGCTAACGTGCTGGAACCCGTGTTCAAGAAAGCGCGTGATGGCGGTATCGTGGTGTTAACCAACGAATCACCGGGGCAACCCAGTGCCAACTGGGATGTGGAAATCATTGATAACCAAAAATTCGCTGCGGAATACGTGGAGCAGATGGCGAAACGTATGGGCGGAAAAGGAGGCTACGTCATCTATGTGGGCAGCCTGACGGTGCCGCAGCATAACCTGTGGGCTGATTTGCTGGTGAAATACCAGAAAGAGCATTATCCCGACATGTTTGAAGTCACCAAGCGTATGCCGGTGGCGGAAAACGTAGATGATTCGCGGCGCACTACGCTGGATTTGATGCGCGCCTATCCGGATTTGAAAGCGGTGGTGTCCTTCGGCTCAAACGGTCCCATCGGTGCCGGGCGGGCAGTGCAGGAGAAACGCGCAAAAAATAAAGTGGCGGTTTACGGCATGATGATTCCGTCGCAAGCGGCTTCGTTGATCAAGAGCGGTGATATCACTGCGGGTATCACCTAAGATCCTGCTAGCGCAGGCTATGCGTTAGCAGCGGTTGCAAGCACGTTGCTCAACGGTGAAGCGATCGCCGAGGGTTTCTCGGTTAGAAATCTGGGCAAAGCGGATGTGGATAACGAAAAACGTATTATTCGTTTCCACAAAGTGTTGCTGGTGACCAAAGAAAATATCGATACGCTCTATTGATTCTGCTTATTCGGGGCGCTCAGCGCCCCGCTTTCCTGTTTGCCAGGGGGTGTTATGGAACCATTCCTGTCCCTGAGCCATGTCAGTAAAACGTTTCATGGCACGCGTGCGCTCAATGATATTTCGCTCACCTTTCTGCCGGGCGAAGTGCACTGCCTCGCCGGACAAAACGGCTGCGGCAAGTCGACGCTCATCAAGATAATCTCCGGGGTATACCAGCCGGATGCCAAGGCGCGCATTGCGCTGGGCGGTAAAATCTGGCCTAAATTGACGCCGGGTGCATCAGTAGCGCAGGGCATCCAGGTGATTTATCAGGACTTATCACTGTTTCCCAATTTGAGCGTTTGGGAAAACATCGTGATCAACCACTATCATCACGGCCTGCTGGTGAAACGCAAGGCGCTGCGCCAGATCGCAGAGCGCGCGCTGGCGAGCATCAACGTCAACTTACCGCTTGATGCGCAGGTGGAGTCGCTCTCGATTGCGCGCTGCCAACTGGTGGCTATCTGCCGGGCGTTAGCGCAGGATGCCAGGCTGATCATTATGGATGAACCCACTGCCTCCTTGACGCATCAGGAAGTGGAAGGGGTGCTGCACGTGGTGCGCCAACTGCGTGAGCGCGGTATCTGCGTGGTGTTTGTTAGCCACCGGTTGGAAGAAGTCATGGCGGTATCCGATCGTATCACTGTGCTAAAAGACGGTAACCTGGTGGGAACCTATCCCGCCAACGAAATGAGTACGCGCCAGCTCGGCATGTTGATGACCGGGCAAGCTTTTGACTACCACATCCGCGCCCCCTGGCAGGGTGATGCGGCGCGCAAGGTGCTGGAGGTGCGGCAGCTTAGCCGCGCGGGCGAGTACCGTGATATCTCATTTTCGCTCGGCGCGGGGGAAATTGTTTCCATCATCGGACTGCTGGGAGCGGGGCGCACCGAGCTTTGGCTGAGTCTGTTTGGCATGACACGCCCTGACAGCGGGGAGATACGAATCGACGGTCAAACGGTGCAGTTGCGCAGCAACCGTGACGCACTGCGCTATGGCATTGGCTATATGTCGGAAGATCGTATGTCACGCGGGTTGGTGATGGCGCAGTCCATTGAGGACAACATTATCAGCACCGTTTTCGACAAGGTGCGCAATACTTGCGGGCTGATTCGCAAAAAACAGGTGCAGGTGGTAGTGAACCGGCTGATCGCCGCGCTGAGTATCAAAGCCCCCGATCCACGCTTGCCGGTGAGCACGCTGTCGGGAGGCAACGCGCAGCGCATTTCCATTGCCAAATGGCTGGCCATCGATCCACGGGTACTGATTCTGGACAGTCCCACGGTCGGCGTCGATATCGCCAATAAAGCCGGGATTTATCACATCATCAGCGAACTGGCTGCACAAGGGATCGCCATCCTGATGATCTGTGATGAACTGGATGAAGCCTGGTATCAAAGTCACCGTATCCTGGTGATGAAACAGGGGGAAATCCATCATACGTTCACCCCGGGCACCAGTAACCCCACGGAGATTGCCGGAGTTGTAAATGGCTGATTTAAAAAATTACCGGCATGAAATTTGGCTGGCGTTGCTGATTCTGGTGCTGTTTATCGGGTTGGCCTGGCGTAGCGATGAATTTCTGACGCTGGGGAATTTGTACGATTTGGTCAACAACTACGCCATGTTGACTATTCTGGCCTGCGGACTGTTCATGGTGCTGATTTCCGGCGGGATTGATATCTCGTTTCCTGCCATGGCAATCATCGCGCAGTACGTGATGGTGCTGATACTGCGCGATATCGGTGGCAATTTTGTCGTGGCTTACCTGATTGCCGGCGGTGTGGGCATCCTGCTTGGCAGTGTGAATGCCATTCTGGTTAATCGGCTGCGGGTGCCTTCCATCATCATTACCATCTCTACGCTAAACATCTTTTACGGTCTGCTGCTGTGGTTTAGCAAAGGGGTGTGGCTGTACGACTTCCCCACATGGTTTGAGTCAGGCTTTATGCTGTTCAAGTACACTGATGCTGATGGTTACGACTATGGGTTGGGGTTGCCCATGCTCACCATGTTCGCGGTGCTGGCATTGACCGCTTTTATCATGAATGTCACCACCGTTGGGCGCAAGATTTATGCCCTGGGTGGAAATCGTGAATCGGCCAGCCGCCTTGGGTTTAGCGTATTGCTGATGCAATGGTTTGTTTATGGCTATATGGGACTGATGTCCGGCGTGGCGGGCGTCGTGCAATCCTGGACGGTGCGCACCGTCGCCCCGGACTCGCTGCTGGGCTACGAATTGACGGTGCTGGCTGCGGTGGTGCTAGGCGGCACTAGCCTGGTGGGTGGGCGTGGCACGCTTATCGGTACCGTGCTCGGGGTGATCCTGCTGGCAGTGTTGCAGAATGGGCTCAATTTGCTGGGAGTCTCTTCCTATTGGCAGACCTTGATCACCGGCATCATCATTGTGGTCAGCATCAGTGCCACTGCGTGGAGCCAGCACCAAAACCGGAGTCTGCTATGAAGATATCGCTGCGCGAGAACGTAGAAACCTACCTGATGGGCTTGCTGGTGCTGACCGTGATTGGGTTTAGCATCACCATGCCGGCGGTGTTTTGGTCGGTCAATAATTTTCAGTCCATCGCTTCGCAGATGCCGGTTCTCGGCATATTAACGCTAGCGATGGCTGTCACCATGCTGTGCGGTGGCATCAACCTGTCGATCATTTCGACGGCGAATGCCTGCTCGTTGGTGATGGCTTGGGTGGCGGTCAGTTACCCGCCGTCGCTGTTGACCGTGATTGCCACGCTGGCGGCGGGCGTTGGGGCGGCGGCGCTGATTGGGCTGTGTAACGGCGTGTTGATTGCGGGCCTCAGGGTATCGCCGATCCTGGCGACGCTTGGCATGATGACGTTGCTCAAGGGGATCAATATTTTGATTACCGGTGGCAGTGCCATTGCCAATTATCCCGAATGGGTACTGTGGTTAAATCGCGCACAGTGGTTTGGTGTGCCGCTACCGATGTGGCTGCTTGTGGTAGTTGCCATCGGCCTCTGGCTGGTGTTGGAGCTCAGTACGCTGGGCAGGGCGATTTATCTTATTGGCTCCAATGAGCGCGCCACCGGATATTCTGGCATCAATACGCGTCGGGTGCTGGTGTGGGTATATGTGATTTCCGCACTGTTGTGCGCCGTGGCGGCATTTTTAATGATGTCGAAACTCAATTCTGCCAAAGCCTCTTACGGGGAGTCTTACCTGTTGACCTCCATTCTGGCGGTGTTGCTTGGCGGTGTAAATCCCGATGGCGGTAGCGGAAAGATTGTCGGCATGGTGCTGGCATTGATCCTGCTGCAAACTATTGAAAGCGGCTTCAATATTATGGGCGTCAGCTCGTACCTCACTCTGGCGCTGTGGGGGGCTCTGCTGCTGTGTTTCATTGGCGCTAAAGGGCAATTGGGGCTTAGCAAGGCGTAATCATGGCCCGGTAGCGGTGGTTATCTGGCCGCGTTATTACCTAACGCAATCTCCACCTGATGGGATTGCCCGTCGTCGATGAGTGGTATCTTGCCTTGCGGCAGTTCGTTACCATCCAGTGTCAGACGGTATTCGCCGCTGCTGTTACGCAGGGTGATGTTATAGTGGCTGCTGCCGAACCGGTATACCAACTCCAGCCACCGCGCCCGGTATGCGGTTCGACACTGTAGATATCCGCCGTCATTACATAGGGTTCGACTTTATAGCGCGCCGCAGCCTGCGGGGTCAGGCTGTGGTTGATCGGATTGATCATCGACCAAAGCTCCCAGGCACGCGCCCGATTGCCGCTATGCGCAAATGCCATGATCGCCCAAATCGCACCGTGGGTGTACTGTCCACCGTTTTCCCGCACGCCGGGCACGTAGCCTTGAATGTATCCCGGGTTTGGCCCGTTGCCATTAAACGGGGGGGTCAGCAGTTGGATGAAACCGGCGTCCTGATTGACCAGGTAGGTATCCAACGCCCTCATGGCCTGTGCACTGCGTTGCGGGTTACCCGCGCCTGACAGCACCGACCAGCTTTGGTCAATGGCATCGATTTGGCATTCCGTTGACAGGTGCGAGCCCAGCGGCTCTCCGTTGTCAAAATAGCCACGGCGATACCAGGCTCCGTCCCAGGCATGGGCTTCAATATTTTGCTGCAATTGCTTAGCATGTTCGCGGCATCGGGCGGCAAGAGTATGTTCCTGAAGGCGCTCGGCCAGTGCGGCAAAGCGCTGCAAAATATCGTACAGGAAGAAGGCCAACCAGACGCTTTCGCCTTTACCTTCCAGTCCTACCAGGTTCATGCCATCGTTCCAGTCCCCGGCCCCCATCAGTGGCAAACCGTGGCAACCAGTGGCAAGCCCGTGCTCGATAGCGCGCACGCTGTGTTGCCACAACGTTTCAGACTGCGCGCTGACCACTGGCTGCTCGTAGGCCGACTCTTCACCAGTGTAGCGCCGCAGACAAAGTGATCCACTCTGATTATTTCCATCTTGTTTCCTGTCATGTCGAACGTTGCGCGGCCAGTTGATGCAGTATTGCAAATACCCGCTGGTTCTCATCGGCATTGCCGATCGTCACACGAATCCACGAAGGAAGGCCCACTTCCCGGCCTGAGCGCAGCACGATGCCTGCGTCGAGAAACACTTTCGCGGCCTCATCGCCATCACGTTCAAGGTTGATCATCAGAAAATTGGCGAAACTCGGAATATAGTCGAATCCCAGCGCTTCACAGCAGGCATAGTAATCGGCCAATCCGTCGCGTACCAGTGTGACAGAACGTGCAAGAAAATCGTTATCGTCCAGTGCGGCGCTAGCGGCAATTTGGGCCAAATGATTCACATTCGGTGGCACTTTGACTTTATGCAACAGACTGGCCGTTTCAGCGCTGGCAACCGCATAACCAATACGCAGACCCGCCAAACCGTAGGCTTTGGAAAACGTGTGTAGCACAATCAGGTTGGCATACTGGCGCGCCAGCGCAATGCCATCAGGAACATACGGTGCCACGGCATATTCACGGTACGCTTCGTCGAGTACGACGGGAATGTCGGCAGGGACCTTGGCGAGAAACGCCTGTAATGCGCCCGTGGCAACCATCGTTCCCATCGGGTTGTGCGGGTTGCACAGCCAGATCAATCGCGTTTGCGGCGTGATAGCCTTCAACAAGGCATTAAGGTCAATGGCGTGTTCGGATAAAGGTACGGCCACCACACTGCCGCCGTTCAACCGCGTGGTCAGGTTATACCAGCCGAAAGAGGGCGTGGGGATCACCACCTCATCCCCATCGCTGACGAATACTGCGCTTATCAGCGACAGTATCTCAAATATGCCGCAACCAAATATCAGATGCTGCGGGTCAATATCGTGGTGCCTAGCCAGCTTTCCTCGCAGAGCATCGCAGAAGGTGGAAGGATAACGCGAGGCGGATGCCAGCGCTGCGCCAAGTGCTTGCGCGACCAATGGGGAATAACCAAGGCTGTTTTCATTAAGAGCCAGATTGATCAACGGGCCTTTCGCGTCTTGCAACGCTTGCGGCGGGTCAAAACGGCGAAGTGCGTCTAAAACTGGACGATAGTGCATGATGAGGGGTTCCTGCCAGATGTTTACTTATGACCATAGAGGGTGTCTTTCATGTTGGCAGAGGAACCGGGGCACTAAACAGGACATTTGGTGTCAGACCATAAACGGTAGAGTCCACGGACGTGGTGTAAATTCGGCAGGAGATGGTGA
>SMLE01000204.1_pt1 | contig 65740 bp, 65 predicted proteins | sample 2451431 | NCBI scaffold set ML178787.1 | reverse complement strand
CTCACCATCTCCTGCCGAATTTACACCACGTCCGTGGACTCTACCATGAAAAAATAGTTTTTGCGCTGGCAACCCTTTGCTGCTTGCTGTGGGGAAGCGCCTATCCGGCCATCAAAAATGGCTATGCCTTGTTCCAGATAGCAGAGGGGGACATCGCCTCAAAGCTGGTGTTTGCTGGTTACCGCTTTGTGCTGGCGGGCGGGTTATTGCTGCTGTTGGCGCTGGCGAGTGGCAAGGCGATTGCGCGGTTTAAACCAGGGCAACTCCGGCAATTAGCGGTGCTCGGGATCGCACAAACAACGTTACAGTATATTTTCTTTTATATCGGACTCGCTTATACCACAGGGGTAAAAGGGTCTATTATGAATGCCACTAGTACGTTCTTTAGCGTACTGCTTGCACATTGTCTTTATGCCAATGATAAAATAACACCGAATAAAGCTATCGGTTGCCTGTTAGGCTTTTTAGGTGTGACTGTTGTTAATGTAAAAGGCCTTGATGATTTCAGTTTTACATTAATGGGAGATGGCTTTGTTGTTATTGCAGCATTTATTCTGTCAGCGGCAACAATTTATGGGAAACGTATTTCTCAAACCATGGATCCGGTAGTGATGACTGGGTATCAACTGTCGATTGGTGGTATAATCCTTACGCTGACAGGGTATTTAAGCGGTGGTTCACTGAGTGTTCATGGCTGGAATTCTATCTTGATTCTTTTTTATCTTGTACTGCTTTCATCGATCACCTTTGCGTTGTGGAGCCAATTGCTAAAATATAACAAGGTTGGCACTGTCGCCCCTTTCAATTTCCTGATCCCGATTGCCGGTGCTGTGCTCTCCGCACTGTTTCTCGATGAGAGCATCCTTGAGTGGCGTTATGGTGCTGGTGTGTCTGGGGATTGGGTTGGTAAACCGGTCTCCCCAGACAAAATAAGCCGATATCCCCTCGTGCAACTGCCGAGGGGATCGGATTTAATAGCTGAGTGTCAGAATTTCTCTTGCCATGACTTCATCAATATCTTGTCTTTCACCCTGCGGTAAAAGATTAAAGACTTTCAGATTGTGGATTATCGCCTCCACCGCATCCGGTGGTAATCCATAATCGCGCATGCGGGTTTTGATACCCATGTGTTCAAAGAAATCGCGCGTTTTTGCAATCGCTTGGGAAATGCGGGTCTCCTCATCACCCTCGGTTATTTGCCAGATGCGCGTGGCATATTACAAAAGCTTCTCATGCTTATTATTGCGCTGCACATATAATAAAGAAGGAAGTAATACGGCGAGTGTTTCTGCATGGTCTAAGCCGTACAGCGAGGTGAGCTGATGACCGATACGGTGCGTAGCCCAGTCTTGTGGCACACCTGCGCCGATAAGCCCGTTTAACGCCAACGTGGCGCTCCAGGTTAGCGTGGCCCGCACATCGTAATTTTCAGGCTGCGTAAGCTCTTTCGGACCTTCTTCCAACAGTGTTAGCAGTAACCCTTCAGCAAAGCGGTCTTGCACTTTGCCATAGACGGGGAAGGTTAGATATTGCTCGATAACGTGGACAAAGGCATCTACCACGCCGTTAGCGACTTGCCGAGCGGGCAGGGTATAGGATTTCTCAGGATCGAGAACCGCAAACTGGAGGAAAAGCAGCGGATGGTTAAAACCTACTTTAGCGCCTGATGCAACGTGGGAGACCACCGACGTGGCATTCATCTCTGAACCTGTGGCGGGTAAGGTCATGACGCAGCCCATGGGCAGTGCCTGAGTGAGTGGTGTTTTATTAACCCAATGATCCCACACATTTTCATGGTAATAGGCGGCGGCAATGAATTTGGTGCCATCTACTACCGAACCGCCACCCACAGCCAGTAGATAATCGACATTGTTCTCTTTTGCTAACCGTGTAGCCTTCATCAAGGTTTCGTAGTGGGGATTGGCTTCAATCCCGCCGAACTCCACAACGTAACGCTCACCAAGTGCTTGCCTGACTTCGGCAAGCGTGCCGTACTTTTCCGCACTTTGCCCGCCGTAGGTAATCAGCACCCGCGCATTGACGGGAATGTGTTGATTAATCTCTGCAATTCTTCCCTGACCAAACACGATGCGCGTTGGGTTGTAATAACTAAAGTTGTACATTTTATAATCACCCCAGATTCAAAGTAACAAAAAATGGCTTTGATACTACTGCAAAGTCAGAGCGAGTGACATTTGGTTGAGACATAATGGTTATCCTCTCCTACACTTACCGCTACGGAGTACCCTCTTTGGAGATCGCTGACAGGTGCGTAATCTTGTTACATTTTTTATATATCTATCATTAAGATAAACCCATTTGAAACAGGTATAACTGTACCTGCTTTAGTGAAGTGAAATGCTACTTGTGAAAAAGATGGGCAATAAACGATCTGGTAAGAGTTCTTACCACCCGGCTTTTCGCGATAATACCTTTCAATTATGTGACTTGGATTACATAATTACTAAAATGATTCTCTGGTCGCGTTGTGTGTTTGAGGGATTAGGCGGTACAGTTGCGAGGATTTAGGAATAATCCTATGCTTCCTGATGCAGTGATTTAGGTTGTCATACGGGGTAAATAGATAAGCGAGTTGGGCAGCAAAAGAAGTTGGCTGTAGCATGTGATTGTCATAATAAGAAAGTAAAGTAACAAAAGATAGTCTCTGGCACCGAATGCTTTCATGCCATCAATGGAGAGTGATTTTTAACCGGGCGATAGCCTCTATCCCCCAACTTATGCTTTGAACATAGCCTGTCGAGATGGGAAATATGGGTACCTCTGAATTACTCAAGCACATTTATGACATAAATCTGTCTTATCTGTTACTGGCACAACGTTTAATCAACGACGAAAAAGCTTCTGCAATGTTCCGTTTAGGTATTGATGAAACCATGGCAGATACTCTGATGCAGCTTACACTGCCTCAGATGGTGAAACTGGCAGAAACCAATCAACTGATTTGTCATTTTCGCTTTGACGATCACAACACGATCAAGTTATTAACACAAGAATCCCGCGTGGATGATTTACAACAAATCCATACTGGAATTTTGCTGTCGAGTCACTTATTAAACCAATTATCTTCGAAAGACGATAATTTGCCTAAGAAAAGGGCATAATAATGACGGAAAAGAGTATTGTTCAGGAAGCAAAAGACATCCAGTTAGCGATGGAATTGATCTCTCTGGGTGCTCGATTGCAGATGTTGGAAAGTGAAACACAATTAAGTCGTGGGCGTTTAATCAAACTTTATAAAGAGCTTCGGGGGAGCCCACCTCCAAAAGGAATGTTACCCTTTTCCACGGACTGGTTCATGACCTGGGAACAGAATATTCATTCTTCCATGTTTTATAATGCGTACTCTTTTTTGTTAAAGATCAGTCGTTGTAATGGCGTTGAAGCCGTTATCAAAGCCTACCGTCTTTATCTTGAACAGTGCGCACCCAACAATGATACGCCGTTACTTGCCTTGACCCGCGCCTGGACATTGGTGCGTTTCGTGGATAGCGGTATGTTACAGTTGTCGTCGTGCAATTGTTGCAACGGGATGTTTATTACGCATGCTCATCTGCCGAAAAACAGTTTTGTTTGCAGCTTGTGTCAGCCACCCTCCAGAGCGGTAAAAAGACGTAAACTTTCACCGAATCTTGCCGATATACTACCGCAACTACTGGATGAAACGGTAAAGCATGCTGTCTGAGCCTGGTGGCGGTTGTGAGTCTGTCTCAGCCCGTGTTGTTTCGGGCTGAGTACATCCCTCCTCAAGAAATTCCTGCTCGACGAATGTTTTACCTCAGCTTCCACCCGCGATTTGTTATAAGGAATTCTTGTGCTTGTTATATTGGGTTATCTCGTAATAATAGGTTCGATACTGGGTGGTTACCTCATGGTTGGGGGGGCGCTGGGCGCGCTGTATCAGCCCTCGGAACTGCTGATTATCGGTGGTTCGGCGCTGGGCGCGTTTATCGTCGGTAACAACGCCAAAGCCATTAAAGGTACGGTTCGCGCCTTCCCTCAATTGTTCAAAGGATCCAAATATAGCCGGGATCTATATATGGATCTGATGGCGCTGTTGTTTCGTCTGATGGCGAAATCGCGTCAGCAGGGGATGCTTTCTCTGGAAGGTGATATCGACAGTCCGCGTGAGAGCGAGATTTTCTCCAGCTACCCTCGAGTGATCGCCGACAGTCACGTCATTGAATTCATCACCGACTATATGCGCTTGATGATCAGCGGCAACATGAATGCGTTCGAAATCGAAACGCTAATGGACGAAGAAATCGAAACGCTAGAGCACGAACTCGAAGTGCCGGCAATGAGTCTGAACCTGATGGGGGATGGACTTCCTGCGTTTGGTATCGTTGCGGCGGTTATGGGGGTAGTGCACTCCTTGGCCTACGTCGATCGTCCTGCTGCTGAACTGGGGATGATGATTGCGCATGCCATGGTGGGGACGTTCCTGGGGATCTTGCTGGCATACGGCTTTGTTTCGCCACTGGCATCACTGCTGCGTCAAAAGAATTCGGAAAAGGTAAAAGTTCTGCAATGCATCAAGGTGACGCTGCTCTCCAGCCTGAACGGTTATGCGCCGCAGATTGCCGTTGAGTTTGGGCGTAAAACGCTGTACTCCACAGTCCGTCCGACCTTCACTGAGATGGAAGAACATATTCGTCGTGTGAAAGCACCGGCTCAGCAGGCTGCGGAAAGTGACTAATGAAACATCAGCATCCGATAATACGCAAGAAAAGGAAGTCTAGCCACGCGGCGCACCATGGCGGCTCATGGAAAATCGCTTATGCTGACTTTATGACCGCGATGATGGCGCTATTTTTGGTAATGTGGCTTATCGCTATCGCCAGCCCATCGCAATTGACGCAGATTGCCGAATATTTTCGGACGCCGCTCAAAGTCGCGTTAACGTCGGGCTCTCGCGTCAGTGAAGACAGTAGCCCGATTCCCGGCGGGGGCAATGATTACACCCAGCAGGAAGGTGTCGTCAAGCGTGAACCTGAGATGCCTCCTGAAGCCAATCAGCGCGACAGACTCGATGACATCCGCTTGAACAAATTGCGCGAGCAGCTGGAACAGCTGATCGAATCTGACCCGCGCCTCAGAGCGTTACGTCCGCATTTGCTGATTGAAATGGTCGATGAAGGGTTACGTATCCAGATCATTGATAGCCAAAACCGTCCCATGTTCAAAACCGGCAGTGCGCAGGTTGAGCCCTATATGAGCCATATCCTGCGTGCGATAGCCCCCATTCTTAATGATATCCCCAATAAGATCAGCCTTTCAGGTCATACTGATGACGTACAGTACGCCCAGGGGCATCGTGGCTACAGTAACTGGGAGCTGTCTGCGGATCGCGCAAATGCCTCCCGGCGTGAGCTGATTGCGGGCGGTCTGTCTGATGGCAAGGTTCTGCGCGTGGTAGGCATGGCAGATACCATGAGTCTAAAACAGGCCACGAACAAAAACGACGCCATCAACCGCCGGATCAGCTTGATGGTGCTTAATCGTGATGCGCAGCGAGCCATTGAGCAAGAAAACAGCGAAAGCCGCGCGATTGATATCGACAAAGCGGAAACTTTGCAAAATTTGCCGGCCGAGAACACTAAACCCGACGAGCCGGCTGCCGACAATAGCAATAACGGTGCAAGCAATGCGCCGGTCTCGGGGGGCGCCACGGGCGCGGGGCCAACGAACAGTGCGCCTTCCGGTAGCAGCAACACCAGTTCGAGCAGTACCACAATCAATAACAACAGCACCACCAATAACAGCAACGTAAGCAGTATCAGTAATACCAATACAAATAATAGCGGTGGTGCAGCATCGCCGCAGACAGGGAATGGAGTACCTGCTTCAGGGCGCCAGCAACCAACCACCGCGTTGCCAGCCGCTCCGGACAGCCAGGCAACACCTTCATCAATAAGCCACGATTCGCAGCAGAGGTGATCACGTGAGCATGGACATGAGTGCTTTTTATCAAACTTTTTTTGATGAAGCAGATGAATTACTGGCGGATATGGAACAACATTTGTTGTTATTAGATCCACAAGCCCCTGATACTGAGCAAATGAATGCCATCTTCCGTGCCGCCCATTCCATTAAAGGCGGCGCGGGAACGTTCGGTTTTACCGTATTGCAGGAAACCACCCATTTGATGGAAAACCTGCTTGATGGTGCGCGACGCGGAGAGATGCGTTTGAGTACCGATATCATCAACCTGTTTTTGGAAACAAAAGATATTATGCAGGATCAGTTGGACGCTTATAAAACCGCACAGGAACCCAATGCTGAGAGCTTTGAGTATATCTGTCAGGCACTGCGCCAACTGGCGCTCGATGCCAAAGGAGAAGGCAGCGCTCCGGCCGCGGCCGCACCAACGCTCGCACAGGCTGGAAACGGTGAATTGCGCATTTCGCTTACTGGACTTAAAACGCAAGAAATTCCGCAAATGCTTGAAGAGCTGGGCAACCTCGGAACGGTGAAAGATCCCCAGCAGACGGACAGCAGTCTGGATGTCACGTTGGTGACGTCTGAAAGTGAAGATGATATCAGCGCCGTGCTCTGCTTTGTGTTAGAACCTGAACAGATCCATTTTGGCGCACCTTCAGCCTCCACGCCAAGCGCAGCTCCTGCCGCTGAACCTGCGCCTGAACTGGCCGTGGTGCCAATCGCGCCAGAGCCTGTGGTTGAAGCCAAAGTCGAAGCCCCTTCCGCACCTGTTGCTGCGGCCAAGGCGCAACAGCCTGCGCACGATGCCAACAAAAACCGGCCAAAAACGGGTGATACCAGCATCCGTGTGGCGGTAGAAAAAGTTGATCAGTTAATCAACCTGGTCGGCGAACTGGTGATAACGCAGTCCATGCTGGCACAGCGCTCTACGGCGCTTGATCCGGTGGCGCATGCCGACCTGCTGAATAGCATGGGGCAGTTGGAGCGAAACGCGCGCGATTTGCAAGAATCCGTGATGTCTATTCGTATGATGCCAATGGAATACGTATTCAGCCGCTTCCCACGCTTGGTGCGCGATTTGGCCGCCAAACTGGACAAGCAGGTAGAATTGACCCAGATCGGTAGCTCCACCGAATTGGATAAGAGCCTGATTGAGCGAATTATTGACCCACTTACTCACTTGGTACGTAACAGCCTCGATCACGGTATTGAATCGCCAGAGAAACGTATTGCTGCCGGGAAATCGCCGCTGGGTAATTTGACGCTGCTAGCTGAACATCAGGGCGGGAATATCTGCATCGAAGTTATCGATGACGGTGCGGGGCTGAACCGTGAGCGCATTTTAGCGAAAGCGATGTCGCAAGGCTTGGCAGTGAATGAAAACATGTCTGACGAAGACGTCGGTATGTTGATTTTTGCGCCTGGTTTCTCAACGGCCGAAAAAGTTACAGACGTCTCTGGACGTGGCGTAGGCATGGACGTGGTAAAACGTAATATCCAGGAGATGGGTGGACACGTTGAAATTCACTTCCAGGCCGGCAAGGGTACCACTATTCGTATCCTACTCCCGCTCACACTGGCAATACTGGATGGCATGTCCGTCAAGGTCAGCAAAGAAGTGTTCATTCTGCCGTTGGGGGCAGTAATGGAATCGTTACAACCGCGCGCCGAGGACATCTATCCGTTGGCAGGTGGCGAGCGTGTGCTGCAAGTACGCGGAGAATATTTGCCTCTGGTTGAGCTGTTCCACATTTTTGATGTTGAAGGTGCGAAGACTGATGCGACTCAGGGTATCGTCGTCATTCTACAGAGCGCAGGTCGCCGCTATGCTTTGCTGGTTGATCAATTGATTGGTCAACACCAGGTTGTAGTGAAGAATCTGGAAAGCAACTATCGCAAAGTGCCGGGTGTTTCCGCTGCGACCATTTTAGGTGACGGTAGCGTGGCATTGATTGTCGACGTTTCGGCGTTGCAGGCATTGAACCGTGAAAAGCGTGTTGTTGAGACCGCGGCGTAATAACACATAGAACGTGAATAATTAAGGTGAAAAACATGACTGGACTTGCCAACGTCACAAAAATAACCGGTGAAACCGTGGGACAGGAGTTCCTGATTTTCACACTGGGCGACGAGGAGTACGGCGTCGATATTCTTAAGGTGCAAGAGATCCGAGGTTACGATCAGGTTACACGCATTGCAAACACACCTTCCTTTATCAAAGGGGTGACTAACCTGCGTGGCGTTATCGTGCCAATCGTCGATCTGCGCATTAAGTTTGCCCAGCAGGAAGTGGATTATGACGACAACACCGTGGTGATTGTCCTCAATCTGGGACAGCGCGTGGTGGGGATCGTCGTTGACGGCGTGTCTGACGTACTGTCACTGACGGCGGATCAGATTCGCCCTGCACCGGAATTTGCAGTAACACTGTCCACAGAATATTTGACAGGTCTTGGCTCACTGGGTGAGAGAATGCTCATCCTGGTCGATATCGAGAAATTGCTGAGCAGTGAAGAAATGGCATTAGTTGATATCGTTGCAAAAGCATAATCTTTTTTTTCAGAGCCATCGCTGGATGGCTCTGACCTTTATTGCTCTTTTCTCTATTTAGGTTATCTGGAACTTATTCCTCTCTGATGCTGGTTTTCCGGCTATTCGTTTACTTAAAGGGCGTCATATGTTGAATCGTATAAAAATTGTCACAGCGCTACTTTGTGTTCTGCTACTATTTGGTGTGCTGCAAATTGTTTCCGGCGGGCTATTTTTTAATGCGTTAAAAAATGATAAAGAGGTATTTGGTAATACGCTTATCATTAATAATCAAAAATCTGCGCTTGATGCGAGTTGGTCATATTTATTGCAAACGCGAAATACCCTTAATCGGGCTGGAAGTCGATTTGCGCTTGATGCCACGGGGGCGGGCACCGGGTCATCGGGTCATCGGGTCATCGGTAAACGCGTTGCTGGAGGATGCGCAGCGGCAATTAGCCAGTGCAAACAAATACTTCGCAGACTATGAACACGTAGAACGCTCGGTTCAGCAGAGCAATGCCATCGAGCAAGATGTCAAACAGAATTATACGACATTAAATGTTGAATTGACTGAATTAATTCAACTGCTTTCCGCAGGGGAGATAAAAAATTTATCGACCAGCCAACACAAAGCTATCAGGATGGGTTTGAAAAAGCGTACAATGCTTATAAAGTAGAAAGTGAAAAATTATATAATACGGAAATTTCACGCAACGAAAGCGCTTATCAATCGGCTCTCTGGATTTTGGGGGCAGTGATTTCAGTTGTTGTCGCTTTAATCTTATCTGCCTGGTTTGCTATCCAACGTATATTAATTCATCCGCTGAATAATATTGTGGAAAATACGCAACACATTGCGCGCGGCGATCTGACTCAGAACATGCATTATCATAGCCGCAATGAAATGGGCATATTGGCAGACAGCATGCGCCACATGCAGTCCGAATTGATCAGCACAGTGAGCGCGGTGCGCCATGGTGCCGATGCGATCTACACCGGAGCATCAGAAATCAGCGCAGGGAATAACGATCTCTCATCGCGTACCGAGGAGCAAGCGTCGTCGCTAGAGCAAACCGCGGCCAGTATGGAACAACTGACGGCAACGGTACGACAGAATGCGGAAAATGCGCGTCAGGCGAGCCAACTGGCGTTAAGCGCATCAGAAACCGCACAACGCGGTGGCAAGGTGGTCGATAATGTCGTGAAAACCATGCACAACATTGCTGGTAGCTCGCAGAAAATTGCCGATATCACCAACGTTATTGATGGTATCGCGTTCCAGACCAATATTCTGGCGTTGAACGCGGCGGTTGAAGCTGCACGAGCGGGAGAGCAGGGCCGCGGTTTCGCCGTGGTGGCGGGAGAGGTGCGCAATTTGGCACAGCGTAGCGCTCAGGCAGCGAAAGAAATTAAAACTTTGATTGAAGATTCTGTAAATCGTGTCGATGAAGGATCTGTATTAGTAGAAAGTGCGGGCGAAACCATGGGCGAAATTCTCAGCTCAGTGACGCGCGTGACCGACATCATGGGTGAAATCGCTTCTGCCTCTGACGAACAGAGCAAAGGCATTGGGCAGGTTGGGCTGGCGGTTACAGAAATGGACCGCGTAACGCAGCAAAACTCTGCGCTGGTCGAGGAATCCGCCGCCGCGGCGGCCGCACTCGAACAACAAGTTATTGCATTGAACCAGGCCGTTGCGGTCTTCCAGTTACCAGCAACGGGTGGACGTTCGCGGATCGCATCGGCCACGGTTGACACGACAACGCGCCCGGTATTGCTGCCGACCGCCTCTGTGGACAGTAAGAAAAAAGCAGGGGCTGTGGCCTCAGATAACTGGGAAACGTTTTAACCGAACGGCCACGCGTATTTCAAGCACAGTGATTTATTAAGAAGCATTTTAAAACAAGAACGTATCGATCGTGTCGGCGTGACGCCGACCGATCACTGAGGTTGGAGGCAGTATGTTGACGCGGATTCGTGTTTCTACCGGTTTGTTTGTGTTGTTGTTTGTGTTTTGTGCCGTGCAGTTGGTATCTAGCAGCTCATCCTTTACGGCGTTCAAAACCGACTATCAGAATTTTACGCGCGTGGAGACCGTCAGCCAGCAGCGCGACAGTTTAAGTCAGAGTTGGGTGGCATTGCTGCAAACCCGTAATACGTTGAACCGTGCGGCAACCCGCGCGGCGCGTAACGTGCCGCAAGAGCAAGTCTCCGTGTTGATGAACAGTGCCCGTGCCTCTCTGGCGCAGGCGGATGTCTATTTCAAGCAGTTCATTGCTACCACGCAGTTAACGGAGGAAGGACAGCGTCTGGCTGAGGGCACCAAAGCGAGCTACGATAAGCTCAACGGTGCGTTGGCCGAGCTGATTGGTTTTCTGGATAAAGGCCAGCTACAACCTTTCCTGGACCAGCCGACCCAGTCATTTCAAGATAATTTTGAGAAGAGCTTTTCTGCCTATCTGACCTACGTTAAGACACATTTGCAGCAGGCTGGCCAGGCAAGCCGCGATTCCTATGACCATTCAACCTGGTCTTTTGGCATTGTCGTGGTGCTTTCCCTGGCGCTGGTCGCTGTGGCCGTGGTATGGCTGCGCAAGATCATCCTGACGCCGTTGACCACCATGCGCGAGCATTTTGAGCATATCGCGCAGGGGCACCTGACGGTAAAAATCGCCGACTATGGTCAGAATGAAATTGGGGTAATGTTCTCGGCGCTGCAACATATGCAGACCTCGCTGGCCTCGACGGTACACACCTACCGGGATGCTGCTGGGGGTGCGTGAGATTTCTTCCGGCAACGTGGATTTGTCATCACGCACTGAATCACAGGCGTCTGCGTTAGAACAAACGGCCGCCAGCATGGAAGAGCTGACCGCTATCGTGAAGCAAAATGCGGACAATGCGCATCAGGCCTCCAAATTGGCGCAGGAGACGACTAACACTGCCCATAAAGGGGGGGAAATCACCGCCGGCGTAGTGAAAACGATGCAGGATATTGCCGTGAGTTCACGTAAAATCAGTGACATTACCGGAGTGATTGATTGCATTGCTTTCCAGACCAATATTCTGGCGCTGAATGCAGCTGTTGAAGCGGCGCGTGCGGGCGAACAAGGGCGTGGGTTTGCCGTGGTGGCCGGTGAAGTGCGCAGTCTGGCACAGCGCAGTGCGCAGGCAGCCAAAGAGATCAAAGCGCTGATAGAGGAATCGGTGGGCCGCGTTGAGCAAGGCTCGGTGCTAGTGAAAGACGCGGGTAACACCATGGATGATATCGTTACGTCAGTGAAGCGTGTGACGGACATCATGGGTGAAATTGCGTCTGCATCTGACGAGCAGAGCAGAGGCATTGAGCAGGTTGCTCAAACGGTGACAGAAATGGACAGTGCAACGCAACAGAATGCTGCGTTGGTGGAGGAAGCATCATCCGCCGTTCAGGCATTGGAAGCCCAGGCGATGATGTTGACGGATGCAGTTTCAGTTTTCCGTCTTGACGTGACCGACGATGAAATATCGACTAATACTTACAAAGTAACACCTGCACTCGCGTTGAAGGAAAGGCTGGATTGACTCTCTCTATAACCTTAATTGATGTTTGAGCGGTTTGATATGAAAAATAACCCATCGCCAAATTGCCTTGAATCTGCGTCTATTCTGACTCAGATGGTCGATAGATTACCGTTGTCGGATACCCATTTTCGGCGTATCAGTCAGTTGATTTACCAACGTGCTGGCATTGTGCTGGCCGATCATAAACGGGAAATGGTTTACAACCGCTTGGTAAGGCGGCTGCGTACTTTGGGGCTCAATGATTTTGGGCAATATCTGGCGCTGCTGGAAGCGGACGTCAACAGCCCTGAATGGCAGGCGTTTGTTAATGCCCTGACGACAAATCTGACGGCGTTTTTTCGTGAGGCGCACCATTTTCCTATCCTTGCAGAGCATGCGCGCTCAAGGCCGAATGGCTATACCGTATGGAGTACGGCGGCATCCACCGGTGAAGAGCCATATTCATTAGCGATCACGCTGGCGGAGGTGCTTGGTAACCGTGTTAGTGGGTGCCAGGTCTGGGCCAGCGATATCGATACCCAGGTGCTGGAAAAAGCCACAGCGGGTATTTATCGTCAGGAGGAACTGCGCACGCTTTCCCCCCAGCAGTTACAAAAATTCTTTTTACGTGGGACTGGGCCACACAGTGGTTTGGTACGCGTAAGGCCTGAGCTTGCCGCGATGGTGCATTTTCAACAGTTGAACCTGTTGGTACCGACCTGGGATGTTCCTGCGCCTTTTGATGCTATCTTCTGCCGTAATATAATGATTTACTTTGATAAAGAGACGCAGGAACGTATTTTGCGTCGCTTTGTTCCTATGCTTAAGCCGGGTGGGTTATTATTTGCCGGCCATTCAGAAAACTTCAGCCAGATCAGTCGGGAGTTCTACTTGCGCGGGCAGACGGTCTATGGGCTGGCTAAGGAAAGATAATGAGCAAGATTAAAGTACTTTGTGTAGATGATTCAGCGCTTATGCGCCAGATCATGACGGAAATTATTAATAGCCACCCAGATATGGAAGTGGTTGCGACTGCACCCGATCCGCTGGTTGCCCGCGATCTGATCAAAAAGTTTAATCCGCAGGTATTGACGCTGGATGTGGAAATGCCGCGCATGGACGGATTGGACTTTCTGGAAAAACTGATGCGCTTGCGGCCGATGCCTGTGGTGATGGTCTCATCGCTGACGGGGAAAGGGTCCGAGGTGACGTTACGCGCGTTGGAACTGGGCGCGCTGGATTTTGTCACCAAGCCGCAGTTGGGGATTCGCGAAGGCATGTTAGCCTACAGTGAGATGATCGCTGAGAAAATTCGCATGGCGGCCAAGGCGCGCCTGCCGCAGCGTAGTGCGTCCAGCGAGCCGACTAAAATTATTCAGTACACGCCGATTCTCAGCAGTGAAAAGCTGATCGCTATTGGTGCGTCGACGGGCGGTACCGAAGCGATTCGCCAAGTGCTGCAACCCTTGCCGGCAACCAGCCCGGCTTTGCTGATAACCCAGCATATGCCGCCGGGCTTCACCAAATCTTTTGCTGAGCGCTTGAATAAACTGTGTCAGATTACGGTAAAAGAAGCGGAAGATGGTGAGCGCGTTTTACCTGGGCACGCGTATATCGCACCCGGAGCACGCCATCTGGAGTTGGTGAAAAGCGGTGCCAACTATCAGGTCAGGTTGAATGACGGGCCGCCGGTAAACCGGCATCGCCCGTCGGTAGACGTATTATTTCGTTCGGTGGCACAGTATGCCGGGCGAAATGCCGTGGGGGTTATCCTCACGGGGATGGGAAACGACGGCGCCGCAGGGATGCTGGCAATGCATCAGGCTGGTGCTTACACTCTGGCGCAAAATGAGGCAAGCTGTGTGGTGTTTGGTATGCCACGCGAAGCCATTGCGATGGGGGGCGTCGATGAGGTGGTTGATTTAAGCCAGGTGAGCCAGCGTATGTTGGCACAAATTTCTGCCGGACAGGCATTACGTATATAGCAACAGCAGCTCCCAGGGAGCAATAAAAATTAGGAGTAGGTATGGCCGATAAAGAACTCAGATTTTTGGTAGTGGACGACTTTTCGACGATGCGCCGCATTGTTCGTAACCTACTGAAGGAACTGGGCTTTAATAATGTGGAAGAAGCAGAGGATGGCGCTGACGCGTTGAATAAATTGCGCGCAGGCGGTTTTGACTTTGTGATTTCCGACTGGAATATGCCCAATATGGATGGTCTGGAGCTGCTGCAAACGATCCGTGCTGATGGTTCACTGTCGAGTCTGCCTGTGCTGATGGTCACGGCTGAAGCGAAAAAAGAGAACATCATTGCTGCCGCTCAGGCGGGTGCTAGCGGCTATGTGGTTAAGCCGTTCACCGCTGCGACCCTGGAAGAAAAACTGAATAAGATTTTCGAAAAATTAGGCATGTAAGGGGATCGTATGACTTCACATCCTATGCCACCGGTGAATGATACTGCCTCTGCAACGGAGATCATTTCCCGTATTGGCCAATTGACGCGCATGCTGCGTGACAGCTTGCGTGAACTGGGTTTGGATCAGGCCATTGCAGAAGCCGCGGAAGCGATTCCCGATGCGCGCGATCGCCTTGACTATGTCGTGCAAATGACGGCACAGGCGGCAGAACGCGCATTAAGCAGCGTTGAGGCCGCACAACCCGTCCAAAACCGACTGGAAACGGAAGCCAAGGCGCTGAAAGCGCGTTGGGATGAATGGTTCGAAAATCCGATTGAACTGGCGCAAGCAAAAGAGCTGGTCACGGATACGCGTAATTATTTGAATTACGTACCGCAGCACACCTCTTTCACCAATGCGCAACTGATGGAAATCATGATGGCGCAAGATTTCCAGGATCTTACTGGTCAGGTTATCAAACGCATGATGACGGTAATTCAGGAAATCGAAAAACAATTGCTGATGGTGTTGTTGGAAAACATGCCAGAGCAATCGGCTGAGAAGAAACGGCCAAATGACAGTTTGCTCAACGGTCCTCAGATGGATAAAACCGCCGCAGGCGTGGTATCCAGTCAGGATCAGGTTGATGACTTGCTCGACAGCCTGGGTTTCTAATGCAGTCAGGGGGAGTGCGGCAGTGCAGAGCCTCCCACTGATGCACGCTTCTTTTGCACCGTGATTGATCTGTGGATCAGTCACGGTGTTTCTATTGGTATTACCCTATCCCTGAATAAGCTATAGGTTTGTTTCGTTGTTCAAGCCATAAGGATTGCGGACATTTGTCATGCTAAGCGTTACTCCTTAACCTGACTGAATGCGATCGGAACACGGCTGTGGCTGAAGATAGCGATCTGGAAAAAACAGAGGCCCCCACACCCCACCGACAAGAAAAGGCGAGGGAAGAAGGTCAGATTCCGCGTTCGCGCGAATTAACGTCGCTGTTAATGCTGATTTCAGGGCTGGCACTCTTATGGTTTGGCGGCAGCTCGATGGCGCGGAAACTTTCTGGCATGGTGGCGCAAGGGCTTCATTTTGACCCTGGGTTAGTCAGTGATGACAAGTTACTATTACGCCATTTGGGGTCATTGTTGATGCAGGGTGTTTCAGCGTTGGTTCCTTTAATGGTTGGCGCTGTACTGGTGGCGATTGCTGCCCCAATGTTACTGGGGGGCGTGCTGTTTAGCCCCAGCTCCATTAAATTCGATCTGACCAAGCTGAACCCGATCAGTGGCTTAAAGCGCATATTTTCTTCGCAAGTGTTGGCAGAGCTGTTTAAAGCCATCCTCAAGTCCATATTGGTAGGATTAATTGCTGGCTGGTTCTTGTTACATAACTGGCCAAAGATGCTCCATCTGGTCTCTGAACCGCCTATTGCCGCGTTAGGAGATGCGCTGGAGCTGGTAGCAATATGCGCATTTTTTGTCATCATGGGGCTTATTCCCATGGTGGCTTTTGACGTTTTCTGGCAGCTTTGGAGCCATTTAAAAAAATTGCGGATGAGTAAACAGGATATCCGCGATGAACATAAGCAAAGTGAAGGCGATCCGCATGTGAAAGGTCGGATACGTCAACAGCAGCATGCGCTGGCCCAGCGACGGATGATGGCCGATGTGCCAAAGGCCGATGTGATCGTTACCAACCCGACACACTATTCTGTCGCCCTGCAATATGATGATAAAAAAATGAGTGCGCCTCGGGTTTTGGCAAAGGGGGCAGGAGAAATTGCCCTGCGTATTCGAGAGCTGGGTGCCGAACATCGCATTCCCGTGTTGGAGGCACCGCCGTTGGCGCGAGCCCTGTTTCGCCATGCAGAAATTGGCGAACACATTCCAGCAACACTGTATGCTGCCGTGGCAGAAGTATTGGCATGGGTTTACCAACTAAGACGTTGGCGGCGTGAGGGGGGACTCATCCCGCGTAAACCCAAAGATCTTCCTGTCCCGAAAGCGCTTGATTTTGTACCACCTGAAGAGATGAATACCGATGCCTGATTTGGCCTCTTTACTGCGACTACCTACAGCGTTTAAAAACACCCAGTGGCAAATTTTGGCGGGCCCAGTCCTCATCCTTCTGATCCTTTCCATGATGGTGTTGCCGCTGCCTCCCTTCATTTTGGATCTGCTCTTTACCTTCAACATTGCACTCTCCATCATGGTGTTATTGGTCGCAATGTTCACGCAACGCACGTTGGATTTCGCAGCCTTCCCAACCATTTTGTTGTTCTCTACATTGTTGCGTTTGTCGCTGAACGTTGCATCGACGCGTATTATTTTGCTGGAAGGTCACACAGGTACAGCGGCAGCGGGACGTGTAGTAGAGGCGTTCGGTCACTTTTTGGTGGGCGGCAATTTTGCTATCGGTATCGTGGTATTCATTATTTTGGTGCTAATCAACTTTATGGTGATCACCAAGGGTGCCGGACGTATTGCTGAAGTAGGGGCCCGTTTTGTCCTGGATGGGATGCCCGGTAAACAGATGGCAATTGATGCAGATTTAAACGCCGGTTTGATCGGTGAAGATGAAGCCAAAAAGCGTCGTGCGGAAGTTACCCAGGAAGCCGACTTTTACGGTTCAATGGACGGTGCCAGTAAATTTGTGCGTGGAGACGCTATCGCGGGTTTGATCATTATGGTGATCAACATTGTCGGTGGGCTGTTGGTTGGGGTTGTGCAGCACAATATGGCGATGGGCCAGGCGGCAGAAAGCTATACTTTGTTAACCATCGGTGATGGTTTGGTGGCGCAAATCCCCGCGTTAGTTATCTCGACAGCGGCAGGTGTCATCGTTACCCGCGTGAGTACAGATCAGGATGTTGGCCAGCAAATGGTCACGCAACTGTTCAATAATCCACGAGTGATGATTCTGAGCGCTGGGGTGCTGGGGCTGATCGGCTTGGTTCCGGGGATGCCTAACTTTGTCTTCTTGCTCTTCACCGCAGCGCTACTTGGATTGGCCTGGTGGATGAAAAACCGCGAGGGCGTTGTGCCTGTCGCTGGCGTTGAACAACAGTTACATGAGAAACCCAAGGTCATTGAAGCAACCTGGTCTGATGTGCAGTTGGAAGATCCGCTGGGAATGGAAGTCGGTTACCGGCTGATTCCCATGGTCGATCATCAGCAGGATGGTGAACTGCTGGGGCGAATTCGCAGTATTCGCAAAAAATTCGCGCAAGAGATGGGCTTCCTGCCGCCAGTGGTGCACATTCGTGACAATATGGAATTACCCCCTGCAAGTTACCGTATCTTGATGAAAGGGGTTGAAGTGGGACACGGCGAAGCGTATCCCGGTCGCTGGATGGCGATTAACCCTGGAAATGCATTTGGCGAATTGCCGGGTGACAAGACGCAAGATCCGGCATTCGGTTTGCCTGCTGTGTGGATTGAAGGGGTGTTGAAGGAGCAGGCGCAAACGCAAGGCTATACGGTAGTGGAAGCGAGCACCGTGGTGGTTACACATCTTAACCATCTTATTGGGCTCTATGCGAGTGAGCTGTTTGGTCGCCAGGAAGCGCAGCAACTGATGGACCGTGTCACGCAGGAAATGCCGAAGCTGACTGAGGATTTGATCCCAGGTGTTGTCACGCTGACCTCCTTGCACAAAGTGTTGCAAAATCTGCTTAAAGAGAAAATCTCTATCCGCGATATGCGCACTATTGTTGAAACACTTGCTGAGCACGCGCCTGTACAACCAGATCCTTATGAGCTGACGACAGTGGTGCGCGTTGCTTTGGGCCGGGCCATTACTCAGCAATGGTTCCCTGGTGATGGGGAGTTGCAAGTGATTGGTTTGGATAGTTCCCTTGAGCGAATCTTATTGCAAGCGCTGCAAGGTGGTGGCGGATTGGAACCGGGCCTTGCTGATAGACTTTTGGCACAAGCCAGGCAGGCGCTAAGTCGGCAGGAAATGCTGGGGGCTCCTCCGGTTCTGTTGGTAAACCATGCATTACGTGGTTTGCTTGCGCGCTTTTTACATCGTAGTTTGCCGCAGATGGCGGTGTTATCCAACCTTGAAATCAGTGACAGTCGGCAGATAAGAATGACGGAAATGATTGGAGAAGCATAATGAGTGTGAGACGGCTCTCAGTCTTGTTATTGGCACTTGTCCCTCTTGCTGTCTTTGCAGGACAAGGGGGATGGAACGCCAGCACATCAGGGGTGATGTTGACGTATCGTGGTCAACTGTTCAACTCTGCACCTTTGGCTCCTACACCATTGCAAGGCGTTAAACCGGATAATTCGATCACTGTGGTATATTGGCGTTATGCCATCGATGGGGTATATGACCCTGGCTTACGCGTTAAACTGTGTACAGTACAACGCTGCGCTGAAATTGAGGGAGGAAGTGGGCAGTCACTGGCCTTTCGTGGTTTGCCAGCCACCAGCGAGTTTCGTTTTACCTATTTCCTAGAAGGCAAAGGGCGTGTTTATCGCCCAATAGACATACGGCGAGTAGACATCGCCGTTAATTATGAGTAACACACCTGGTGTTATAAATTGATTTTCCTGCCGCCGACCACCAATCCTGATGATTGTCCATCAGGGCCATAAAGGCTCTGACCATGGCGAGGTTTCAGTATCGCAATGGCCTCATTAGTATAGGAAATGTGCTGATTCAGCAACATGCCATTGTGCTTGTTCATATCATGCAAATGAGCCGTTAATGCTTGAATAGCCTGCCATCGTTCGAATAGCTCAGCATCTGATTCGTAGGGTGCATGAAGCTGCAAGCGATTTTCAATTTCCTGCCGATTCTTATCAAGATATTGCACAGTTGCCAAGGTGGCACTTTTAGTATCAGTAACCTTCTGTAAAGCAACGCTGTTAATATGACCAGCACCGAGCAGGGCTTGCTCTTCTGATAAGATAGTGTTCAGCTGGTCCAGGGTATCGAGTACCGCATCAAGCGTTGTTCGCAATTTTTCCATAATTATCAATTATTCGCCAAGAAGTCTTGAGTATCTTTGATCAGTGCATCTGCGATTTTACCCGCATCAATCTGTAAAGAACCATCACGAATGGCCTGCTTCAGCGTTTCCACACGATTCATATCGATATCTTGTGTGCCAGGCTGCATCAAACGAGCTTGCGCGTCGCTCAGTTTAACCTGGGTTCCTGCCACTTCGCTTTGGGTGGGGGTTTGTACACGTTTTTGCTTCGTCGCTTCACTGGCGTCGCGAGACTGCACTTGAGTGACAGGTTTCAGCGGCTGGGTGCGTTCAATGCTCATAATGTTACCCTCTAAAATGAGGTGTCAAAAGGTTAAATAATAACCTGATTCCACTCAGGTTTACATAAACGCCACACGAAAGGAAGGGGCGACGCAAAATTTACTCTGTAGGTATCATCGGCAACAATGACGAATACTTTAATTTATTATTGCGCAATATAAATAACACCGTCTTCACCCGCAATACCACTGACGATTTGCCCTGATGCCATACGCACGCGCACGGATTGACCAACAGCAGCGTTACCCATTGCTTTTCCTTCACTGTTAATACTAAAGCCTACGCTTTGCGCCAGCACCTGTACCGTTTGGCCTGATTTAACTATCCATGCACGACGGAGCATGGCGCTGGTCAATGGTTGTCCCGGCGACAGATCGCGCAGTAACACGGCCCCTATAGCATCTTTAGGCAACAGCAGCGCACGTGGCGGCAACAAGTCTAATCGCCCTGTCGTTTGTCTCAGATCAGACGTAGTCAAAGCGACTCCGCGGCGTAATTGCCGAGCGCTCACCAGGTAATTCCCTGTGACTTGTACTTCGGCCTGAATGAAACGCCGCTGGTCGCCACAACGAACGGATACACTGACATTACCCCAGACCCGAGTATTGTTTGACAACGTGAGCACGGGAGCTTCGCACTGCGGCCATTGCTCCGGCGGAGATTTAATCATAACGGTGACGCTGCTGTGTTTGTCTGGAAAACGCGCATGAAAAAACTGATCGAGTTGAGCCTGTAAATCGGCTGCAACGGCAACGTGCACATTCCCTATCAGGCTGGTCAGTAGCGCAAAAATAGCGGAATAAAATGTTTTTTTCACTGACTTCACCTCTTGAAGATCACTGCCTTATCTAGTGTAAAGATCTCTGCGGTGCGTTAAGGCAATAAATAGCGTTGCATTTCACGCTTATTCTCGCGATGGCTGTATCAGCATAGGAATTATCCTACCAGCTCCAAATTCTCATTTGCGGAGGGAGCATGCTCGACAAACTTGACGCCTCATTCCGGTTTCAACAGGAAGCGTTGAATCTGCGTGCCCAACGACAAGAAATCTTGGCGGCGAATATCGCCAATGCTGACACTCCGGGTTATCAGGCGCGCGATATCGATTTTGCCAGCCAGCTCAACAAAGTGATGGAGCAAGGCCGAGTGAGCGGCACGGGGATTGCGTTGAAAAACACCTCCACTCGTCATATCCCGGCACAGAACTTTCAGCCGCCAGAACTTGATTTACTGTATCGCGTTCCCGATCAACCTGCCCTGGATGGCAACACCGTTGATATGGATCGTGAACGTACCAATTTTGCCGACAACAGCCTGAAATATCAAACCAGTCTTACCGTATTGGGTGGTCAGATTAAAGGCATGATGTCAGTACTGCAATCAGGTTCATCCTGAGGGTGATGGAAGAGGAGGCTAAGGCGTTATGTCACTGCTAAGAATATTTGATATTTCCGGTTCCGCACTCTCAGCGCAATCCCAGCGTTTGAATGTCAGTGCAAGTAACCTGGCGAACGCAGACAGTGTAACTGGCCCAGATGGGCAACCCTATCGTGCCAAGCAGCTTGTTTTTGAAGTAAATGCGCCGGCAGGTCAGGCAACGGGAGGAGTGCGCGTCTCCAACGTTATCGAAGACCCTTCCCCTGCGCGTCTGGTTTATGAACCCGGTAATCCGTTAGCCGATGGGCAAGGTTATGTCCGTATGCCAAACGTGGATCCGGTCGCGGAGATGGTCAACACCATTTCTGCATCGCGCAGTTATCAGGCCAACGTCGAGGTGCTGAATACCACGAAGACGATGATGCTGAAAACATTGACTATCGGGCAATAACTGGGAGATTCGTGTAAATGTCGGTAACGATTAATGATACCACTTCCGCCAGTAAGACGAGCAGTACCAGCAGCTCGTCAAACTCCGTAACGGCAAACACCAGTGCTGATCTACAGAATCAATTTTTGACGCTGCTGGTCGCTCAGTTAAAGAATCAGGATCCCACTAACCCGATGGACAACAACCAATTGGTCAGTCAGTTGGCGCAGTTGAACACCGTAAGCGGGATTGAGAAGCTCAACACGACACTCGGTTCTATTTCTGGGCAGATCAACAATAACCAGTCTATACAGGCAACGACTCTGATTGGTCATGGTGTGATGGTTCCCGGAAACGAGATTTTGGTGGGTAATGATACCAGCACACCGTTTGGCCTTGAGCTTGAAAGTGCGGCTGAAAACGTCACTGTTACCATCACTGACAGTACAGGTAAGGTGGCGCGCACTCTTGAACTTGGTTCACTGACCGCCGGTGTGCATTCATGGGGTTGGGATGGCAAGTTGGCAGACGGTACTGCTGCCTCTGATGGGTCCTATACCTTTACTGTTGCGGCCAACACGAATGGGGCTCAACAAACTGTACAGCCATTACGTTATGCCTTGGTTAATGGGGTTGTTCGCAATGACTCTGGTGCCCAACTGGATTTGGGGCTGCAAGGCAAAGCGACCTTGGATGATGTGCGGCAGATTTTGTAACTGAAAGACAGCATTGAGCACAGAATCTGGACTACCTCGAAACCTGGTTCTGAAGCATGAATTAACCGACTCATCTGGAGAGCACCATGAGTTTTTATCAAGCGGTTAGCGGCTTGAATGCCGCATCGAAACAGCTGGACGTAATTGGCAATAACATTGCCAACTCGTCAACTGTGGGGTTTAAAACGGGTACCATTGCATTTGCAGATATGTTTGCTGGTGGTACTGGCTTAGGAACAAAGGTTTCGTCCACATTGCAGGATTTCGGTGATGGCTCGCTAAATTCCAGTTCACGAGCACTGGATGTTGCAATCAGTGGTAATGGTTTCTTCCGTGTGCAGGACAGTAGTGGTTCTGTGTATTTTAGCCGCAATGGTCAGTTCACACTGGATGGTGCTACCCGTAACATCGTTAATATGCAAGGTATGCAATTGACTGGTTATCCGGTTGTTGGCACGCCGCCTGTTATTCAGCAAGGGGCTGATCCGGTACCGTTGACTATCCCTGAAACAGCGATGGCTGCTCAACAGACGACTGTCGCGTCAATTCTCGCCAACCTTAATTCATCCGATGCCGTTCAGGTCTTCGATCCTGCTAGCCCGGAAACGGCGAACTACAAGGGATCGATTACCGTCTACGATACATTGGGCAATCCACATAATATCGGGCTGTATTTCGAAAAAACAGGCGATAACGCCTGGACGGTAAACGTGCAGGATGGCTCAGTAACCGGTACTGGTTTCACTAAAATTGCACTGGAGTTTACGGAAAGCGGCGCGTTGAAATCGCAGACTCAGACGATTACCACTGGTACTCCACCTGTTTCAACGGTTGTCACGGGAGCCAGCACCATCCCACTACCGGCACTGAATGGTTCTCTGGCATCGACCTTCACGCTTGATTTTGCTGGCAGCGTGCAACAGAACTTTGGTGCGAACAGCAACAAAACGCCTACGCAAAATGGTTATCCGCCCGGAGATTTGGTCGGTTATAGCGTTAGTGATCGTGGTGTCATCACCGGTAAATACTCGAACGACAGAACACAACCGTTGGGGCAGATTGCGCTGGCCAGTTTCTCTAACCCGGAAGGTCTATCCATCCAGGGTGATAACGTTTGGTCCAGTACGGAAAAATCTGGTCAGCCAGTTATTGGGCAGGCTGGCGTGGGGAGCCTTGGGTCGTTGCTTGGCAATATGACGGAAAGTTCCAACGTGGATATGAGTAAAGAGTTGGTGGATATGATCGTTGCTCAGCGTTTCTACCAGTCTAATGCGCAGACTATCAAAACGCAGGATTCCATTCTGCAAACATTGGTCAGCTTGCGTTAATCGTTTTAGCGGAGATATTCCATGGATCACGCTATTTATACCGCGATGGGCGGAGCTAGCCAGTCACTTGAAAAGCAAGCGATCACGACCAACAACCTGGCGAATGCGTCAACACCAGGTTTCAAAGCTCAATTGGCTGCGTTGCGCGCTGTACCTATCAATGGACCGACGTTACAAACGCGTACTCTGGTGGTGGCCTCTACGCCCGGGGCGGATATGTCGGAAGGTGTGATGGATTACACCGGGCGTTCCATGGATATTGCACTGCCAAAAGAGAGTTGGTTGGCAGTGCAAACCGCGAATGGTGAAGCCTATACTCGCAATGGGAATATGGAGATCAATGCTGATGGTCAGTTGACCATCCAGGGGAGCGTTGTCGTTGGAGACGGCGGCCCGATTGAGATTCCACCCAATGCGCAAATCAGTATTTCCGCTGATGGTACTATCTCCTCACTCAATGCAGGCGATGCTCCCAATACGATAGCTCAGCTAGGTCGGTTGAAACTGGTGAAAGCAACCGGGCAAGAAGTAACGCGTTCTGACGACGGTTTATTTCGCTTGACCCAAGCGGCCCAGCAGCAGCGCGGCAACGTATTACAGAATGATCCCACTGTACGAATCATGCCTGGCGTACTTGAAGGCAGCAATGTCGATTCAGTCGGTGCCCTGGTGGATATGATTGCTAACTCACGTCGCTTTGACATGCAGATGAAAGTGATTAGCAGTGCCGACACTAATGCTCAGAGTGCCAATCAACTATTGGCAATAAGCTAACACGCCATTTGCGTGAAGGAGTTGCTTTATGATCCGTTCGTTGTGGATTGCAAAAACCGGTTTGAATGCACAGCAAACCAATATGGACGTTATCTCCAACAACTTGGCGAACGTCAGCACCAATGGGTTTAAACGTCAACGCGCTGTGTTTGAAGATCTGCTGTATCAAACTATCCGCCAGCCAGGTGCTCAGTCGTCGGAACAGACAACGCTGCCTTCTGGTTTACAATTGGGTACCGGGGTTCGCCCAGTGTCTACTGAGCGAATTCATACTCAAGGTGGGATGTCGGAAACCGGAAACTCCAAAGATGTCGCTATCAATGGGCAAGGGTTTTTCCAAGTGCAGATGCCTGATGGTACGACGGCTTATACCCGTGACGGCGCATTTCAGCTGGACGGTAATGGCCAGTTGGTAACCTCAAGTGGCTATCTGGTTCAGCCAGCCATCACGATTCCTGCCAATGCCACGGAACTCACCATTGGTCGTGATGGTATTGTCAGTGTCAAGTTGCAAGGGCAGACGGCAACGAACCAGATTGGGCAAATGACGTTAGCGACCTTTATCAATGACAGCGGCTTGGAAAGCATTGGTGAAAACCTCTATCTGGAAACCACCAGTTCAGGTGCGCCCAATGAAACCAACCCTGGTTTGAACGGGGCTGGCCTGTTGTATCAAAAATTTGTAGAAACCTCTAACGTCAACGTGGCAGAAGAATTGGTCTCAATGATCCAGACGCAGCGTGCGTATGAAATCAACAGTAAGGCTATATCTTCCTCCGATCAGATGTTGCAGAAATTGACCCAGCTGTAAAACTGGGCGATTGACGGGGCGATGGTGTGGATAAAACGGCAATACATTTGATATCCGGTTTATTCTGTCATTGCCCCGTTGAGTATGAATAAATGGGCAACCTTTTAAGGTGATATCCGTAGTGATGATGATGCAAAGGCCGGTTACCAAGTTGTTGTGCCAGCCGCAATCGCTGATGTTGGTCGTGATGTTGACGCTAAGCGGTTGCGCTTATATTCCTCATGATAAAGTGGTTAACGGCCCCACGTCCGCGCAACCAGCGCCACCCACGACTGCAGCGCCAAATGGATCTATCTTCCAGGCTGTTCAGCCTATGAATTATGGCTATCAGCCGATGTTTGAAGACCGTCGCCCGAGAAATGTGGGTGATATATTGACCATTGTTCTGCAGGAAAATGTCAGTGCAAGTAAGAGCTCGTCGGCTTCTGCCAGCCGCGACGGCTCCTCGTCATTTGGTGTGACGACTGTACCGCGCTATCTGGAAGGTCCATTAGGTAATAATCGCGCTAACCTTGAAGCTTCAGGCAAAAATGATTTTGCCGGCAAAGGGGGAGCCAATGCTAACAACACCTTCAGTGGCACTATTACGGTGACAGTGGGGCAGGTGTTAGCGAACGGTAACTTGCAGGTTGTGGGCGAAAAACAGATTGCCATCAATCAAGGTACCGAATTTATACGCTTCTCTGGTGTTGTGAACCCGAGAACCATCAGCGGTACTAACTCTGTGCCTTCGACTCAGGTGGCCGATGCCCGTATCGAATATGTGGGTAACGGTTATATCAATGAAGCGCAAAACATGGGTTGGTTGCAGCGTTTCTTCCTCAACGTTTCTCCGTTCTAAGCTAAGTGAAGAGGTACCGAATGCGGATCGCGTCGTTTTTTAGCCTGATGTTAGCCTTGGTGGCTTTCCTGCCTGCGAGTTCGCAGGCCGACAGGATCCGTGACCTTGTCGATATACAAGGCGTGCGGGAAAACTCCCTGATTGGTTATGGTTTGGTTGTGGGGCTTGATGGGTCTGGTGATCAGACGATGCAAACACCTTTTACCACGCAAACCCTGACCAACATGTTGTCACAGTTGGGTATCACTGTGCCGGCAGGCACTAACATGCAGTTGAAAAACGTGGCAGCAGTGATGGTGACAGCCAAACTCCCGGCCTTTGGCCGTACTGGGCAAGCCATTGATGTGGTTGTCTCTTCAATGGGTAATGCCAAAAGTTTACGCGGTGGCACGCTACTGATGACCCCGTTAAAAGGGGTGGATAACCAGGTCTACGCGTTGGCGCAAGGTAACGTACTGGTCGGCGGCGCAGGTGCGGCTGCCGGCGGTAGCAGCGTGCAAGTCAACCAATTGGCGGGCGGTCGCATTACTAACGGCGCAGTGATTGAGCGGGAACTGCCTTCAACCTTTGGTGCATCCAACCTGATCATGCTGCAATTAAAGCAGGATGATTTCTCCATGGCGCAGCGTGTGAGTGATGCCATTAATCGCTCCGGTCTGGGGGGCAGCGCCACGCCAGTTGACTCACGTACTATTCAGGTGATCGCCCCGCGTGGCAATAGTTCTCAGGTGCGATTTTTGGCAGACGTACAGAATCTTGATGTGAATATCGGCGTGCAGGATGCCAAGGTTATCGTTAACTCTCGCACCGGTTCAGTGGTGATGAATCGTGAAGTGACATTGCAAAGTTGTGCGATTGCGCAGGGTAATCTCTCTGTCACTATCAACCAGCAAAATGTGGTAAGCCAACCCGATACGCCGCTGGCGGGGGGGCAAACCGTAGTCACTCCTCAAACCGAAATATCACTCCAGCAGGGTGGCGGTGCATTACAGCGGGTTAATGCCAGCGCCAATCTGAATAACGTAGTGCGTGCGCTGAATTCATTGGGTGCGACACCGATGGAGTTGATGTCGATTTTACAAGCAATGCAGAGTGCAGGTTGTCTGCGTGCTAAACTGGAAATCATCTAATGGCCGATATTCAGTCGCTCAATAATGCCGCGTATGACGCGCAGTCACTCAATTCACTCAAGCGCGAAGTTTCTACCGATCCGCAAAGCAAAGAGGGAATTCGGGCAGTAGCGCGCCAGATGGAAGGCATTTTTGTTCAACTGATGATGAAAAGCATGCGTTCGGCTTCTATAGAGGATGGGCTACTCAATAACGACCAAACGCGGCTCTATACCTCAATGTATGATCAGCAGGTGGGGCAGCAAATTGCATCGGGTAAAGGGCTGAGGTTGGCCGATGTTATGGTTAAGCAACTTACGGCTACGCAGAACGTAGGGAGCCCTTCTTCCACCACGGCCGAGGAAAGTGCTCCAGCAGTCCCATTACGTTTTGACGGTACACTGCTCAGAACAATGCCGACAGCCGAGGTAGAGCAGATGGTGCGTAAAGCTTTGCCAAAACTACCTTCCAGCGGCTCGGCGTTGCCGCTCTCCAGCAGCAATTTTGTTTCGCAACTCGCTGTGCCTGCGCAGATTGCCAGCCAGCAAAGCGGGATCCCTCATCACTTGATTATGGCTCAGGCCGCGTTGGAGTCCGGTTGGGGACAACGCGAAATTCCAACGGCGGATGGTCGTCCGAGCCACAACCTGTTTGGTATCAAAGCGGGTAGCAATTGGGATGGCCCTGTTACCGAAATCACCACCACAGAATATGAAGATGGCGTGGCGAAAAAGGTCAAGGCAAGCTTCCGTGTTTATGATTCTTATAGGGATGCGTTGGGTGATTACGTCAAATTGCTGACCAACAACCCACGTTATAGCAATGTGGCAGCAGCAGGCAGTGCTGAGCAAGCTGCCCACGCCTTGCAGCGTGCAGGTTATGCTACCGATCCTCAGTATGCGCAAAAGTTGATCACCATGATTCAACAAATGAAGAATACCAGTGAAAAAGCAGTTAAGGCTTACACACATGATTTAAGCCAACTATTTTGATTTTTTTCTGAAGATTTTTCCTGTTTTGCCGATAACCTGAATCAGCGATGAAAGTGAATAACGCACTTTCGGCATTTTCTCAACGTGTACGGCATTCACGCCTGTAGAAAGGAAGTTTACATGTCCAATTTGGTAAATACCGCGATGAGTGGGTTGAAGGCAGCACAGGCAGCATTGAGTGCAGTCAGCAACAATATCAGTAATCAGGCGGTGACTGGATACAGCCGACAGACTGCGCTGATTGAACAGGCCACAGGAACAAGCACAGGCGGTGTTTATATCGGTAATGGCGTGAATCTGGTATCCATTAATCGTGATTATAACCAATTTATTGCCAGCCAATTGCTCTCGGCACAAGCCACCAGTAGTTCGGTAACTACCAGCTACGAACAGATATCGAAAATTGATAACTTGCTGGCAAGCAGGACAACCAATCTCTCTACATCCATGCAGGAATTTTTTACTAACCTGAAAAACGTTGCGAATAATGCAGGCGACTCCTCAGCCCGTCAAACTATGATCGGCAAAGCGAAAGGGTTGGTAAACCAGTTTCAGGTGACCGATAAATACTTGCGTGACATGGAATCAAGCATTAATAGTGAAATCAAAAGCGTGGTTGGGCAGGTAAATACCTACACCAGTCAGATTGCTAATCTGAATAAAGAAATTACGCGTTTGCAGGGGGCTAATCAGGGGGCTCAACCTAACGATTTGCTCGATCTGCGCGATTTGTTGGTGGATGAACTCAACAAATTGGTGGGTGTGGACGTCACAATTCAAGATGGCTCTATTTACAATGTGTCACTCAAGAATGGCATGAACTTGGTTCAGAGCACGCGCAGCTTTGATTTGGTGACGATTCCCTCTAGCAGCGATCCACAGCGTGTTGCTGTGGGGTATGACGATCCGACCGTTGGTGTGAGTGAGCTCCGTGATAGCACCTTATCCGGGGGTAAACTCGGTGGGTTAATTTCTTTCAGAACGGATACCCTTGATACTACACGTAATCAGGTCAACCAATTGGCGCTGGCGTTCTCGGATGCGTTTAATACCCAACATAAAGCCGGGTATGACTATAACGGTGCTCCTGGCGGTGATTTCTTCGAATTTGGCGGACCTGTTGTTTACGAAAATAGCAAAAATACCGGTAATGCGGTATTAAATGCGACCTACACCGATACAAAATCGGTGCAGGCAACAGATTATTCGATGCGTTTCAATGGCACTTCATGGGATATCACGCGTACCGCTACCAATACCACGATAACGGGGCTGACTCCGGATGCCGATGGCAAGCTTTCGTTTGATGGACTTGAAGTCACCATTACAGATGGTGCCACCCCAACAGCGGCAGGTGATACTTATCTGCTTAAACCGGTAAGTGATGTCATCATTGATATGAAAGTGGCCATCAGCGATCCGAATGAAGTGGCTGCAGCTTCAACCAAGCTGGATGAAGATGGCAACGAAGTGCCCGGCGAGTCAGGTGGTCCCAGAGACAACACCAATGCCAAGGCACTCTTGGCGTTGCAGAATGAAAAAATTGTGGGTAATACCGCGACATTTACCGGTGCCTACGCCAGTATCGTGGGTGATATTGGTAACCAGACCAACACGTTGAAGATCAACAGCACCGCGCAAAAGAACGTTGTTACACAGCTCACTGCTCAGCAACAGTCCGTATCGGGTGTCAATCTGGACGAAGAATATGGCGATCTGATGCGTTACCAGCAGTATTACATGGCCAATGCGCGAGTGATTCAAACCGCACAGGCACTTTTTGACGCGTTGTTATCTATCCGCAGCTAATTGGCGATCGAATAAAGAGGAACTTATACCATGCGCTTAAGCACCAGCATGATATATCAGCAGAATATGAATGGTATTCTGAATGGTCAGTCAATTTGGCAGAAAGCTGGCGAGCAATTAGCCAGCGGTACGAAAGTTTCGACACCTTCTGACGATCCGATCGCTGCCTCTCAGGCCGTCATGATCGGACAGGCCCAGGCGGAAACGTCTCAATTTACTTTGGCCAGAATTTTTTCTCGGCAAAATATGTCACTGGAATTGACCGTGCTGGAAAGAGTTGTCACGGCGGTGACCTCGGCTTCGACAACCGTGATCAGCGCCGGTGGTGTTAAAAGTAACGATGACCGTAACACTCAAGCCAAAGTTTTTGAGGGGCTGAAGGCACAATTACTGAATATTGCCAATACTACGGATGGCAATGGTAATTATATTTTCGCAGGCTATCAGACGACAGCCGCTCCTTATGTGCAAGACCCTGTAACCAAAGTAGTAACCTACACGGGTGGTCACACGGCAATATCGCAACAAGTTGATTCCAGTCGCACCATGACGGTAAGTAATATTGGACCACAGGTATTCAACAGTGCGACGGGGGATGCAGTGAAAGAGCCGGATGGTTCTATCCAAAAAGATCTGTTTGCTACCTTGGATATCGCTATCAATGCTCTGAAAACACCGATTGCTGACGGTGATAATGCGGCGCGTGAAGCGCTTCAAAGTTCACTGGATACGGCAAATAGAGGGCTTCGGAACGCACTGAACAACGTCTCGTCTGTTCAGTCTACGCTCGGTATTCAGTTAGGAGAACTTGATCAGTTGGGTGCGATTGGGGCTGACCGCACGATGGCAAACTCGCAGGCAAAAAGCGCATTAGTGGATACGGACTGGGTATCTGCTATTTCGACTTATGTTATGCAACAAGCTTCATTACAAGCTGCTTATACCACATATCAAAATATGTCGGGTATGTCACTGTTCCAGATTAATCGGTAATTGACGACGGTGATGCGGCACAGATTTGAATACGCTTAAACCGGGCGTATTCTTTTGGCATGTCATTATAATAATGACGTGCCGCTTTTTGTTTTACTGATCTCTTTTCCCCTTTTTATCACTTTCTTGCACCGAGTTCTCCCAACAATAATTTTCTATCTTAGCGTCGAATTGACTGGGTTAGCCTCAGGGCGTGATGGCAAGCCGCGTCAGCACATCGGCGAGGATATCGAATACCTCACCAAAAAGATGTTCGGCAAATGGAGCCAGCAGAAAGAGCAGCATACCAACCGTCATGATACCGACAGTCAACGTAAGCGGAAAGCCAATCACAAAAACGGTAAGCTGCGGCGCAACGCGATTCAGTAACCCCAAAGCAATATTGAGTGCCAGCAACAGCGTAATCAAAGGCAGCTCGAGCATCACACCGTTAATGAATATCAAACTTCCTGCACGCGCCAGGCCCAAAAATCCATCACTACTCAGCGGTGCGGGGCTAATAGGCAGCGTATGAAAGCTATCGGCGATCAGCGATATCATCCATAAATGACCATTGAACGCCATAAACAACAACATGGCCATGATATTCAGAAAACGCGCAAGTACTTGCATGTTGGGTCCACCCGTGGGATCAAAAAAGGTGGCAAATGCCAATCCCATCTGCATACCGATGAGTTCGCCCGACAGCCTGACCGCAGCAAAGGCCAGTTGCATAGTAAACCCGAGAACGGCGCCAATAAGCAGTTGCTGGAGAATAATCCAGATACCGGCTGCAGAAAATAAGGGGGTTGTGTTGATGGGCAAATAAGGCGCAACAAGCATAGTAATGACAATTCCCAGACAGATTTTAACCCGAGCTGGAACAGCGCGTTCATTGAAAACTGGGCAGGTGGTAATTAAAGCAAGGATGCGAATCAGAGGCAGTAGGAACTGATTGACCCAGATGTCCCATTGTGTGCTATCGAGCGTCAGCATGGCTAGCCAATGATTGTCGGCAACTGACCGAACAACGTGCGCATATAATCGAGCATCAGGCTTAGCATCCAAGGCCCTGCGATCACCAGCGTGAAAAACACGGTTAAAATTTTGGGAATGAAGGAGAGCGTCATTTCGTTGATCTGGGTTGCAGCCTGTAACAGGCTGATAATCAAGCCGCTGAACAGCGCTGATAGCAGAGGTGGGGCTGCGAGCGCCAGTGCGACCTTCATTGCTTCATAGCCTAAAGCCATTACGGATTCTGGCGTCATCGGGCGACCTTAGTAGGAATTAACTGTAAAAACTTTGCGCGAGTGAACCGAGCAACAATTGCCATCCGTCGACCAGTACAAACAGCATAAGCTTGAACGGTAACGAAATGGTGACCGGCGGCACCATCATCATACCGAGCGCCATCAACACACTGGCAACCACCAGGTCGATAATCAAAAAAGGAATAAAAATGGTAAAGCCAATCTGGAAGGCGGTTTTCAATTCACTGGTGACAAACGCAGGTACCAGGACGCGCATCGGAACCGCCTCTGGCCCCTGGATTTCCCCCATCTGGGCCAGACGCGTAAACAATGCCAGGTCGGCTTGTCGTGTCTGGCGCAGCATGAATTCGCGTAAAGGCTGAGCACCGCGCTCAATGGCCGTTTGCATGCTGATTTGATCCTGACTGAACGGCACATAGGCCTCATCGTAAACCCGGTTCAGAACCGGAGACATGATGAAAAACGTCAGAAACAGCGTTAAACCCAACAGAACCTGGTTGGGGGGCGCGGTCGGTGTGCCTAATGCGTTACGTAATAGGCCCAAGACAATGATGATACGCGTAAAACAGGTCATCATCAGCATGGTGGCCGGAATAAACGTCAATGACGTCAGGAACACCAGCGTTTGAACCGGTAAGGTCCAACTCTGACCGCCATTGGCGAGGGGCTGACTGATAATTCCGGGCAACTGTGCCCAGACAGTGGGTGTAAAGAGCAGCAGAATGGCGGCAAGTGCCAGCAGTCCGCGCTTCAGCATTGAAAACGATGGAATATGAAGACGCACTTTCATTCCGATTTTTCCGGACGTTTGATGACTTTATGTAATAATTGCCGGAAATTGGCCGGTATGGCCATCTCGCCAGCTGGCGCGTCGTCCATTTCTTGAGCGGGCAGCGTGTGCAACGGCGTAATTTGTTGTGCCGTTACACCCAGTACCAGCCAAGTATCCTCAATTTCGACCACCACAACGCGTTCGCGTTGCCCGACCTGGCAGCTTGAAACTACCTTGACCAGATTATTTTGTCTGACAGGGGGGGTTAACCCGAGCTTACGCACCACCCAGGCAATCGCCAGAATGAGCATCAAAACACCAACCAGCACGGTGCCTACCTGAGTAAGCAGCGTACTGGCGGCGGGGATGGGGGCGGTGGGAACCTGCGTCGTGGCCTGAGAGACCGGTGCCGACGGCGCAGGAGCAAGAGGTTGGGTATCGGCCATTAGCGACTCAAACGACGCATCCGCTCAGAAGGCGTAATAATATCAGTAATACGTACGCCATATTTATCCGATACCACCACGACTTCACCCTGAGCAATCAGATAGCCGTTGATCAGAATATCCAAGGGTTCACCCGCTAACCCATCTAACGCCACCACGGAACCCTGCGTTAAGCGCAGCAGCTCTTTGATGGTCATCTTGGTGCGACCGAGTTCAACGGTCAGCTTTACCGGAATATCGAGGATAAGGTCAATATCCTGCAAACTGCCGAGTGCATCGGAAGGATCCAGACTTTTGAAGATATTGTCCGTTGCGCTTGGTTTTTCTGCGGCTTGTTGCTCGTTAAACGCATCAGCCCACAGATCGTCCACGGATTCCTTGTCGTCGGACGGTTGCTTGGTGTCACTCATTGGGCTGTTCCTCATTATTTAGAGAATTCAAAATAGGGTTAATCAAATGTTCGACGCGTAACGCATATTGCCCATTCAGCGTGCCGTATTGACTGGTCAGTACCGGAACGCCATCAACGTGTGCAATGATGCGATCGGGCTTATCAATAGGCAATACATCACCCGGCTGAAGTTTTAATACTTTGGAAAGCCGCAGCGGTATATCAACAAAATTGGCCACTAACTCCAATTCAGAATGTTGCACTTGCTTGGCTAACGTTTCGCGCCAATTCTTATCTTCCTGGCGGGAGTTTTCCAAGGGGGGATTGGTCAGCACTTCGCGCAATGGTCCAATCATTGAGAAGGGGATGCAAATGCTGAACTCACCCAACAGCGTACCAATTTCAACATGAAAAGGCGTAGTCACCACAATATCGTTCGGTGATGTCGTGATGTTGGTGAATTTTACCTGCATCTCAGAACGCACATACTCGATGTCGAGTTTGTAGATGGCATTCCAAGCTTCGCCATAGGCGTCAAGTGCCAAACGCAACATGCGTTTTACGATACGCTGCTCGGTGTTAGTGAACTCGCGTCCTTCCACTTTGGTAGGAAAGCGTCCATCACCGCCGAACAGGTTGTCTACCGCAATGAACACCAGACTTGGCGAAAACACAAACAACGCCGTACCACGCAACGGTTTCAGATGAATCAGGTTAAGGTTCGACGGCACCGGCAGGTTGCGCGCAAACTCATGGTAAGGCTGTATTTTAATTGCACCAACGGTGATGTCCGGGCTACGTCGTAGCAGGTTGAACAACCCCATACGGAATTGACGTGCAAAGCGCTCATTGATGATCTCCAGCGCTTGCATACGTTCACGAACGACACGTCGCTGCGTATTGGGATCATAAGGCTTGACATCGCCGTCCGATTTCGCAGCGGCGTTGGCACTGCTGGCATAATCACTGCTGCCACCGTTGAGCAATGCGTCAATTTCTGCTTGAGAGAGAATGCTATCGCCCATAAGAATTACCGCAAAATAAAGGCAGTGAATAACACGTCAGTAATGACCTGATTCGGCTGTCCGGGGACAAGTGGGGGGCTAAGCACCTGCTTGATTTGTTCAATCAGCTTCTGCTTACCCTGCTCATTTGCCAAGGAGATGGCATCCTGACGCGACAACAGCAATAACAAGCGGCTACGCACCTCAGGGAGGTAATTCGTCAAACGTGTTCTGGTTTCTTCGTCTGACAGACGTAATGTGAAACCGACATAAAGTACCCGATCGGGGTTATTGTCTGCATTGACCAAATTGACAGTGAACGTGTCCAACGGCATAAATACGGGCGCTGGGGGCGGTGGCGCCACTTGCTGCTCTGCGGAAGAGGACTTGTGGTACAAGAAGATCCACCATGCTACGCCCGCAGCTCCTGTTGCCGCCAGCGCAATGATAATAAGCAGTATCACCCAGATAGATCGCTTACGCCGTGAACCAGCTTGCATGTCAGACATAGCCAAAGAGAATTCCTGTTATTAATCAATATCTAATGCCAATATGGAGCAGCACTAAATGAATATATGATGTTAATGATTATCCGGTCTATTAGTCCATTCAATACAAGGAATAAACCAGAAAAATCGCGCTAACTTGTTCGTTTACCTGATGTTTATGCAAAAGTATCGACACCGCTCACTGGTCTTGCGCGGACTGTGCTTGACATATCAATCTCGCTTGCTTCATCGCCATAGGGCGCGAAAGACGCAAATTGCTGTCGATAAGAGGCGTTGTTATCACCGGTATCGTTGTTATTGCTCGCCATTTGCTGTTGGGCTTGCTGCCAACCGCTATTATCACTGGCTACGCTGCTTTGGCCGAGGTTGATACCGCTTTCTGCCATGGCTGTACGCAAGTGAGGTAACGCAGCCTCAAGGGCACTACGCACCTGACTGTTTGCCGATGCTAAATGGATTTGTGCCTGATTATCATCCAGTCGCAGCGAAATATGCAATGTGCCCAGCTCTTCAGGGTGCAAGCGTAATTGTACGCTTTGCTGCCCGTTGCGGCTGAGCATGATGATTTGCTGACCAAGAGCGTCCTGCCACTGGGTTGTGCCTAATTGCGCATTTAACTGCGCGCTCGCACCCGGTTGTGCAATGTTGTTCGTCATTGAAGTCTGTGCATTGGGTGTCAGACTCACCGGAGTCGTATCTGCGGTCAACGGCATTTGGCTGCCATTGCTATCCTGTTTGGCTACATCGGCAATGGAGTGGGCCACAGTTGCCGATTTATCCAGCATGGCACTGCTGTCATCAACCTGTGCCTGGATGCGCGCCGCATCGTTTGATGTTGCACGGCTGTTCTTGGCATTGGATGCGGCTGTTGACAGCGAATCACTCCCGCTAGTCAGCGCATCGCGCGCGGCGAGTGTACCAAACAAGGATGCAGACGCGCTTGCGCTATCAGCGGTATTTAGCTGTGCTGACTGATTCAAACCAGGTATTGACAGCGATTGTGTTGCCTGAAGCAAAGACGACATCTCGCCACTTTGCGGCGCAGCGGCAGTGACTGCTGGCGATAACATCGCCATCAGCGCTTGCACTACCTGGGTGTCGGTTAATGAAGCCTCGTCGTTACCCTTCTCAAGGGGGGTGTCTTTGCCTTGAGCAAAAGACTTGCGCAATGACGTCACCAATTCTGACAACGTTTTGTCATCCAGATTGTCTTGCCCGTTAACGGCGTTGAGCAGGGTATTCAGATCCTGCTGGCTTAAATCAATATCTTGTGCTGTCAACGCATCCAACAGTTTTTGCTTGCTGTCTTTTCCGCTCAGCGCCGCTGTGTTTTCAGATGGCACGGCGGTGGTGGTCGCTTTATTTGGCAGGTGCAGAGATAACAGTTGAACGAAATCCTGAGGCAATTGATCCGTTGTAGGCAACCCTGAAGCCGATCCTGCAGTGTCACTGACCCCGGTGCTTGCTGTTGTGGTAACGATTGGCAGCATCATAAATCTGTTTTCCTCAGAGAGGCCCGTTGGGCAAATTCATCCATCCGTTTTTGATCGAGGCGGTTCTCGTGTGCGAGCTGCTTGATATCTTCTCTTTCTTGTAGCGTCTCGAACGCATTGAGGCGCTTTTGCTTTTCCTGCCAGGTTTTCATCGCCAGATCCAGGCGTGAATTCCAGTGTTGCAGTTGTTTCTGATGCTGATCAATAGCGACGTCCAGCGTTTGAATAAATTGCTGGAAATTCTGCCAACTGGTGTTGGCCATGCCCTCAGACATCGTCACTTGTAACCTACCGCGATAATCTTCCTGATAGTTTAACAGCATATTCAGTTGTTGTTCAGCTTGTTGATAGGCTTTACGCACTTGTCCCAATTGGGTCGCTGCTTTTTCGACCTCTTTTTGGGCTAATTCACGTAGTGTAACCAGCGGTGACTGCGTTTTCATCTGTCCTCCTACTCGCTACGGGGAAAAATGACGTTTAAAGCCTGACAAGAGGCTTCATAACCACTGCGTTCAAACATGCCTTGCTGCAAAAAATCCTGAAGCTGTGGGTAGAGGCGAATAGCCTGGTCAAGCGTCGGATCTCTACCCGACGCGTAAGCCCCTACGTTTATCAAATCCCGGTTACGTTGGTAACTGGAGAGTAATTGCTTAAACAATCTTACCGAGGCGTAGTGCTTTTCATCAATGAGCGCGGTCATGGCGCGGCTGATTGACGCTTCGATATCAATGGCCGGATAGTGACCGGATTCAGCCAACTGGCGCGACAGAACAATATGTCCATCCAGAATAGCTCGCGCGGAGTCCGCAATCGGGTCCTGCTGGTCATCACCTTCGGTCAGCACCGTATAGAACGCGGTAATCGACCCGCCGCCGTGAATACCATTGCCCGCACGTTCAACCAGCGCAGGGAGCTTGGCGAACACTGACGGTGGATAGCCTTTGGTGGCTGGTGGCTCACCGATAGCCAACGCAATTTCACGCTGCGCCATGGCATAACGCGTCAGAGAATCCATGATCAGCAATACGTGCTGACCGCGATCGCGAAAATCTTCAGCAATACGCGTTGCATAAGCGGCTCCCTGCATACGCAGCAGGGGAGAGACGTCCGCCGGCGCGGCGATGACCACTGAACGCGCTCGCCCTTCGTCACCCAGTATGTTTTCAATAAAATCTTTCACTTCGCGACCGCGTTCGCCGATCAATCCGACGACGATAACGTCTGCTTTGGTATAGCGTGCCATCATACCCAGCAGCACGCTTTTACCGACACCGGAACCGGCAAACAAGCCCATACGTTGACCACGGCCCACGGTTAACAGTGCGTTGATGGCGCGTACGCCCACATCCAGCACATCTTCAATCGGTGTACGCTGGAGTGGGTTAAAAGGCGCAGTCATCAGCGGTGCGCGATAGCCGGTTTCCGGGGGCGGTAGACCATCAAGTGGTTTAGCGCTGCCATCAAGCACGCGACCAAGCAACTCCGGCCCTAAAGGCAATTGCTTCCCTTGCACCACACCCTGCGTCGTGGCACGGGCATAGACTCTCGCACCCGGCGTGATGCCTTCCATTTCTTCCAGTGGCATCAGGAACAGGCTCTGACCGTTAAAGCCAACTACCTCGCACTCAACTTCATCTGTTTTAGTGCCCATGTGGCGTTCAATCAGGCAGTTAGCGCCCAAGGGCATTTGTAGTCCTGTCGCTTCCAGCACCAACCCGGTCGCACGCTTTAAGCGCCCGTAACGACGCACGGACGGTGTCTCTTTGATGCGCTTTTCGAAAGCGTCCAATTCGACAAACCAACGTGCGAGGTGATGGGTCATCATAACTCTCCCGGCGCGGCCAATCGGCATAGCTCATGCCAGCGCGTGGCGAGGCTGGCATCGAGATCGCCTTCCTCTGCGCTCACTTTACATCCGCCTGGATGCAGTTGACCGTCGGCTAACAATCGCCAGCCGTGCTGTTCCAGTGTGGGTCCAAGCGCTGCTTCTACGCGCTCGAGATCGCTGGGGTTGACCCGTAATTGCGCTTTCCCACTGAACAGCGGCTCTTGCTGGATCAACTGTTGAATCTGATGCTGCAACGCGGTGCCATCGCATAGCGATGCCTGACCAATGATCTGTTTCGCAACGGTCAGGGCTAATTGCGTCAAGCGCGCTGGAATAGCGCTGTCCATAGCATCCAATGTCTGCTGGAATGAACTCACCAACTGCTGCATATGCTCAATCATAGGCTGCTGTTGCAGCAAGGCATCTTGCGTACCTTGTTGCGTACCAGCAGTCAGCCCTTCCTGATACCCTGCGTCATAGCCTTGTTGGCGACCTTCGGCAAAACCTGCTTCACGCGCCTGCCGCATGGTCTGCTCACGCATACTTTCCAGTTCCGCCTCAAACGAGCGGAATTGATCCACCGACTCTGGGGCTGCTGCTTCCGGCTCGACAACGTCGATTTCCGGTTCAGGCTCGGCATCAAACGGGGATGCCAAATCTTTCAGCTTCCAGGGCTTCCAAGCCATGTTGTCAGCGGCATCAGACATAAGCATCCTCGCCGCCACCGATGATCATCTCGCCGCTGTCGGCCAGACGACGCACAATAAGCAGGATGGCTTTCTGCTCGTTTTCCACTTGAGACATGCGAACCGGGCCGCGAGTCGAGAGATCGTCGCGCAGAATTTCTGCCGCACGCTGCGACATATTGCGCAGGAACTTCTCGCGCAACGGCTCGTCGGAGCCTTTCAGTGCCAACAGCAGCGATTCGGATTCCACTTCCTGCAACAGGCGCTGGATACTGCGATCGTCCACATCGATAAGGTTTTCGAACAGGAACATTTCGTCGATGATTTTTTGTGCCAGTTCGCCATCGAACTCGCGCACAGCATCGATAACCGCCTCTTCCTGCTGGCTCTTCATCAGGTTGATAATCTCGGCCGCAGTACGAACACCACCCATTTTGCTGCGTTTCACGTTCTGACCATCCAGCAAGCCATTCAACACTTCGGTCAGTTCTGCCAACGCTGAAGGTTGAACGCCGCCGAAGGTGGCAATACGTAGCATGACATCGTTACGCAACCGCTCATCAAACAGTGCCAGAATATCCGCAGCCTGCGCCCGTTTTAAATGCACCAGGATGGTTGCAATGATTTGTGGGTGCTCGTCGCGAATAATATCTGCGGCAGTTTGCGGCTCCATAAAGTTGAGGGTTTCGATACCGCCGCTCGTTTCGCGGCTTTCAAGAATATCCTCCAACAGGCTGGATGCGCGCTCTTCGCCCAGTGCTTTCACCAGCACCGAGCGCAGATAATCACCGGCATTGACGCTCAATGCGGCGTATTGTTCTGCTTCCATCTCGAACTCTTTGAGTACTTCTGCCAATTGTTGCGGCGAGACTTGGCGCAGATTCGCCATTGCCGTACTCAAATGCTGCACTTCACGCGTTGAGAGGTGGGTAAATACCTCTGCTGCGCGATCTTCGCCCACGGTCATCAACAAGATGGCGCTCTTTTCTGTGCCTGTCATACTCATAGTTCAGAACTCATCCATTGGCGAATCACCAGGGCGACGACGCGCGGATCGTTTTCTGCCAGATCGCGGACACGCTGGCTTTGCAACTCGGTGTTGATGCGTTGTTGTGAGCGACGTTGCAGTTCTTCTTCGTCTTTGCTCAGCTTGACGATGACATCGTTAGCATTGTCTCGCATTTGTGCCGCTGCATTAGCCGCAGCCAGCTGTTCTTCACGTTTCTTTAATTGCGGTCTTACCAGCTTACGCCAAACGATCCAAGCGACAATAAGAACCAGAAGCCACCGTCCGACTTCAACCATCAGCTCGAAGAAGGCCTGTTTCTGCCAGAAGGGGAGTTCGCTGGCAGCATCACTGGTAGACATAAACGGTGTGTTGACAACGTTTAATGAGTCACCACGCTCGGTTGAAAAACCCATGGCTTCGCGCGCAACGGTGTCAATTTGCTTTATCTGCTCTTCCGACAAGGCGATAGGCTTACCGTCTTCCCCTGGTGGAAGATAGTTGACGATAACGGCAACAGAAAGACGCTTAATGCCTCCGGTGCTGTGTTTGGTATGCAGAATGGTCTTATCAACTTCGTAGTTTGTTGTTGCATCATTACGTGAGTTTGACGTTTGTATAACCGCATTACCTTGCGCGCCCGTCGCTGCATTTTGATTCTGCTGGTTGGCCTGCTGCGGGTTCTGGTTATTGTTTTGATTTTGGTTCGCGTTGTTAGCATTAGCGGCGTTATTTGCCGGTGTTACTATAGGCGCTGTGGGTGCCGGTGCCGGCTGGTTAGATAATGCACCAGGGACGCCGCCCACGTTGGGCCCACCGCGCTGCTCACTTTGACTGGTTTGTTGTGAGCGAATAGCGGCTTGATTGGGTGCAGAGTTGGGCTGGTATTGCTCATCGGTTTGTTCACGTGCGGAAAAGTCGACCTGTGCTGTCACTTGCGCATGCACGTTTCCACCGCCGACAATCGGGGCAATAATGGCTTCAATGCGGCGCTGATACATAGACTCGATTTCTGTCACATATTTCAGCTGTGTCGCATTTATATCGCGTCCAGCGGCACCTGCGGAGGTCAGCAGACGACCCATCTGGTCTACAACGGTGACGTTATCGGGGGGCAAGCCGGACACGCTGCTTGAAATAATGTAGACGATGGAGTTGATTTGCCCTTCATCCAAGGTACGGCCAGGTTGCAAGTTCAACGTTACGGACGCAGAAGGTGCCTTCTGTTCGCGAACAAACAGTGAGGGCTTAGGTATCGCCAGATGCACACGTGCTGTTTGCACGGGGCCGAGCGTTTCAATGGTCCGTGACAGTTCGCCTTCTAGCGCCCGCTGATAGTTGATCTGCTCGCTAAATTGGCTGATACCAAACTTTTCCTGATCAAGCAATTCAAAACCAACCGCCCCGCCTTTGGGAAGCCCCAGTTGAGCCAGGCGTAAACGGGTTTCATACACGTTTGTTGAAGGGATCAGGATTGCACTGCCACCTTCAGCAAATCGATAAGGGATATTCATTTTTGTCAGTTCGCTGACAATGGCTCCACCATCACGGTCATTGACGTTATTGTAGAGCACCCGGTAATCAGGGCCTTTTGCCCATAGTACCATAGCGACAACAATTGCAATTGCAGCGGCCGCCGCAACTAACAGGGGAATTTTAGGATTGGCGCGCAAGCGGTTGAGTATCTCGCCAAACCCTTTTCCACCGGACATAAAACCGGTTGCGGCGTTCATACTCGTTCTCTGCTTGGTTGTTGAGCGATAAAATTAACGTTGGTACGTAACAAAACAGCACTCCCTGATTGCGCAATCGTTAATACGTGCACCTACTTTTGTCGGCATAGTATTATTTTCCGTAACGGCAAAAACGATGCTCCGATAAGGTGGCATTTTCCCCGTCTTTTACGCCTTTTAGGATAAGACTGATATGGTAGTTTAATGCACTGTGTTAATCGGGTGATTTTTGTGCGATGGAAGAGTGGGGCAGTAAGCCCCTTGTCGCAAAATCATTTGCGAAAGATGATGCTGTTGTGGGGCATTCCTGTCGGAAAAGGTGAGAGACAATGTCAGTTCAAGGTATTGAGAGCGTAGTGCAGCAATTGCAGGCTACCGCGTTACAAGCGGGGAACAATCCTGGCGTTAAACCGACTATCGAACCTGGTTTTGCGAGTGAGCTAAAGTCTGCATTGGATAACATTAGTGGCACTCAACAAGCCGCACGTGAGCAAGCGCAAAAGTTCACCTTGGGTACACCGGGCGTTGAATTGAATGATGTGATGGTGGATTTACAGAAATCATCAATCAATATGCAAATGGGTATCCAGGTACGTAACAAGCTGGTTGCTGCTTATCAGGAAATGATGAGCCTTTCCGTCTGAGCCGGTATCTGGCGAAATCGAGTTGGTGGGCTTCAGTGTAAAAAAACCATTCCGACAACGTCAGAATGGTTTTTTATTGCACGCAGCAAATTGCCCTGGCACCGTCACTCTTGAGGATTAATATTGCCAGGAATAACCCCTTGGGGTGAGAATTCACCGTAGGCGGCATTGACACTATGCTGCTTAACTGACGTTTGCATTAATGAACTCAGCTCATCCATGCGTTTTTGCAGTAACTCTTTTATTTGCGCTTCACTTTCTACGATTTCTCGCAAAATTTTGCGAAATTGCAACTGCATCACACTATCCAGATTATCGGGAATCGGCATCTTGCTCAGATTCTCCACCGACTGGATGTAGATAATCTCTTGTTCGACCACTTCATCCCATGCACCGTTGTTAGCCAGAGCCAATATATGTCGGCTCAGTAGCTGAAGCTGCTGATAATCCTTTAGCAGTTGCGAAGGCGTTGTCATTTATGCTGCTCCGCTCTGTACCGCTTGCGGTGTAGGGCCAATCTGGCGCCAGGCATCAGAGATGCTATTAAGCAATGTTTCAACTTCGTCGATAACTTTTGCATCATTATGCAAGTTAGCAATCATTAAACGTTGAACCATGTAATCATAAAGCGCTGCAAGGTTCTCTGCCAACTCACCGCCTTTTTCTATGTCCAAGCCCGCTTTAAGGCCATTCGTGATGATATCGATAGCTTTGGATAAAGCGTAACCTTTACCAACAATATCATTCTGCTGTAATAAAATTCGCGCACGGACCAACGCACTGCGCGCACCGTCAAAAAGCAGAACAATGAGCTGATGTGGGCTGGCGCTCATCACACTGCTTTCCAGGCCAACTTGGTCATAGGCCTGGCTGCCGTTTCTGCTGTACATCAGTGACTTTCTCCATTAACTTCTTTTGTTTAAGGCAGCGAGTCGTGCTGTCAGATAATCGCTGGTGATACTCATTTTAGAAACCAACTTATCCAACTCGGAAAACTGCGCTTTATAGTGCTCAATAGTATCTTCGATACTTTGCTGAGTGCGATCGTAGGTTTTCTTAATGGTTTTCAGCGTCGCTGCAATACTGTCTTTAGCGGTTTGGATTGCCCCTTTGCTGGAATCAAGAACGTTGTCCAAATAATTAGTGACTTGTGTAGCGTAGCCGGTGGTTTTTCCGTCGCCGACGAAGAAATCCAATACCTGACTGGAATTATCTGTCAGTGCAGTTGTTAGCTTACCGCTATCAATCTCAAGCATGCCGGTTTTGGGGTTTTGTTTAACGCCCATTTCGTGAAGCGTACTGATATCCATACCGCTTTGAGCGGAGGAGATTTGTGTTTTCAGTGAGGTCTGGATACCACGGACAGTGCTGTTACCAAGCAATACACCGTTACTGGTGCTTTGTGCATCAGAACCATGATCTACCTCTGTGTATTTGGTCAAGGTACCAATTGTCGTCTGCAGTGCATTGTACGCATCGACGTAATTTTGAACGGCTGTCTTCATCGGCGCAATATCACTGGCGATTGATAATGTCTCTGATGAGTTCGTCGCTGTTTGGGATTTCAAGGTTAATGTTACGCCGTCAATAGCGTCAGAAATCGTGTTACTTTGACGCTCAATCGTCATGCCATTAAGCTTTATTGATGCATTTTGCGCGGCAGTCTGCTGCGTCATTGCACCACTGCCAGCACCAGTATCGGAGGTATAATTCAATTTGCTATTCAGCGTGTCATCACCGGTGACGCTGATAGTCATCTTGGCATCGGTGCCAGTGTCTTTGGCCGTGATAGACAAATAATAAGTATCGTCATCCACTTTGATGATACTCGCACCAACATTGCCATTAGCCTTATTGATTGCATCACGGATGCCCACTAATGATGTTTGGTCATCGGTCAGTTTGATTTCAAGTGGTTTATCCTGACCAGGCTGGCTGATAGTCAGGGTCCGGGTATTGTTTTCTGTCGCTGAACCCTGCTGTGCTTTATTGCTGGCAAATTCACCCGAGATCAAGGATTGCGCGGTAGCAAGTGTCTTCACTTCTACACTGTAATTGCCGTTAGTTGCTTTGCTATCCGTTGTTGCAGTGAAGGCGGTATTGGTGCTGCTGACACTGGTTTTATTGATGCTGCTTGCTTTGGTCAAGGCTTCTGCGGCAGTGTTCAGCTTTTCTAGCGCACTCTTAAGGGTGTCAAAGGCTTTATCTCGATTTTCGTAAAGCGTTTGTTGTGCCTTTACCGGGGTTAAGCGAGTCTGTTCATTGGTTGTTAATTTCGAAAGAATTTTGCTCATTCCGCTGGTGGAACCTGTGAAGCTGATGCTTGCCATGGTAATTCCTTATGAGTAGGTTAATGCCTTCTAGGAGCTTATCGGCAAATAATGAACAAAGTTTAGTATAATCTTTCAGCAGAACTGAGATGGCACGATGGCATCCGCTACAGCGTATTTTAATCAGTAATCCACTTCGAAGGAAATTTTAAAAAATCATTAAAGCTTCTGAAAGGAGCGCCGATATCAGGTAGGACGGTGATGAAGCCGTGGGCGGCAAACGCTGTCCCCCCTAACTGACTTGAATTGAAAAAGGAATACAACTATGGCAGTGATCAACACTAATAGCCTGTCGCTGGTAGCACAAAATAACCTGAATAAATCTCAGTCCGCACTGGGGACAGCTATTGAACGTCTGTCTTCAGGCTATCGCATCAACAGCGCTAAAGATGATGCTGCTGGTCAGGCGATTGTTAACCGTTTCACCGCGAACATCAAAGGTCTGACTCAGGCTGCTCGTAACTCCAACGATGGTATCTCAATCGCGCAGACTGCTGAAGGTTCTCTGAACGAAATCAACAACAACCTGCAACGTATCCGTGAACTGTCTGTTCAGGCACAGAATGGTACTAACTCTGCATCTGACATCGACTCCATCCAGTCTGAAGTTAACCAACGTTTGGAAGAAATTGACCGCGTTGCTTCTCAGACTCAGTTCAACGGTATCAAAGTGCTGTCCAAAACCAGTGCTGATACGTCTATTTCCATCCAGGTCGGTGCTAACGATAGAGAAACTATCAGCATCACCCTGAAAGGCAACTCTGGCTGGAACAAATTTGATTCCGCTGGTACTGGCGCTGCTTCTGGTGGCCAGGTTACTGTTTCCAATACCGGTAATGGTGTTGGTCAACGTCAAGTTGGTGCCAAAGGTGTTGACGTTCTGGGTACTACCGTATTGGCTGATGTGGACGCTGCACTGAAAGCCGTTGATACGCAACGTAGTGATCTGGGTGCGATTCAGAACCGTTTTGAATCCACCATCACTAACCTGAACAACACCGTAACTAACCTGACTGCTGCACGTAGCCGTATTAAAGATGCTGATGTGGCGACCGAAGTGTCTAACATGAGCAAAAACCAGATTCTGCAACAGGCTGGTACTGCTGTATTAGCCCAAGCCAACCAGGTTCCGCAGACTGTTCTGTCTCTGCTGCGTTAATTGCTATACTCAGTTTTCAAAGCCAGCCTGCGGGCTGGCTTTTTTTGTTTAAAAGCACAAGTTTTTATTTTTTTACGTTAGTGCCGGATAAACGGCTAGAAGAATAACGTCCTTGCTGGATTGTGTGTGTACCAAGGTTGATAGTCTACAGATTGGTTTAATGGGGAGTTGGTCAAATGGCGGCTTTAGACAGTAAGTTGGACAACAAGAACAATAGTGACGTAAAGAACACCACGGCTGAGGACATTGTTCCAACCCCAATGGAGCGAGTCTATGGTTCGGTTGAACATATTCGGGCTGTTTCGTGGCTGTACGGCATTGATACTGTGCCTGCTGAATATTCGCGTACTTTAGTGCTTGGATGTGAAGACGGATTAAACTTACTGCCTTTTGCCTCCGCTTACCCTTCTGCGCAGATCGTTGGTGTCGAATTAGCATCAGAGTCTCTCCCTGAAAAACAGAAAAATGCAGATATCCTGTTGACGACCAACCTACATCTTTACAGTTTGTCTCTGGAGGCATTACTGGGCAACTCGTGGGAGAATTTTGATTACATCATTGTTCAGGGGAGCTTTTCTCTGCTTGCCAATGAGGTGACCGATCTCTTGCTGGCGTTTTTTCAACAAAAGTTGAGTGCGAAAGGCATTATTGCTCTAGATTGGTTTTGCCAGCCCGGAGCTAAATCCATGGAGGCACTACGCGATGCGATCCAGCTTCACAGTTGTCGGGGGGAAAATTTTACCGAGCAAGTCGCGCAGGGAAAAGCGATGTTGTCTTGGCTTAATCAGGTATCCCCGATGTCAACTGCTACCGAAAGCAGCCTTGGCTTACCGCTGAAGAAAGCGAATGTATTGTCAGACGATTTATTCATACACTATTTTCTGGAAAGCAAAAACGAATCCAGTTATTTAGTCGAATTTAATAACCGTATCGAAAATTGCGGTTTGGCCTACGTGGGTGATGTGAGGCCTGAAACAGAAACGCCCGATTTTTACAATAAAGCGTTAGATGAGCGGTGGCAGGATATTGCCTTTGGATGTGGAAAGGTGATGGGTCAACAATATTTGGATGTTGCCGTAAATCGTAGTCAGCGTTTTAGTTTATTGGTATCGCAGAGTAGGGCTCCAGAAGTATCTGAACAGATTGATTATTCCCGATTGGCGGATATGCGTTGGGCTGGCGGGTTCCGCCGTCAGACTTCCGATCTTCGTGTTATTCATAACTCGCTCGCCAGTCATGATGGTGTCGCTGTTTCAACAGACAATATTCTGACGATGTGTATCCTTGATACCCTCGGAGATGCTTGGCCGTATAGTGTCAGCTTTGACCAACTCGTCTTTCATTGTCGATTGCCAGATGATGATCCAGAATCGCCTTTTTCGGCCGATCTTGAGAAGAAAATAATCAATGCCCTGAAAGCGTTGCTGAATAAAGGCATCTCAAGCCTCCATTTTCAATTGGACAAAGATCGCCACAGTTTGTGCAATGAGCACCAAGTTGCAGCGAGCGAGAGTGTTAAGCTCCAGTTGCAGAGTGCGCCAGGATCGCTGTCTGTGATTAATCTGTGGCAAGAAGTGGTGGGGCTTACGGAAGAAGAACGGGAACAACTGTTACTTCCAAGCTTAATCCTTACAGCAACCAACCGAACCTTGGTTGACAGCCTGCACCATAAAGGTGTGTTAAACGCATCTGCACTGGGCTGGAAACGCTATTATCAACAGGTCGCGCGCAATGCAGAATTGGTTGATCTTAATCGAGTACCTTGTGCGTTATTACTGTTCTCCAGCGATGTTTCGGCAGGGGGATTCTATACTCGCACCTTTGAACTCTTGGCCAATGAAACAGACACAAACGCTGCGAATCAGGGTGAAGATTCGATAGATGGTGAGTTGGTTGTTGAAATCAATAGTCTTCTGATTAAAAGTAAAAATGAAAAAGCGATCGCGCTGGTAGAGCATGAACGAAAGCGACTTCTGAAAACAATAAATGGTTGTTATTATTTATCACGATTTTATCGGCGGGTTGCGGATGATGCATCAACTGCACTGATGCTAACGCGTATATTATCTTATAACTCAACGAGTTTATTTGTTTACTCAGAATTGGCGATGGCGCTCTACCAACACCGGGGGTTTTGGACTGCAGGGCGGTTAGCCCGTGCAATTTTGCGCTGTAACCGGAAAAGCTCTCCAGATTGGTTTTTGCTTGGACTCTTACATAAAGAGAGTAAAACATTAGATCATGCCGAATACTGTGCACGACAGGCGATGGCATTAGTGCCGAATAGTCAGCAAATCGTTGGTCTATTGGGGGGATGCCTTTGCGAACAGGCAAAGACTGATGAGGGAATTGCGTTTCTACGTAAAGCGATAAGAGATCCAATTTCTGATTATTATGTCTACAGCCAATTGGCATTTATTCTTTCTCACAGTAAAAATGCGACGGCCCAAGAGCTTATGGATTGTCATTTGGCCTATGCCAAAGGAGAAATGGCATGGGCAGCGCATCAGACGTTCGAAGGTTATCGACCTCTCGACAAATCTCTCGATGGGAAACTGCGTATCGGTTTTGTATCTGGTGACCTTAGAGATTGGCATCCAGTAGGCTTTTTTTTCACACCAATTTGGGACAAGTTAGATCGGAAACAGTTTGAATTATACTGCTACAACAACAGCCCCTCCTATTTGCGCAATGCGGGTACGGATCACTTCGAGGCAACCGCAGATGCCTGGCGAGATATTCAACATGTCAACCCAATTGAATTAGCCGAGATGGTAAAGACGGATAAGATTGATATATTGATCGATCTTTCTGGGCATACCGGTTACAACCGGTTAAGCACCTTTGCGTTAAAACCCGCGCCGATACAAATTTCTTGGGTCGGTTATCATGCTACCACGGGATTGCCTGTAATGGATTATTACGCGACTATTTTCCCTGTGGCGAAAGATCCCATGATTGAGGCGCAATTTACGGAAAAATTGATCTACCTTTCTTTGCCGAATAGTTTTGACAACAAGGAATCCACGATACCTGTCAACCCATTGCCTGCACTTAAGAACGGCTATTTCACCTTTGGCAGTTTTAACCGCCCGAATAAGGTCAATGATGATGTGTTAGATGCGTGGGCGGAGATATTAAAACGCGTTCCAACGTCAAGAATGCGTATTGGCAACATGCCGAGCGCTATTTGGGCTCACATTCTTGAGAACTTGCACCGCCGAGGTATTAATATCAATCGAGTTAAGCTATTTGAAAACATGAGCTTAGCACATTATTTTCAGGCGCATAATGAGGTCGATTTGTTGTTAGATACCTTCCCATTTACCGGCGGCACTGTTACAAACCATGCTGTATGGATGGGGGTACCAACCATTTCACTGGCCGGTGAGACACTGGTATCACGTCAGGGGGCATCCATTATGCAGTCTTTCGGATTGTCGGCGTTTATTGGATACAGTAAAGATGAATTCATCGAAAAAGCTGTGCTTTGGTCGAGTAAAACTAACGAACTCAATGCCATTCGTCTTAGCCTGCGCGATCGTGTAAAAGCGGCGAGCGATGGTACTGGTAAGGTATCGATTTCAGACTGCGTGGGGCAGATGTGGCGTGAATGTTGGCGGCGTTATTGTTTAGGGCTGGAGCCTGAGAGTTTTTCAGTCGGGCACCCTTACTCAGCGGCTCAATAGTTACTATTGAGCCGCTATGCCACCGTAAAGCGATTGGACTAATGAATTAAGGATATACACTTAATATGCAAGATAATTCTGTTGACCCTGTTACTGTTGCTGATCAAACCGTGCATCGCCCACAAATTGAAACGTCATATGCATCGCCAGTACATATCAAGGCGGCGGCCTATTTGTACGGTATCCATACGCCTGCCGTAGAAAAAGCCAGAGTACTTGAACTGGGCTGTGGTGCAGGGGATAACATACTGCCGTTTGTACTTGCTTATGAAAAGAGTCAGGCGATTGGTATTGATCTGGATGATGCGCTGATTAGCCAAGGACAACATGCATTACGCACAATGTCAGTGCCAAATCTTCAGTTGGCGACCGCGGGGATTGATGAATTATTAAACAGTGATTTAGGGGAATTTGATTACATCATCATTCATGGTCATTTCTCTACGATCAATAATGCAATGCGCTCGGCGCTGTTAGCGTGGGTTAAACTGCATTTAACGCCCAAAGGGATAGCTTGCCTGGCGTGGAGTACTTATCCCGGTTATAAGGTTGCTGAAGTAGTGCAGGATGCGCTGCAATTGCATAGCAGCCTGGCGCAAACGCCAGCGGAACAACTTGACAGTGCTCGTGCGATGCTAACGTTCATGTCTCTGGGACTGGCTGCAAAAAATACATTAAGTGAACCAATGCGTGAGCTGGTCAAACACGCTGAAACCAGCTCCGATTCAGCATTGAGTCTGAGGTATCTTCAGGGCTTGAATGAGCCATGCTATCTACTCGATTTCCATGCTATGGCTGCCGGTGCTGGATTTGCCTATGTAGGGGATCTTCTGCCTCATACCGAGATTGCGGGGTACTATGGTGGTGACGTTGAGAAACTGCATAATGCCATATGCCCGGGTGATAACAAGTTGCTGGGTCAGCAATACCTGGATTTTGCTGTTGGACGTAGCCATCGTTTTAGTTTGTTAGTGCCTGAACAGCGTGCAAAGGACATTCTGCCAACGCCTGATTTAGCGCGATTGACGCATTTTCATTGGGCGGGGAGTTTTCAGCGAGGCGTCACTAACGAAGGCCATGTGGCCAATACGCATTATTCTGGCAGTGGTGTTGTGCATATCAATCATGACTTAGCGCTGAACATGATGGATGTGATCAGTGATGCCTGGCCCCACAGTGTCAGTTTTGATCAATTGGTGTTTAATACCCGAGCACCAGAATATGACAAAGAAGATAAGCAGCATCAGCAGGATGTGTTGGATGCGCTTACAATGCTTTTTCGCAGTGGAATCGATGGATTGCACTTTAGCCAGGAACAAGGGCGTTATAATAGTAGCTCATCGACATCAGTACAGCTCCTACCGTGTGTTGCTGCCTTATTGCGGGATAACGTACCCGCGCATACCGCTGTCGGTGCTTTCAATCTCTGGCATGACAAGATTACGTTTACCTTTACTCAGCAAGAACAAGATTACCTGAGGCTGCTGTTATGCCAGAAATCTGACCTGCCACTTGACGCTGATTGCTACGAGTTCATGGAGCGCCTTCGTATAGCTGGCGTGCTGTGGGGCAGCGTCCCTGCCTGGCAACATTATTTTCAGCAGCTGCTGCAAGCATGTTCATCAAAGAGCGAGCGCTATCTCGGAGCATTGATCATGTATTGCAGTGAAACTAGCGTCGGGGGATATATCAGCCCGGATTCAGAAACAGTGAAGAAGTCTCACCACAGTAAACGCGTGGCTGATGCTAGGCCAGTCGATAAAACGATACAACAGCAAATTAGAGACCTCATCAGTATTAATGATTATGCGACGGCGCGGAGCAAGGCTAAAGCGCTGGTCGAAGAAATGCCATCGAACATGTATTGCTGGTATCTGCTTGGGCAAACAAACTTAAAAACGGGGGCATATGACGAGGGGCTGGCTGCCTTAATGAAAACATTGTCGATGCATGCTACGAGCTGGAGTGTATACCTGGATGCTGCTTATGCCTTTTGGTATAGCTACCGACACTACTATGCCGGGCGTTTGGTACGCAAAATATTGCGTTGCGATCGTCGTAATGCTGGTGCATGGAACATGCTCAGCACCTTGTATAAAGACAGCAATGAGATGGCCCAAGCTGAATTTTGCGTTCGAAAGGCAGAACAATATGCGCCAGAAGAACCTAACATATTAAACAACCTGGCCAACCTGCTCAGTTCGCAAGGGCGGATGAGTGAAGCTGTGGACTGTTTTCGTCGTATGCGTGCTATTGCTCCTGATGACTGTGATTTATATAGCAGCTATCTTTTCACGCTGCTACACGATGTACGGGAAACACCTGAGTCGCTTTATGCAGAGCACCGAGGGTATGGTGTATTGGTCGAGCAACGGGCACAACAGTATCATCGGCATTTCATCCCGAAAGGAACACGGGAACCTGGGCGTAAATTACGCGTCGGTTTCGTTTCTGGAGATCTATGGAATCACCAAGTGGCGAACTTCTTAAGGCCAATTTGGGAGAGTATTAATCGGGAGCACTTTGCGCTTTATGGCTTTGCGTCATCAAATAAGTACGACAATATTACTCAGTCCTTTGAGCAAACGGCTGACGGATGGCACGCTGTGTATCACAAGAGCGATATAGAGTTAGCTGAGCTAATCCATGAGGAACAGATTGATATTCTGTTTGATCTTTCTGGTCATACTGCGCATAATCGCTTGTCTATGTTCGCGTTTAAACCTGCTCCCATACAGATAAGTTGGATTGGTTGTCCTGACACCACAGGAATGTCAGCAATGGACTATTTCCTTATTTTTAATTTGGCTCCGGGAACGAAAAACCTCCAACAACAATTTGTGGAAAAACTGGTTTATCTGCGTAGCGAACTTCAATTTAAAAGTGTGAACAATAGCCCTGAAGTGAACGAATTACCCGCTATAAAACGTGGGGGATTCACGTTTGCTAGCATGAATCGTATACAAAAACTTAATGATTATATGTGCGATGCATGGGCCCAAATACTCAAGTCGGTACCCGATAGCCGAATGATTATCGCAGGTCTCTCTGGCAAACAAGACATTGCCATTTTGCGCGCTAAATTTGATAGCTATGGAATAGCGTCATCTCAACTTGTTTTTCATGAAAGGCTGTTATTAAGTGAGTACCTGGCGTTACATAATGAAATTGATTTATTGCTTGATACTTACCCTTACTCTGGAGGGACAACGACCAACTATGCGCTTTGGATGGGGGTGCCAACACTCATGTTGACGGGTGAAAACTACCACACATGGCAAGGTGTTGCTGCATTAAACGCAGTGGGCTTAGAGGGATTTGTCGCTTCTTCAAAGCAAGAATACATCGAGCAAGCCATTAGCTGGTCAACTCGGCTTGATGAACTGAATCAATGCCGGCAGGCCTTACGGCCGCGCTTCATGGAGATTGAAAAACAAGGCGGGTCGCCCTCTCTGTACTTTGAACAAATGATGCGAAGCGTCTGGATGAATTACTGTGATGGTAAACCTGCGCAAGCATGTGCATTCGGGTATTGATAAGTAGAGTAATCACCGCTCAAAATGTTATTATGTGACAAACACCTTTGAGTTGTGATGTATGCTGGCAATGACATCTCAATATGTAATTGATGGCTGTACTCGCCATCAATTACAGCACAAAAGGTAAGGGCTAGCAAAAGTGGTGTGGTTCTCTGGTAGCGTAAGGCCAGGGCGGTAGCGTGCCTAAAAAAGACAAGAACGAATCGTGGAGAGCATTAGCGTGAAAAATATCTATGTCAATAGACCGCTGCTTCCTCCGTTGGAGGAGTTTGTCCCGTATCTAGAAAAAGTTTGGGATAACAAGTGGTTAACTAACAATGGTCCATTTCACCAGCAGTTCGAGCAGCAATTAGCTGACTATTTGGGTGTCAAATACATCAGCGTTTTTTCCAACGGTACCCTAGCGTTGCTGACTGCATTACAAGTTTTACGCATTACGGGTGAAGTGATCACAACACCCTATTCTTTCGTTGCGACATCACACACGTTGTTGTGGAATGGTTTGACGCCTGTATTTGCTGATATCGACCCTAAAACGTGCAATATCAATCCAGAAAAAATTGAACAACTGATCACATCAGCGACGTCAGCAATTTTACCTGTGCATTGCTACGGGATACCCGCAGATGTTGAACGTATTCAACAAATCGCAGATATTTATGGGTTGAAGGTCATTTATGATGCAGCACACGCTTTTGGTGTCAAAAAAGAGGGGGTCAGCATTCTTAATCATGGTGATTTATCAATACTGAGTTTTCATGCCACTAAGGTGTTTAACACCATTGAGGGTGGGGCAATTATTTGTCCTGATGAAAAAACAAAAAAACGGATTGATTACCTTAAGAATTTTGGTTTTACCGATGAAGTGACTGTTGTGGCGCCTGGCATTAATGGCAAAATGAATGAAGTTCAGTCAGCGTTTGGGTTGTTACAGTTACAATATATCGACAAAGCGCTTGAGTTGAGAAAATCCATTTCTGAAAGGTACTGTAATGCCTTATCGGATGTAGAGGGTATCAGAATCGTTGATGTTCCTGACAATGTTGAATGGAACTATGCGTACTTTCCTATATTCATAGACAATCGCTACCCTTGTAGCAGAGACGCACTCTACAACAAAATGAAAGCTGCAGGTGTTTTTGCTCGCCGTTATTTCTACCCCCTGATCAGTGATTTTCCTATGTATAAGATGCATAAAAGGGGAGATATCTCTGAGTCTGTCAGTATTGCCAATTCTGTACTGTGTATTCCTATCTATCCTGATTTAGAGATAGAAGAGCAGGAAAAAATCATCTCACTAATCAAAAATGCAACAGCTGGAGACGATTAGCGCTGTATATTCGCTTTTTTGTCTTTTGGGTATGGAATGATTATATGAATCGTATTTTTATTGTTGGTGGTGATGGTCTGGCTCGCGAAGTCTATTCATATATAGATCGGATGATGCAAGCGGGGGAAAAAATCCAATTTGGTGGTTTTCTCGGACATAATGGATACGGAAATCCTGAAAATTATAAAGAATACAAAGGGTTGTATGTATGTGACGTAGATGGTTTTGTATTTGAGGAAAACGATTGTGCGGTGATCGGTGTAGCAAAGCCTGCTATAAGAAAAAGTGTATATACTTATCTTAAGAACCGCGGCGTGAAAATGCCAAATATTATTGATCCGTCATGTATTTTATTTCCGCACAGTGTGCTTGGTGATGGTAATATTTTAGCCATACGAACTTTGATATCAACCAATGTTCATATTGGAAACGGAAATTTATTTAATGGCGGTGTCGAGGTTGGGCACGATGCTATTATTGGTGATTATAATTTTATATCGCCTAACGTCCGTGTCCTTGGAAATGTTAAGGTTGGAAGTGAGAATATTATTGCAACCTCTTCAGTTTTACTTCCTAAATCACGTATTGGAAACGAAAATACGATAGTTCCTATGTCTGTGGTTTATAAGGGTTGTAGTAATAACTGCTATATGTCCGGTAATCCGGCAGTTAAAGTAAATAATTGATGGTAATTGGAGCGACAATCATGACTGAGAAAGAATTTTTATCAGAAGTTCAGGAATTATTGCAGACGGATGAAGTTTTGAGCATGGACACTCATCTGCCAAGTCTTGCTGACTGGGATTCGCTTTCTATCATGGCGATGATGGCATTTCTTGAGCGTAATTTCGGTGCCAAAACGACCATGGCCGATTATAAAAACATTAAAGACCTCCGCGAAATTGTAAAAATGGCAAATATCACGCTATGAGTGATTTTTTCAGCGGAAAGGTATTCCTTGTTACCGGAGCATCATCTGGCATCGGCGAATCAGTTACTTTTAAGTTGAACGCATTAGGTGCCAAGGTCATTGCTGTAGGCAGAAACCGGGAGCGATTAGAAAAAGTGCGAGAAAAGAGTGAATTCCCGCACCATATTTTCTCTGAAGTTAAAGAGTTGGCTGAAAATATTGAAACGATGTCGAGCTATGTTCAATCGTTGAAAGACCGCTATGGGAAAATGCAGGGCTTGGCGTGGTGTGCTGGCATCTCCGATATTGTGCCTTTACGAAGCCTCTCTTACGAAGGTATCAAGGATACGTTCGCGATTAATTATTTCTCACCGCTGATGATGGCTAAAGCTTTCTCCGATCGCCGTGTTAATAATAATGCAGGAAGCTCCATGGTTTTCGTGTCCAGTGTCGCAGCACAGTTGTGTGACAGAGGACATACCGAGTACGCTGGAAGTAAGGCCGCGCTCTGTGCATCGATAAGGTGTATCGCCAAAGAGTTGGCCCCCTCTAGAATCAGAGCCAATTGTGTTTTACCGTCAACGATAGATACGCCTTTAACAACGGCAATGATAGAAAAATACAACACTGAGCATCAACACTATCCAATGGGGATCGGGGCCGTTGATGATGTATCCAAAATGATAATTTTTTTACTTTCTGATAAGTCAGCTTGGATCACAGCTCAAAATTATGTTGTAGATTGTGGAAGTTTTTAATCAGAGAGGTCATTGATATGTCATTGTCAACGTTCAAGCATGCCAAGGTTTCTGCTATTTTTTGTGTTTTGCCAGAAAATAAAAAAAATATTGATGATGAAATTAAATTTTATGAAAATGATGCCGCCAAACTTAGCCGAAATAAAAAAATATTAGGGTTAGGCACGCGTCATGTTGTACCCGATGGCGTTACGGCTGCTGATTTATGTGAGGCGGCTGCGCGAGTGCTGATAGAAAAGATGGATGTTGATGTCAATGAGATTGATACTCTCATTATGGCATCTATCAACCATGATTATATCGGAAACTCAGATGCATGTATTATTCAGGGGAAGTTAGGGCTATCTGAGGAGTGTGCTTGTTTCGACACCAGTGGCCTGGGATGTACCAATGCTATCTATGCGCTTTGGTTGGCGCATTCTCTGGTTGAAAGCGGGGCATCAAAAAAATGTTTAGTACTTGAAGGTTCTTCAAGTAGCCTTATTACAAATGTAAGAAACAGAAACGCAAATATGTTGTTTGGCGATGCGGGAGCCGCTATCTTAGTTGACCGCTCTGACAAAGAATATGAATCGTTTTTTCACCTAAAGAGTTTAGGCAAAGATTGGAAAAAAATTGTCACGCCAGCGGGGGGATTCAGACTGCCTGTTCAACGTGATATTGTAGATTTGGAAATCATGGATCCTGTTGGAAACCCGTATCACTTGTCAGACTCGGTGATGCAAGGTGGTGATGTCTTTAAGTTTGCTATAGATAATGCACCTGACTCGATCAGTAAAATTATTGAATATGCAAAAAGTAGCTACCAAGAAATTGATTTTTTTGCTATCCATCAGGCGAATGGACAAATTGTCAGAACGATTATTAACCATGCTGGGCTACCCAAAGATAAAGCTTCAGCTGAAACATTTTCTAAATATGGAAATTGTGGTGGCACATCTGTGTTGGTTAATTATTGCGACCAAATGTTTGGTAAAGTAAGTAATAGTACGCTTTTCGTTTCTTTCGGTGTTGGACTTTCGGTCGCGAGTTGTAAGCTGGATCTGTCCGATACGATAAACGGTGGTGTTACTTTATATAAAACACCTGACGGTATCCAATCAAGAGATGAGCTGATCTCTGAGTGGGTTAAATTTATAAAAAACGAAGATTGATTTTAAGTAAAGTACAATATAGAGGTTACCATGTCTAATTTTGAAAAATATAAATCTGCATTTGTTACAACGTTTGATATTGAGAATGAAAATGGCATTGAAGAACTTAAGTATCAATCTATCGAAGCGTGGGATTCAGTCGGTCACATGGGGCTGGTTGCTGCATTAGAAGACGACTTCGGCATTATGCTTGATACGGATGACATCGTTGATTTGAGTTCCTTCCAAAAAGGAATTGAAATACTTAAGAAGTATAATGTTGAAGTTTGAGTGAGGCAGCGATGAGTGACATCAGTATTCTGCGCGATCTTGGGCCTTTAGAGATCCAGAAATATCAACAAAATCGTTTTCCTTGTTTTTTTGTTGATGCTATTGAAGAAGCCATTCCTGGTAAAAGTGCTCGGGGATTTAAAAACTTTACTTACAATGAGTGGTTTTTCCCCGCTCATTTTGAGGACGAGCCTGTTGTTCCTGGTTTTATTCTTATTGAAACTCTGACACAAGTGTTTTTGATGACTTTCTTAACAAAACCAGAGAATAAAGGGAAGAAGACAGGCTTCTTGTCTGTTAAAAATGCAAATTTTAAACAGAAGGTGATTCCAGGAAAACGTTTGGATATTGTGGCTGAACTTGATTCTTATTCCAGAGGGATTGCGAAAGGGAAATCTACTGGGTTTATCAATGGTGAGGTTGTTTGTCAGGTTGAGTTGGTTGTTGCTGTGCCTGATACGCTAAACCTATATCTTCCAAAGTAGATTTTATTTCGTAGGTGTTTCTCATTATGCGCGTCTCTGATTATGTGATGCAACGGCTGCACCAATCGGGTGTGAACGATTTATTTATGGTGACCGGTAGAGGTGTCCTGTATTTATCTGATGCCGCAGCTAAGCATCAGGAACTTAACTGTGTTTGCGTTCACCATGAGCAGGCTGGTGCTTACGCCGCCATGGCCTATTCCCAAGTGAATGGGGTATTAGGTGCTTGTTTGGTATCAACCGGTTGTGCAGCGACGAATGCGATAACCCCTGTGCTATGTGCCTGGCAAGATGATATTCCTATGGTCATTATTTCTGGGCAGAATACGTTAAAAGAAACAGTTGGTTATACAGGATTACCCATACGCACCTATGGTCAGCAGGAAGCCGACATCATTAGTTTGGTAAAACCAATTACCAAATATGCAGTAATGATCGATGATCCAACCCAAATTGCAGTGGAAATGGATAAAGCGCTTTATATGGCCCAGCATGGACGCAAAGGACCTGTTTGGATTGATATGCCTTTAGATATTCAGAATATGCGCGTTGAGGAAGAGGAGCTTGAGCGTTATACACCCACTGAAGCTAAATTAAGTGCCTCACATGACGATATTGATTGGCTGTGCGAAACGTTAGCTGGTGCTCAGCGGCCTGTTGTGGTCATTGGCAGCGGTGTTCGATCGGCCGGAGCACAATCACTTTTCAGTGATTTCATCGAAAAAACGTCGATTCCTGTTGTATATTGTGCATCAGCTACAGATATTTATAAGTCCGAGCATCAATTATCCATTGGTGCTGTAGGCACAATGGCAACCAACCGGGCTGCAAATTTTGCTATGCAAAATTCTGATCTATTGGTCATCATTGGCGCTCGTATGACATCAATGACTACGGGCTCTAATCCGGAAAAATTTGCTCGTGCAGCGCGTATTGTTGCTGTTGATATCGATGAAAACGAATTTCGCAAAGATAACTTAAAGGTTGAAAAGTTAATATTATCTGACGCGAGTGTTTTTTTAGAGAAAATCAATCAGAGAAACATTGCTGTTACCTGGAGTGATTGGGCTGAAAAATGCCTTCATTACAAAAAAATATTTCCCAAGTGCGAAGAAAAATATACAAAAAGCGACAAGATCGACCTGTACTATTTAGCTGATGTGCTTTCGGAACATTTGGCTGATGACGCAGTTTTTGTGACTGACTCAGGCTTGGAAGAGTTGATTTTACCGACAACGATCTCGTTCCATAAACAACAAAAATGCTTACATCCTGCTTCTCAAGGGGCGATGGGCTACGCGTTGCCTGCGGCTATCGGTGCCTATTTAAGCGCCCATAAGCAAGTGGTTACGGTGATTGGTGATGGCTCGATTATGATGAATTTTCAGGAGTTGCAAACAATAGCCCACCACCAGTTGCCCATTAAAATCATTGTAGCTAATAATAATTGTTACGCGGTAATCAGAAAACGGCAGGTTGATTTATTCAGAACGCGCACCATTGGCACCGATGCGGATAATGGGGTGTCATGTCCAGATTTTTCAAAGGTGGCCCTGTGTTTTGGTCTTCATTATGAAAAAGTGGAAACGTCTGTAGAGCTTAATGAAGCAATAGAGCGTGTTCTGAGTCACGATGGCCCCGTTATTTGTGAGGTCATGTGCCCTGAGGATCAAGAATATATTAATACATCGTATGTTCGCACCAGTAAAGGTCGTTTCGTCCAGCGTCCACTGGAAGATCAGGCACCATTTCTTGATCGTACGTTGTTTTTATCAGAAATGATCATTGACCCTATCGATCAATAAAATTTAGCTAAGAGGTCTGCTATGCCGGATGTGTTGTTAAAAGATGGAAAGTGTATTGGTAGTGGGAACCGACCATATTTTATTGCTGAAGTTAACTCAAGCCACAATGGTGATATTGAAATAGCGCGGAAAATGATTGATAGCGCTAAAATGGCTGGGTGTGACTGTGTAAAATTCCAGTCTTGGTCTGCTGATTCGCTCTATTCAAAGGACTATTATGACAGTAATCCGATTGCAAAAAGAATCATTTCAAAATTCTCTCTTGCAGAAATTGAGTTATTAGAACTGGCAAAATACTGTCAGAGCGTAGGCATTGCATTTGCCTCAACGCCTTATTCTCGGCATGAAGTGGATTTTCTTGTAGATGAATGTGGAGTACCTTTTATCAAGGTAGCTTCGCAGGATGTGAATAACTATCCCTATCTTAAATACATCGCGAGTAAGCAAGTTCCTATTATTTTATCGACAGGGATGGCCGATATCGAAGAAGTGCGCAAGGCTATCGACGCCATTACATCACAGAATAATCAACAAATTATTCTATTGCACTGTGTGTCAATTTATCCTGCCGCACCGGAAACGATTAATCTTAATAATATTGTAGGTCTAAAAGCACTTTTTAAAGATTATCCCGTCGGTTTTTCTGATCACACATTAGGTGTAGAGATTCCAACGGCATCGATTGCGTTAGGAGCGACGGTCATTGAAAAGCATCTTACTCTGGATAAAACCAAAATGGGGATGGATAACAACATGGCCATTGAACCGGATGAGATGAAACAGTTGGTTGATCAATGTAATAATGTTTATTTGAGTATGGGAAGCGAAACTCGCGTCGTTTCTGCGCTAGAATTGGCTCAGCGTGAAAAGATGCGTCGTAGTGTGGTTTTTGTTCGAGATTTACCGGCCGGACATCAGCTGCAAATCGAAGATTTCGATGTTAAACGTCCTGGAACGGGTCTCGCCCCTGAGTGGATCGAGCAATTGGCAGGATTCACTCTGAAGAAGGATGTTAAAGCAGACAATTTAGTCTCGAGTGAAGATATTGTTGAAAAATTAAATTAACATGTATACTTGTACGGTTAACGGCGTGAAAGTGAGGCGTTTTGTCTATCCTTATATTAACGCCAATATGTATTTCATCGTAGATAATGGACGAGCCATTGTCATCGATCCGCACCAGAGTGATGAGCTACACGCTTTATTAACATCACAGGATATCAATGATATCCTGATTTTGTTGACGCATGAGCATCCTGACCATACATCAGGAGTTAATTGGGTTCGGACATTTGCCGATTCTACGGTTATCTGTCAGGATTTTTGTGCTAAGAGTATAGCAATAGAAAAGAATAATCGCCCAGTGTTATTATCCTTTATCCTTGCTGAACAAGATAGAATCAATAATACCAATACGGCTGATGAATTTAATAAAATTTCCCCTCAATATGTCTGTTCAGCGGATATAATCTTTTCTCAAGAGTACATTCACCAATGGCAAGGAAGAACAATAAAGTTTTTATCTACGCCAGGTCACTCTAAAGGGAGTGCAGTGATTATTTTTGATGAAATGATGATTTTTACCGGTGATTCGTTGTTGAAAAAAATTCCTGCTATCACGCGTTTCCCCGGGGGAAGTACAAAAGACTATAATAATATTACCCTACCTTTTCTAAAGTCATTAGATGAGGATATGCTTTGTTTTCCTGGTCATGGAGATGAAGGCACGCTTAAGGAGATATTTCATGATTTTTGACTTTTCTAAATATTCTGACAATACTGCCGTCGTTACTGAGCAAGGTAATACAGTCTCTTATCGAGAGCTTGATGCATTTTGCTCCAGGCTTGCTCAGAATGTAAAAAAAAGATCATTGATATTTAACTTGAGTGCTAACTGTTTGGGGTCATTAATCGGATATTTGATGGTATTAAAATATGGCCATGTATCACTAATGCTCAGTGAGGATATTAACGAGGAACAACTTAATAATTATATATCAATTTATCAGCCTGAATATATATATGTTCCTCAAGCTCTATCTGACCGATTCTCCTATCCTGTCATTTATACAGCACATGAATATTCGTTGTTAAGCGTCTCCAATAAACAAACAGATATGCATGATGAATTGGCATTGCTGCTGACCACATCAGGCTCGACGGGGAGTCCAAAATTAGTACGACAAAGTTATAACAATTTGGCAGCTAACACTGCATCTATTGTCGAATATCTCAATATTACAGCCTCTGAACGGGCTATTACGTCATTGCCCATGAATTATACGTATGGGCTTTCGGTCATTAATTCTCATTTAAGTCGTGGGGCCAGTTTATTTCTTACGAAAGCGACTGTGATGCAGAGAGACTTTTGGGCTCAGATGACACAATATCGCATTACGTCTTTAGCTGGCGTCCCTTTCACTTATGAAATGTTGAAAAGACTCCGTTTCACATCATTAGCATTGCCTGATTTGAAAACGCTGACGCAAGCAGGAGGAAAATTGTCTCCTGATTTACACCGTGTCTTCGCGCATTATGCGAAGGATAACAATAAATCTTTTGTTGTCATGTACGGTGCTGCTGAAGCAACGGCGCGTATGGCGTACCTACCCTCTGATAAAGCTATCGATAAATGTGGCAGTATAGGTAAAGCTATCCCCGGCGGAGAATTTGCACTCTGTGATGAACGAGGAAACCTTATTGCCCAGGAGGGCGAGGTTGGTGAGCTGATTTATTGGGGAGACAATGTTGTATTAGGTTATGCGGAATGCCGTGAGGATCTTCAAAAGGGAAATGAATTTCAAGGGCGCCTTTCTACCGGTGATATGGCTCGCTTTGACAGTGAAGGATACTATTATGTTGTTGGACGGAAAAAACGGTTCCTCAAAATTTTTGGCAATCGAGTCGGTTTAGATGAGGTTGAAGTACAACTTCGTGACGCTTTTCCTGATATTCACTGTGCGTGCGCCGGCATTGATGACAAAATGTATGTATTTATTACGGATGATAGTGTGAGCGCCCAAGTCAAGCGTTTCCTGGTTGAGCAGACCCAACTGAATCATATCGCCTTCAAGATTATCACGCTCGACAGCATTCCAAAAAATGGAGCCGGAAAAACGCTCTACTCACAACTGGAAGCATATTATAATGCAATATGATGATATTCTTCACTCTTTGCCTTACTCACTTAATAGAGAAGAAAAGCGCACTTTGATTTTGCAGCGTTTATCCGATCTGACGGCGCACCATTATGCGCATTGTTTGGCCTATCATCGCATTTTGAATGGTTTGAACCTGGCACAGGTAAATTATCAGGCAGTTGAAGATATTCCTTTTATTCCGGTTTCTTTATTCAAAGAGATGGCGCTTTCCAGCGTTGCTTCGGACCAGATCGTAAAAACCATGACATCCTCCGGAACTACGGGACAACGCGTTTCCAAGATCTTTCTGAATAAAGCAACGGCTGCTAATCAACAAAAGACTTTAGTAAAGATTGTTAACGATTTTATCGGCCCATCGCGATTGCCATTGTTGATTATCGATTCTCCATCGGTCATGAAAGATCGTCGACTTTTTTCGGCCCGTGGCACCGGTATCCTCGGTTTTTCGATTTTTGGTACTGATAGAACCTATGCGTTGGACGATAATATGGCGTTAGATTTTCCAACAATCCATGCTTTTCTGGATAAGCATCGTGGTAAACCTATCTTGCTGTTCGGTTTTACATTTATGGTATGGCAGCATTTCTATAAGCAACTGCTTGCAAACGATAAAAAAATAGATCTCTCCTCTGGCATATTAATCCATGGTGGCGGTTGGAAAAAATTACAGTCTGAGGCAGTCTCTCCAGCTGGATTTGTTGCTGCATTGAATCAAGCTTGTGGCATACAACGCGTCCACGATTATTATGGGATGGTTGAACAAACCGGCTGTATCTACATGCAATGTGAAGAAGGCCATCTGCATGCCAGTATTTTCTCCGATATTATTATTCGCAATCATAACGATTTTTCGGTATGTGCTGAGGGAGAGCCGGGCATTATTCAGGTGCTGTCTCTGATCCCCGAATCATATCCTGGACACTCTCTTCTCACAGAAGATCGGGGCGTCATATTGGGAGAAGACAATTGCCCCTGTGGTCGTAAGGGCAAATACTTCAAGATTCTTGGGCGTGTAAAAAATGCTGAACTGCGAGGATGTAGTGATACCTATGCAGCACAATTTTGAGAACACATCTTTTTTGGTGGGGAATATCACTGCACTCCAGCAGATGAATAGTGTGCGCGTGCGCTCCCTGTTTGATGAAGAAATCATCGATTTTTTGAACAGTCTGGCAAAACGCTTATTTCTTAATCCATTAGCCAAAACCTACCCTGATGTGATTAGTTTTGCTTTTTGGTGCCGCAAGAGTTCTGTATTAGGCATGAAACAGGGATATCCGGATTTGTCGACCCGTTGTGGGCGTGGTGTCGCGTTTCATATTGCCCCCTCTAACGTTGCCGTCAACTTCGCCTACTCGCTGGTTGCAGGGCTGTTGAGTGGCAATGCGAATGTGGTCAGGGTGCCATCGCGTGATTTTCAGCAGGTAGAGATCATTTGTCACGAAATAAAGATGGCATTGCAAGAGCATCCGCAGATTTCACCTTATATTTGCCTGATACGTTACGAGCGTGATAAAGCAACTAATGATTGGCTTTCTGCACGTTGTCATAGCCGGTTGATCTGGGGAGGTGACGCCACGATCATGGCGCTCCGCGAATCACCTATGCCAGCGCGAAGCATCGATATTGCCTTCGCAAATCGTTATTCTTTTGCATTGGTGGATGCGGCTCATTATTTGTCAGTACCGGATAAACGTGCTGTAGCTGAACATTTTTATAATGATACTTTCTTGACGGATCAAAATGCTTGCACTTCGCCAGGGTTAATTATCTGGTTAGGTCGCGATGATGAGGTGAACTCGGCACGTGCGACGTTTTGGGCTGAATTTGAAGCATTTTCTCAGGAGAGATATATCCTTCAGGAAGCTGTTGCTATCAAAAAATTGACTCAGTTTTGCCTGTTGAGTAGTGCACGTGAAGGGGTAACGAAAGTATCTGGGGATAGAAATCTGGTTTATCGTGTCCAGTTGGACTCCCTGGATGAAGAAACGATGAGCTTCACTGGCGCTGGTGGCTATTTTATGGAGTATCTGGCGCATGATATAAGTGAAATATATCCTGTGTGTGATGAGCGCTGTCAGACAATCTCTGTGTTGGGAATAACCAATAACACGCTTGCTGCCTTTCTTTCTCAGTATCACCCCAAAGGGGTCGATCGTATTGTTCCTATGGGAAAAAGTATGGACTTCAGTTTACAATGGGATGGTTATGATCTGATTTACACGCTCTCACGGACCATCAATCTTACACGCTAAAACTTGATCTGTTGTTGCCGCTCAATTCATTGAGATAAAACAGGCAATAAATACACCTATTCCCCAAAAAGTCCTGGCCTCAAGCTGGGAGTTTTTTCTTTAATAATCAGATTTATCTATGCAATAGGCGTTGGGTTTCACAACGGTTGCAGAGGTCAGTCATTCAATCATATGTCGCTGCGTCAGGGTTAATGAGATGGTCACCCCCACCCTGTGAGCGGTACGCTAACAG
>SMLE01000650.1_pt1 | contig 66348 bp, 57 predicted proteins | sample 2451431 | NCBI scaffold set ML178787.1 | reverse complement strand
CCGGAAAGCGGGTTCCGAATTTACACCACCTTGACGGACTCTACCGTGCCGGGCAAGGCGCTGAACTTGACCAGTAACCAGCCAGAAAAGCCGCTGGCGGCAAGGGTTGCCACCAAAATACCCAACACTAACGGCCATTCTTGCAACAGCGGGCTCAAGATAGAGAGGGAAAGGCTCTGCGCCACCAGACAGCCAAGGATGGCATTAGCGGCCCAAAAATACGCAGGAGGCATACGGATAGTCGCCCCTTTCAACCCCATGGCGACGCCGACCATCATCGGCCCTAACAGAAACGCGGCCGGAACATGGAACCACTGCAATACCAACCCCAACAGCAGAGAAGCAACCAACAGCACTCCCCACTGCGCCAAGGGCTAAACCCTTCCCATAGCGACAACCTGATATGACAATACCTGTAGAGGTTTCATTCTAAACAGAAGTAGGGGGCCATGAATATGGAAATGATCGTACACCCGTCATACTTCAAACTACCTGTGCGTTGGCTGCACTCGTTCACCCGAATCACTTACCTGAGTAAGCGCATCGGGGTTAATGAATCTCATCCCTGAGATTCACCCTTCTGGCCAGCGCAAGCGCTGTTCAAATCTGTTCCAGACAGATTTGTCTCTCCCTTGCCGCCTTCATGCAACTCGAATTATTTAGGGTATAGAAGCAGAAAATGAGCGCGTTCCCGGCTTACGCCGGGAAGCATAGCACTATGGTTACAGCCAGTTTTTGCGCTTGAAGTAGAGATACGGAGCCAATCCTGCCAGGATCATCAGCACGATAGCCCCCGGGTAACCAAACGACCAGTGCAATTCCGGCATAAACTCAAAGTTCATCCCATAACTGGACGCCACCAGCGTCGGCGGCAGAAACACCACGGAAACCACCGAGAAGATCTTGATAATGCGGCTCTGCTCGATATTGATAAAGCCCATCGCCGCCTGCATCAGGAAGTTAACCTTCTGAAACAGAGATTCATTGTGCGGCAACAGGGATTCGATATCGCGCAGGATCTCGCGCGCCTGTTCCAGTTGCCCGCTCGGCAGGCGCGCGCGACGTACCAGAAAATTCAACGCACGTTGGGTATCCATCAAACACAGGCGTGCCTTCCAACCCACGTCTTCCAATTCCGCCAGCGTCGAGAGCGCTTCGTCGTACTCTTCGCCCTGACGCCCTTCCATGATCACGCGACTGAGCGATTCCAGATCGCTATAGATGTTTTCGATTTCATCGGCCAGCTGTTCAATCTTGGTTTCAAACAGATCGAGCAACAGTTCGTAGGCGTTACCGTCTACCAGCGTCTGGTTGCGCGCGCGCATCCGGTACAGACGAAAGGCCGGTAACTCGCGCTCACGCAGCGTGTACAAACGCCCGTCGCGAATGGTGAATGCCACGGTGGAGTTACCAGCGTGATCGTCCGCGTCTTCGAAGAAGAAAAAGGAGTGGATATGCAGGCCGTCTTCGTCTTCGAAGAAACGAGCCGATGCTTCGATATCTTCCAGCTCAGGGCGCGTTGCCAGGCTCTGCCCCAACCGGTTTTGCACCAGCTCACGCTCTTCATCTTCAGGCTCGACCAAATCCACCCACACGGAGGCGGCAATATCATCGGTGTCGTCCAGTTCCAGACGGGATAAACGGCAGTTATCCAGTTTAAATGCGCTCAGCATAGGCCATGTGCTCCTAGTGCGATAACAGAGAAAGACGGACGCGTTGAAGCACAGAAACGGTGATGACAGGGCACCAACAGGTTTCGAACCGACGGTGCTGACTCAATTTGATGACGGAGGGATACAACATCACCGATAACCACCAGGGCTACCGATATAACAGCAGGAAGCCTTAGAAATGGTTATTAATCAATTGATTAATGAGCCAGTATCGACTGGGTGTGTCCAAGGCGGGGCCCTCCGGGAATAATGATGGGCGCATGTTACGCCGAGATGAAAAAGCCTGTCAACTTTTAAACTGTGACAGTTAAAAGATGCCCGAATTGTTCAATTCAGCCTCAAACGATAAGCACGTGCGGCGGAGGTGACTTTCCCGCGCCGCCTCCATACCGTTTACTACTCATCGTCAGGCAGATAGGCAATCGCCCGAACCGGAAAGCCCGGCACACCGGCAAAATTGGGAAAGCTGACCTGAAGATACGCCCCGACAGCAGGCACCTGATCCAGGTTGTTCATCACCTCGACCTGCCAGGCATCGCGATCGAGCACATAGAATTCGCCAATCAGCCCATTGTTGCGACGAAAATCCACGGCGGCATCAGTATCCAGTGTTTCATGGCCGACGGCAGCAATCTGGCGCTGTTCAAACAAAAAGCGCAATGCCTCTATGGACCACCCCGGCGTATGGCTATTGCCTTCGGCATCGTTGTTGGCAAAGGCCTGCGCATCCGGCCAACGCTTGCTCCAACCGCTGGCGAACGCCACAAAGCAACCCGATGGGATCTGACCTTATTGTTGCTCGAAATCCACAATGTCCTACACGCCGAGACGGTAGTCGGCATCCTGTGCCACCGCCTCCTGCTTGTGGATCACGCGCAACGGCAGCAACAATGCCTTGTTGGCAAGGCCATCCAGACAGCGTTTGCCCAGAGAAAAATGCGCAGGGGCATCAATGTGCGTACCCGTCTGGGTTACAAAGGTGAGCTGTTGGGCAAAAAAGCCATCCTGCTCAACCGTATACAGCGTGTTGCGCTGCACGCCGGGAAACGTGCTAAAGATCGGAATTGATTCTGTTACGCTGTGCGTCAGGTCGACCCATTTCTTGCCACGCAGGGCAGTGATTATCTCGTCTAACGTCATCCCGGTTGATCTCCTTTTCTGTCAAACGCGACAGTGTTGATGCCTGTGTTATACCGTCTCCAACCGCGCATAGGCGGCGACCAGCCACTTGATACCTTGTCCCTGGAAAGCGACCTGTAAACGGCAATGTTCACCGCTGCCTTCCAGATTGATGATGGTCCCTTCGCCAAATTTGTCGTGGCGCACCCGCTGGCCCAAGGCATAGCCGCTGTCACTTTGGCTCACTGGCGTACCCAAGCGCTGGTGATTGACTGGACGCGACACGCTGGCACGCAGACGCACTTCCTCCACGCACTCGACAGGCAGTTCACCAACAAAACGCGATGGGCGATGATAGGTTTCCTTGCCGTACAACCGCCGGCTTTCGGCATAGGTCAGGGTGAGCTTCTGCATGGCGCGCGTCACGCCGACATAGGCCAGACGGCGCTCTTCTTCGAGACGCCCGCCCTCATCCAGCGACATCTGGCTCGGGAACATCCCCTCTTCCATGCCAACGATAAACACCTGAGGAAACTCCAGCCCTTTGGCGGAGTGCAGCGTCATCAGTTGCACCGCATCCTGATAAGCATCGGCCTGCCCTTCCCCCGCTTCCAATGCCGCGTGAGAGAGAAACGCCTGCAACGGCATCAGGTCCATGTCTTCTTCCTGATAGCTGAACTGGCGCGTTGCCGTCACCAGTTCTTCCAGGTTTTCTACCCGCGCTTGCCCTTTCTCGCCGTTTTCCTGCTCATACATCTGCCACAGGCCGGAATCTTTGATAGCGCGGTCGGTTTGCACATGCAGCGGCAAATCGGCGGTTTCATAGGCCAGTGCTTCCACCAACTCGAGGAAGCGCTGCAACGCCGAAGCAGCTCGCCCTGCCAGCGCTTTTTCCTGCAACAACACGCGGCTGGATTGCCACAGCGTCACCTGTCGATCGCGCGCGGTTTGACGCACCACATCCAAGGTGCGATCGCCAATACCGCGCGTTGGGGTATTCACCACGCGCTCAAAGGCAGCATCATCATTGCGGTTGGCAATCAGGCGCAAATAGGCGAGCGCATCTTTAATTTCCTGACGTTCGAAGAAGCGCATGCCGCCATAAATCCGGTACGGCATGTTCTGTTGTAGCAAGGCCTCTTCCAGCACGCGTGATTGGGCGTTGCTGCGATACAGGATGGCGTTTTCCTTGAGTGCACCGCCATTTTCCTGCCACACCTTGATGCGATTAACAACAAAACGGGCTTCATCCAGCTCGTTAAACGCGCAGTACAAGGAGATTGGGTCCCCCTGCGCATCTTCCGTCCACAGGTTTTTACCCAACCGCCCGCCGTTGTGTGCAATCAGCGCATTAGCCGCAGTAAGAATATTGCCGGTAGAGCGATAGTTCTGCTCCAGACGAATGGTTTCGGCTTTGGGGAAGTCATTTAAAAACAGCTGGATGTTTTCCACCTGCGCCCCACGCCAGCCATAAATTGACTGATCGTCATCACCGACGATCATCACGCTGGCGGTGTCTCCCGCCAGCATGCGGATCCAGGAGTACTGAATACGGTTGGTATCCTGAAATTCGTCCACCAGAATATTGGTGAAGCGCTCGCGGTAGTGACTGAGAATATGGGGTTTATTCAGCCACAGTTCGTGAGCGCGCAGCAGGAGTTCGGCAAAATCGACCAATCCGGCGCGATCGCACGCTTCCTGATAGGCCTGATAGACCTTGAGCCAGGTTTGCTCAACGGGATTGCCATAGCTTTCGATATGCTGTGGGCGCAGACCTTCGTCTTTCTTGCCATTGATGTACCACATCGCCTGGCGCGCCGGCCACTGTTTGTCATCCAGATTCAGTGCCCGAATCAGGCGCTTGAGCAGACGCAGTTGATCTTCACTGTCCAGAATCTGAAAATCCTGCGGCAAACCGGCATCAAGATGGTGAGCGCGCAGCAGGCGGTGCGCCAGACCGTGGAAAGTTCCGATCCACATGCCGCCCTGACTGGTGCCGATCAAATGTTCGATACGGTGGCGCATCTCCGCCGCCGCCTTGTTGGTAAACGTCACCGCCATGATGGAATAGGGCGAGCACTGCTCAACGGACGTCAACCAGGCGATACGATGCACCAGCACCCGCGTTTTGCCGCTTCCGGCGCCCGCCAGTACAAGAAGATTCCCACGCGGCGCGGCAACCACATCGCGCTGTTTATTGTTCAGGCCATCAAGAAGTTCAGAAACGTCCATCGGTACAGTTATCCGTTAACAGACAAGCAGTAACCCCAGGGGCACTTACTTCACTGGTGATTTACACAGCTAAATTAGCAGAATTATAGCAGCGTTGTGAGCAATGCCAACCGTGAAATTTCCACATGCGGCAATAGCCGCGCATCGTCAATCTTCATCAGGTTGCCTTTATGCAGGTTAATCCAGCACGCTTGCAAGCCATTACGCACCGCACCGGCCACGTCGGTGGTCAAGTCGTCACCCACGTGCAGAATCTGCCCCGGAGCCACGCCCAGCGCCTGCGCTGTCCGCTGGTGGCTATCACCAAAGGGTTTGGCGCGACCGTCCGGCCCCGCGCGCAAGATAAACCGAAAGTAGCGATCCAGCCCGAAGCGGCTGGGATCGGCATTGCCATTGGTGATAGCCACCAGCGGCCAACGCTGGGACAAGGCGTGCAACGTATCATGGGTTTCCTGCGTCGGAGTAATCTGGCTGCGCCAGTGAGCAAAGTGCGCCATCGCCTGCGCTGCACCTTGGCTCGCCGTCACCGCATCCAGCCCCGCCTCCAACAACAATTGCGCGACTGCCCGCCGACGCCACTCGGTGACATCATGGTATATCTCCGGCTCCTGTTCACGCAGCGCTTCGCGAATACGCTGTAAATCGCTAGACTGCACCGCGCTCAGCGCAGGGTGAAAGGCTTGCAGAAAGCGTACCGATTCCAGTTGGGTGCGCTGAATGACTTCACGGTTATCGTACAGCGTATCGTCTAAATCAAACGTCATGGCGGCTATCGGTGCCAGTGGACGGTAAAAATGCATCATGTCTTCCCTCGTTTGGCACGCGGATGTGCGGCATCGTACACCGTCGCCAAATGCTGAAAATCCAAATGGGTATAAATTTGCGTGGTAGAAAGATTGGCATGCCCCAGCAGTTCCTGCACCGCGCGCAGGTCACCGCTTGATTCCAACATATGGGTGGCAAAAGAGTGACGTAGCTTATGTGGATGGACGTGGCTGTTCAGCCCCTGCTTGACACCCCATTCGGCAAAACGCTTTTGTACGTTGCGCATCGAAATACGTTTGCCCTGTCGGGTAATGAAGATGGCATCATCTTCCGGACCAAACAGCTCACGGCGTTCCAGCCACTCACGCAGCCAGTGCACGGCGGTGCGCCCCAGCGGCAGCTTGCGCTCTTTGCTGCCCTTTCCCACGACCCACACTTCGCCGCCGTCCAAATCGACATGTCGGCACTCCATACCGACCAGTTCCGCCAAACGTAAGCCCGCGCCGTACATCACTTCCAGCATGGCGCGATCGCGTACCGCAAGCGGATCGTTGAGATCGATCTCCAGCAGGCGGTTCACTTCATCCACATCCATGTTTTTCGGCAAATGCCGACCCGCTTTGGGTGCAGAAATACCGCGCGCCGGATTGGCGGTTAACCCCCCTTGCGCCACCTGCCAATCAAGAAAACTGCGCAGTGCCGAAAGGCGCAGCGCCAGACTTGCCGCTTGCAATCCACCGCGTTTGCTGCGCGCAGCCACTGATCTCACCCCCACCGCATCCAGCGCGTGCCAGTCGGTGATGCCCATTTCATCCAGCATGGCGGCAATGGCACCCAGTTGACGGCAGTAATTTTCCTGCGTCAGCGGGCTGAGTTGGCGTTCCGCTTTCAAATAACGTAAAAACGCGGCGACCGAGGTCAACAATGGTGAAGGCAGCGCGGCGTCGCTCATGCCCGTTCTACCCAACGCGCCAGCATATCCGGCAGCAGGTTGGCCAGGTGTTGCAACAGCACGGTACCCATGCCGTCTTGATAGTGATGACTGTCACGGCTGCTGAAAATCACCAAGCCCAGCGAGTCGTTTTTTCCTAACAGCGACAGCGCTACAGAGCCCACCTGCCGCTCCTGCGGTAGCAGTAATAGCAGTTCCGGCCCGTTAAGGCTGCCAAGGTAGTGGTTACTGTCACGCAAACGTTGTATGCGCAGCGGTTCAAACAACGAACGCGACAGCGCCAGGTGAGTAAAACGCGAAGGCGCGCTGATGCGCCATTTATCACTGAACAGGCGGATATCCGAGCCAGCCAACCCTTGTTGGCGTGCCCAGCGCTGTAGGCGTTCAAGCAAGTCATGCAGCCCGGTAGCCGCTGACAAATCGGTCTGTAACGCCAGCAGACGACGGAACAACACTTCATTGCCGCGCGCCTGCTCCATCAGCAAGGTGATCTCTTCTTCCAACTGCGCAATGTGGTGCCGCTGGCGCGCTAACTGCCATTCAACCAGCGAGACCGTCCCCCGCACCGGGTGCGGAATGTGCATCTGCTCGACCTGCCGCGCATTGCGAATAAAGAAATCAGGGTTCTGTTGCAGGAACTGCAAAATCAGTTCGTCACTCAGTGCGCTCTGGCGTTCTGCCTGTTCCTCGACCTGCTTCATAAATGAATAAATCCATCATAGACATGGGTGGCAGGACCGGTCATATAAAGCGGATGCCCGACCCCTTTCCAATGGATATCAAGATCGCCCCCCGGTAACGAGACGCGAACTTCATCCGCCAATAGCCCTTGCTGAATGCCCACCGCCACGGCGGCACAGGCACCGCTGCCACAGGCCTGCGTTTCGCCTGCGCCACGCTCGTAAACCCGCAGGCGTATGTGGCTACGGTCAACAATCTGCATAAACCCGACATTGACGCGCTCAGGAAAACGCTCGTGGCTTTCCAGCACCGGGCCAAGGGTTTCCACATTGGCCGTATCAACATCGTCAACCTGAATCAGACAATGGGGGTTACCCATTGAAACCACACCGCACAACACCGTAGTATCGTTGGCGCGCAGGATATAGGTTTTTTCCGCCTTGGCGGCCCGAAACGGCACGCGCTGCGGTTCAAAATCCGGCTCGCCCATGTTCACCCGCACCAACTCATCATCTGTGACGCTGAGCACCATGCGCCCGGTATGAGTACTCACCGCAATATCGCGTTTGTTGGTCAGCCCTTTGATACGCACGAAACGGGCGAAACAGCGCGCGCCGTTACCGCACTGGGCCACTTCACTGCCGTCCGCATTGAAAATGCGATAGTGAAAATCCAGCTCAGGATCGTAAGGCGGCTCGACCACGAGCAATTGATCAAACCCTACCCCGCGGTGGCGATCCGACAAACGGCGAATCAGCTCCGGCGAAAAATAAACATTTTGTGTAACGGCATCGACAACCATAAAATCATTGCCCAAACCGTGCATTTTAGCGAACTGCATTATACTGACTCCGCTCATGTAACCGGGCGCGGTAATTGCTATCGTGACCTGTTATCCGTGATTAAAAGGCAACCGTGCCGGTTACGGGCGCATCGACGGCTTTTGATGCGTATTCTTCTGTGAGTCTGGGATGTTGGTCGGCTCACCGTTCGGCATATAAAGCGGTCCTTTCAACCCGCAACCCACCAATCCCAGTAGCATCAGCGCCAGAGAAAATGAACGAAATACCTGCTTCATGTCATTAAGACCTGTCAATCATCTATGCATGCTCTCTATAATCGCAGGTGGATCATGAAAAGCAATAGGAATCGAAAATGAACGACAGTGAGTTTCATCAATTAGCGGATGCGTTAATGTTGACAATCGAAGAAGCGTTGGACGACTTCGACGGTGATGCCGATATCGATTACGAAACCAACGGCGGCGTGATGACACTGAGTTTCGAAAACGGCAGCAAGATTATCATCAACCGCCAGGAGCCACTGCATCAGGTATGGTTGGCGACCAAAGCCGGTGGCTACCACTTTACGTATCAGCCAGACAAGGGTCAGAAGGAACAGTGGATCTGCGATCGCAGCGGCCAATCCTTTTTTACGCTGCTGGCGCAGGCATGCAGTGCGCAGGCCGGTGAGGACGTCTCTTTCGATTAACGTGGGAAAACGCTCTGTTGCCCCCAAGGACAACCAGAGCGTTACAGCATGTGCAGCCGCTGTTTGATCGCGGGCGACGCGCTTTCTTTGCCCGGCGATATGTTCAAATGAGAGAGCGTCGTACTGCGAAAAGGAATCACCTGTGCCCGTCCATCCAACTGCACAATCTGGTAGAATTGCGGCAGGTTGAAATTGATAAAGCTGGAGCCATAGGTAAAGCGGTCATGGGACGAGGAGTAAAAACGGCTCACGTCACGTACCAGCTCTTCCTTGCTGCCTTCACAGTGGTGATAAACCTCAACGCGGTTCGACTCATCCAGAATAAAGATATTAAATCCTTGCTCTTCCGGCAGATCTTCAAAGAAGAACTGGATGATTCCTTCGCTCGCCACGCCGTCGATGACCGCTGGCAGATGAATATGGTTGGTCTCCACCTGCGTGGGCAACCCTTGCAGTTTGTTGTTGGAAATCGCGCCGTAGAACTCCACCGCATTTTCCAGCTTCTGCACCGATACGCTCAGGCGTTCGAAGAACAGACCCCAAGTCTGCCCTGCCACTTTTACCGCTTTGAAACGGCCTGGCTCTTGTCGGGTGCTGGACAGGCGTAGCTCAATGCACTCAGACACCAACTGCTGCACGCGCGTGCGAATCAAACCGCGCAGGTGTTGGCTGTAGCAGAACACTTCCAGCGATTCCGGCAGCGCCGCATCCTGATGCATTTTACCCAAAATGGTTTTCAGCGCTTCCAGCACTGACTGTTCGCCATTGAAATGCAGGGTTCGCACCTCATTCCACGAATTGCGGTACAGCAGGTCAATACTGCCCACCAGACACTGCTGCTGCTCGCCGAAACTGAACTCGTCCAGATGGCGGAAATCAAAGTGCACCACCTGATTGCGGAATGCCGCCGTTGGATCGTGCTCCAGATTGACGATAATCGCCAGATGCCGAATTTCGCACGGGCTGTACAGCGCCTTGGGCGTAGGTGCCGGTAAACGCAGTGGGAAGTGGCAGGAGACGTCATCCACCAACTCGCGCAGGCGGGCAATATCGATCTGTTCGCTGCCCTTGATGTGCAAGCGCGTGTTCGGCGTCAGCAGCCCGTTAAAATAGGCCCACGCCACCAGTTTGTTCAGATATCGGCTATATTCCAGCGGCTGATGGCTGATGATGGCATCCATAGACGGAGCCTGATTGTACAGATACCAGCCAGAGCGGTTGGCGCGACCCGCCGGAACGTAGATAAAGGTCAGATCCGCTTCGGACAAGTCAGGCGAAATTTGTGGATTAAGCAGCGTCACTTTACCCGGCAGCGCTTCAAAGGCAGCATACAATTTACGCGTCAGTACACCGATATCCTGCGGACTGGCACTCACGCTCAGGTTGTTGCGCCGCGCAAAGCGGATCAGGTTGCGATAGGTTTGCATCATCGCATCGAGCAATTCATTGTGCGCTTCACGCACGCGCTCAATTTTCCAGTTGGCGCGATTATCCAGCATGGCAAGGTGTTCGCTGCTCCAGCCCCACTCTTGCACCAGTTGGCTTAGGATCTGCCGCCGCCAGCCGACGCAGGCTTTTTCGCGCGACAGTTTTTCGCAGACTTTGAGATAAAAACAACGCCGCGCCAGATCGAGGCGCGTGGGGTCTTCAATTTGCGTGAGGTATTCGGTTACCCGATCCAGCATCATACAATAAGGATCGAGTCCAAACGCCACGATCTCCCCTTTGTGCAGCCGGGCCTTGATATCCATCGACAGCAAGCGCGTGTCAGGGTATTGCCAGGAATAGGCCTCAAGCAGCAGGGTCTTCAGTACCGCTTTGTACGGGGAATCGATACTCTTATACAGCTGCCACAGACTGGCGCCGAAATACTCTTCCGCCGAGAGCGAACTCAATCCGCCCAGATCCAGCCACTCGTTGGGCGCAAGCGCACCCTGCGCGTAAAGCGACAGGACGTATTCGTCGTAATGCTCTTCTTCTTCAACCGGCACCATATGCCACAACAGGCGTTTACCGGCCATGCGCACGGCGGTGCGATAAAATTCCTCCAGCAACAGGATATGCTGCGTCGAGCCGCAGTCCTCTCCGCCCAGGCTGCCACTTTCATTGTGGCGAAAACGGTTCTCGTCAATCAGGAAGAAGCTGACGTCCACCCCTTGCGCCGCCGCCCATTGCTCCAACAGGGTACATTTCTGCTGTAAGCGCTGGTGCTCCTCGTGGTCTAGCCAGGATTGGTGGCACACCCAGATATCCAGATCGGAAGAGCAACTCTGGCCGATGGACGAAGTGCTGCCCATGGAGTAAACGCCGGTAATCGGCAATTCACCTTGGGAATTGATGGCAGGGATCTCTCCCCAGCGCAGTTCAATGCTGTCGATGTAGCGCTGTTGGTTTTCATCAGGCGTGAAGGTGCACACACCGTGCGGAACCTTGCCTTCAAGGTAGCCCGGCATGAGCGGATGATGGTGATGCAATAATACGGGCAGAAGGCGATAAACCTGCTGAAAAGCGGGTTTCATTGCTTCCAGAGCGCGGTCAACTCGCAGTTGGTTGATCGCGTCCAGTCTCTGCTTCAAAGTCTCGATGTAGAAGTACAAGACGGTCCGCCTGATTATCCCAGTGCCTAGAAAAAACCCCGTGTTCCAAACTCATCAGCAATAGAATTAGAGGAGTGACTGATAAGATAGTGCTGGAAACGTGATCAATTTAACACCTTGCTCATTGAGCGTAAAGAAACTAAAGAAAGTTAGCCACGATTAGCTTACTTTCTCTTATTGCCCCTCGCTCTCTGGCATGATTACGCCGCGATCCCCCCACCTCATGGTGAAAACACGCACCTTACCGTCGCTATCCAGCACCTTCAGCGCCGGAACGCTGACACCTGAGCGTCTCAGTGATACAATGGCGCTAAATGATAAAAACGGTATTAAGCATGGTAGACAACACCCTTAGAATTGCCACCCGACAAAGCCCACTTGCACTGTGGCAAGCTCATTATGTGCAACAACAGTTGCAGCAATACTACCCCACGTTGCAGGTTGAACTGGTTCCCATGGTGACGCGCGGAGACATCATCCTGGACACGCCGCTGGCAAAAGTGGGCGGCAAGTGGCTGTTTGTTAAAGAGTTGGAGCGCGCCTTGCTGGAAGGCCGCGCGGATATCGCCGTGCACTCGATGAAGGATGTGCCGGTATCGTTCCCCGACGGGCTTGGCCTGTATACCATTTGTGAGCGTGACGATCCGCGCGATGCCTTTGTTTCGAATCAGTATGCCAGCGTGGCCGATCTCCCGCTCGAGAGCTGTGTCGGCACCTCCAGCCTGCGCCGCCAGTGCCAGTTGCGCGCTCGCCGACCCGATCTGCTCATCTGCGATTTGCGCGGGAACGTTGGGACTCGCCTGAGCAAGCTGGATAACGGCGACTATGACGCCATTATTTTGGCCGTTGCCGGGCTGTCACGTCTGAATCTGTCAGAACGCATCCGCACGCCACTCACCCCGGAAGAGTGGCTGCCGGCCGTCGGTCAGGGTGCGATTGGTATCGAATGCCGGGAAAATGACGCCCGCGTGCGCGAACTGCTGGCACCGCTCAACCATGAACAGACCACCTGCCGCGTTCTTGCTGAACGCGCCATGAATCTTCGCCTCGACGGTGGCTGCCAAGTCCCGATCGGCAGCTATGCTGAACTCAATGCGGGGCAACTCTGGCTAAGAGCCTTGGTTGGCGCACCGGATGGCAGCAAGATGATTCGCGGTGAGCGCATCGGCCCCGCCAGCGAAGCGGAACGCATGGGAATCGATCTGGCTGAAGAGCTGTTAGCCAACGGCGCAGACGCTATTCTGCACGCCGTTTATCAGGGCGCAGGCTCATCATGACCATTCTGGTGACCCGCCCGTCATCAGCGGGGGAGGCACTGGTGGAACGACTGCGCAAGCTCGGCCACGCGGCTTGTCATAGCCCGCTTATCGATTTTTCCCCCGGCAGTGAATTGCCTTCCCTGTCAGCACGGCTGGCGGCGCTACGCGAGGGCGATATGCTGTTCGCGCTATCGCAGCACGCCGTGCACTACGCCGCCGCCGCACTCACGCAAGTGGGTTTATCCTGGCCCGCCATCCCGGTTTATTACGCCATCGGACGTACCACCGCACTGGCGCTGCATCAGGCCACTTCTCGCGCCGTTGCCTATCCGCCCGAGCGGGAAACCAGCGAAATGCTGCTGCAACTACCAGAATTACAAAATATTAGTGGCAAAAACGCGCTGTTATTACGAGGGAATGGCGGCAGAGAGCTGCTGGCAACAACGCTCGCTGAACGCGGCGCACAGGTCAGTTATTGTGAATGTTATCAGCGCAGTCCGGTCTATTATGATGGGCCGGAACAGAGCCGACATTGGCAGCAACTCGGTATCGATCGTCTGGTGATCACCAGCGGCGATATGCTGCATCAGCTGTATGCGCTGGTGCCACATTATTATCGCGAATCCTGGCTGCTCCACTGCCAGGTTATCGTTGTTAGCGAACGGTTGGCGCTAGAGGCACGCCAGCTTGGCTGGCGTGATGTGCTTATCGCGGACAATGCCGATAACGACGCGCTTGTGCGTCTGCAATCGTGACTGCACGGCCAACCGTACAACAAACCAGACCATGGGATGACCCATTATGACGGAACACCATACCCCTTCCCCCCCATCGGAAACGGTGACAGAACGCCCTGATGCCACATTTTCGTCCTCCGACGCCGCGTCAGCGGATGATCCGCGCCGGGACCGTGCGGGACATGGCCGCGTGCTGGGTGGCGTTGCCATTGCTATCGCCCTGCTGTTAAGCGGGGGCGTGTACTATCTCGGACAGCAGCAGGAGAAACAAAACGCCGCGTCCATGGCTCAAATGAAGGGCGAGTTGGCAGCGCTACAGCAACAGTATCAGCAGGATAAAACGGCGTGGCAGGCCGCTCTGGCACAACAAAAACAGTGGCAGGACAGCACCACGAGCCAGTTGAACGGGGTCACGCGGGAATCCAGCGAACTGAGCCAGAAATTGGCCGCCCTTTCCAACCACGACACCAGCACCTGGCTGCTGGCGCAGGCGGATTTTCTGGTCAAACTGGCCGGGCGCAAGCTGTGGAGTGATAAGGATGTACTGACCGCGGGCGCACTGCTGAAGAGCGCCGATGGCAGTCTGGCTGACATGAACGATCCTAGCCTGCTTGAGCTGCGCCGCGCCATTGCCAACGATATCAGCGCGCTGGCGTCAGTCGGTCAGGTGGATTTCGACGGCATTATTTTGCGGGTGAATCAGTTAACCGATCAGGTCGACAATCTGCGTCTGGCCGATAACACCCAGGACGACGATGCGCCAATGGATGAAACCGACGGCGAACTTTCAGCCACACTCAGCGAATGGCGACAGAACCTGAGCAAAAGCTGGCACAACTTCATGTCCGATTTTATTACCATTCGCCGACGTGACAGCAATGCCGAACCCCTGCTGGCACCGAATCAGGATTTCTACCTGCGTGAAAATATCCGAGCGCGCCTGCTGACCGCCGCACAGGCCGTGCCGCGTCATCAGAACGAGACCTTCAAACAGTCGCTGGAAGCGGTATCCACTTGGGTGCGGGCCTATTTTGATACCAGCGATCCCGGCACCAAAGCCTTTCTGGAACAGGTTGACAGCTTAAGCCAGCAGCCCGTCTCTCTGGATGTTCCTACTACGCTGCAAAGCCAGCCGCTGCTGGAAAAACTGATGCAAACGCGAGTGCGTAATCTGCTGGCGCAATCGCCGGCGCAGCAACAGGAGGGCTGATCATGCTGAAAGTGCTGTTCTTGTTCCTGATCCTTATTGCTGGCGTAGTGCTTGGCCCGATGCTCGCAGGACGTCAGGGCTATGTACTGGTGCAAACCGACACCTACAACATCGAAACCAGCGTTACCGGATTGGTTATCATGCTGGTGCTGCTGTTGGTCGTCCTGTTTGCGCTGGAGTGGCTGTTGCGCCGCGTATTTCGCACCGGCGCGCGCACCCGCGGCTGGTTCCTGGGCCGTAAACGCACACGCGCCAGAAAACAGACCAAAGCAGCCCTGCTTAAACTGGCTGAGGGCGATTATCTTCAGGTTGAAAAACTGCTGACGCGTAACGCGGATCACGCAGAGCAACCGGTGGTGAACTATCTGCTGGCCGCCGAAGCCGCGCAGCAGCGCGGTGATGAATTTCGCACCCGACAATATCTGGAGCGAGCGGCTGAAATGGCCGACACCGATCAGTTGCCGGTAGACATCACCCGTGTACGCATCCAACTGGCTCGTAATGAGGATCACGCCGCACGCCATGGCGTCGATCGTTTGCTGGCATACGCACCGCGCCATCCTGAAGTATTACGGTTAGCGGAACTGGCGTTCCAACGTACCCACGCTTACGGTGCGCTGTTAGATATTCTGCCTGCCATGCGCAAAACCCAGACTCGTACTGAGGAGGAGCTGGAGGCATTGCGCCAATCCGCCCTGCTCGGTCTGATGGAACAAGCGATGGCGGAAGGCGGCAGCGAAGGCCTGAAGCAGTGGTGGAAGGAACAAAGCCGTAAGGTACGGCAAGATTTGCCATTGCAAGTGGCGATGGCGGAACACCTTATTGCCTGCGACGATCACCACACCGCCCAGCAGATTGTGATCGACGGATTGAAACGTCACTACGATGAACGTCTGGTGCTGCTAATGCCACGTCTGGCCGCAGGCGAACCGGCCTCATTGGAAAAACTCCTGCGCCAGTTGTTAAAACAGCACGATAACAGCGCGTTGCTGCACAGTACCCTGGGACAGTTAATGCTGAAACAGGGGGAATGGCAGCAGGCCAGCGATGCGTTTGCGGCAGCGTTGGCGCTGCGCCCGGATGCCTTTGATTACGCCTGGCGCGCCGATGCCTTTGATCATCTGCGCCAACCGGAAGAAGCGGCACAGATGCGTCGCGAAGGGCTGTTACTCACACTACAAACCCCGTCTTAATCGCGCTCCCCGCTGCCCCACATTCTGGGGCAGCGCTATCCCACTAGCGAAAGAGACTCTCTTTTATACCGTTACCCAATATACCCTAAATAATTCGAGTTGCAGGAAGGCGGCAAGTGAGTGACAAATCTGCCGGGAGCAGATTTGAACGCCGCGTGCGGCAGCCTCGTCAGCGGTGAGGCCTAGGGATGGGCCGAATAACGAGTGTTGCCAACGCATACGCAGCTTGAAGTATGGCGGGTATAAATGAAACCGGTTTTATTTTGAATAACAAAAGTAGCAGCCTATGAGTACACGATTTCCTCCCGCATTCCTTTGGGGCGGAGCCACCGCCGCCAATCAGGTAGAAGGTGCATACGATGAAGCGGGCAAGGGACTGTCGATTGTGGACACCCTCCCAGGCGGCAAAGCACGATTAGCCATCGTTGCGTCTGAATCCTTAGATTTTTCGCTGGATACCGCGCGTTATACTTATCCTAACCACAAGGGCATCGACCATTACCACCGTTTCAAGGAAGATATCGCGCTGTTCGCTGAAATGGGCTTCAAGTGTTACCGTTTTTCCATTGCCTGGACCCGTATCTACCCTAACGGTGTGGAACAAACGCCCAATGAAGCAGGTCTGGCACACTACGATGCGGTAATTGATACCTGTCTCGCCCACGGCATTGAACCGGTTATCACAATTTCTCACTACGAACTGCCGCTGCATCTGGCCACCGTCTATGGCGGTTGGAAAAACCGCGCGCTGGTCGGTTTTTTCGAGCGTTTTTCTCGCACGGTGCTCGAGCGTTTCGGGCACAAGGTCAAATATTGGATGACCTTCAACGAGATCAACAGCGCGGCGCATTTTCCGATCATGAGCCAGGGGCTCGTCGTCAAAACCGGAGCCCGGGACGCACAGGCGAAATTTCAGGCATGGCATCACCAGTTTGTCGCCAGCAGTCTGGCAACAAAAATTGCCCGCGAAGTCAATCCGAACATCCAGATGGGCTGCATGATTATTTATGCCACCACCTACGCCTACGACAGCAACCCGGTTAATCAGTTGGCGGCCATGCAACGCACGCAGTCCTTCAATTTCTATTGCGCCGATGTGCAAGCCAACGGCAAATACCCCTACTATGCGCAACGATTGTGGGACTCGCTCGGCGTCACTTTAGCGATCGAACCCGGCGATCTTGAACTGCTGGCAAATCATACTGTCGATTACATCGGTTTCAGCTACTACATGTCGACCACCGTGAATGAAACCCACGCGGAGGGTGAAGACACCGAAGGCAATTTACTCGGGGGAACGCGCAACCCGTTTCTCGAGGCCAGCGAATGGGGATGGGAGATCGACCCAACCGGCCTGCGCATCGCGCTGAACCAGCTCTATGACCGATACGGTAAGCCCCTGTTTGTGGTCGAAAACGGATTAGGTGCGATCGATAAACCCGACAGCAACCTCTACGTGGCGGACGATTACCGCATCAATTATCTGCGCCAGCATATTGAGGCGATGTCCGATGCCATTGCTGACGGTGTGACACTGATGGGCTATACCCCTTGGGGCTGTATCGATCTGGTCAGCATGTCGACGGGCGAAATGTCCAAGCGCTATGGCTTTATTTATGTCGATCTCTATGACACGCTTTCTGGCAGCGGCGATCGCCACAAGAAAAAATCCTTCGCATGGTATCAAAAGGTCATTGCCACCCACGGCGAAGATCTCACGCCCTAAAAATGGCGCAAAAAAACTCTTGCCAATAAACGGCAAGCGTTGAATAAGATCAGGTCATAAAAGACTACAGTAGAGTGCCTCACTCAACGTAATGTCCGAAAAGTCCGATGGTGTCGTGGATGCAGTGAAAACGGCTAATCACAACGTCATCTGGAGGTGGACGATAGGCACCTGTAAACGGCTCTGCGTCATTCCCAGGATTATGAAGCCGAAGCAAACATAGAAGGCGGAATGAGCATCTACGAGATTATATTAGCATGAACCGTGCCAGATCGTCGTGGTATTGAAAACAAAAAAATAAATCAACCTAATTGATTGAAAAACATATAATTTAAAACGCGTCGATTTCGCAACCCATCCTCCTGGCTGATAGCTTGCGCCAAGCAGAAATAACCCAACTGTCTCCGAATAGAGACATAACGTTGGTTTTTATTTTTTAATGTTTTACTTCAATCGTTTATATGTCTCCAGATGGAGACATATAAACAGGGCTTCTGTCGCCATTTTACAACAGTCTGCTGAACTATCCCGCAATAAAGTTACGCAGATCCTGATGTAACTGTTGCAGCGATTTTTCATCAAGATAGGGCAAATGCCCCGACTCATACCGATTAAATTGCAGATTAGCGCGCAGTTTTTCAGGTAAAGAGAGGTGATTGAGGTGATATTGTGCGACAAAGTAAGGCGTCGCCAGATCGTAGATCCCCCCGAGCACCATCACTTTCATGCGCGGATTCATTTTCATGGTTTCGGACAATGCGGGCAGTAGATTGAAAGAGCGGTTTTCTGGCGTCATATTCCAATAGTAAATGGCATTCGAGCCAGAAACATAATCTTGCACCGTATTCACGTTTAATGCTTTTGCCAGATAGTCGCGGTACGCGGAAATAAACCCGGAGCCGATAGTCATAACCGGATCGTAATCGCTCCACGCAGCCATTTTATCCAGCGAGGCGCCTCGATAACGGCCGTCAGCACGGCTGACCGTATCGCCCTGCTCTGTCAGCAGTTGTTTAACAAACAGCCGGCCTGAAACGCGCAAATCAGCCTTAACCCATTCCCGCGCGGGTATACCGGTGTAGCGGGCAAGTTGCTCAGCAAGCTCTGCTTTCTGCGATTCTGGCAAGAGATTGCCCTGAGCCAACGCCTGTGCATAAGGACCAAGGGAAAACTGTTCAACCTCAGTCAGCAAATGATCCAGATTTTCTGCGACGTTTGCCGGATGCTGATAGTAATGGGCGATTGCCGCATAGGTTGGCAACGCCAGGTAATAGGGCTGATCGATGCCGGGATTGAACTCAGGACGATCGATATCAATATCCTGGCTCAAATACTGCGACAGCAAAATAATACCGTTAACATCGACGTTGTGCTGCACCTTCAGCCGGTTTGCCAGCGCCACCGTACGTGTCGTACCGTAACTCTCACCAAGCAGGTAACGCGGCGCATTCCAGCGCTGATAACGGCTCAGAAACTGCGTGATAAATTGCGCAAACGCGTGTGAGTCCCCATGAATGCTGTAGGTGTCATTCTCCTTTTGACGCTTCTGCGCCTGCCGCTCCTGAACATTGGCCGCATTGCTGATAAACTGACCAAATCCGGTGCCCGGTGCATCGATAAAGACCAGATCGCTGACATCAAGCAGAGAATAGGCATTATCGATAACCGGATAAGGCGGCAATACGGGTTTATCCGGCGTGCTGGTGACCACCCGCTTTGGCCCTAAACCTCCCATATGCAGCCACACGGAAGAAGAACCCGGTCCGCCGTTATAGATAAACGTGATCGACCGATTCTCCGGCTTCGCCGTCTTCTCCACCGACTTAAAGTAGGCCACGTAGGACAAGGTCGCGATCGGTTCATCGGGATCGTCCGTATTCAGTGCTAATGCGCCCGCTTCGGCACGATAATTAAGGAGACCCTGGTTAAGTTTCACTTGCCCTTTACTCATCACAACATCACTCGGTGCCGGAGCCTGTTCCGGTACTGGCGGCGGTGGTGCCATGGCAAACGCAGAGCTTAAGCATAAAGACATCATTATAAAAACAAAACGTTGCAAGTTATTCATGGTATTCCTTTTACATTACCATCCTTATGGGAACCATTTCGTTTCCGATGTCCATCCCCTTAATTTCATGCACTGATTGAAAAGGGCCTGGCGGCTACCACTATTAACATCCATCACATAACTTTGTGTTTCTGGTCGTTGCCCACTAATATATTTTTCATTTTTACAGTCATCCTTTTTCCCACACGGCAAATAGTAGGACGTATATTGCGTTCGCTGCGCCACTTCATTTTTCACAGGGAATTTTTCTTCACTCAGCGTTTCACAGGCACCTTTCGAGATAGTGAAATCCTCAGCGTTTGCGCTGCTTTTCACCCATTGCGTCGTACAACCAGAAAGCAGAAGTGTGGCAAACAATAATGTAAACTTAATATTCATTTCGATTCCTTTTAATACAGATTTCTTACCTTCGGCATAAAATTGTATTATTGGTTCATTTCTTGCCTAGCAATTTATACGATCAATGACACATTGTTTAACTTACATTTAGAATTAACAAGGGAAATATCGAACGAGAAATGAAAAGTATTTAGCTGCTTTGTCTAAATAAAAACAGGGATATAGCCTTAATAATTTACAGTACAAGACAACACGTTAACGCCTTGAACGGCACCCGCGAACGCAACGTGAAAGATGAAGGATATATCAATAGATTATCCGCGCTGTGAACACGACGCGGATGGAAACATCAGCGAGAAGACAGTTGTTCCAGGCTCTGTTTCGCCAACTGATGGAGGTAGTGCGCGGTAGGGAACAGAGCGCTGTCATCAACCCGGAATTTCGGATGATGCAGTGCATAAGGCCCACCCGAACCGACCATCATGAATGTACCCGGCAGTTTTTGCTGATAGAAAGCAAAATCCTCGCCAATCGGGCTAGTATCTACGCGGCGCGCTTCAAAACCTTCTTCATCGGCAACACGCAGGGCAAAATCCACCCATTCCGGCGTATTGACCACGGACGGCGGCCCGGCGTGCCAGATAAACTCGAGCTCAGCGCCAAAGGTGCTGGCAATACCTGCCACAATCTGGCGAAAGCGCTGTTCAATCAGATCGCGCGCTGCCTGGCTAAAGGTGCGTACCGTGCCTTCCACATAGGCGGTATCTGGGATCACGTTCCAAGTACTGCCACTGTGTACCTGAGTGATTGACACCACGGCGGTGTCATCCGCAGGCACCGTACGGCTGATAATGGTCTGCACCGCACTAATCAACTGGTCGAGAATGATAATGGGGTCGTTACCTTCATGAGGTTTGGCCGCATGGCAGCCTTTAGCAGCGATCTTGATTTCAAAACGATCCACGCCTGCCGTCAGCACGCCATCTTTACCACCGACCACGCCAACGGGTAGCGTTGGGTCGTTGTGAATGCCAAAGATGGCTGCCGCATTATCCAGCGCACCGGTCGCGATCACTTCTGGCGCGCCCAGCCCCGTTTCTTCCGCCGCCTGGAACAGAATGCGCACGGTGCCCTTTAGCTCGGACTCGATGCCTTTAAGCAAAATGGCGGCACCCAGCGCGGCAGATGAGTGAAAGTCGTGCCCGCAAGCGTGCATCACGCCCTGACGCTGAGAGGTGAATTCCACGCCGGACTCTTCTTCAATCGGCAGTGCATCGATATCTGAACGCACGATAACCAACGGGCCATCCTGCACGCCGCCGACTTCTGCGACCAGGCCAGTTTTCAACGGCAGATCCAGAATGCGGATGCCTTCCTTCTCCAGCGCGGCGCGGATTTTCTTGGTGGTTTCAAATTCCTGGTTGGATAATTCAGGGGTCTGGTGCAGATCGTGCCGGAACGCCTGAATAAATTGCGCTAACGGCGCATGCTGAGGTGCTGTTTTCACGATGTTTTCTCCACACTGTCCGTGCTTAACGCCGCAGGATAAGCCCGCAGCGCGCAGGGTATTTTATCGAAATAGCTTGTTATCACCGCATCGTCAGATGTCGTATTCCGTATGTTCTGGCATCTTGGTCATCTGGCGCAAGAAACGCTGCGTCTGCGGGTTGTCAGAGAAACTGATCACCTGCTCGGCCGGCCCTTGCTCGACGATATGCCCGTCGGCCATGAAAATAACCCGATCAGCAACCTCTTTGGCAAACTGCATCTCATGGGTCACGATAACCATGGTGGTACTGTTTTTCGCAAGATTTTGAATCACTTGCAGCACTTCGTGCACGAGTTCTGGATCCAGCGCCGAGGTTGGTTCATCAAACAGAATGGCTTTCGGGTCCACGGCCAGCGCGCGCGCGATACCCACGCGCTGCTGCTGCCCTCCGGACAAGGTCACCGGATACTGATGGGCTTCCGGCAACAGGCCAACCTGCTCGATAAGCCGAAGTCCAATCTCTTGCGCCTGCTTCTTCGGCATTTTTTTCACCACGATCAACGCTTCCGTGATGTTTTCCAGCGCGGTTTTATTCTTGAACAGGTTGTAGTTCTGGAACACCATCGCGGTCTGCTGACGCAGTGCGTAGGCTTCCTTGGAACTATAACGGCGTGTATCCAGTACGCGATCACCAATTTCAATCGTGCCGGACTCCGGTTTTTCCAACAGGTTGAGGCAGCGTAGCAGGGTGGATTTACCCGACCCTGAAGGGCCGATAATCGCCACCACTTCGCCCTGTGCGATATCCAGACTGATATTGTCCAGCACCACTTTGTCGCCAAAGCGTTTTGAGAGGTTTTTTACACTGATCATGGCGGCGTCTCCTTAGCGCTGTAATGAGTGGTTCAGTTTCTTTTCCAGCCAGTTTTGCAGTCTGGAATAAACGATGATGACCAGCCAATAAATCAGCCCTACCACCAGGAAGGTTTCAAAGAAACGCAGCGATTCAGCGGCGATCATTTTACCTTCAGCAAACAGTTCAGATACGCCAAGTGCAAAGGCTACCGAAGTGTCTTTGATCAGCGAGATAAAGGTGTTACCTGTGGCAGGCAGCGCATTGAGCATCGCCTGCGGCAGTACGATACGGCGGTAAATCTGCGAACGATTCATGCCGATCGACAGCCCGGCTTCCGTTTGTCCCCAATCGACCGAGGCCAGCGCAGCGCGGAAAATCTCCGCCATGTACGCCGAGGTTTTTAGGCTAAAACCGATAATCGCCGCCGACATCGCGGTCAGATCGCTCAGCGCCGGGAACAGCTGCGGCAAACCGAAGTAGATGATAAACAACTGAACCAGCGACGGAATGCCGCGAAACAGCGAGATATAAAACTCAATCACCTTCACCAATACCGTGATCTTGCTTTCCCGCAACAGCGCTAGCACCAGGCCCAGTATCATGGCGAAAATCATGGATACCACGGCTAACAGCAGCGTGGTCGGTAAATAGAGCAAAACCTGAGGAAACACCTTCAGCAGGTAAGCAAAATCGATATTCATGAGCAGTACCATTAATGCTTCCACCGGCGCAAGCACCGGTGGAAAAGAGATGACAAAAAGCGCGTCGGTTAGTGTGCTTGCGGTGCGGTAGTAATGTCCTCACCGAAATATTTCACGGAAATCTCTTTCAGACGGCCATCAGCACGCATTTTCGCCAGCTCGGCATTGAACTGCTCACGCAGTTTGTCGCCTTTTTCATCTTTGTGGAACGGGAAGCTGACTTCCTCGATCACCAGCGGATCGCCAACCAGTTTGAACGGCAGGTTGCGCTTGTTGATTTCAGCCAACAGGATCGGGCGGGAGTTTACATAGCCTTCCACGCGCTTGGACAACGCATCATTCATTGCGCCATCGCGGGTTTCATAGGTGCGGATGGTCACGCTGCCGTCAGTAAAGGCTTTCTTCAGGTTATTCAAGTTATTAGATCCCAATACGCCCGCTACTGTTTTGCCTTTCAGGTCATCCAGCGTGTTGATATTGGCGTTATCTTTGTGCGTAACAATCTGGCTGCCGTAGTAGCTATACACATCGGCAAAGTTATACTTTTCTTTGCGCGCTGGCGTGATCGCCACGACGTTAGCTACGGTATCGAGTTTGTTCGCTTCCAACTGCCCCATCAGGCCGCTGAAATCAGCGGTAACCCACTCGATTTTGTAATTCAGATCTTTCGCGATGGTTTCCGTGACTTCAACGTCAAAACCCACTAGCTTATTATCTTGCTTAAAGCCGCTCGGGTAGCTTTGTCCGGTAGAACCTACGCGCAGCACCGTGCTGGCCTCTCTGCCCGCCGCCGCTTTTTTGTCCTGAGAGTCACAGCCCGCCATTAGAAAGGCAGTGGTAAGCGCTAACGCAGACAAAGTCAGTTTTTTCATTATCATGTTCATGCCTCTCATTGGGAATTTTTCTTCTTCCACTGGTGATAACCATCCTGGTCTAACACTTTTTCCATATAAATAGTCAGGTGGCCTTTACCCAGATTCGCCTGCCCGACTTCGTTAAAACCGTAATGCTTATACATGTCGATCAGCCAAGGGTGGCTCTGTGCCGTGCCCAAAGAAACCGCGGGTGCCTTGAGTTGCCCTATCAGCACCGTTTCTTCTAGCCACTGCATCATCTGGCGGCCAAACCCCTGCCCTTTGTAGTCCGGGTGGGTGGCGAACCACCCCAAATGCGGCAAACCATACGGGCCAGGCTCCGGTCCCCAAGGGTAACGGATGCTAAAAGACGACACCATCACGCCGTCTTTTTCCAGCGCATAAACACCGTGGCGCGTAATATGGCGACGCACCATATCGATATCCGCCTCAGCCGCGGCAAAGTGAATGCCCAGTTGGCGAATGGGTTCATAGGCCGCCAACGCCAACGCCAGAAAGGCTTCGTCATCTTCCAGCGTGAGCTGGCGAAAAACCGTGCTCATGTTTAACGCTCACTTACGCTGGCAGCAGACCAGAGTTGTCGGCATAACGAATCACGTCATCCACCTTCTGCGGTGCACAGCCCAAATAGTTGACCGGGTTCAGCCATGCGTCAAGTTCCTGCGCGGTAACCTGTGCCGACAGCACCGGGTCTTCCAGCAACACCTCTTTGAAGTGACGGTTCTGTTCAAACGCCTTCATGGAGCACTCGTACACCAAATGGTGCGCGGTTTGTTTACCCATACGTTTGCCAATTTCAAACATCACTTTCTCAGAGAGCAACAGGCCATTTTGCAGCTCCAGGTTCGCCAGCATCTGCTTTTCATTCACCGACATACCGCGCAGGATACCCAGCGCATTCTGCAACTGCGCAGAGAGGTAAATGTTCACTTCCGGCAGAGCGATCCACTCAGCGCGCCAGCTCATAGCGTCACGTTCATGTTCCACCTTCATGGACTCATGAATCAGCGATGCGCTTTTAAAAATGGGGGCGGTCAGGCTAGCCAGCCCTTCCAATGCCGCCGGGTTACGCTTGTGCGGCATGGTGGTGGAGCCAATTTTGCCTGCTGAGAACGGCTCTTCAACTTCGTTGATTTCCGTGCGCATCAGGTTATACAGCTCGTTGCCAATTTTGCCGAGCGTGCCGCTGATCAGCACCACTACGGAAGCATATTCGGAGAAACGATCGCGCGCGGACTGCCAGCCGATGTTCGGCGTACCCAGTCCCAATTTATCCAACGTCAGGCGCTCAATCTGCGGCCCCAATTCGCCAAACGAGGCATAGGTACCAATCGCGCCGTTCACGTTACCCACCAGTACGCGGGCTTTGATCTCTTTCAGACGCTCCAGATGGCGAACAAACTCATCCAGCCATACCGCCAGTTTAAATCCAAAGGTGGTCGGTAGCGCCTGCATGCCGTGAGTACGCCCCGTCATCGGCGTATGCTGATACTTTCTCGCCAGCCGTTTCAACTCAACCGCCATCAATTGCGTGCCGCGTTCGACAATGGCAAAAGCCTGCTGTAATTGCAGTACCGTGGCGGTATCCACGATATCTTGCGTGGTCACACCATAGTGAATGTATTCGCCCGCGTCGCCACACTGCTTTTGAATCGCGGTGATAGTGGGCATCAGGGAGTGCTTCATGCGGACCGCGTCCTGCGCGATCTCTTCCACATTCAGTGCGCTTGCATCCGCTTTCGCGGCAATGGTGTGTGCCGCGTCGGCCGGGATTACGCCCAGTTCACCTTCGGCCAGCGCCAGCGCAACTTCAACGTCAACCTGCTTCGTCAGGCGGTTATGTTCTGACCAGACAGCACGCATTTCGGGCGTTCCAAAGTTGTTCCCGATGAGGAGAAAATCAATGAGATGTGATGCCATAGCTTACTCGTTCGTTGGATGTGTCAGGCGGGATTTTTGTCGTCGTTCTAATCTCGGAAATATAACATGCGACAAATCGGCCCCCATATATCTTCTGGATCTATTTTATATTCAGAAGATAGATCGTTTACCACACATCCAGACGTAACGCTATATTGATATCCATCACATCCCGTAAAACCGCATCACTTGCTGTATTGCGTTGTTAATACAGCCCGTTGAATCGCCTCGGGTGCCAGCGAAAATGGCAGCAGTGCGGCGCTGACAGCTGGGAATTTAAAGGTTTGAGACAGCGTATCGGCCAGTTCGGCATAGCGTGCTTCCGCCACTGGCAAGCGCGCGGGGGCATCATAGCGCTGCAACTGGGCCAGCAAATCGGGATCGACCGAACCGTCACCGCGCGCCACTAACGACTGCACCCGCAAGCCATAGCCGACTTTCTCTCCGTGCAACCAGTCATGCAGTTCAGGAACGTGCGTCATTCGATTATGAATCGCATGGGCTACGCCGGGTGAAGGAGAGTCATCACGCATGCTGTTTGCCAATCCGGCCAGCGCGATATTGGCATCGATCACCTTTTGCAGCGCCACGGTCACTTGCTGTTCGGCATTATCTCTCAGTGCCTGTTCGCCCCACTGAACAAAGGTATCGCGGGCGAGCGTTGCCACCTGAACCTTAATGTTCAGCGCCAGATTATCTCCGTTTTTCGCCAGATAGGGCTGAAATTCATACCATTTAGCCAGCGCATCGACGATTCCGGCTTTTAGATAGCGCACATCGCTGCGGGCAATCACGTCACTGTCGACCAGCACCATCACCGGCATGTGTTGCAATACCTGCGTTCCCTGATGGCCACCCAGCTCATCATACAGAATACTGATCGGTGACCAGGCCGCGCAGGTGGCAGCGATGGTCGGCAAAGTGATCGCCTGACCGTTCTCCAGCCCGTCAGCGACCGCTTTGGCACAGTCCATCACGCGTCCACCACCAACACCGAGGACAACCTGCACGCCACGTTGAGCAATTTCATGCTGATGGTGTGCAATCGCCTCGCGCGTACATTCCCGTTCCAACAGGTATACATCAAACTGCACGTCGGACTGCATCAAACTGGTGGAGAGTGCACGTTCTACCGCTGCCCAGGCGCGTGGACTGGTCAACACGGCAATGTGACGAGAAAATGGCGCAACCAGTTCACCCACACGTGAAAGCAGGCCTGACTGGTGGTGATAGACACCGGGAGATTTGATAGCAAACACAGTAATCCATTGATTTTTCTACACTGTGCCAACGCATACGCACAGGCTATAAAGTGCAATAGTAAAAGCCTGTCAGCAGGTTGTAACCGATAAAATGGTCATAAGATATAACGTGAAGGTATAAAATCCTGTTTATTTTGAATGATATAGTTTCCAAACAAACTGCGCTCCTTCACGTCCCTTCAATGTGCATCCCACTGTTGTTAGCCTGCCATTACCTTCAGAACTGATGAGCGCGTTGCAAATTTTTAACCCGATTTCGTTCTATATCAAGATATGTTGAAACAGGAACCCCATGATGAAAATCCAATTGATCCGCCACGTCAGTGCCGCGCTGCTGACCCTACTTGCCGCCGTGACACTGGCTGGTTGCGATAATAACAAGAGCGTGGAAACGCAGAGTAAGGTGCTGCGCGTAGGCACGACGGGCCAAAGCTTCCCAGGTTCTTATAAAGAGAACGGCACGCTGGTCGGCTACGATGTCGAAGTTGTGGAAACCATCGCTCGCGAATTGGGTTATCAGGTCACCTGGACCACCGCTGATTTCAGCGGACTGATGGGCCAGTTGGAGGCTGGAAAGCTGGATACCGTGGCCAATAATTTCGTGAAAACCATCGAGCGTCAGAAAAAATACAACTTCACCGACGCTTACCTCACTTACGCAACGCAAATCGTCACCAGCGTTGAGAACAAAGACATTCAGTCTCTGGACGATCTCAAGGGTAAAACCGTATCTGGCGTCTTAGGCTCGACCCACGTGACCAACCTGCGCAACGCCTTTCCCAACAATGACGTCACCATCCGCACCTATGAAACCCGCGACGGCGCAATGAATGATGTGATCAACAATCGCGTTCAAGGCTATGTCAATTCCCGCCCTATCCTGTTGGCAGAGATTAATAAACGTCACCTGCCGCTGAAGCTGGTGGGTGAACCCATCTCCAATGAACAAGTCACGTTCCCGTTTGCCAAAACGGCGGAAGGCGACACGTTGCTGGCAGCATTCAATCAGAAACTGCAACAGCTGCGTCAGAGCGACCAGTTAAAAGCCTTGGCAGAGAAGTATTTCGGCAGTGATAAAGTGCTGGAGGGCGGTAAAGCGGAATAAGCGATTTTCGCCCTCGCACAGCGGGGGCGTTTTCCACATAACAGGCTATGCAGATACCAGAAAGACGGATGCAGAAAGCAAAAAGCGGCTATTCCTGAGGAATAGCCGCTTTTCACGAAAAGTGGTCGGCGAGAGAGGATTCGAACCTCCGACCCACTGGTCCCAAACCAGTTGCGCTACCAAGCTGCGCTACTCGCCGAAATGCTTTTTTCCAACGCCATCAGTGTATCACACTGACTGTTGATAATGTTCGTTGGTGCGAAGAGAGGGACTTGAACCCTCACGTCCGAAGGACACTAACACCTGAAGCTAGCGCGTCTACCAATTCCGCCACCTTCGCATACATTCACGAACATCTGAATCTGGGGTGGCTAATGGGACTCGAACCCACGACAACTGGAATCACAATCCAGGGCTCTACCAACTGAGCTATAGCCACCAATGTACTGCTTACAACTAACGATAAAACCGGTACGTCCCTTACGGTGAATTGTACCACCGCAGCTCTTGCACACAATTCTTGTAAAAAAGTTATTGGTGCGCCCGACAGGATTCGAACCTGAGACCTCTGCCTCCGGAGGGCAGCGCTCTATCCAGCTGAGCTACGGGCGCATAGCGCCGTTGCGGGTGGGGATAGTACGGATTTAATCTCTGCCTGTCTAGTGCTTTTTTTATCGAAATGATGCGTTTGCTTATGCTTTGCGCATTTCGTACCGAAAACACACAGTCAGCGACGATCCCCACCCCTCAATCAGGCTTCGGGTGCCGTTAATGCCTGCTTTTTGCGCCCTTCCAGCATGGCATAAATCACGCTAACCACGGCAAGAAACGCCATCCCTACCAATAAGGACATCCGCGTGTCTTCATTGATGTACATTCCCACCAATACGCACAGCAGGAAGGCCATAGTCAGATAGTTCACCCACGGAAACAGCACGGATTTGAACGGATGCCCTGCTAATTGTGCCTGATGCTGCTGACGAAACCGCAGTTGGCTTATCAGTACCACAAACCACGGCACCATGCCCGGCAGCACGCTGGCGCTGTAGACATAGACGAACACTTTTTCCGGGTTGGGAATGATGTAGTTTAACGCCGAACCTAACAGCAGACAAAAAATCGAGACAGCAACACCTGCCGCAGGCACGCCGCTGGCTGTGACTTTGCCTATCCAGGCCGGGAGCTGACGGTTGTTTGCCAGTGAATAAAGCATACGACCACAGCTGTACATCCCGCTGTTACAGCCGGAAAGCGCAGCGGTCAGCACCACAAAGTTAATGATACCTGCCGCAGCGGTAATCCCGATTTTGGCAAAGGTCAGCACAAACGGACTGCCGGCAGTGCCAATTTCATTCCATGGGAAAATGGTGACGATGATAAAAATGGCACCAACATAGAAAATCAGAATACGCCACAGGATGTTATTAATTGCGCGCCGCAGGGTAATTTTAGGGTTCTTGGCTTCACCGGCAGTGATCCCAACCAGCTCAACGCCCTGATAAGAGGCCACCACCAGACACAGTGCAAACAACAGCCCTTTCCAGCCACCCGCCAGGAAGCCCCCGTGCTCGGTCAGATTGGCAAAGCCGGTCGCCTGGCCGTGGTTGCCAATACCAAAAAAGATAATGCCAACGCCAACGACAATCATCACAATAATGGTGGTGATTTTAATCATGGCAAACCAGAACTCGATTTCACCGTATAAACGCACAGCGGCCAGGTTGGCTAGCGCCACCAGCGCCACGCATACGATAGCGGGGATCCACTGCGGCAGTTCCGGGAACCAGTACTGCACGTAAACGCCGATGGCGGTGATTTCGGAAATCCCGACCGCCATCCACATAAACCAGTAACCCCACGCGGTGAGATAGCCAAAAAACGGGCTCATGTATTTATGCGCATACACGGCAAAGGAGCCGGTGACCGGTTCCATATAGAGCATTTCGCCCATTGAGCGCATGATAAAGAAAACGAATATCCCGGCGACGATATAGGCCAGCAGCACAGAAGGGCCAGCCCACTTCAATGCGCTCGCCGCGCCCATAAACAACCCAACGCCAATCGTTCCACCAAGCGCGATCAACTCAATATGTCGCGCCTCAAGCCCACGGTGGAGCTTGCCTTGCGTTTCCTCGTTTGCCATAGATCCTCAGTCTTAAATGTTGTGTTTTCCTCCCGGTTTCATACCGGGTTTTATCGTGCCCATCCCGCTATTGAGCGGGTTCGCACATTTTAGGCAGCATATCCTTCTGCATTTTTACCTGATTAGCAAATAGTCATTTAAAATCAAATGAGAATAACAATTTTGTTTTAAGAGCCAATCGTCATAACCAATACCGATGGCTCAGCAGAGGGTCACGCCGTTACAGGTGCCCGCTGAAGTAGTAAGCGAGGAATTTTAATAGCTTAATCTGACGCGTAATCCGGCTGGGTTGGCTCAACAACCGGTAGAGCCACTCCAACCCCATACGCTGCCACGCCAGAGGCGCGCGTTTTACGTGCCCGGTGAAGACGTCATAAGTGCCACCCACGCCCATATAAAGCGCCTGCGGATGGTAACGGCGGCAATCACGCATCAATATCTCCTGGCGAGGGGAACCCATCGCCACCGTAACGATGCGCGCCCCGCTGGCGCGCACCCGTTCAAACACCTCATCGCGCTGTTCCGGTGGAAAATAACCATCCTGACTGCCAACAATATTCACCAGCCATTGGGTCCGCAGTTTCTCTTCCGTTTGACGCAGTATCGCCGGTTTTCCGCCCAGCAAAAAAACCGGGGTGCTTTCCGCACCGGCTTTTTGCATCAGCGCTTCCCACAAATCAGCACCGGCGACACGCGTCACCTGCGCCTGAGGATATTTACGCCTGATGGCGCGCACAATACTGATGCCATCGGCATACTTGTATTCGGCCTCGGCAATCAAATCCCACAGCGGCTTATCCTGCTCGGCCGCCAATACTTTCTCGGCGTTGATTGCCACTAACGTACCGGTTTTTACCTCTCCCTCAGCGAAAAGGTACGCCAGACAGGCAGCCTGGTCCGCAAATCCGTGCAGCGGGATATTGCGAATGCGATAAAGCGGGACAGAAGTAGGATTTTCCATGAGGGTTCCTTATGGCGTATCCGGGGTGTGGGGGGGCAAGGTCACTGATGCCGTATGCGAACGCGTCCAACGCTGACGAATCAGGCCCGCACGTTCAAACAGCCAATACAGCAGCTTCGCCACCAGCACGCACAGCCCAAACACCAGGATAAAAAACACCACGCGCGACACAAAAGCATCGCCGCCTTCTCGCACCAACACTATCAGGTTAAAGATGGCACCAAAGCAGAAACTTTGCAGCACCGCTGCGCTGTAGCGATTCTGGCTGAGACGACCCGATTCATACAGGGCATCAAACCACTTGACGATGAGGCCGACCACGACGGCACCGAGCGGAATAAACAATACGCCGCCCATCACCACCAGCGATCCCAGCAACGTAGGCGAAATCGCCAACCCGGAGTGGTTATTGAGCACTTCCCAAGTGAAGTAATTAGAGCTATTGAGCACCAGATTGGGACGAGCGGGCCACAGCCAGGACGGAATAAAGACATAAAAATCACGCACGATGGGAGCGAGCCCCTGAAATTCGATGTCACCATAGTGTTGCCACAGCAGCGCCAAATTTTCCCACGGCGAGAAAGTATCGCGTGTCAGATAAAGGAAGGTGTAAAACGCTTCCGCACCGCTGACGTCCAGACTGTAGCGTTTTAATGCCAGCCAGAACATGGTGGTCACGCCCACCCCCCCCGCCGCGACCAGCATCCATAGCGTGATCCAACCGCGCTGGATGCCGATAAACAAGAACAGGGCAAAAGCGATAATGATATTCGCCCGCGTACCGCCGACAATCAGGTAGGTCAGTATTCCGAACCCGACGGTGCCCACCAGAAACAGCAGCCAGGCGCGGCGCGTTTGGTGCAGAAAATAGACCACCAGCATGGCGGGGATAAAAAAATAGAAGAAGCGCTTCAGAGCAACGCCCGAGACCTCACTGGAAAAAATCTGACTATAGGTGCGCAGTTTGAATAGCAAAAAACCGTTATTGATAAAGAAGATAGCCACTATCACCACGGCCACCAGCGCCAGCAATAGCCATGTCAGGTGCGTTTCGACACGATTCATCATGAGCCAGGGTTCGCCGGGCGGTCGGCGTTGCGCTCGCAGACGGGTTTTATAAGCCACGTAATAGATGGCGTAAAACGCGGTTGCCGACAGCAGCGCCTGAAGTAAATAGGTCGCGGGCACCACTGCCACATTGAATCTGAACGCCAGCAGGCAGGTAAAGGGAAAACCGAAATAGAATGTCAGCAGAAACAGAATTGAGAACAGTACGTTAAAGTTAAATCGTACTCGGCGAAACTCCTGCCAGGTCAAAAAAAGAATAAAACTGACGGCAAACAGATACACCACGACCAAGCCGCCGAACTCACCCTGTATCATGGTTTCGTCTCCGCCGCCAACGTCAAGGCATCGAGCCATCCTCGCTGGTAGTTAGGCTGGAAGAACGCGATGCGGCGCTGATCCACGCTGGCGATCTGACGTTGCGCTTCACGCACCACAGCTTCCGTCAACGTATCGCCGTAAAACAGCACAGGTAAATGCTGCTCGGCCAGATCCTGCCAGAAGGGATTCTTCCGGCTGATGACAAAGGGCACCCCGCACTGAATCAGCAGACAAAGCGTACCTATGCCTTGCTGGCGCGGGAAGATAAATACGCCGAGATCGCAACTGCGCAACAGGTTCAGGTAATCATCGAACGCCAACTGTTCACGCAGCAACTGAAACTGCTTCGTGCCAAACAGCGTTTCACCTTCCTGCGCCACCTGATTGATGTAGTCTTCATTGTTTGCGGGATATCCCATGGGGACAATCACCCGCACCTGCGGCCCCAGTTGCTGATGAATAGCACGCAGCGCGTCAATATGCCGATTGCTCTTATCACCGGAATTACCCACCAGCACCGTCATCGGTCCAGCCAGCGGTTTGGTCACGGTCTCTTCCGTCAGCGCCGGGTTCATTTTGGTGGGGAAATAAAGTAAGGAGGCAGGCACATCCGCATGCCGCTGCCGATAGAAATCCAGATCGCCACGCGTGGCAAAGACATGACCGATACGCCCCTGTGCCATGCGACGCAGCAGGTAAAACAGGCGATGCTTCCACTGCGTGGCCTCTTCATACAAATCCGCGCCCCACACGTGCCAATAGGCCTGTGCCGGTTTGATACGCCGACCCAACAACGCCAGCCAAATCCACGGATTAAACTGTCCGTGGAAAAAGAACCGCATCTGTCGGTCGGCCTGCGCCCGCGTCACCACCGCCTGCGCCAACGCACGTTTATCGGCATAGCAGGTTAACGTCAACCCAGGAAAAGCCTGCGGCAAGCCCTCATCACCGGATACCACCATAAAATGCGTGACCACGGGCACCGGGAGTTGTGTTGCCAGCACGTCATGGAAGAAGCGCAACAGCGTCTGGTTATGATGTGGGATATCCGATCCCAGCACGTGAATCAGTGTCGTCATGGTCGCCTACGGTAAATAAGAAAAACACAACAGCACAGGAAAAAGTAAACCACATAGGTCAACATATAGGCTTGCGTGGCCCCCAATGCGCCGTGGCGCGGAATCAACCACAGGGAGAAACCACTCAGCAACAGAAACTGGCTCAATTCCGCCAGCAGATAAAAGCGCAGCGCCGCTTTGGCAATCACTAGATAACCAAAGACATAGGCCCCCACTTTCATCACATCGCCCACCAGTTGCCAGGCGAAGAGATCGCGCATCGGCACAAACTGCGGGGAAAACAGCAGCCAGATAGCCACATCGCGCAGTGACCAAATAGCGAGACTGACAGCAGCCACAGCAGGGATAACAAACCGCAACGCACGGCCGATCTCTCGCGCAATCGCCGGTTTTTCCTGCAATCGCGCCAGCGTCGGCAGCAAATAGACCGAAAACGCGGCGGTGATAAATTGCAAGTAAGCATCGGATATCGAGCTCACTCCCTGCCACAAGCCGACCGCATCCCACCCGGCATGCGCCGCGAGCACGTTACGCATCATGATATAGGCAACGGGTACCGTTACCGCCGTCATCACCGCCATCAGGGTAAATTTCCCTAACTGCGTGGCGAACGCACGATCCCATACCGGACGCAAATGCAGCCAACGCAAAGGGGTACGCCGCCACAGCAACACACCGGCGGGCAGCGCGATCAACGCCGGTACCAGCGCCAACCCCACCAGCGCACCGGCGTAGCCCCCCAGCAGAAAGCAGGCAACAAAGGCCACCAGCCCAATCAGGCTGCCCCCGACAATCGCCAGCGCATTGCCCTGTGCGTCCCGATACCCTTTCAGGATAGCCAAAAAGAAGTTGGCACAGGCAATGCCCATTTGCAGCAACGCCAGCAGACGAATCACGTCACGATAGCGATCGTCGCCAAACAACGCCGTGGCTATCGGCCCGGCGGCCAGCACAAAGAGGAGCGCTAACGCCGATGAAAAGAGCGCAATCAGCGTTGCTGACGTCCCCAACACCTGTTGCAACGGCTCAGGCTGCTGCTGATGGCGCGCCACCAGCATGATCACACCATTAAATATCCCCGCGCCTGACAGCACGCCCAACACCGTGATCAGTTGGCGGTAATTCCCCGCCAGCCCCACGCCGCTCGGGCCGAAGGCCACTGCCAGCAATTTGATAACCACCAGGCCAATGGCGATTTTGACCAGCGTCGAACCCGCCGTCCATAAGGACGCTTTTGCCAATGACATATCAGGAAAAGAAGCTCAGGATGGTGTTGATCACCGTACGCTGATTCACATCTGAGAGATTATAAAACAGCGGCAACCGGACGAGTCGCTCGCTTTCCCGCGTGGTGTAACGATCCTCACCGGAAAAACGCCCGAAGCGCAGCCCCGCAGGCGAAGTATGCAGCGGAATATAGTGAAACACGGTCAGGATGTCTGCATCCTTCATGTCGTGAATAAACGCGGCGCGATCGTCAATATCGCGCAGCTTGAGGTAAAACAGGTGCGCATTGTGCTGGCAGTGTGCCGGCAGCGTAGGCAGCGTGACGCGCCCGGCCTCCGCCAACGGGCGGAAGGCATCATAATAGTTATGCCACAGGCGCAAACGTCGCTCGTTGATGCGCCCGGCGGCTTCCAACTGCCCCCACAGGTAGGCAGCCTGAATATCTGCCATCAGGTAGCTGGAACCAATATCGCGCCAGGTATATTTATCGGCCTGACCGCGAAAGAACTGGCTGCGGTTGGTGCCTTTCTCGCGGATGATTTCCGCACGCTCGACCAACGCGGGGTCGTTGATCAGTGTGGCACCGCCTTCTCCACCGGACGTGTAGTTTTTGGTTTCGTGAAAACTGAAGCAGCCAATATGTCCCATCGCCCCCAACGGACGCCCTTTGTAGCGCGCCATCACCCCTTGCGCGGCATCCTCCACCACCCATAGATCGTACTTTTCCGCCAGCGCCATAATGGCGTCCATCTCGCACGCCACACCGGCATAGTGCACTGGCACGATGGCACGGGTTTTGTCGGTAATCGCCGCTTCAATTTTGCTTTCATCGATGTTCAGCGTATCCGGGCGTACATCGACATACACGATGGTTGCCCCACGCAACACAAAGGCATTGGCGGTGGAAACGAAAGTGTAGCTGGGCATGATCACTTCATCCCCTGGCTGAATATCCAGCAGGATGGCTGCCATTTCCAGCGATGCGGTACAGGAGGGGGTCAATAACACCTTCTTGCTGCCAGAATAGTGCTCCAGCCATTGCTGGCAGCGGCGAGTAAAACCGCCGTCACCACACAGCTTGCCGCTGCTCATGGCGGCCTGCATATAGTCCAGTTCGGTACCCACAACCGGGGGAGCGTTAAAGGGAATCATGCGGTCTCCTGTAAAACCAATGCGCCGTGTCATGAATCTGCGCGCCAGCGCGTTGATAAAGGCGCAGCGCGCGCGTATTACCCAACTGCGTAGCCACCCACAAGTGCGCCACGTGCTGCTGTTGGCACCAGTGCCTTGCCAGTGCCATAAGCCGCATGCCCACCCCGCCAGAAGTGCCCGGCCACGCGGCCAGAAGGCCGATGCGCGCCTGGTCCGTCTGCGTTTGGCGCAGTGTCACCCAACCAAGCGGCGCGCCCTGCTCGTCATGTGCAATCAGGCAAACATCGTCAAAGGTGCCACGTACCGCGTTTTCCACCCATTGTGCATAAAAACGCCCGCTGTCTGCAGCGTGATACCAGGGTGTGCGAAACCGACTTTGCGAGAAAACGCGCGAAGCGGCATCACGCAGCAGCGCAATATCTGCGGTATCCGCCACGCGCCAGGCCGGAAGCACCGGCTCGACAGAATCGATGGGCAGGCAAAAATCCACTTCGCTCTCTGCCAGTTGGAAACCTCCGGCAGAGAGCGCATCGATCATCGCCAGATCGCTGGCAGCGACCTTGGCTTGCACCACGGCATAAGCGGTCAACGCCTCAGAGGTTAGCACTGGCGCATCATCTCTGAACGACAGGCGCGCGCTGGGGAGGGCGAAAAAATCGCTTTCCCACACTAACGGCATCAGATGCGCACGGATCGTGCCTGTCATCGCCTCTCCTGTAATGGCCTGCACGCAGCAGTTACTGACACACGGGCACGACAAACGTGTCGATTATGCGTCCAGCCCCAACCGTTCTCCGGTATAGGAGCCATCCTGCACACTGCGCCACCAGGTTTCGTTATTCAGATACCACAACACCGTTTTACGCATGCCGGTTTCAAACGTTTCCTGTGGTTTCCAACCCAGCTCTCGCGCCATTTTGCTGGCATCGATGGCATAACGCATGTCATGTCCGGGTCGATCAGTCACGTAAGTAATCAAATCGCGATAATGGGTTACACCCGCCGGTTTTTGCGGTGCCAGTTCTTCCAGCAGATCGCACAGGGTATGCACCACGTCGAGGTTTTTACGCTCGTTATAGCCACCGATATTGTAGGTTTCCCCGATTTCACCCGCCGTCACCACGCGGTAAAGCGCACGCGCATGATCTTCAACAAACAGCCAGTCACGGATCTGCGCACCGTTGCCATACACGGGCAGCGGCTTACCGGATACTGCGTTGAGGATCATCAGCGGAATCAATTTTTCCGGGAAGTGGTAAGGACCGTAGTTATTGGAGCAGTTGGTGATGATCGTCGGCAGCCCATAGGTGCGCATCCAGGCACGCACCAGATGGTCGCTGGAAGCTTTGGATGCGGAATAAGGGCTGCTAGGCGCATACGGCGTGGTTTCGGTGAACAGATCGTCCGTACCATGCAGATCGCCAAACACCTCATCGGTAGAAATATGATGGAAACGGAAAGCCGCTTTTTTCTCGCCATCCAGCGCGTTCCAGTAGTGGCGCGCCGCTTCCAGCATCTGATAGGTACCGACGATATTGGTTTCAATAAACGCCGCCGGACCATCGATCGAGCGGTCAACGTGACTTTCCGCCGCCAGATGCATCACCAAATCCGGCTGATACGTGGCAAATACCCGATCCAACGCGGGACGATCGCAGATATCAACCTGCTTGAACGCGAAACGATCGCTGGCCGCCACCGGCACCAATGATGCCAGATTACCGGCATATGTCAGTTTATCGACCACCACGACGCTGTCCTGCGTTTCCGTTACCAGATAGCGTACCAGCGCAGAACCAATAAACCCTGCACCGCCTGTCACCAAAATACGTTTCAACGCCATACTCCTTTCGTGTCTACAATCCACTGTTGTTTTATCTTTTCAGGTTCTATCGCGCGGAATGCACGGTGATCGACCAGCATCACCACCACATCCGCCTCACGCAATGCCGTCGGCCATTCCGTCAACGTAACCAACCCGGTCAAACGTGGCGGCAACGCAGTCACATTCGGCTCCACGGCAAGTGTCGTGCCGCTGTGCCACTGCGCAATCATTTCGGTAATCCCGACCGCCGGGCTTTCGCGCAAATCGTCAATATCCGGCTTAAACGCCAGCCCAAAACAGGCGATGGTCACGTCACTGGCGCGTTTGCCGCTCTGGACCAGACAATCCGCTACTGCCATTTTAACGCGATCGACCACCCACAACGGCTTACCGTCGTTCACCAACCGCGCCGTGTGTATCAAACGCGCCTGCTGCGGACTTTGCGCCACGATAAACCACGGATCTACCGCGATGCAATGACCGCCAACGCCGGGGCCGGGCTGAAGGATATTCACGCGCGGGTGACGATTCGCCAGACGAATCAGCGCCCATACGTTGATACCTTGTTCGGCACAAATCAGCGACAGTTCGTTGGCAAAGGCGATATTCACGTCACGGAAGCTGTTTTCCGTCAGTTTACACATCTCGGCCGTGCGCGCGTCGGTTTCAACGCACTCACCTTCAAGAAAAATCTTGTACAACTCGCTGGCGTGCGCGGCACAGGCTGGAGTCATGCCGCCAATCACCCGGTCGTTTTTCACGAGTTCCACCACCACCTGCCCAGGCAATACGCGCTCCGGACAGTAGGCGATGTGAATCTCGGCATCGTCCCCGGCGTGCTGCGGAAAGGTCAGATCGGGCCGGGCGTCAGCCAGCCACGCCGCCATCTGTTCCGTCGCGCCAACGGGACAGGTGGATTCAAGCACCACCAGCGCGCCGGGTTGCAGCACCGGAGCAATCGCCGCTGCCGCGGCCTGTACATAGCTCAAATCCGGTTCGTGCCCCTCTTTAAACGGCGTTGGCACAGCGATCAGAAAGGCATCGGCCGCCTCGGGTTTGTGCGTTGCTGTCAAATAACCGTTTTCCACAGCGGCCTTTACCATGGCCCCCAGATCGGGTTCGACAATATGAATCTCACCGCGATTGATGGTTTCCACCGCGTGGCGATTAACGTCCACGCCAATCACCCATTTTTTCCGTGAGGCAAACGCGGCGGCGGTCGGCAAACCGATATAGCCCAGCCCAACCACCACTATTTTATTGATTGTCATTGCGTTAGTTGTCATGGTGTTGCTCATTGTCGTGTAACCAAAGGGTTCTTCAGTGCGGCAATAATACGCTGACAAGCGGTGCCGTCACCGAACGGGTTATGCGCCCGGCTCATGGCCTGATACGCTGCATTGTCGGTCAGCAGTTGCGACACCGCGTCCAGAATCGTCGCCACCTCGGTGCCAACCAACCGCACCGTTCCCGCGTCCACGGCCTCTGGCCGCTCTGTTGTCTCGCGCATCACCAGCACGGGCACGCCCAGCGAAGGGGCCTCCTCCTGAATACCGCCAGAATCGGTTAAAATCAGGTACGACCGGTTCATCAGGTAAACAAACGGCAAGTACTCCTGCGGCGCGATCAGAAACACGTTATCAATGCCGCTTAAAATACGATTTACCGGCTCACGCACATTCGGGTTCAGGTGCACGGGATACAGAATCTGCGCCTCCGGGTGGCGACGGGCAATGCTCGCCAACGCTGTGCAAATACGCTCGAACCCACCGCCAAAGTTTTCACGGCGATGCCCAGTGACCAGAATCAGTTTTTTATTCGCATCCAGAAAACCGTAATGGGTATCCAGGGAGTGGCGCAATGTTTCATCGCCAAGAATACGATCGCGCACCCAGAACAGCGCATCAATAACCGTATTTCCCGTCACCAGGATCTGCCGGTCGCCGAGGTTTTCCCGCAGCAGGTTATCACGCGCCCGCTCGGTTGGCGCAAAGTGATACATCGCCAAATGGCCGGTCAGCTTACGATTGGCCTCTTCAGGCCATGGCGAATAGAGATTACCCGTGCGCAACCCGGCCTCCACATGAGCGACGGGAATACGCTGATACAGCGCCGCAAGGCTGGCGGCCAGCGTGGTGGTGGTATCACCATGCACCAGCACCAGATCGGGTTTGAACGCCGTCAATACCGGTTCCAGTCCTTCCAGAATGCGGCAAGTGACCTCACTCAGCCCCTGGCCCGGCTGCATAATGTTCAAATCATAATCCGGCGTAATAGCAAATAAACGCAGCACTTGATCCAGCATCTCCCGGTGCTGGGCTGTTACGCATATTTTCGATTCAAAGGCTTCATCTTGAGCCAGGGCATAAACCAGAGGGGCCATTTTGATAGCTTCTGGACGGGTGCCGAAAATAGTCAACACTTTCACTATGAATCTCTTTTATCAGGTTAGGGGCTGCCCTTTCAGGCGGCATAAACGGTCAATCCATCCGCCGCTGGGGTTTACAGCGAACCAATGCAATGCCCGCCCCGGTTAATGCACCGATAGCGCCCCACATCACCATCAAGAACAGGCGACGCGGACTGTCTCGTTTCACCGGCTCCTCCGGCGTGCGCAGATAACGGTAAGTCTGCAATGCCGCATCAAGCGTTGGCTCAACGCTTAACGTCGCCAACATGGCGCGATTTTGGTCATAATCGATGTCGAAGCGCGGCCCACTGGCCTGCAAGGATTCCAATTGCGCCTGCAACATCGGACGCCCCAACAGGAAAAGTTCTGAAGGCGGCAATTCTTCCGCGGGGGTATCGGTCTGGCTGCGGCTTATCCCCTGCTGTTGCGCAATTTTTAGCGCCATCTTCACGCTATCCAGGTCGCGATCGAAAATCGCCTGCGCGACCGCTTCCTGACGCTGAATCTGCGACTGTAAAAAGACCTTACGTGCCGCCCAGGCGCCTTTCAGCTCACCGTTAAGGTGCAGTGCGGCGCGCTGACTGGCAAATTCGATATAGTCGCGCAGCAGGCGATTGGCGGCAGGCGCGTTGTCCGCCGTCAGGCGCACGCTGTCGAAGGTCTTTTTACCGTCGTCACGCGGGGTAAACTGGATGTCGGCGATCAGATCGTCCAGCAAGGCCGCATCCGCTTTGGCATCACCTTCCTGATGCGATTTATAGTAGTCGCTCTGTAGCCAGAAATCGCGCCGGGTATCATACGCGGCAACCTGCATGACAAACTCGTCGTAAACCTTGGCTGACACCGACAGCGTTTCGGGCGGCAGCGACGCAAACGCTTTGGCATCCAGATTACGTAAGAACTGCTGTTGCGGATAATAACCGCCCAGCCGCGTAACGCCAGGCCGGTCCGTTATTGCCATGGCGCTCCACTCTTGGCGAGAAAGATAGGAATACCCTAACGCCACCAGCGCGAAAGCCAGCGCTACGCCGGAAATCCAGAATTTTCCTCTCCACAACGCACCGCACAGGCCACGAATGTCCAATTCATTCTCAATACCGGCCCCCCCCGTCGTCACGGGGTAATGTGCTTCGCCAGCGGTTCCGTTAGCAGGGTTTTCGTGTTTCATTACTTCCCCAAAGTGATGTGGTTTCAAGTTGAGTGTCGATGATTGTCGTTACTGTGCGCTCGACGCTTGATGCGTTTCAGAAAGCGCGCCACGCGCCATGCCCGTTTCAGGCAATAGTCATAAAGCCCAAAGGCCAGTAAAAACAGCACCAACATGGCCCATTCAGGAATGAAAGAGAAATACTCTCCGGCCATGCCGATACCCGCCAACAGTACCGCGGCCACGGTGATCAACACAAAAGCCTGATGCGGTGTAAATCCGGCGCGCATCAATAAGTGATGGATATACTGACGATCCGGCGCGAAAGGGCTCATCCCTCGGCGCAAGCGACGGTACATGATGGCAACCATGTCCATCAGCGGGATGGCGATCAACCACAGTGCCGTTACCGGATTAATCGGATGGTATTTGCCCTGCGTGGATTGCATCAGGATCCAGATGGCAGTGAACCCTATCATGGTGCTGCCTGCATCGCCCATAAACACTTTATAGCGGCGGCCAAAAAAACCGAGGTTGAGTAAGATGTACGGCAGCGTGGCCGCAATCATGGCAAAGCACCACAGCGCCAAATTGTGGTGACCGTAACCGTAGAGCAGAATACCCATCGCGCCGAACGACACCACGGAAAGGCCACCGAGCAGACCGTCGATGCCGTCGACCATGTTAAACGCGTTAATGGCTGCCCACACGGCAAACAGTGTCACCAGATAGCCCAATGGCCCCAGTACCATATCCCACGGACCAAACAACTCTCCCAGATTGCGCAATGAGAGATGCGCGAACACCATCATGGCAATGGCCACCAGCGCCTGAACCAGCGCACGGATTTTGACACTGATATCAAAGCGATCGTCTAATGCCCCGACAAACACCAAAATACCGGCGCACAGCAGGTAAAAACGGAAATGGGGAATGTAGTAGTCGGTAATCAGGAAGGTAAAGCACAGCCCAGCATAAACGGAAATGCCCCCCACCAGCGGGATCAGACCTTGGTGACGTTTACGCTGATTGGGACGATCGACAAGACCCAGCGGCCCCGCCACGCGACGGGCCAGGAATAGAAAAGCCAGAGAAAACAAGAAAATCAATAATAACTCTAGACGCATAGCGAGTAAGTTTACCGTTTATGGCTACAAGCCGCCGCAGGCTGGCACGGCGAAGCATGGTTCGCCATAACAGGGTCGTTCACCACCACATCATTATGCGGCCGACGGTATCGCGCGGGCATGCTCAGGGCAGGCACTCGCAACGGGGTTATGATGACGCCATCAAATCAATGCGTACCATAACGGAAAGCACGACGCCGGGATATCCTAGAATACTCTGGAAAAACACCCTGTAGTGTAAAGGTCGGTAAGTTCCTAAAAAAAACGCCACGACCCGCGTGGCGTTTTCCCCGAGAACACTGCCTGCTTATGAACGCTTCATCATATCGAAGAATTCATCGTTGGTTTTGGTCATCGCCAACTTGTTGATCAGGAACTCCATTGCATCGATCTCGCCCATAGGGTGAATGATTTTGCGCAGGATCCACATTTTTTGCAGCTCTTCGGAGGTGGTAAGCAGCTCTTCTTTACGCGTACCGGAACGGTTGTAGTCGATAGCCGGGAACACACGCTTCTCAGCGATTTTACGCGCCAGATGCAGTTCCATGTTACCTGTACCTTTAAACTCTTCGTAAATCACTTCGTCCATCTTCGAGCCGGTATCTACCAGCGAGGTGGCGATAATGGTCAGGCTACCGCCCTCTTCCACGTTGCGCGCAGCACCAAAGAAGCGTTTCGGACGGTGCAGGGCGTTGGCATCCACACCACCGGTCAGCACTTTGCCTGACGCCGGTACCACGGTGTTGTAGGCACGCGCCAGACGGGTGATGGAGTCCAGCAGGATGATAACGTCTTTTTTGTGCTCGACCAGGCGCTTGGCCTTTTCAATCACCATTTCAGCAACCTGAACGTGGCGAGAGGCAGGCTCGTCAAAGGTAGACGCCACCACTTCCCCTTTCACCAGACGTTGCATCTCGGTCACTTCTTCCGGACGCTCGTCGATAAGCAGTACCATCAGCACGCAATCAGGGTGATTATACGCGATGCTCTGTGCAATATTTTGCAGCAGCATGGTTTTACCGGCTTTCGGTGGTGCCACGATCAAACCACGTTGACCACGGCCAATCGGAGACGCCAAATCCAATACGCGTGCTGTCAGGTCTTCAGTTGAACCATTACCGCGTTCCATACGCAAACGTGAGTTGGCATGCAGCGGAGTGAGGTTTTCAAACAGGATCTTGTTGCGGGCGTTTTCAGGTTTGTCGTAGTTGACTTCGTTGACTTTCAACAAAGCAAAGTAGCGTTCCCCTTCTTTGGGAGGACGAATCTTGCCTGAAATGGTGTCACCAGTACGAAGATTAAAACGACGGATTTGGCTGGGAGAAACGTAGATATCATCAGGGCCGGCGAGGTAGGAGCTGTCTGCGGAGCGGAGGAAACCGAAACCATCCTGCAAGATTTCCAGCACGCCATCGCCGAAAATATCTTCGCCACTTTTTGCGTGCTGCTTCAAAATGGCGAAAATAATATCCTGCTTACGCATACGAGCCTGGTTTTCCAGCCCCATGTTTTCGCCAAGAGTAATTAACTCAGAAACTGGCGTATTCTTTAATTCGGTAAGATTCATAGTGGTGGGTTCTTAAACTCGGGGTAAATCTCGAACAATTAACGTGAATGGCATGGCAAGGGTCACCGTGCCACTATCATATACCGCCCTCAATCACACCATTCCGTTTAGCTTGATACGTGAACGTGTTACACTCTGACCACGCAAGCCGATACAAAACGACGGCAAGAGATCGAAGACACCTGAAACTAATTAATGTAATACTTTTAGATTGCCTGACCACGCTACGGATTCTTATGCCGTGTTTGTGCGATTTGTTGTCACGAACGGGCAGCGTTAAGGTATAGACAGCGAGTAATGCTATAGATTCAAACTTTCAGGCTTAAGCCTGTGAGGCTTAAACATAGGCAAGTACGATATGCAGTACTGATGAATCTAGCACGCTTCATGACGTGCGGCAAGCGGTCAATACGATAAATCCACACTGACCGCTTTGTGCGATGAAATAGCGTTGATAAATCTACCAGATATTACAGATTGGTGTTCAAAAACTCTTTCAACTGGCCTTTGGACAGCGCGCCTACTTTGGTTGCCGCCACTTCACCGTTCTTGAACAGCAGCAGGGTCGGGATACCACGGATGCCGTATTTCGGCGCAGTCGCCGGATTTTCATCAATGTTAAGTTTGGCAACGGTGATGCGACCTTCGAATTCATCAGCGATTTCATCGAGAATGGGAGCGATCATTTTGCAGGGACCACACCATTCGGCCCAAAAATCAACCAGTATTGCCCCTTCGGCCTGCAACACGTCCGTTTCGAAGCTGTCGTCTGTCAGGTGAATAATTTTATCGCTCATTTTTTACTCCGCTGGATTATCTTTAGCGAGTTGGTGTAGCATTAACCAACAAAGATTGACTTTATTTCACTGTATACGCTTTCGTAAAGCAATAGTTAGCTGATATTCTACCACACTATGAGCAAAACACACTTGACTGAACAGAAGTTTTCCGACTTCGCGCTGCACCCGCAGGTAATCAAAGCCCTTGAAAATAAAGGGTTTTATAACTGCACGCCCATCCAGGCACTCGCACTACCTCTCGCCCTTGATGGCCGGGACGTCGCGGGTCAGGCGCAAACCGGAACTGGCAAGACGCTGGCATTTCTGGCGTCTACTTTCCACTATCTCTTGTCGCATCCTGCTTCAGCAGAGCGTCAAACCAACCAGCCGCGCGCGCTGATCATGGCCCCTACTCGCGAGTTGGCCGTGCAAATCCACGCGGATGCACAGGCGCTGGCAGAATCGACAGGCTTGAAACTGGGTCTGGCTTACGGCGGAGACGGTTACGATAAGCAGCTTAAAGTGCTGGAGCAGGGGGTTGATATCCTGATCGGTACCACTGGCCGCTTGATCGACTACGCCAAGCAGAATCACATTAACCTTGGCGCCATTCAGGTTGTGGTGCTGGATGAAGCCGACAGAATGTACGATCTGGGCTTTATCAAAGATATTCGCTGGCTGTTCCGCCGCATGCCGCCGGTAACGCAGCGCCTGAACATGCTGTTCTCCGCCACGCTGTCATACCGTGTGCGTGAGTTGGCGTTTGAACAGATGAACAACGCCGAATACGTTGAAGTAGAGCCGGAGCAGAAAACCGGGCACCGCATCAAGGAAGAGCTGTTCTATCCGTCAAACGAAGAGAAGATGCGCCTGCTGCAAACGTTGCAGGAAGAAGAGTGGCCGGACCGCTGCATCATCTTCGCTAACACTAAGCACCGCTGCGAAGACATCTGGGGCCATTTGGCTGCGGACGGCCATCGCGTTGGTCTGCTGACGGGCGACGTAGCGCAGAAAAAACGCCTGCGCATTCTGGATGACTTCACGCAGGGCAATCTGGATATTCTGGTCGCGACCGATGTTGCGGCGCGCGGTCTTCATATTCCGTCTGTCACTCACGTATTCAACTATGACTTGCCGGACGATTGCGAAGACTATGTGCACCGCATAGGCCGTACCGGGCGTGCCGGTGCCAGCGGTTTCTCCATCAGCCTGGCCTGTGAAGAGTATGCGCTGAACCTGCCTGCCATTGAGCAATATACGGGCCATTCAATCCCGGTAAGCAAATACGACAGTGATGCGCTGATGACCGATCTGCCCGCGCCGAAGCGCTTGCCCCGCACGCGCACCAGCAGTGGCCCGCGTCGCAGTGGCCCACCACGTCGTAGCGGCGCACCGCGCGGCAACCGTAAAAGACCGAGTTAAGCATCCATGCTAAATGCTTCCTCGCTGTATGCGGCGATCGATCTGGGCTCGAACAGCTTCCATATGCTGGTGGTGCGGGAGAGCGCTGGCAGCATTCAAACGCTAGCGCGCATTAAACGTAAAGTGCGTTTGGCTGCGGGACTGGATCGTGATAACCGCTTGTCACAGGAAGCCATGCAGCGCGGCTGGCAGTGCTTGCGCCTGTTTTCCGAGCGCTTGCAGGATATCCCTCAGACGCAAACCCGCGTGGTTGCGACGGCGACCCTGCGGCTTGCCACCAATGCCGATGAATTTCTGGCGCAGGCGCAGCAGATCCTGGGGTTGCCGATTCAAGTCATCAGCGGTGAAGAGGAAGCGCGCCTGATTTATCAGGGCGTGGCCCATACCACCGGCGGTCCGGAACAACGTCTGGTGGTGGATATCGGCGGTGGCAGTACCGAACTGGCGACCGGAACCGCAGCACAGGGCACACAGTTACTCAGTTTGCCCATGGGATGCGTGACCTGGCTGGAGCGTCATTTCAGCGATCGCACCCTGACAGCGGAAAATTTTGCCCGTGCTGAACAGGCTGCCGGTGACATGATACGCCCCGTGGCCGCCCAACTGCGTGCGCAGGGTTGGCAAGTGTGCGTGGGAGCATCCGGCACCGTACAAGCGTTGCAAGAGATTATGGTCGCCGCGGGCATGGACGAGCACATCACGCTCGACAAGCTGTGCGCCCTGAAAGAGCATGCCATCGCGTGCCATAAGCTGGAAGAACTGGAAATTGACGGCCTGACGTTAGAGCGGGCGCTGGTGTTCCCCAGCGGATTGTCCATTCTGTTGGCGATTTTCCAGGAACTTGGCATTCAGAGTATGACATTGGCCGGTGGCGCACTGCGCGAAGGCTTGGTATACGGGATGCTGCACCTGCCCGTAGAGCAGGATATTCGCCAGCGCACGCTGCTCAATCTGCAACGCCGCTACTTGTTAGACGGTGAACAGGGCCAGCGCGTCAGCACATTAGCCGACAATTTCCTGCACCAACTGGCGCAGGATTGGCCGTTGGATCACCGATGTCGCGAGTTGCTGCACAGCGCCGGTTTTCTGCATGAAATCGGTCTGGCCATTGATTTTCGCAATGCTCCGCAACACGCCGCCTATCTCATATGCAACAGCGATCTTCCCGGTTTCACACCGGCACAGAAAAAACTGCTGGCTATTCTGGTGTTAAATCAGAGTGGCGCGCTCGATCTTCAGTCATTAAATCAGCAAAACGCCGTACCCGTACTGCCTGCGCAGCGCTTATGCCGTTTGTTGCGACTGGCGATTATTTTCGCCAGCCGTCGCCGTGATGACACCTTGCCTGACAGCATCTTGCGCGCGGACGGCGATACCCTGCACATCCAGCTACCTGCTGGCTGGCTGGCCGCCCATCCCCTGCGCGCAGAAGCGCTGGAACAGGAAAGCCGTTGGCAGGGCTATGCCCACTGGCCATTGGTGATTGAGGAAGCCACGCCGTAACAGCGGTATTACTCCTTATCGCGCGCCTGCGCCAGCTGCGCGCGCAGATTCGCCAGATGGCTTTGCCCCTTTTGCATCCGCTCTTGCGCGCTGACCACTTTGCGCGCGGTTTCCCATTGCAGATCGTCCTGCGGCAGTTCCAGCAAGAAACGGCTGGGTTCTGGCCGCACCAGTTCGCCATACTGGCGACGCTCTTTGCACAGGGTAAAAACCAGCTCACGTTGCGCCCGTGTGATACCGACATACGCCAGGCGACGCTCTTCATCGACATTATCTTCATCAATGCTGCTCTGGTGCGGCAGTAGTCCCTCCTCCATCCCCACCAGATACACATAGGGAAATTCCAACCCTTTTGAGGCGTGCAGGGTCATCAGCTGCACCTGATCCACCTCTTTTTCGCTTTCGCCGCGCTCCATCATATCGCGCAGGGTGAACCTCGTTACCACCTGTGTCAGTGTCATCGGTTCATCGAGCTCCGAGCCTGCCAGCATTTCCGTCATCCAGCTAAGCAGCTGATTGACGTTTTTCATTCGCATTTCCGCCGCTTTCGGGCTGGTTGAGGTTTCATACAGCCAGCTTTCATAATCCAGCCCGTGAATGAGGCCGCGCACCGCCGCCACCGGTTCTCGTTCAGCCTGCTGGGCAATTTCCCGCATCCAGTGGGTAAAACGTTGCAGTGAGGACAACCCACGGCCAGACAGGTGTGCTTCCAGCCCTAAATCAAAACTGGCGGTAAACAGGCTTTTGTTGCGCAGATTGGCCCACTCACCCAGTTTCTGTAGCGTCGCGGGACCGATTTCTCGCTTAGGGGTGTTGACGATGCGCAGAAAGGCGCTGTCGTCATCCGCGTTGGTCAAAACGCGCAGATAGGCCAACAGATCTTTGATTTCCGGACGAGAAAAGAAGGAGGTACCGCCAGAGATGCGATAGGGAATGCGGTTTTGCATCAGCATCTTTTCGAACAGTCGCGACTGATGGTTGCCACGATAGAGGATGGCATAGTCACTGTACTGCATCTTGTTGATAAAGTGATGGGCAATCAGTTCGCCCACCACCCGTTCCGCCTCATGGTCTTCGTTGTTGGCGGTGATCACCTTCAGTTCACTGCCGTAACCCAATTCCGAAAAGAGTTTTTTTTCAAATACGTGTGGGTTATTGGCGATCAGGATATTGGCCGCTTTGAGAATACGGCCCGAAGAACGGTAATTTTGCTCTAGCTTGATCACTTCAAGCTGAGGGAAATCCTGTGAAAGCAGTACCAGGTTTTGCGGACGGGCACCGCGCCAAGAGTAGATGGATTGGTCGTCATCGCCGACCACGGTAAAGCGTGCACGTGCACCAACCAGCAGTTTGATCAGCTCATACTGGCTGGTGTTGGTGTCCTGATACTCATCCACCAGCAGGTAGCGCAAGCGGTTTTGCCAGCGCTCACGCACCGCTTCATTGCGCTTGAACAGCAGCGTTGGCAACAGGATCAGATCGTCAAAATCCAGTACGTTACAGGCGCGCAAGTGGTCGTGATACAGACCATAACAGTGCGCAAACAGCTTATCACGCTCCGACTGCGCCGATGCCGCCGCCTGCGTCGGATCCATCAGATCGTTTTTCCAGTTGGAAATGGTGGAGGTCAACTGCTGTAGCTGGGTTTTATCCCCTTCCAAACAGGTTTCCGTCAGTTCATTGAGCAGTGCGGCCTGATCCTGATCGTCAAACAGCGAGAAGTTCGCCTTCATGCCCAACGCGGCATATTCCCGTTTAATGACCTCCAACCCCAGGGTGTGAAAGGTGGCGATCAGCAACCCACGCGTCTCCTTGCGCCCTAAGGTCTGCGCCACGCGCGCTTTCATTTCACGCGCAGCCTTGTTGGTAAAGGTCACCGCGGCGATATGACGCGCCTGATAGCCGCACTGACGGATCAGATGAGCAATCTTGTTGGTGATAACGCGCGTTTTGCCTGATCCCGCGCCAGCCAGCACCAGACAAGGGCCGGTGACAAATTCGACAGCATGTTGTTGACTGGGATTCAGGCGCATGACGTTCAACTCGTAATAAAAACGGAAGCCGATTGTAGCAGAAAGCCACGCAGATCTTGATGGCCGGATTCGCCTTTACCGATCCACATCAGGCCTGCGTCGTGCTACATTGCCAGCCATCGGCGTCGGCGTGAGGCCTGTTCAATTCACGCTTCTTAATCACATGAAAGGTATTCCCATGGCGAAAACGGCATCTGCACTGCATATTCTGGTCTATACAGAACAACAGGCGAATGATCTACTGGACCAATTGGCGCAAGGGGCAGACTTTCAGCAGTTAGCTAAAAAGCACTCTACCTGCCCATCCAAACGGGATGGGGGCAATCTGGGTGAGTTCCGTCAGGGCGATATGGTGCCCGCTTTTGACAAGGCGGTATTTTCCTGCGAGTTGCTGAAACCCTTTGGACCGGTAAAAACCCAGTTCGGCTATCACATCATCAAGGTGCTGTACCGCAACTAAGCGTTCTGGCAACTGGCGTGCTGTTGCGCCGCGCAGTGTGCGCGGCGCGTACGGAGTGATTACTCCGTCATCATCAGCAGGCTGGCATTTCCCCCCGCTGCCGCCGTATTCACGCTGAGCACACGTTCATGCCATAACCGCTCCAGTGGGATCGTGTCACTGCCGGGTTCACAGCCGAGCAGCGGAATAATCGCCCCCGTCCATTGCGTAATCTGCTGATGAACCTCACGCAACATGTCGCTCTCGCCGTGACAGATAACCGCGCCAATATGTCCACTTTCCCGTTGCCATTCCGGCGTAAAACGGATGCGGCGCTGCACTTCCAGCGGCAAGCTGCTGGCAAGTTCACGTCACGCTGCACTGTCAGGCCATAATGCGTTACTGCCCACGGCCAGCAGCGCCGCCAACTGGCGCAGCATATCGTCACTTTCCTGCGCCAGGCACAACACGTTATCGCGCGGTGTCAGCATATAGGTATTGCGTTCGCCAGTGGGCCCCGGTAGCGGGCGTATCACACCGCTGACAGCGCCCCAGGCACGGTAGCTCTGCGCCGCCTCGAACACCGCCAGCCGTCCCTGTTGTTGCGCCCAGTCAACCAGTAGCGCAAACCCCGCACGTTCCGGCGTCGTCGCCAATGTGGCATTGACGCCCAATGCGTTGCTCGCTGCGTTGGGTTGGCCAGGCGGTATTCTCTGCAAGCGTGGCAAATAGAGCGGCCCGCCCGCTTTCGGCCCCGTACCGGACAACCCTTCGCCTCCGAATGGCTGAACGCCGACCACAGCCCCCACCATATTGCGATTGACGTATTGGTTACCCACATACGCCCGCTGCTTGATACGCGAAATGGTTTCATCAATCCGTGAATGGACGCCCAACGTGAGCCCATACCCCAGGGCGTTGATCTCCTCAATCAACGTATCCAGCCCCTCGCGCGCATAGCGCACCACGTGCAGCACCGGACCAAAGATCTCTTGTTGCAAGCTGGCTACCTGGTTCAGTTCAATCAGCGTCGGCAAGACAAAGGTGCCCTGTCGCCATGAGGCCAGGCACGCCTGTGCGCCGAAAGCCGCCTGAAACACCGAATGCCCTTCCGCTTGCATCAGGTGAATATGCTGCTCGATCCGTTCGCGGGCTTCATCGTCGATCACTGGGCCGCAGTCCGTTGCCAGACTGTCGGGATTGCCCACGCGGAACTGCGCCATGGCGCCACGCAGCATGTTCAGTGTCGCTTCTGCAATGTCCTCCTGAAGACAGAGCAGACGCAGTGCTGAACAACGCTGCCCTGCGCTGTCAAAGGCGGAGGCCATGACATCGCTGACCACCTGCTCCGTCAGCGCGGACGAATCGACAATCATGGCATTCATCCCACCGGTTTCAGCGATCAGCACCGCAGGTTGCCCATGCGCATCCAACCGTTCTGCCAACGTGCGCTGCAAGCTCTTGGCAACCGCGGTCGATCCAGTAAACAGCACGCCATTGACGCGCGCATCGCGCACCAGCGCCGCACCGACGCGTTCCCCAGCGCCGGGCAGCAGTTGCAACACATCAGGTGCAATGCCAGCCTGATGCAGCAGTTGCACCGCCAACGCGGCAACCAGTGGTGTTTGCTGCGCCGGTTTTGCCAGTACCGCATTCCCCGCAGCCAGTGCGGCAGCAATCTGCCCAGTAAAAATGGCCAACGGGAAGTTCCACGGACTGATGCAAACCACCACGCCCAGCGGGCAAACTTGTTCCGATGACACCGCAGCAGACTGCTGTGCGTAATAGCGCAAGACGTCCACCGCTTCGCGTATTTCAGCAATGGCATTTGGCACGGTTTTCCCCGCCTCGCGCACCAATAACCCGATGAACTGCGGATACGCGGCTTCCAGCAAGTTGGCTGCGCGTTGCAGGCTGCAACCCGCTGCGGGAGCGACACCGTCGAGAACCGCTCTGCTGCCTGCACCGCACAGCCCAACGCAATGCGCACATCCTCCTCGCTGGCATCACGCACATATCCCACAATATCGTGCTGTTGGGCCGGATTGATCACTGGCCGAGCCGCCAGCGGTGATGATGCATAGACCATCATCGGTGCCGCATGCCGTACCTGCGCGGCATCGGCGCTTAAGGCCGCGGCGAGCATTTCCAGACGGCGCTCATCGGTCAGATCTACGCCTTGCGCATTGCAACGCTCTGCACCGTAGATCTGAGCAGGTAGAGGAATTCGCGGATGCCGGCAGCCGGGAGCCCCCTCTTTGTATGCCAGCGCCTGCACTTCAGCTATCGGGCTGGCAATCAGTTGCTCCAGTGGAACCTCCGCATCCGCAATACGGTTAACAAACGAGGTGTTGGCACCATTTTCCAATAGACGCCGCACCAAATAGGCCAGCAGGGTTTCATGGGTGCCGACGGGGGCATAGATCCGACAGGGGCGCGCCAGCTTGCCCTGTTCTTCGGGACCGACGACCTGCGAATAAAGCGCCTCCCCCATACCGTGCAGGCATTGAAATTCATATTGCCCAGGGTAATAACTGTCACCGGCCAGCGTATACACCGCGCTCAGGGTATGAGCATTGTGGGTAGCGAACTGCGGGTAAATGGCATCCGGTTCCGCCAGCAGTTGGCGAGCGCAGGCCAGATAGGCGACATCGGTATAGACTTTACGGGTATAGACAGGGTAGTCCTCCAGACCCTCTACTTGCGTGCGTTTGATTTCGCTGTCCCAGTAGGCACCTTTCACCAATCGCACCATCAGGCGTCGCTGGGTACGCTGTGCCAGATCGATAAGGAAATCAATCACAAACGGGCAGCGTTTCTGGTAGGCCTGCACCACAAAACCGATCCCTTTCCATCCCTCCAACGCAGGCTCATGACACAACCGCTCCAACAGATCGAGGGAGATCTCTAGCCGTTCGGCTTCTTCCGCATCAATATTAATGCCGATATCGTACTGCATCGCCTGCAACGTCAACGCCAACAAACGGGGATAGAGCACCTCCATGACGCGATCGTACTGCGCACGACAATAACGAGGATGCAGCGCCGACAGCTTGATGGAGATAGCCGGCCCTTCATACACCCCACGCCCCTGAGATGCCCAGCCAATCGCTGAATCGCCTGCTGATAAGCGTTGAGGTAAGCCTCCGCATCCTGCTCGGTGAGGGCCGCTTCGCCCAGCATGTCATAGGAATAGCGAAATCCCTGCTGTTCCAGATGTTCCGCGTTGGACAGCGCCTCATCGATGGTTTCGCCAGTAACAAACTGCTCCCCCATCAGGCGCATCACGCGATCCATCCCCAATCGAATGACCGGCTCGTCCCCCTTGTTAATCAGTTGCTTCAAGGTGTGTGCCAGACGCGTTTCACTGTGCGTCGCAACCAGCTTCCCGGTCAGCAGTAGTCCCCAGGTTGCCGCATTGACGAACAGCGATTGCCCTTTCCCCAAATGAGAATGCCAGTCACCTCTGCTGATCTTGTCATGAATCAGCGCATTGCGCGTTGAGGCATCGGGAATGCGCAGCAACGCTTCTGCCAGGCACATCAGAGCAATCCCCTCTGACGATGACAGGGAAAAGGCCTGTAACAAACTTTGCACCCGTCCCGCTCGCCCATGGGTCTGCTGTTCACGCCGCAGCGTCTGCGCCAGTCGATAGGCCAGCGCCTGCACCGCCGGTGCCATTGATGCCATCGGTTCTACCCGCTCGAGCAGTAACGGCACCATTTCGCCCTCGGAACGGCGGTACGCCGCTGTGATAGCATCACGCTGCGGTGAACGGGGTAACAGCGTTTGCGTGAAAGCTAAAAACGGCTGATAGCTTCCTTCCTGACGAGATTTCGGCATAATCTCCGGCGCACGTTGAAATGTTTTACCTTGCTCTGGTGTGATGTCAGGAGCCTTACCATCACGTTCGACGGCGTCGAGATAGCAAAAAATGGCGTGCTCAATCAACCAATGCAATGTGCGATCAAGGCGCTGCGCTGTACGTTCGATACGATTGCGGGTCGCATCGTCAAGCTTTACCGCTATAGTGGAGAATCCCATCGTTTCACTCCAGTGAAGCCAAGATAATCATCGATAGTGAGGGATCGGATAACGTTGATTTGTTGAAGGTATGCCTTCGAAGCTTGGCCGTCGTTATCGGATTATGCAACCTGGTTTTCGCGAGTTGCCGTAAGATGCAATGCAGTTAACAAGTGTATAACATTGGCGTGACAAGGAAATATAACAAATCGTTAACGCTTTGCATTATAAGAAAAAACAGGCTGCACGAGGGATGCGCAATCGTGCAGACTGCGCTCTACCTGACGTCGTTCCCGTCAGGTTATACCAACAATATGATTTGCCTTTATGCCCTAGCATGATGGGGATAGACAGGGCGCTTTAACTTGGAGATTCTAATGACAATGAGTACACCCATGCTGGTGACCTTTCTGGTGTATATCTTCGGAATGGTCTTGATCGGCCTGGTCGCCTATCGCTCAACCACCACCCTTGGCGACTATATTCTGGGTGGACGCCGGATGGGCAGTGTGGTCACGGCACTTTCAGCGGGGGCTGCTGACATGAGCGGCTGGCTGCTGATGGGGTTGCCAGGCGCGATATTTATTTCCGGCATATCTGAAAGCTGGATTGCTATCGGACTGACTATCGGCGCTTACCTCAACTGGCGCTGGGTTGCAGGCCGCCTGCGCGTTCACACCGAAGTGAATCACAACGCGCTGACCTTGCCAGACTATTTCACCCACCGTTTCGAAGACACCAGAAAAATCCTGAGAGTCATTTCGGCCTTGATTATTCTGGCGTTTTTTACCATTTACTGCGCTTCTGGCATCGTTGCCGGAGCCCGCTTGTTCGAAAGCACCTTTGGCATGAGCTACGCCACCTCATTGTGGGCCGGTGCGGCCGCTACCATCGCCTATACCTTTATCGGTGGCTATCTGGCAGTCAGTTGGACGGATACGGTACAGGCCACGCTGATGATTTTCGCCTTGATCCTGACACCGGTGATGGTGATTCTGGCGCTGGATGGCATCGATACGTCTCTGTTGGTTATCGTGGCGAAAAACCCGGCCAATCTGGATATGTTCAAAGGGTTGGATGTTATCGCCATCATTTCGTTACTGGGCTGGGGTCTGGGCTATTTTGGACAGCCGCACATTCTGGCGCGCTTTATGGCCGCAGATTCTCACCACACCATTCGCAGCGCACGCCGCATCAGCATGACCTGGATGATCCTGTGTCTCGCGGGTGCAGTGAGCGTGGGCTTCTTCGGTATCGCCTACTTTAGCAATCATCCGGAACAAACGGGCAACGTCACCAACAATGCCGAGCGGGTATTTATTGAGCTTTCCATGTTGCTGTTTAACCCGTGGATCGCCGGTGTGCTACTTTCCGCTATTCTGGCGGCGGTAATGAGCACCCTGAGCTGTCAGCTACTGGTCTGCTCCAGCGCCATTACCGAAGACTTGTACCGCCCCTTCTTCCGTCCCGGCGCGACGCAGCGCGAGCTGGTCTGGGTCGGTCGCATTATGGTGTTACTGATTGTCATCATTTCAATCGTGTTGGCCGCCAACCCGGAAAACCGCGTATTGGGGCTGGTTAGCTACGCCTGGGCCGGTTTTGGTGCCGCGTTTGGCCCGGTGATCCTGATTTCCCTGCTGTGGCCGCGCATGACTCGTAACGGTGCGCTGGTCGGTATGCTGATCGGGGCTGCCACAGTGATTATCTGGAAACAGAATGCCTGGCTTAATCTGTATGAAATCATCCCCGGCTTTCTCTTTGCCAGCCTGGCGATCTTTATCGTTAGCCTGATGGGTCGTGCGCCCTCCAAAGCCGTCACCGATCGCTTCCAACAAGCAGAAGCCCAGTTCCAAAGCCGTTAAGGAACAATGTGTTTCACGCATAAAAAAGGCGCAACCACGGTTGCGCCTTTTTTTCATTGCCGAAGTAATGCGTTTATTCTTAGCCTGCAACCGCAATGCGTTTCATGTCTTTCATGTAGCCACGCAGTTTTTGACCCACCGCTTCGATCGGGTGGTTACGGATTGCGTCATTAACGTCGCGCAGTTGCGCATTATCTACGCTGGTAGCCGCCACCGGCTTGCCGATGTCTCCCGCTTGCAGTGAAGCCATGAATGCCTGTTTCAGCAACGGCACAGCGGCATTCGCGAACAGGTAGTTACCGTATTCTGCGGTATCAGAGATAACCACGTTCATTTCATACAGACGCTTACGTGCAATGGTGTTCGCAATCAGCGGCAGTTCGTGCAGCGATTCGTAGTACGCGGATTCTTCGATGATGCCCGCGCTTACCATGGTTTCGAACGCCAGTTCCACACCGGCTTTAACCATCGCGATCATCAATACGCCGTGGTCAAAATACTCTTGCTCCGCGATTTTACCGTCGAACTGCGGGGCATTTTCAAACGCGGATTTACCGGTTTCTTCACGCCAGGTCAGCAGTTTAATGTCGTCGTTGGCCCAGTCTTCCATCATACCACTGGAGAACGCACCGGAGATGATATCGTCCATGAGTTTCTGGAACAGCGGAGCCATGATGGTTTTCAACTGCTCAGACAGCGCGTAAGCACGCAGTTTTGCCGGATTAGACAGACGATCCATCATCAGCGTGATGCCGCCTTGCTTCAGCGCTTCGGTAATGGTTTCCCAGCCGAACTGAATCAGTTTTTCCGCATAGGCCGGATCGGCACCTTCAGCAACCAGTTTATCAAAACTCAGCAAAGAACCGGCCTGCAACATACCGCACAGAATGGTCTGCTCGCCCATCAGGTCAGATTTCACTTCGGCAACGAAAGAAGATTGCAGTACGCCCGCACGGTGACCACCGGTAGCGGCAGCCCAGGCCTTGGCGATCGCCATGCCTTCACCTTTCGGGTCGTTTTCCGGGTGAACCGCGATCAGCGTCGGAACGCCAAAGCCGCGTTTGTACTCTTCACGTACTTCGGTGCCCGGACATTTCGGCGCCACCATCACCACCGTGATGTCTTTACGGATCTGTTCACCCACTTCAACGATGTTGAAGCCGTGAGAGTAACCCAGAGATGCGCCTTGCTTCATCAGCGGTTGAACAGCCTGAACCACAGCGGAGTGCTGCTTGTCTGGCGTCAGGTTCACCACCAGATCCGCCTGCGGGATCAGCGCTTCATAGGTGCCGACGTTAAAACCGTTTTCAGTCGCTTTACGCCATGACGCACGTTTTTCCGCGATAGCTTCTGCACGCAGCGCATAGGCGATATCCAGCCCGGAATCACGCATATTCAAACCCTGGTTCAGCCCTTGCGCGCCGCAACCGACGATCACCACTTTTTTGCCTTTCAGGTAGTTCGCTTCGTCTGCGAATTCTTCACGTCCCATGAAACGACATACACCCAATTGCGCCAACTGCTGACGCAGGTTCAAAGTGTTGAAATAGTTAGCCATGCACAACTCCGTTTAATCTGTTAATTGCGAGTGTTCAGAAGAGGTTTCCTGTCAGGGAAGCCTGAATGCCCTCATGATATGACAGGAAAAGTATTGCTTAAATTGATATATTAACAAGATGACATTGCAATAACTGCAAGACGAAAATGAGGCCGTGCGCACATGGATTTACGAGATTTAAAACTGTTTCTACACCTGTGTGACAGCCGCCATTTCGGGCGCACTGCCAAAGCCATGCACCTGAGTCCATCAACCTTGTCACGCCAAATCCAACGACTGGAAGAGGATGTCGGGCAAACCCTGTTTTTACGTGATAACCGCACGGTGCAACTGACCGATGCTGGCGAGCAATTGAAACAATTTGCTCAGCAAACGCTGCTGCATTACGAGCAGTTGCGCCACGCTATTGGGCAACGCGGGCCGTCATTGAGCGGTGAGCTACGCATTTTCTGTTCCGTGACCGCCGCCTATAGCCATCTACCGCCGATCCTCGACCGTTTCCGCGCCCAGCATCCGCTGGTCGAAATCAAGCTGACAACCGGCGATGCAGCCGATGCGGTGGAAAAAGTGCAGTCCAATGAAGCCGATCTCGGCATCGCGGGCCACCCGGAAACCTTACCTACCACCATCGATTTTATGCCTATCGGCAAGATCCCCCTGGTACTGATTGCCCCAGCGCTGGCATCACCGGTGCAGTCGATGGTACGGCAACCCAATCCAGACTGGGCACAGATTCCGTTTATTTTGCCCGAGCACGGCCCGGTGCGAAAACGTATTGATGTCTGGTTCCGTCGTCACCACATCGCCAATCCGTTGATTTATGCCACCGTGTCGGGACACGAGGCAATGGTGTCGATGGTAGCACTGGGCTGCGGCATCTCGTTGATCCCGGACGTGGTGCTGGAAAACAGCCCAGAGCCAGTGCGTAACCGCGTTTCAGTATTGCTGGAGCAAGCGATGGAACCATTTGAACTCGGCGTTTGCGTGCAGAAAAAGCGACTCAATGAGCCATTGATTGCCGCGTTCTGGCATATCTTGCAGGACACTGTTTGAGGGATTACCAGCGGTAGCTAACCGTCGCGATAATCGAGCGTCCAACGCCGTAGAAGCAGGCTTCGTTATTACTGCAAGAGGCCACATAATGCTTATCGGTCAGGTTGTTGACATTGATCTGTAACACCGCACCTTTCCACTGCGACGAGGCTGAACCCAAATCATAGCCCACCATCGCGTCATACAGGATGTAGTGCGGCACACTGAAACTCTCCTTGTTATCGCCATAACTGCTGCCGATGTAACGCACACCGGTTCCCACCGTCAGCCCGGCCAGCGGGCCGTTGTGAACAAAGTAGGTGCCCCAGGCGGAGGCCATATGGCGTGGCGTCGCCGCTGGCCTGTTCCCTGCTGGCGTGCTCGCATTGGTGCTCTCTTTGGTCTCCGCCTCTGTATAGCTGTACGCCGACATCAGGCTAAGTGCAGGTGTGATTTGGGTATGGAGTTCCGCTTCAGCGCCTCGTGATTCGACTTTGCCAATTTGCTCGTTGAACTTGAGTTTGCTGTTCCATGACGTGATATTTTTCTGCGTGATGTCAAACAACGATAGCGTTAACAAAGTGTTGCGGCCCACCGGCTGAAACTTTATCCCTACTTCAGTTTGCTCACCGGTTGTGGGCTTGAAGGGTGCCGACCCCGAAATGCCGCTGTCCAGATTAGGCCCAAAGGAAGTGCTGTAGCTGATATAGGGTGAAAAACCATTCTCAAACGCATACAGCAGCGCCGCACGACCGGTAAAATCATCATCATTCGACTGCCTTTTGGCATTGTTGAGCGTGCTCTCATAGGTACGAATTTCTGTCCAATCGTGACGCCCAGAGAGTAGCAGGTTCCACTGCTGCCATACCGCCTGATCCTGCATATAGAGCCCTACCTGATCGAGCTTTTTAAACGCGCCGCGTACCAAGGGCAAGTCGCTGTCATTTTCCAGATAAGACCCACCATAGTGAGGGTGAGCCCAATCAAAATCGTACTGACTTCCGCTATTGAGCCAAAAATTAGCGTCACGCTTCTGCCAGATATAATCCAACCCAGCCAGTAGGGTATGGTTCACAGAGCTAGTGACGAAGCTCGCTTTCAATTGGGTATCGATCCCCAATTCATCAGCATCTATTTTTTCGCGTTGCTGGTTACGCGTTAGCGTCGTATCTGTGGCGCTGCCGCCGGTGCTGTAAACCAGAGATTTATAGTTATCATGCAGTTGTGAGTAGCGCAGATTCTGTTGAACAGAAATAGCCCTGTTAAAGGAGTGCTCAAAAATATAACCGAACGCTATCTGCTCACGCGTTGAGTAATGGTAATTCGGATCGCTGACATTCAGCGAGTAAGGAATATAACCGGCGTTAGTGGCAAACACCGTGCCGTAAGCGGGCAGGAAGTTACGAAAACCCGCCTCAGGGTCGTATTGGTAACGAGTCAGTACGGTCAGACTGGTGTCGGCATTGGGCAACCACGTCAACGCCGGGGCGATTGCGATGCGTTGTTGTTTGGCATCTTTAACAAATTGCTGCCGGGTATTGGCTATCCCGTTCAGGCGATATAACAGTGCGCTGTCATCGCTTAGCACACCGCCAAAATCAAACGCGGCTTCACCAAAACGTTGGTCACCCGCACTAAACTGCACGTGGCGAATCTTTTCCGCCGTGGGACGTTTACTGGTCATAATAACCGTACCGCCAGGTTCGACCTGACCATACATGACAGACGCCGGGCCGCGAATCAATTCAACTCGTTCTAACAACCAGGGATCGATCTTTCCAATACCCGCACCTTGCCCGATCAGGCCAAAGCTCAGCCCATCAAGAAATTTAGGCGCATAGCGAAAACCGCGCACGATGGTTTCATCATTGCGGTTAGAGGAGCCCCGGTAATTTGGAAGCACGCCGGCAGAGTAATTAAACGCATCGGAGACAGACCTCACCCGCTGCTTATCCATTTGTGCGCGCGTGACCACCGCAATCGATTGTGGCGTCTTTACCAACGGCATTTGCGTTTTTGTACCGGCGGTACTCTGTTTCGCTATCATTCCACCAGCGGGGAGCGCGGTATATTTCTCGTCCTGTGCAATGACCACCATCACATCAGCGTTGCCGGTTACCGTTTCGGCGGCCAACGTTTGCCCTACCATCAATAGCGACGACGCAACACTCAGTACCGTGACATAACCGAAAAATAGCCGCCCAATGAGGTAAAATTTCCTTTTATTTTCAGACACACGCTCATCCTTAACTGCAATACTATTTATATGCATCATAAATAAGCCAACATATTCGTGGCTGATAATGCAAAAAAAGACTATTGCAAATGCAAACTCGCCTCAATTGCATTTAGGCAATTGCATTAATTTTTCCTACTTTGCATTTAACATTGTGTTGTAAAAATGAAAGGGATTCACCATGGGGATGTTCTATCGCTACAGCATTGCCGTTACGACTTTGCTCCTGATGTCTGGTGAACGTGAACCGCGAGACAAATCATTTTCGCAGGAAATGCCACAAGACATCCCTAATAAGACCGAATCACTCGGGCTAATACCCGATACAATTAGTGAATAGCTTAACGTCACTCCGCCAGCGCGAATATCAATTTTCGATTCTGGACATGCCGCTATGTTGTTAACACATCGGCCAACAGGAAGAGATTGTGTTAAACGGTCACGGCACTCTACGTTGGTGCACTGGACTAGCGGAGCCGCGCATATGGCTGTATAACAAACACTAATTGCTCAAGGAATGAAACAGGATCCCCTATGAAGCTCTCTTTGTTCTCTGCCGTGACGGCATTGGCGGCTTGCGCGTTTGTGCCTCATGCACAGGCTGTCTCGTTCGACTGTGCCAATGCCACCAGCCCGCAGGAAAAGCAGATTTGCCAAATCCCGCTGCTCGGCCAGTTGGATGATGAACTGGCGCAGGAGTGGAGGACCGCACGATCGGCGCTGACCACCTATACGCAGAGCCAGCCCTTTGAACAGGCATTAAACTTGTTCCAGCGTAGTTGGCTCAGCACGCGTAACCAATGCCAGGATGAGGATTGCCTGCGCCAGCGCTATCAGCAGCAGCTTAACCGACTGCGCTACCTCAATCAGGTGGCCCAGCACGCGTTACCGACGCCCATTACGCCGATCAAAACCACCGGGTGTTTCCATGGGGCGTTCAGCTACGAGGATTATTTGCAGGACCTCACCAAGGAAGAGTACGACAACCTCGGCAGCTATTTTCAGGAAATGTACGACCAGAAAGCACCGTATAATGCGGTCGGTTTGGACATGACGCAGGAAAAAGGGAAAATCAGCGGCAACATTTCCGTCGCGTTCCGCTACGCCAGCCGGCTGGATGACGGTGAGTTTACCGCCCGCCAGATGAGCGATACGCAGGCGATTGGCCGCCGGGAAAGCAGCTTTGGCGGCACCACCAAGCTCCTGTTTACCTGCGTGAGCGATGACGAAATTCGCATTTCGACGTTTGATACGCAGGGCGAAAGCCACCTGTTCAACATGGTGATGACGCGGCAAAAGCCCAAACGTTCAAAACGCGCTGACGCCGGGAAGCTCGACCAGCTTCCCTCCTCCTGTTCAGGCGTCAGCCGCTTCATGCTCTCAATGCCCATCAGATAGCGATACAGCGGCTCCAGTTGGCGAAAACCTTGTGCCAGCGTGGTGACCAAATCAGCAGAAAACAGCGCGTCCATATCTTGCCGCGTGGTCATGGCAGCGAAGGATTTACGGTTGTACCAGGTCGCCAATTCCGCAGGCTGATCCTTGATAAGCGGGCGTTTATAGCTTTCACCTTCCAGCGTAAACGTAGGCGCCAGACACGCAGCCATTGCCAAAAAGGCCTGCGGGTTGTCGCGCAGCGTCTGGCGAAACAGCGCCATGGTATCGCGCGTGGCACTGTAGTATCCCAAGCCATAACGCCAGAAATCCGGACCCATTTCGAAAAAGTACACCGGCGCGTCCGTCCAGTCTTTACGCGGGCGTTTAAACGTCAGCCACATCTGGCTACGGTAGCGGGATTTGTCGTGAGAAAAACGGGTATCACGATGGATACGCGACAAGGTTTTACCAATGGCGGGACGAATTTCAAACTGATCGTCGATCGGTAGCATCGTCAGGCTCAAATCATCGACCAACGCGCGAAACGGGGCAACCAGTGTCTCATCGTATATCGCACGGTTATCGTCAAACCACTCTTTGCTGTTTTCCTGTCGAACCTGTTGAAGAAAAGTCAGGCTCTGCGGTGAGAAACCGTTGAACGTTGTCATGATGGTCTGCCATTGCTAATCCCTTGAATGGCAACCACGATAGCGCGCCCGGCGGTGAAATTCCACCGTCGGGCACACTGACATTACGCCGCGTTACCGGCCAGGAAGAAACGAAACGCCGGATTCTGGGTTTCGTCATGGCACTCGTAGCCCAGCGCCTGCAAACGTTGCTCAAACTCCGGATCGCGCTCGGTCACTTCGAACGCCGCCAGCACGCGACCAAAATCGGTGCCGTGGCTACGATAGTGGAACAGCGAGATGTTCCAATGCGTGCCGAGCGTATGTAGGAACTTCAGCAGCGCGCCGGGAGATTCCGGAAACTCGAAGCTATAAAGCTGTTCCCGCAACGGCTTGGAAGGGCGTCCGCCGACCATGTAACGCACATGGAGCTTCGCCATTTCATCATCGGAGAGATCGACCACCTGGTAACCGCCCGAGGAGAGTTCTGCAATAATCTCATCCCGCTCAGCGTGACCACGCGTCAGACGCACCCCAACAAAAATGCAGGCGTCCTTGTCATCGGCGTAGCGGTAGTTAAACTCGGTCACCGAGCGCCCACCCAGCAGTTGGCAAAAGGTCAAAAAGCTGCCCTTGCGCTCAGGGATGGTTACTGCCAGCAATGCCTCACGCTGTTCACCCAGTTCACAGCGTTCAGAAACGTAGCGCAGGCCGTGGAAGTTGACGTTGGCACCCGACAGAATATGCGCCAGCCGTTCACCCTGAATGCCGTGCTGCTGGATATACTTCTTCATCCCCGCCAGTGCCAGCGCACCGGACGGCTCTGCTATCGCCCGCACATCTTCAAAGATATCCTTCAATGCGGCACAAATCGCATCGCTATCCACGGTGATGACATCATCCAGATATTCCCGGCACAGGCGGAAGGTTTCATCGCCGATGCGTTTGACCGCCACGCCTTCGGCGAACAGTCCAACGCGCGGCAAATCCACCGGGTGTCCGGCATCCAATGCCGCACGCAGGCATGCGGAATCTTCCGCCTCAACGCAGATCACTTTAATCTGCGGCATCAGTTGTTTGATCAACACCGCCACCGACGGGTACAAACACGCGATCGAGATGCGCATCCTGCTGCAACAGCTACATCGCCAGCGTTCCCTGCCCGGCAATTACGGCCGGGTGATCGAACGGCGGAATGAAGGTCATATGCTGCTCTTGCGACAGTGCAATCGCTCGGGCCTTGGCTTCATCGAAATTGGCACCGTGCAACAACACTTCACCGCCAAAACCGCGCACCGCATCCACTTTGATATCCGCGGTAGCAACCGGCATGACGATCAGCGCCTTGATGCCGAGCTTGCTGGCCGACAGCGCAACACCCTGTGCGTGGTTACCGGCGGAGGCCGTTACCACACCGTGCGCTTTCTGCGCTTCAGTCAGGGTTGCCAACATGGCATAGGCACCACGCAATTTGAAACTGTGCACCGGCTGACGGTCCTCGCGCTTCACCACAATGGTGTTGCCAAGACGCGCCGAGAGTTTATCCATCGGCTGAAGCGGCGTTACCTGCGCCACTTATAGACCGGCGCGCGCAACACCGCACGCAAATACTCCGCGCCGCACGGAGCGTCGGGGAGAGGGAGTGATACCGCCATTGAACTTAGCCTCCCAGCTTGCTCTTATCGCGTACCGCGCCTTGGTCTGCGCTGGTTGCCAGACTGGCGTAAGCACGCAAGGCAAAGGACACCTGACGCTGACGGTTTTTCGGCGTAAAGGCCGCATCGCCGCGTGCCAGCTCCGCCTCGTGACAGCGTGCCAGTTCATCTTCCGCCACCACCAGTTCAATGGTACGGTTAGGAATATCAATGGCAATGATGTCACCCTCCTCCACCAGCCCGATAGTGCCGCCACTGGCCGCTTCAGGCGAAGCATGACCGATGGAAAGCCCAGAGGTGCCGCCGGAGAAACGACCGTCAGTGATCAACGCGCAGGCTTTACCCAATCCCATGGATTTCAGAAAGCTGGTCGGGTAGAGCATCTCTTGCATGCCCGGCCCGCCTTTCGGCCCTTCGTAACGGATAACCACAACATCACCCGCGACCACCTTCCCCTCCAGAATGGCTTCCACAGCGTCATCCTGCGATTCGTACACTTTGGCCGGGCCACGGAACACCAGGCTACCTTCATCCACGCCGGCGGTTTTTACGATACAGCCTTTTTCCGCGATGTTGCCGTACAGCACCGCCAGACCGCCATCCTGGCTGTAGGCGTGCTCACGCGCACGGATACAGCCCTGTTCACGATCGGTATCCAGCGACTCCCAACGGCAATCCTGTGAGAACGCCTGTGTGGTACGAATGCCCGCTGGTCCTGCGGAGTACATGCTTTTCACCGCGTCATCATCGGTCAGCATGACGTCGTAAGCGTTCAGCGTTTCCGTCAGACTTTTGCCCAGCACGTTGCGCACATCGCGGTTAAGCAATCCGGCACGATCCAGTTCGCCCAGAATACCGATCACCCCACCCGCACGGTGTACGTCTTCCATGTGGTATTTCTGCGTGCTCGGAGCCACTTTACACAGTTGCGGCACACGGCGTGACAGACGATCGATATCGTCCATGGTGAAATCCACTTCTGCTTCCTGCGCGGAGGCCAGCAAGTGCAGAACGGTGTTGGTGGAGCCGCCCATGGCTATATCCAGCGTCATGGCGTTTTCAAACGCAGCCTTGGTCGCGATATTACGCGGCAGCGCGCTGGCATCATCCTGCTCGTAGTAGCGTTTGGTCAGTTCAACGATACGCGAGCCCGCTTTCAAAAACAGTTGCTTACGATCGGCGTGAGTCGCCAGCAGCGAGCCATTGCCCGGCTGTGATAGGCCCAGAGCTTCCGTCAGGCAGTTCATAGAGTTAGCGGTAAACATGCCGGAACAGGATCCGCAGGTCGGGCAAGCGGAAAGTTCGATCTGATCGCTATCCGCATCGCTGACGTTCGGGTTAGCCCCCTGGATCATGGCATCCACCAAGTCCAGTTTGATCAATTGGTTAGAAAGCTTGGTTTTCCCGGCTTCCATCGGACCGCCAGAAACAAAGATCACCGGGATGTTCAGGCGCAGCGAGGCCATCAGCATTCCGGGGGTGATTTTGGGTAGAGTCCACGGACGTGGTGTAAATTCGGCAGGAGATGG